>UMCR01014945.1_pt1 | contig 69289 bp, 58 predicted proteins | sample 1964301 | NCBI WGS metagenome assembly UMCR01 (sample SAMEA4835975, study PRJEB28245) | human gut metagenome | biome: gut microbiome; material: fecal sample | place: Denmark | collected 2008
TCTCATTGCGTTTACCCTGGAAAAAAGTCATTGCGCTTGACAATTAGAGCTTTAGCTGCACAACAAGCTACAGGGATTTGGTGTGATCTATCCGACATTCAAGTGTTTTTTTCTTAATCAGTCGTATTTGGAAAATGAACTCTACAGAGCGGTCCTTCGAGACCAACTGCAGATCAACGAAGGCATGATGGTGGAAAATGTCGTCGCGCAGTGTCTGAAGGCAAACGGACATCGTGCCTACTTCTACGCGGAGCGCAATCCGGAAACCAGAAAGACCATGATGGAAATCGACTTTTTGATTCGGCAAGGCAAAAAAATCGTCCCCATCGAAGTTAAGTCTTCGGGGTCGTCGAACATCAAATCGCTTTTGCGCTTCAAGGAAAAGTTCGGGAAACGCATCGGGGAGGCCATTGTTCTACATCACGGCGAAATCAAACGACAAGGCGACGTGTGGTATTTGCCGTACTACATGGCAACGCTGCTTTGAGCCGAAAAGTCGAACGATCCGAAAGGTCGGCGTAAAATTTGCGTCAAATTCTTTAGCCCAAAAATTTCGAAGCCGTGCTTTTTTTCTCAGGAGGAGGGAAAGAGCGTGGCCGTTTTTTGTTTTGGGCCGCTTTGAATCTTTGACGAAATTGGTGCCCATATGACTGCTTGCACTGCTGCACGCCCGCGCGTTATGGTCGATATGTCGGCCACGTTGATTCACCACGGCCACGTTCGGCTTCTGAAAAAAGCAGCCGAGATCGGTGATGTCGTGGTGGTGTTGACCACGGACGACGAAATCAAAAAGAAGAAAGGCTACACGCCGGAATTGAGTTTCGAAGAGCGCAAGGAAATTTTGGAGAGCATCCGCTACGTGAAGGAAGTGGTGGCCGGTCCCTGGCTCATTACCGACGAATTCATGGATAGCGTCAATTGTGACCTTTTGGTGCACGGCGCCGACAATGTCAATCATGTGCGTCCGGAGCGCCTCGTCATTTTCCCGCGTACCGAAGGTGTGAGCAGCTCCACGTTGCGCGAGCGCGTGCTTGATTGCCTCATTCAGATGAATATCGACAGCAAGAAAGGCAATACGGGCGACAAGGTGGCTCGCTTCATGATTGAACTCATCAAAAAAGAGTTCCGACTCGAATAATTGCCGATGCAACGAAGATGCGGCCTTGCGGCTTTGCTGACTTTGCCCCTGGTTTCGGTTGCGCCTCTGTGTGCGGCTGAGACAAGGCGTCGTATCACGGTCTATACGGCTGTGGAGCCCGAGTGGCTTGCTGTTTATCGCAATGCCTTTGCCGCCGTTCGTCCCGATATCGAAATCACTTATGTGAGAGCTTCGGGTGGGCCGATTTGTGCACGTCTTCTTGCGGAAAAAGACCGCGTGCAGGCCGATGCCGTGTTGGGCGTCTCGGCGATCGCCCTGGAAAATCTTCGCGCCAAGGGGGTTCTTGAACCGTACGCTCCCAAGGAAGTTGAAAAGCTCAATCCCAAGATGGTTGAAAAAGACAACCACTGGTTCGGAATCAACGCCTGGGGCGGATCGGTTTGCGTCAATACGGACCTTCTCCGGAAAAAAGGACTTTTGATGCCGCAAAGCTGGGTCGATTTGCTGCGCCCTGAGTTTGAGGATCAGATCGTCATGCCCAACCCGAGGGCGTCAAGCACGGGACTGATGTTTCTTCACGGCTTTGTGCAGGGGTTCGGCGAGGAAAAGGGCTGGGAAGTGATTGAAAAACTGCACGCCAATATGCTTTTTTATGCGGCAAGCGGTGCCAGGCCGGCAGCCATGGCGGCGCAGGGAGAAATTCCCATCGGACTGAGCGCCGCGGCTTTTCTCAAGCCTTTTTTGAAGTACAAAACGCCTGTCACGGTCGTTCAACCCGAAGAGGGAATCGCTTGGGATGCGGAAGCCTGTGCGCTGCCGCGCGGTTGTCCGCATCCGCAAGAAGCCAAAGCTTTTCTCGACTTTTGTGCAAGTCCTGCCGTCGGCGAAATTGCGGCCGCTTTCAGCGGCATTGCGGCACGCGAAGGTTTCAGCACCGACGAGGGAAAACGCATTGCCGAGCGTTTTTTGCCGATGGATTTTGCCCGTGCGGCAAGGGATAAAGAGGCGATGCTGACGCGCTGGCATGCACTTGCGACACGCTAAAGAAAAGGATGAGACAAGGATGACCGAACGCCAAGCCGCCGGCCTGCAGCTTAGAGCCATCACCAAGAGGTACGGCGAGCAGACGGCTCTGCATGAAACAACGCTCAAGATTCCGGCGGGACGCTTTACGTCCATCTTGGGGCCATCGGGCTGCGGCAAGAGCACGACCTTGATGCTCATTGCCGGGCTGGAAGCGCCCACTTCCGGTTGTGTATTGGTCGATGGTGAAGATGTGACGAATACGCCCGTGGAAGCACGCGGCATCGGCATTGTTTTTCAAAATTACGCGCTTTTTCCCAATCTCACCGTCAAGGAAAACATTCTCTACGGACTGAGAGCAAGAAAAGCGACAGATGCGGAACAGAGCTCGCGCTTGGCTGAAATGCTGGAGTTGACGTATCTCACGGATCTGGCCGATCGGTACCCGGCCGAGCTTTCCGGCGGTCAGCAGCAGCGCGTGGCGATTGCCCGAGCTCTGGCGCCTCGACCTCGTTTGTTGTTGCTCGATGAACCCTTGTCTGCGCTTGACGCCTGGTCACGAGCGTCCATTGGCGAGCAACTCAGAACCATTCAGGAAGCCTCCGGTGTGACGACCGTGATGGTGACGCACGACCGACAGGAAGCGTTGTCGCTATCGGATTATGTCGTGGTGATGAATGCCGGCCATGTCGAGCAGGCCGACGCCCCCAACGAAATCTACGATCGACCGGCAAGCGAATTTGTGGCGACTTTTGTGGGCGGCATGAATATCGTACGCATGCCTTTGATTCGGGAAGGGGCGGCAACGGGTCTGCGCTATGCCGACGTGAAGCTGCACCGAGCCACGGAAGCGGCGCTCGCGCGTCCCCACACATTTGTCGGAAAAGTTCAAGCCGTGCAATTCATGGGCGACACGGTGCGCGTCAAGGTGCTGATGAATGACTTTCAGACAACCATCACGGCTGACGCACTGCGCATCAATACGGATCGGTCGGTGTTTGCGCTGCACTCACTCATTGCCGTTGAATTGCCGGAAAGCGCCTGGCGCACATGGGGCGCACAATGACGGTCGTCGGCTCGAAAACCGAGGCGTTTCCCCAACTGCTTCTCGGAGGGCTTGCGGCACTCCTGGCTGCGGGACTTCTCTGGCCGCTTGCCGAGCTCGCGATTCTTGTCGCGGACGAAGGCGCGGGAGCGGCAGCGTTTTTGACGCCCTATAACCTTCGCGCTGTCGGCAACACCATTGCCATGGGTGCTGCCGTTGCCTTGACGGCGACTGTGCTGGGCTTTGCGGTGGCCTATGCCATTACGGTGACGCGCTCTTTCGGACGAGGTGCGCTCAAAGTGCTTTTTCTGGCTCCCTTGTTTGCGCCCTCCATCATGCCTGCCATCGGACTCATCTATTTGGTGGGCAGCAACGGCTTGCTTCTCAATCTGGATCTTTACGGTCCCTTGGGTGTTTTTCTGGCGGGACTTGTTTTTGCGCTGCCGCATACGGTGATGCAGCTGCGGCTCAATTTGGCAACCTTGGATGTCAAACTTTTGGCGGCAGCAAGAAGCCTCGGCGCTGGTCCCTGGCGACGCTTTGCCACCGTGACGCTGGTGCACGCGCGAACGGGGCTGGCCAATGCGTTCATGATCGCCTTCATTTTGACGATCACGGACTTCGGTGTGCCAAAGATGCTCGCGGGTGACTTTCCGATGCTGGCCACCGAAATTTATGCGTTGGCGGTGGGCGAGCAGAACTTTGCCGCGGCGGGTCTCCTCAGTCTGGGGCTTCTGATTCCGGCACTTTTGGCGCTGCAGGTGACCCGACGCTTTTCGCAGACGCAAACGAGGGCCGTGTTTCAAATCAAAGACCCCGATCCGTCACCGGTGCGCGACGCTGTGGCCGGTATTCTGGCCTGGTGTGTGGTCGGTGCCGAATTGCTGGTGATCGGCGTGGTGATCTACGGCTCCTTCATTACGTTTTGGCCGTACGAGACGCAACTTACTTTGGCCAATTACGCCTTCAAAAACTCCGCCTACGGCATCAGTCCTTGGCTGCATTCTCTGATCGTGAGTTTTGCCGTGGCTGTTCTGGGAACCGGTTTGGCCTGGATCGGCGCCTATCTGACGGTTCGTATGCCTCAGATGCCTGGACTGTTGAGAACGGGTTACGACAAACTGGCTTTGCTGCCCGTCTGCATTCCCGGAACGGTGCTCGGTTTGGCTTGGGCAATGACATTTTCCGGTACGGCGTTGTTTAGCGGTGCTCTGGGCAGTCTGCTTTTGGTGATTGCCAACACGACAATTCATCTCTGGAGCGTGCCGCATATCACGGCCAAGGCTGGCTTAAGCGCCATGAACGCTCGGTATGAAACCGTCGGCGAAACGCTCGGAGCCAAGCGACTGACAACGATCGTGCGCGTGATTGTGCCTTTGAGCCGCGCCGAACTTTGCGATATCTTCTCCTACCTTTTTGCCTCGGCGGTAACGACAATCTCGGCGGTAGTGTTTCTTTATACCCCTTCGAGCATAGTGGCGGCCGTGGCAGCCATTGACATGATTGACAGCGGCTTTATCAGTGAGGGTGCTGCCATGTCGTGCTTGATTTTTGTTTGTGCGTTGGCGGTGCGCGCGGCGGCGCTTTTGGCTTCCGGTACCGCACTTGCCAACCGAGTTTCCCGATAACGACCATGCGACGCACGCTTCCCATTACGTTCGTTATTTTGAGTGTCCTGCTCGAACCGCAGGCCGCACACGCCTATCTTGATCCCGGTACGGGTAGCATGTTGCTTTCCGTCTTCGTGGGCTTGATTTCGGGCGTTTACTTTGTGATCCGCAAGCTTCCCTCGACGCTCAGAAGTCTTTTTTTCAGACTCACCGGCAAAACGGATGCGCTCAAACATAATACATTGACGTTTTATGCCGAAAGTGCGGCGTACTGGACGACGTTCAGGCCGATTTTGGTTGCGCTTGAGAAACTTGGCGTGCAGAGCTCTTATCTCACGAGCGACGAGAAAGATCCGGTCTTTGCATCCGGCCTTAAGTGCGTGCATCCGCGCTTTATCGGCAAGTCCAACACGGCCTATACGGCCTTGGGCTTTTTACAGACCAAGGTGTTTGTTCTCACGACGCCCGGCATTGACGTTTTGCAGATTCGTCGTTCTCCCGGGGTCGGTCGTTATGTGCATGTGGTGCATGCCGTGGGGGACATTCATACTTACAAGCTTTTTAGTTTCGACTATTACGACGCTGTCTATTGCGCCGGGCCCGGACAGGTCAAAAGCTTGCGTGCGCTGGAGTCGCTGCGCGGCACGCGCCCTAAGGAACTCCCGCAACTCGGATGCCCCTATCTGGACGGCTTGGTGGAGCGTGCTCGCAAAGCCGCACCGCCCGAAGAGGGAACCGTCATTGTGGCGCCAACCTGGGGCCGCAATGGGTTGTTGACGCGCACAGGCGCCATGATTCCGAAGATGCTTGCGCAAGCAGGTTCCCGCGTGATTCTGCGCCCTCACCCGCAAAGCTTTGTGTCCGAACCGGAATTGATGGAGCAATTGGCGCAGGAACTTTCTTCCTTTGACAACGTTCAATGGGATCGGCACCCCGACGGCTTTGCGTCGCTCTCGCGCGCTCAGCTGATGGTAAGCGACATTTCGGGCGTGATTTTTGACTTTGCTTTCGTGTTTTTGCGTCCGGTCGTGAGCGTTGGTGCCGGTCCTTTGAAGGACGGTTTTGAAGCTTGGGAAATTCCGCACGAAGCCTGGGAGATGAGCGCGCTGGATACGCTTGGCAAGCGCATCTTGCCGGGCGAAGAATATTCGGTTGTTGATGCCGTACGCTCCTTGCTGGCTTCCGAAGATCGTGCGCGCGAAAAGATTCTGTCGCTGCGCGAACAAAACGTTGTCAACTTCGGAGAGGCCGGCATGCCGATTGCCAAAGCACTGGTTGCCGAGGTTGAACGACTCAAGACTCAATCAACGCGCAAAGCGCAGACCAAAAAGGAGCCGTAAGCGATGCTCGATTTCATTTACACGCTTCTGATTGCGCCGCTCGAATACTGGATGCATGCGGCCTTGGTCTGGGGTTATTCTCACACCGAGGCTTGGGGGCCAGCCATCGTCGTGATGAGTCTGGCCGTCAACATCGTGATTCTGCCCATCTACATCAAGGCCGAAAAGTGGCAGGAGGGCGAACGCGCGCTTCGTAAGAGCTTTGAAGCCAAGGAAGCCATGATCAAGCGCACCTTCAAGGGCCAGGAGCGCTTTGCCATGATTTCGACGATGCACCGGCAGGCGGGCTATTCGCCCTTTTTGTCGCTGCGCTCGTCGCTGGGCTTTTTCCTGCAGATTCCGTTCTTCTTTGCGGCGTATCACTTCCTGTCGCACTTTGAGCCCCTGGCGGGGGTGTCCTTTCTGGGCATTGCCGACTTGTCCAAGCCCGACGCCATGATTCGTCTCGGCGCGTTTTCCGTCAATGTGCTGCCGATACTCATGACCGTCATCAATCTGGCAAGCGCTCTCGTTTACACGCACAACATGACGCGTCGCGACAAGATGCAGCTCTACGGCATGGCCGCGGTGTTCCTGGTGCTGCTCTACGATGCGGCTAGCGGCCTGGTGCTTTATTGGACGTGCAACAACATCTTTTCGCTGGGCAAAAACATCGTCTATAGCCTGCTTGAGCGTGTGCAAAAACCTGCGGCGGCAGTCTTTGCCGTTGTACGCAGCCGCTTGGCGCGAGGCTCTGCCGAAACATTCCCGGGAGGGGCTCTCTACGGCGTGCCACTGATGCTCTGGGCTGTCGCCGTCTTGCTGGCGCTTTTGTCTTCCAATCAGGCGTCTTTTGTGCCGGAAGGCATCAAAAACGCCGTGTCGCTGTCGTCTGACTTTGCCTACATCGCCAGCATTGCCGCGGCTATTGTCCTGGCCGTGAAGCTTCGTCTTTGGAAGAACCACTGGGTGATTCTGCTGTTGACGATTTTTGTGGCCTACTACAGTCTGCGCGTTTGGGGAAAGTGGTACTTCGTCGGAGCCAATCGCAAGAGCTTTGCCTTGAGCGCCGGTTTTCTCTTCCTGATCCCTGCGTTGGGAGTATTGCACGCCGGCGTTGATCTGCGTCGGTTCCTCTACAGCGAAGCGCACAGTGCGCGTTCCACCAAGCCGGCCGAAACGCTGCTTGCGCCGGCGGGTATCTGGATCACGCTGCTGTTGGCGGCCTATCTGCCGGTTCAGGCCTATTGCACGGCCGTGGAGATTTTTTCAACGCCCGACGTGGTGCTCGCAAAGTCGCTTTTGTGGTGCGCCGGCATCGGTGTTGCCGTGTGGATTTTTGCTTTTTTGGCAAGTCTTTCCGGAGCACGCAATTTTGCGGGCTATTTCCTGGGGGCGGTGACGCTTCTTTTTACCGTTTACGCATTCTTGCTTCCGCTAGATACGGGGACGATCGACGCCTTCCAGATCAGCAATCCGGCGGCGCTTTTCCGCTCTGCCAATCTCTTTACCGACTTTGCCGTGATTGCCGCGGTGTTCGGGGCGTACGTCTGGCTCATTCGTACCGGGCATACGATTTGGATCAAGAGTGTCTTTGTGCTGTGCATTGTGGGCTCGCTCATCAACGGGTCTTACCTTTTGTGGCAGAGCCGAGGTCAATGGCACAGCGATGCGGCGCAGCGGGAAACGGCTGCCGACGAGATCCCAGACTATAACGATCGACTCTTCGGTTTTTCCAAGACAGGAGAAAACATTGTTGTCGTCATGATGGATGCCTTTACGGGCACCCATATGGAACGGATCCTCAAAGATGCTCCGGAACTCAGGCATGATCTGGAAGGTTTTGTGTGGTATCCCGATACGCTTGCGGCAGGCCCTTCGACCAATGCCGGCATCGCTTCTATTTTGTGCGGTTACGATTGCACGCCGGTTGCCATCAATGCGCAGGGTAGCGACCCTGTTGCCGAAAAAATCAATCGGGGGTACGCCAAGTTTGTCAATCGTCTGGGCGAGAGTTGGGATGTGGCTTTGTACGAGCGCAATTGGCTCGAAGAGATGCGTTTGCGCAAGTACACCAACCACGATGTGTTGGGACTTCGTTATCTGAGCGACGCCTATACCGATCGCTATATCGAACGCAACAATCTCAAGATCGGCCGAGGCAATACCGACGAGTTCTTGCTTGCCGTTTCGGTTTATTCCGCGGTGCCGTGGAGTGCCAAAAATCAGATTTATCGCAACGGCCGTTGGTTTGAAAGTTTCCTCGGAGATAAGAACGAGGTACTGGTGCTCAGAGCTCTCAAGGATTGGGCGCTTTTTGAGCAGTTGCCTGAATTGTCCAACGCCAAGGCGCAAAAGAACACGTTCAAGTTCATCGACACGGAACTTACGCACACACCGTGGTTCATGGATCCGGGCGTGTGCCGCATTGTCTCCAATCCCAAACGGGAGATCGGGGCCGATGGCGTGCCGTTGGCGCATTTGGCCACAGAAACGTGCGCACTCAAAGCGCTTGCCCGCTGGTTTGATTGGATGAAAAAAGAAGGCGTTTGGGACAACACGACGGTGGTTCTCGCAAGCGACCATTCTGCCGGCGACGATCCCGCCTATAGCAAACTTTTCAAAAACACCGGCATGGGACGGGAGCCGACGCGATCCAATGCTTTGCTCATGATTAAAAAGGCCGGTCAAACAGGGGAATTCAAGACGGATGCAACGCCGATGACCGCAGCCAAAGCGGCGTCGCTTTGGACGGGGGTTGAGCCGCCGTTGCCGCGCGTCTTCATTTCGGGGAAGTCTCGCGGAGAAGGTTATCTGATCGAGCAGCTCTGGCAGGTTGAGGGCAGTATGTTTGACGCCAAGAACTGGACGGAAAAGAAACCGTAAGGAGATTGATGATGTCGTGCACCGGAATCGTGTCACGAGGTAAGTCCGCCTTTGTCGACGGTTTTGAATTATTTGATGTCAAACTATTAAATGACATCACGTTGCGCGTAGCCATGGGAGGCGGAGGAGACAAGACGCCGCTACTGATGGTGCATGGGCACCCGCATACGCATGTGATCTGGCGAAAAATAGCCCCGGCGATGGCACAAGATCGCAAGGTCATCCTGGTGGATCTGCGCGGCTACGGCGATTCCACGAAGCCGGAGAGTACGCCCGATCACCGTCCCTACAGCAAGCGAGAAATGGCGCGCGACCTGCAATTGTTGCTTCAGTCTCTTGGGATTGAACAATGTGACTTCGTAGGACATGACCGAGGCGGACGCGTGGGGCATCGTTTTGCGCTTGATTGGCCCGAGCTGGTGCGCAAGGCCGTTTTCATCGATATTGCGCCGACGGCTACGATGTACGAACGCACTGACAAGGAGTTTGCCTCGCGCTATTTCTGGTGGTTCTTCCTGATTCAGCCAGAACCGTTCCCGGAAAAGCTCATCAACTTTGATCCGGAATACTTCCTGCGGCACCATATCAAAGGTCAGCTCAAGATTGAGGGGACCCTTGAAGAAAATGTTTTCCAAGAATATCTGCGCAGCTACCGTAATCCGGAAACGATTCACGCCATCTGCGAGGACTACCGTGCCGCCGCAACGATTGATCTTGCCGACGACAAAGCTGATGCGGACAAACGCATTGAAGCGCCTTTGCATCTGCTCTGGGGCGCGCGCGGCACGGTCGGCAAGCTTTATGACGTGGTGCAGACGTGGCGCGATAAGGCGACTGTTGTGACCGGACGCGCGCTTGACTGCGGTCATTCGCCGCAGGAAGAGTGTCCGCAGGAGTTTTTGAGAGAAATCAGACTGTTTTTAGATGGTAAAGAGTAGAGATTGACGATATGGCGAGATTTCATGAACTGATCACAGGATTTCATAGCTTTCGCAACGAATACCTGCTCAGGGACAAAGAGTTTTTCGAGCAGCTGGCACACGGTCAGAGTCCCAAAACGCTCGTCATTGCCTGCTGCGATTCGAGAACCGATCCGGCCATCATTCTCGGATGCAAGCCCGGCGACCTGTTCGTGGTCCGCAGCATCGCCGCCATTGTTCCGGACAAGGACTCCGCTGGCGAACACGACGCGGTGATCGCGGCCATCGAATACGGCATCAAGCATCTTCAGGTGCATGACATCGTCGTGATGGGACACTCCAATTGCGGCGGTATTCACGGATTGCTCAATCCGGAAAAAATTCGCTCGGAAGAATTCATCTCGCGTTGGGTGTCGCTGGCGCTTCCTGCCGTTCGGCGCATTGACCACGAAAATCCCGGAATTGACTCACGCATGCGTTGCCGCCTGTGCGAGGAGGGGGCTGTACTGCTGTCGATCGAAAACTTACTCTCGTACGACTGGGTACATGAGCCGGTACAGGCCGGGCGTCTGTGTCTGCACGCCGTTTACTATGACCTTGGACGCGCTTGTCTTGCCTTGTGGAATAGCGAAACGGAAGATTTCGAAGAGGTTCAGGCCTTGCATTCTGCGTAATCTCGAAAACCTAAAAAATCACAAAATTTGTGATTTTGCGCAACATCGGTATTTGCAATAACATCTTTATTAAAATAAAAAATCAATAAAAATCAAAAGGATAAAAAATTAATAGTCTTGATTTTTGCAAAATATCTTGACTGCAAAACGACAAGAGAGTAGAGTGACCTGAACTTTCAAAAACTTGCTTTTTGCAAGTGAAGATCAGTTTCAATACAGGGAGTTTTGCAAATGTCGAGCGACAATCGGATCATTATTTTTGACACCACGCTTCGCGATGGTGAACAGGCGCTGCCGCAGAGTCTTTCGGCACGTCAGAAGCTGCAGATTGCGTTGGCGCTCGAAGAGCTCGGCGTCGACGTTTTGGAAGCCGGTTTCCCGATCTCTTCCAAGGGTGACTTTGAAAGCGTTTCCCAGATTGCCGCCACACTGAAAAAGACGATCCCCTGCGGTTTGTCGCGCTGCGTTGCCAAGGACATTGAAGCGGCCGGCGAAGCACTTCGCGTCGCGGAACGCTTCCGCATCCACACCTTCATTGCCACAAGTACGATCCATGTGCGCGACAAACTGCGCAAGTCGTTTGACGACATCGTCGAAATGGCCAAGGCCTCCGTGAAGCTTGCTCGTAACTACACCGACGACGTGGAATTTTCTTGCGAAGACGCAGGCCGCACCCCGATTGACGAACTGTGCCGCATGGTGGAAGCCGCCATTGATGCGGGCGCCACGACCATCAACATTCCCGATACCGTGGGCTACACACTTCCGACGGAATTCGGCGGTATTATCACCAACATCTTCAACCGTGTTCCCAACATCGACAAAGCTGTGCTCTCAGTTCACTGCCACAACGACTTGGGCATGGCAACGGCCAATTCGCTGACGGCCGTGCAGATGGGCGCGCGTCAGATCGAATGCTGCATGAACGGTTTGGGCGAGCGCGCCGGCAACACGTCGCTGGAAGAAGTGGCCGCCGCTTTGAACGTTCGCAACGGTTACTTCGAAGGTCTCAAGACCGGCATCGTGATGAAGAACATCGCCAGAACGTCTTCGCTCGTTGCAAAGATCTGCCACGAACCCGTGCCGCCGCACAAGGCCATCGTCGGTTCGAACGCCTTTGCGCACAGCTCCGGCATCCATCAGGACGGCGTACTCAAGAATCGCCAGACCTACGAAATCCTCACGCCCGAAAGCGTGGGCTTTAAGGGCAATAATATGCGCATGACGGCGCGCTCCGGCCGCCATATGATTCGCACCTGCCTGCAGAATCTCGGCTACACGGAGAAAGACTACGATCTTGACGATATTTACGCCCGCTTCCTGAAGCTTGCCGACAAGAAGGGCCAGGTGTTTGACTATGACCTTGAATCTCTGGTGTTCTTCACCAAGCAGGGCGTAAACGATGACGATACGTATCGCCTTGATCGCCTCAATGTGATGAGCGGTAGCGGCGACATGACGGCAACGGCCACGGTGAGACTGCAAGTCGGCAAGCGTACCCGTACGGACTCGAGCATCGGAAACGGTCCGGTGGATGCGGTCTACAACTGCATCACGCGTTTGACGGGCGTGCGCTGCAAGCTCACGAGCTTTGAAATCACGGCCAACGGTGCCGGCATGGACGCCCTCGGTCAGGTCAACATTACGGTCGATTACAACGGACGCGTTTTCCACGGCATGGGCTTGTCGACCGACGTGATCGAATCGGCCGCATTGGCTCTGCTTCACGCCATCAACAATATCGAACGCACCAAGCGCATTCAGGAATTGAGAGAACCTCCCAAGAAGATTGACGATCTGGTGGCCGAACACAAGGCCTGATCGAATCTTTCAGCGAGTCAATGCCGCCGTTTCAGCCGAGAGCCGAAGCGGCGGCTATTTTTCGAACGGCATTTTTTTGTCCGAGCCGAGTTCGTCGGTGGATAGCCCCAGGAAAAGTGGCTGATAGCTTTCGAGGGCCGGATTGAAGGACAGAAAGACGCGTGCTTTATCTTTCAATGCCGAGAGGTGAATTTTGGCCGGATTACGCTTGATTTCCGCAAAACAGACGGTTTGGTTGAGATCGTCGATCGCAACGCAGTCAATTTCGTTGGTGCCGTTGCGATCCCACCAGGGCCCAACCTGTGTAAACAGGCCGAGGTTGCGGAAATGACGACGGTACAACCTTTCGAGCACGCGACCGGACCAATTCGGATAATCGCGCAGAATCAACTGACGGATGGCTTTCGTATTGTGGCTCTGCAGAATGCGTTGATTGGGTAGGATAAAGGTAAACCAGAAATCCAACAGTTCGTCGTTGAGTTCATATGCAACGCGTTGACGCTTGGCGCCGTTTTGCCCAACCGGTTCCAGAGACTCGATCAGACCGTGCTCGTGCTGAAGCTGATACAAATGCGCCGATACGTCAATTGAGAAGGAGCTGATAAGGTCGGCCCGTTTGTTCCTACCGGCGGCAATGCGTCGAAGGATCTCGTGGTAAGTTTGCGCGGAACCTTTGAACTCGGAGGCCAGCATGAGCTGAGCTTCGGAAAGCCAGACGGAATTTTCTTCGACGCCTAAGTGCAGCATATCTTGTAGCGTAAAGGCGCCCATCGGCAAGAAATTTTGAATGTATTGCGCAACACCGCCGGTGAAGGCGTAGAGCGCCAAAAGGTCGTCACCGCTGAAGTTCGGACAGTAGCTCCTGAAAATGGTTTTGACGAGATCGGGCAGGAACGGCTCAACGTGAAGCACGGCGTTGTTGCGGGCAAAAAGTGGTGCTTGACCGTTCTCGAAGATTTCGCGCATAGAGCTTGCAACGGAGCCGCAGACAACAAGAAGCAACTGCATTTTTTCGTGGTGCAAATCCCAGAGCTTTTGCAAAGTGCCGTAGAAACTCGGCTCAACGCGACCGAAGTTCTGGAATTCGTCGAACACCAAAGTGACAGGACGTTGCTTTGCCACTTCGAAAACTTCCAGCAACGCATCTTCGAAGTTGAGAAAACGCCGAGGACGGGGCCAACCGAAGCATTCTCGCAGGCTTTCTGAAAAATCTTCGAGATTGGATTTGGCATCCAAATGAGGGTTGATGTAGATATAGATCGTCGGCATAGCGTCGCTAGACGGCAGCGCCTCCAGGATGAGACGAGTTTTGCCGACGCGTCGCCTGCCGGAAACAACGACAAAACGACTGATGGCTTTGTCCTTGACAGTCGAGCGGAGCCGTTGCAGTTGAAGGAGCTCGCGTTCGCGGCCGAAAAACGTATTTTTGGAAATAGCAGACATCCGACACCTAAAAAATAATACGTAATATTATTACGCATTTTGACGTGGCGGCAAGACAACTGTCCCGCAAACTTGTCAGAACTCAAACGAATAGAGCAGGTCAAGCGCTTGATCCACGCCGCTGACGGCCTCCACATAGAGCCTGGGAATGACGCGGTAACGAAGCGTGAGCGTAGCAAGCGAATCGAAAATCCCGACGCCGTACTTCACTTTGAGGCCCGGCAGCACGTAGCCAGAGACCACCAACTGCGAGCTGTCGCCGACACCCTCGGTTTCAAATCCGAGACCGCTGATGCCGACTGCGTCGCCAAGCGATTCGAACACATGACTGCCTTGACTCAGGCCAAGGTTAATGAGGGCGGAGGTAATCATGGTGTTGTCCGAGTCGCCGGAAGGATCAAGACCTTCACCGCGGATCAGATAGCTCAAAGCTTCGGTCTCGGATTTGGCAGGGTCGGTGAAGACGGCGACCTGCGGAGAATCAACCGAGCCGGTCACACGAATACCTGCAATCACATCATCGGCCGTGCGATCCGGGTTGCGAATGGCTTCCAGGTCAAGAAGAGGATTGGCCACAGCCCCCACGAAATGGAATTCACCTCGGCGAACGAGTAAGTCTTGTCCGTAAGCTTTGAAGCTACCGCTTGGAACGCTGATTTGACCGGTTAAACCGAGTGTTCCATTGTCCTGAATCACATTGAGGTTTCCGGTGAGTCTGGCCTTAAGGCCCATGGCTTCAACACGAACATCATCTCCGATGTGAATGCGAAGATTGCTTTCTATGGGTATGGGCTTGCCGGCCGCTTTTTTCTTGGCACGAGGACGGTCCAGACGAACAACATCGTCGGAAACGTCAACTGCAGAAGCCGGTAGTTTACTGACGGAAACTTTAGCCCAGGGAATCGAAATGGCGCCGTCAAGCTTAATCAGATCGCTGCTTGCCTCGCAGGTCACATCGGTTGTGAGGTCAAACTCAATGTCAGGAGGTAAGGTCACGCGCAAATTGCTTCCTTTGGTGGTCACGATCGCTTTGCCTTCACCGATAGTGCGCCAATCGGCTGATCCGTTAAGAGCGACTTCACCCTGAGGTGTTTTAAGGTGCCCTTCGAGGGTGGAGGAGTTGCCGTTGAAGGTCAGTTTGATGTCGCTGGGCAACATTTCGAAGGGAAGCTTAGTTGAGTCAAGCTTGGCATTAAAAAGTCCGGTTCGTCCATAAATCAGAGGTTCTTCCAGCGTTCCCGCAAAGCGTAAATTGCCGAACCATTGACCTTCGGCGGATTCACCCGGTGAGAGGAAGGAGTTGACGAGGGTGGCGTCCACTGCGACGAACTTCAGTGTTCCGTCGACGGTGCGGGTGTTGAAGAGGTCGCTCATGCGAAGTGAACCTTCAATGTCGCCGTTATCTTTGATGTCAATCTTCCAGTTGCCTTCGATGCTGTCTTTGGCGTTGGCAAAGGTCAGTTGAACGGAATTGAAGCCCACCTTCAGGTCGCTCAGATTCATGCGGTACTTGGTGCTGATGTCCTGAGCTCGTACAGTAACGCGGCCGCGGGGAAGTTCAGAAAGACCTGCCGGCAACGTCACGTCAGCGTTGGCCTTGATGATGCCGTCAGCAACAAAGCGTCCCGGGAAATATTGCTTGATGAAAGCCAGATCGAATTTCGGAAGACCGATCAGAATGCGCAGATCGCTTCGATTTGTGAGATCAATCTTGAGATCGTTTTCCAGACACAGTCGTGCATGAGTGTGAGCCAGGCATGCTTTACTGACATTGGCTCGGTTGAGATCGGGCACGTAAGCCAGGCGCATTGGTTTTTCAAGCGTGACGGGGCCGTAGGCGGTTTTGACTTTGAGTTCGGCAAGCGCGCCCGCCCAATTGCCGAGCATGCGTTCGTAAATGCCGGAGATTTTGGCGTCAACGGAAATGGGTGTGCCTTCCGTGTGCACGGTCAGGTTGTGCCGCAGTTCGTTTCCACGCAATTCAATCGTCGCTTTGCGTATGTCGACGCCTTGCGTCTTGAAGTCGGTAAGCTGCAGTGTCAGTCGACCGGAAACCACGTCGCGCGAACGCATGCGGCCGGTCAGATGGCCGCGCTTAAGTGTTGTGCCGAAATAGTCGATGTTGCGTGCCGTCAGATCGGCGTTGATGACGGGTAGCCGCGTGGTCCCCGTCACGGCCAATGTGCCCTTGACTGAGCCCAGCAGGTTGGGATCGACCAAACCGAAATCGGGCGCGTCAATTTTGGTCTTGAAGTCCAGTTCCGGTACGTCTTTGGCAAAGTCTGCCTTACCTGAGAATTCAAACGTGTTGTTGCCGACAGCAAAGTAGAGTTCAGGGGCTTCCACAATGCCGTTGCCGTGAGATTCGACCGCGCCGGTGAGCGCCAACGATTGCCCTCGTAATTCCCCAAGAACCGTGAGATCCTGCAATTTGGCTTTCCATCGTCCGTTTTGTCTTTCTCCCCAGATCACGAAACTGCCGTCCACTGTCAAGGGCGTCTGAGGGAGAACTTCTTTGGTGTTGAGGCCGGAAAGATTTAAAGCAGCGGCGAAACGAACGTTCTTTTCCCAATTGGCTTGCCCGTCAATTTGAACGCGTCCGACGTTGGACAGAATTGAGAAGTCCGTGAGATGGGAGGCGACTTCGGACCCCTTGCCTCGTATGACGACATCCGCTGTGATGCTGTGTTTCTCATCAACGGGATAAAGCGCTTTGGCGGTGGCGTTGAGAGCGTAGTCAACGGCTTTGCCGGAGAGATTGACATCCACGGCGTTGACGATGGCGCCGGAAATTTCCACTTTGTCGGCACGAATCTCTGCTGAAAGAGGCAGGCCGAGCTTTGTCGGAGACGCAGTCAAGACAAAAGAGGCACCTTGTACGCCGGGGACGTTTTCAATACGACCTGAAAGAGAGAGGGTGTCGTTTAAGGAGCCTTGGCCTGAGAGTGTTAAGTTTATGGTTACCGGAGGCTGAGGCTCGGGTTTGGGAAGTAGACCGCGCACGCTGTCGCGCCAACGTTCAATGCGGCGCTTGAGTCGGGCTTGCGCTTTACGTCGCAGCTCGCGTTTTTCTTCTCTCGTGAGTGTTTTGACGTCAACCTGTTTACGGGGCTCGATTCCTTGAGCTCTGCGCTTGGCTCGGCGTTCTTGCGCGGCTTTGAGCCGTTCGGCACGCACATCTTTTAAGCGCTCGTAAAAGTTTTCGATTTCTTCTGTCGTCGGTTCGGCAATCGTGGGCAGGACTCCCGTCGGGATGGCTTCGCGGGCAACGAGCGCGGACAAATTAAGATCAAGCGTCATTTCGTGCCGTGCGTCCAATCCTAACGTCACGGCGCCTGTGAGTTCGGCGCCCATGGCGCGGGCGGCAATGTTTTCAAGTGCCACGGCCCCGTTTTGGGCAGTGAGCGCAAAGGTAACCGAGTCAACAGTTTGATCGGGGTTGCCCTTGATCGTGAAGTTCGAAAGTTCGAAACGCTTCAGAGTTAAATCCAGCGGAAGCTCAATGGCCGGAATCGTCGGCACGATAACTTCTGAAAAAGTGCGCTTAAGGGCTGAGCCGATGGATTCGTCGGAAGGAGGTGTTTCGGCTGACTGAAAACTCGAATCCCGCAAGAGAACGGAATCGGTGTCGATGCGGGATTGTGTCCAAACAGCCTGTGTCTGCAGGAGACCCACATTCACTAAATTGCCGTCAATGTCAGCCTGCAAGTTTTTGATCGTCACGCGATCGACAATCACGGCAACCGGTGTTTTCAGTTGCGACGTTTGCGCTTTGTCGGTCGGTTGAGTTGTTGGTTCCGGGGGCGGAGTTGAAGCCGACGACGCCATTTCCTGCGTTCGGATTCGCAGCGTGGCTTCAGACAGTTCAAAGGCATTAAGATCCACACGCCGAGACAGGAGCTTGGAGGCGTTCAGGCTCCACGAAATATTTCCGCGAAACGTCAGACCGGGCGCGGTGTACTGCAAATTGTCGGCTTTAAGGGAGAAGGCGGAGCCGCTTAGCGACTCGATTCTCAGGCCGGGTACGGCTTTTTCGAGCGCGCCTTTGATGATCTGAAGGCCCGTATCGGTGCCGAGCAAAATTCCGGGCACGGCGGCAAGCACAACCAGCACCGAAGCAGTTCCGATCAGTAGTCGTTTGCCCCATCTCATAATTCAGGCCCCAAACCGATGTAGAACTGGATACCGTTTTCCTCGGAGTCGCCCACCGGTTTTGCAATGTCAAGCTTGATCGGACCGAGAGGCGATTCCCAGCGCACGCCGATGCCTGCGCCTTTTTTCAGGTTGGAAAACTCAAAGTTTGTGTCAGCTCGGCCGATGTCGAAGAAGACGGCTCCCCACCATTTGCCCTTGACGCGCAGCTGGTACTCGATGCTGCCGGTGATCATTTTTGAAGCCCCCGTCAGATCGCCGTTTTCATCCTTGGGCGAAATTGATTCGTAGTCGTAGCCGCGAATGCTTCTGTCACCGCCGGCAAAGTAGCGCAGATCCGGCGGAACGTCGTTGAAGTCGCCCGTTTCGATCCATCCGAGGTGAGAGCGCAGCACGAAGCGATGCTTGCGGGCGAACGTACGAATCAAGGTGTATTGCGCTTCAAGCATCAGCGCATCAATGTCCGAACCCCACATTTGGTTGGCATAGCCGATAGTGTAACGCTGAGAGTCGCCCCACTTGGGCATCAGGCCTCCGCGGCTTCGCGTACGCGAGAGCGAAAACTCGGGGTAGACCATCATGGTCTTGTTGTCAAGCGACCCCTGCGTGAAGTCGTCGAGTCGGAACTTCAGCGCAATGCCCTTTTGCCAGCCTTCGTAGAGATCCCAGCGTCGAGTGGCGGCAAAAGTCAGAGAGTCCGCCTTGGTGTCGTTCAAGTCTTCGTGCTTGTATCCTCCGCCGAACATCCAGAACTGCTCCAGTGCATTTTCTTCAAGCGGCAGTTTGTAGGTGAGGTCAAGCATTTGCTCAAGCTTGGAGATGTCACCTGCAGCCTCAAGACTATGACCCGAATCATTTAACCATGGCTTTTTCCAGATGAGGCGCCCTCGGGGTCCGACGTCGGTGGAGTACCCGAGTCCTGTTTCCACGGAATTTTTGACTTTGGGCGAGACGCGGGCGTGTACCGGCAACTGCTTGTCATTGCTTTTGCGACCCGCGGTGATGTCGGGGGTCACGACGATGGAATTGAACCAGCCGGTGGCTGAGAGTCTGCGATTGAGTTCGGCAACGTCGTCGGACAAATAGGGTTCGCCGGTTTCAAACGGAACGAGGTTTTGCAGGATCGACTCGCGAATCTGGCTGCCCGTGAAGTCCACATCTCCAAATTTGTAGCGCTCTTTGGGATCGTATACCAACAGCCATTGACCTTCGTTCTTCTCTGCATCGACTAATAATTCGCTTTGAATAAATGTGCCGTCAAAGTGCCCGTACCGCATGGCGGTGCGTTCCACCGCAGCCTTGAAGTCGGTGTATTCGCCGTGGTTGAGCTGCGTGCCGGGCTTGGGTAGTCGACGCTGCAGGCGACGAAAGTGTGAGCGTCGAGTGTTTTTTTCACCTTCAATCGTCAGGGTCGCGTTCGTGATGCGCACCGGTTCGCCGAGCTTGACGCGGGCAACGAGCAACGTCTTTTCTTTGCGCGCGGTATTTTTGCTCGCTTTGTCGGAGGTCGGATCGACGTTGGGTTGAGGCTGCGGAGTATTGTCATCAGTTGTCGACGGTTTGTCGGAAGATGCTTGTGCCTGAGTCTGCGCGGAATCGGGTTTGACCCAGCGGTAACGGATTTCGTACTGGTAATAGCCCAACGCTTCAAGCCCTCGGCGGATGGCCTTATCGACCTGAGACCGATAGGTGTGCTTGCGTGGAGGAGAGGCTTTTTCACGAATCGGTGTCAGAAGTGCTTCAACATTGTCCTTGGGCTCTCCTTGCAGACCGTCGACTCTGACATCAAACGACCAGGCCGACAGTGCACATGCGAAGGCCATCACCGAAAGCGTCGTCTTGATGAAGACAGCATGAGGGCGCGGGCTGTACGGGGAGCCGACAACCTGTTTGGCAACAACTCGCATTGACCGATACGACATGCTGCGACCTCAGAAGCTAAAGAAACGACGACACAAGAAGAATTGTGCCCGCAAAAATCCTGAAGTGCTAAATGGCGGTTCAGGAATGGATGGAACATGAATATGAATGAATGCATGTATCTGTCTTTCGGTAAACTAAGACGACACGGAGAAGCGGTGCTTGAGGAGATGATTTTATGGCAATCCTTCGATATCTAACTAAATTAACGGGCCTTCAGGCAGGTGATGAGTCTGAAGTGCACGAGATTCCACTTGAATCATCTAAACCAACCAATGTCGGGCAGTTGACCGCACGATTGTCTCGAGCTTTGAAAGCTCGACTGACTGAGACAATGAAACAGGAAGGGTTTGACGACATCGATTCGGCGCACGGCGATATTCTCAATGTACTCTACCGGCAGGGGCCGACCAGTATGACGGACTTGGCTCGTCGCTCGCATCGCACGAAAGCAACCGTCACCGTGTTGGTCAAGAAACTCGAAAGTCTTGGTTATGTCCTGCGTTGCGCCAATACGCTTGATGGCCGTTCCTGTCTGGTTGATCTGGCTGATAAAGGGAACGCTTGCCGGCAGAAATTTGAGGCCATTTCCAAGCGCATGGATCAAGCTGTCCGGGGTGCTTTGTCGGTTGATGAGATAGAGACTTTGGAAGATCTTATGCGGAAAATCAGTGCACAACTGGAGAGGGCGGCACACTAAAATTCAAATTTAGTTTGATATCAAATCAAACTATGAAAAAAATCCCAGACGTTTTTTAGCGTCCGGGACTTGAATTTGGTGGAGGTGGCGGGAATTGAACCCGCGTCCGAAGCGATTTTTCCGTCGGATCTACATGCTTAGTTCAACAATTTTGAGTTCTTACCGCCTGTCCTGCCGTTAAACGGGCCTCCAGACGGCCAGCCGCTTGGATCTCGAAGTGCACGTCACGGCTCCGTGCGCTTCCAGTCACAGTGAAATGACGATGCTGCCGGTTTTACCCGACCTGAGCCTGTGACCACTCAGTGCATCGCTCGCGGCATTAAGCGGCGAGAGCGAAACGCTCGTTGTTGGCGTTTATTTTTTTCTAGTTGTTTATCGAGGAGACTAGACCTCGGCATGCACCGTACGGCGTCCTACACCCCGTCGAAACCGGAACACCCCCGTAAAGGGAGTGCCATTGTATTCGTTTCCATAGAAAAAGGCCATGAAATGGCTGGAAAAATTGCGCGATGTGTGGTTGTTCCAGCGCACCGTTTTGTAACACAGCCGAATGTCAATGCACCAAACGGGTGCGCAAGACCGTACAATTTGGTGCGTACATGCCGTGGTTCACGCTCTCAAGGGCTGTTTTACGGGACTGTGAAAATTGGCATGAAATTTGCTTTTGATTGATTGGGCGGTTCGATCCCGCCAAGATCAACAGACAAACCATTTCCGAATCTAGGAGAAATCAATCATGACCTCGCCCGCAGACGTTCTGCAGATGGTTAAAGACAACGATGTCAAGTTCGTTGATTATCGTTTGACCGATACCCGCGGCAAAGAACAGCACATGACCGTGCCTGCCCATCAGCTCACCGAAGACACTTTCGAAGACGGACAGGCCTTTGACGGCTCGTCGATGGCCGGCTGGAAAGGCATTGAAGCGAGCGACATGATTCTGATGCCCGACCCTGAAACGGCCCGCATGGATCCGTTCCGTGAACAGAACACTCTCATTTTGACTTGCGATGTTCTCGAGCCCGATACCGGCAAGGGCTATGCGCGTGATCCCCGTTCTCTTGCACGCCGTGCCGAAAATTATCTCAAGAGCACCGGCATCGGTGACAAGGCTTTCTTTGGTCCCGAACCCGAGTTCTTCATTTTTGACGGCGTGACGTTTGCCAACGAACCCCAGAACACCTTTTTCAAGATTTTCTCCGAAGAAGGTCCGTGGGCAAGCAAGATTGAATACGAAGGCGGTAACCTTGGCCACCGCGCTCCGTTTAAGGGCGGTTACTTCCCGGTTCCGCCGGTTGATACGCTCTCCGACATTCGCGCCGAAATGGTGACGTTGCTTGAACAGCAGGGGGTTCCCTGTGAAGTACACCACCACGAAGTGGGTGCTGCCGGTCAGTGTGAAATCGGTACGCGTTTTTCCACGCTTGTGCAGCGCGCCGATTGGTTGCAGATCATGAAGTACACGATCTGGAACGTGGCAGCCGCCTATGGCAAGACCGCTACCTTTATGCCCAAGCCCATGTTCGGTGACAACGGTTCCGGTATGCACGTGCACCAGTCCATCTGGAAGGATGATCAGAACCTCTTTGCCGGCAACGGTTACGCCGGTCTTTCCGAAATAGCCCTCTACTACATCGGCGGCATCATCAAGCACGCTCGAGCCTTGAACGCCTTCACCAACCCGACCACCAACTCCTACAAGCGTTTGGTGCCGGGCTTTGAAGCTCCCGTGAAGCTTGCTTACTCGGCTCGCAACCGTTCGGCTTCGCTGCGCATTCCGCACGTGGCTAGTCCCAAGGCTCGCCGCGTCGAAGTCCGCTTCCCGGATCCGACGGCCAATCCTTATCTCGCCTTCTCGGCGATGTTGATGGCCGGTCTTGACGGCATCCAGAACAAGATTCATCCGGGCGAACCCGCCGACAAGAATCTGTACGACCTGCCGCCGGAAGAAAACGCCAAGATCCCGACGGTTTGCGCCGAACTGAGTCAGGCTCTCGAATACCTCGACAAGGATCGTGAGTTCCTTACCCGCGGCGGCGTTTTCAGCGACGATCTGATTGACGCCTATCTTTCGCTCAAGAGCCACGAGGTGGATCGTTATCGTTGCGCTGTGCATCCGCTCGAATACGAGATGTATTTCGCTTGCTGATGCATAGGCGTCAGACGCCGGCCAAGTGTTCTGATTTCGACCGGCGTTGATTAGGTTTGTCTGTACGGCATCCCGAGGCGAATTTTTCTCGGGATGCCCGTGCGACGGTTTTTTAGACGAGTGTCAGCAGGAGTCGCCAAATATGAGCCGAGGCAGCAGCAGTTTTTACGCCCGGCTTCAGGCTGCGGCGGATTTGTTATCCACGGGGGTCGTGGTGCTCGACCGTTATGGCCGTGTGCTGTGGTGCAATACCGCAGCAGAAATGCTGATCGGATGCTCAAGGCGTAATCTCAAAGGCACGGACATCGGACTATTGTTCGCCCATGTGCGTGAGTGGGCAGAGCGTTTTTCCGACAAAGACAAAAAGCTTGTTCCCTATACGGCCGTTACCGAACTGCGCCGTCCCCTGGCTGACCCTGAACCCGTTCAAATCATGCTCTCGAGCATAGCCGAGAGCGAAAGCAGCGTGTTGCTTGAAATCGTTCCAGTGCAAAAGGCGATGGATAGCGTGCGTCAAGAGCAGGAAGCGGGGATGGGGGAGGCAACGCGTTCGCTTTTGCGTAATCTCGCTCATGAAGTGAAAAATCCGCTCGGGGGTATCCGAGGAGCTGCACAACTTCTGGAAGCCGAGCTTGAAGATCGCGAGCAGCGTGAATACACCGAAGTCATCATTGCCGAAGCCGACCGCTTGCAGGGGCTCGTTGATCGATTGTTGCAGCCTTATCGACGCGAATCCCATTTAACCGAAGTCAATCTGCACGAAGTGTTGGAACGAGTGCGCAATCTCGTAAGCGTTGAATTCGGTCCCGGACTTTCCGTGCTTCGCGATTATGACGTCTCGGTTCCGGCGATCATGGGGGATCGCGAACAGCTCATCCAAGTTTTTCTTAATCTCATGCGCAATGCGGCCGAGGCAGGAAAAGCCTTGATAGCCGAGGGACGGGCGGAACTCATGATCAAAACGCGTATTGCGCGCCAGTGCACGATTCAACGCAAGCGTTATCGTCTTGCCGTCAATGTACACATAATCGACAACGGACCGGGCATCGACAAGCGCATACGTGAAAAAATTTTCTATCCGCTGGTCACGGGACACGACGGCGGTACGGGATTGGGGCTTTCCATCGTGCAGACCTATGTGGAGCGGCACGGAGGATCGATTGAGGTCGACAGCAGACCGGGCTGCACGGATTTCAGTCTGCTTTTCCCGTTGGGCGAACCGATCAACTAAACAGAAACAAGAAAAACAAAGATGCGACAGATTTGGGTTGTTGACGATGATCGTTCCATTCGTTGGGTGCTCGAAAAGGCGCTCACGCGTGCACAAATGCCATTTCGATTGTTCGAGTCGGCAGCCGACGTTGTCAAAGCGTTTGAACGCGATACGCCGTCGGTGCTTTTAAGCGACATTCGCATGCACGATATGAGCGGACTCGATCTGCTTGCCTTTGTCAAAAACAAATATCCCGGATTGCCCGTCATCATCATGACGGCCTTTAGTGACCTCGACAGTGCCGTGAGCGCTTTTCAAGGGGGCGCGTACGAGTATTTGGCCAAACCTTTCGATATCAACAGTGCCATTGATTTGTTGCGCCGCGCGCGTGAGGAAAGTACGGTGGCCGAAAGTACGGACGCAAGCGACTTGGATGACAAGGGAGAAGAGCGTCGAACCGAAATCATCGGACAGTCGCGTGCCATGCAGGAAGTGTTTCGGGCGATCGGCCGTTTGTCGCATAGCCACGTCACGGTGCTTCTGACGGGCGAATCGGGTACCGGCAAGGAAGTGGTTGCCCGTGCGCTGCATCAGCACAGTCTTCGTAGCCGAGCCCCTTTCGTGGCGATCAATACGGCGGCCATTCCCCGAGAGCTCCTCGAAAGCGAACTGTTCGGACACGAACGCGGCGCGTTTACCGGGGCCAATCAGCTGCAGTACGGCCGCTTTGAACAAGCCAAAGGCGGTACGCTTTTCCTGGATGAAATCGGGGATATGCCCGCCGATTTGCAGACGCGTCTTCTGCGAGTTCTAAGCGACGGTTATTTCTATCGCGTGGGCGGAACGCAGTCGATCAAAGCAGATGTTCGTGTTATCGCGGCGACGAACCAAAACTTGGAAGAACGTGTGCGACAGGGGCTTTTCAGAGAAGACCTTTACCATCGCTTGAACGTGATTCACCTGCAACTGCCGCCGTTGCGCGAACGAACCGAAGATATCGAAGCACTGGCCGATCATTTTCTAAGTACCGCGGCGTCCAATTTGAAGACGGAGCGCAAACGCCTGACGCCGGAAGCCTTGCAGGTGATTCGCCGCTTCCCGTTTCCGGGCAATGTCCGTCAATTGGAAAATCTCTGCAATTGGCTCACTGTGATGGCTCCCTCGCAGTGGATTCGTCCGGACGATTTGCCGTTTGAATTTAAGACAGGGAGCGGACAGGCCTCGAGCGAGGCGGCCTCTGACGTTATCGCAACGAGAGCCGGCGGCTGGACAGATCAGTTGGCTGAGGTGGTGAGAGAACTTCTAAGCCGAGGTACGCCCAAAACCATGGATGAACTTAACCGTGTGTTTGAAACGACGGTCTACAAGACCGCTTTGGAATTTACGCACGGAAAAAAGATAGAAGCGGCTCAGAAGCTTGGCGTGGGCAGAAACACGCTCACGCGCAAGCTTCAGGAGCTCGGTCTGAGGTAGGAATCAGTGAGACTTTTTCGTGATGATGTCAATGCAGCACATCACGAAGGCAGACAGCACGAAGGTCAGGTGCAGGACGACGTACCAGAGCAGTTTGTCGTTGGCAATCGACTGGATGTCCATGAAGATACGCAGCAGGTGGATCGAAGAAATGGCAACGATGCTTGCCGCCACCTTGTTTTTAAGAGAGCCCGCATCCATCTTGCCGAGCCATCCCAATTTTTCGTCCTTGCCGTCGTCAAGGTTCATGCGCGAGACGAAGTTTTCGTAGGACGAGTACATCACCATCACGATGAGACCGCCCACCAGCCCCATGTCGATCAGGGAAAGCAGTGACAGGATCAGATCGGCTTCGCTCAACGTGAGCACGTGCGGCAGCACATGAAAGATTTCCTGGAAAAACTTGATCGCCAGCGCGATGAGCGCCAGGGACAGTCCCAAAAAGACTGGCGCTAAAAACCATCGTGCAGCATAAAAAGTGCGTTCAAACATGCGTTCCATTTCTGAAGAATGCTTTTGCGTTACGGTTGATTGAGGGAAAGAGCGTCGCCCGAACGAGCGGCGCAAAGAAAAGTTTCGGCATTTTGGCAGGAAAAACTTGGCCCAGGCTGAGATATCAGTCGAAAATGCAACAAATCGTTCGGAAAGCCAAGAGGTCGAAATGGCGGTGACGAGCCGTAAAATGGTCGCTATTCTTATTTTTGTCCAGTTCCTAGTCTAATTTTTGTCCGATTCCTACTCTGATTTTTGTCCTAACGGTGTGATCTCTTAAGAGGCTGTTGGATTGCCCGGTAGTGGTTTTTGCTTGAGGTTTTGTTTTTCTTCTGACGATTGTCATGCCCAGATCTTTGCATTTAAGTGAATTTGAACGCGATTTCGCAGCACTTGGCGCCAAGCCCACCCATATCCGACGTCTGTGGCGTGCATGGCTCGGCTTGGCCTCCTGGCAGTCGCAGGGACATGCAAGCTACCCGAAGGCGCTGCAGGAAAAGTTGCCCGAAATCAAAAGTGAGCTCGAGTCATTGGCAAGGTTTAATGTCAAAGAGAGCCAACAGGCTGAAAGCAGCAAACTGCTGGTGATGCTTCCCGACGGCGCGTGCGTGGAAGCGGTTCTTTTGCCGCGTCAGGCGCTTTGCATCTCCACGCAGGTTGGCTGCGCCGTCGGATGCGCCTTTTGCATGACCGGCAAAGGAGGGCTTGAGCGTCAGCTTTCCAGCGCCGAAATCGCGGCTCAGTACGTGGCAGCCACGCGCATCAAGCCCGATATCAAGAAAGTGGTTCTGATGGGAATGGGAGAACCTTCGCACAATCTGGCTGCCGTCAAGGAGGCTGTGGCGTTCATGGGCGATGTGGCCGGTTTGGCGCACAAGCAGATTGTTGTGTCCACTGTAGGCGACGAGCGGCTCTTTGATGCACTGCCGACTTGGTCTGTGAAACCTGCATTGGCGTTGTCGCTTCACACGACAGATTTCGAAAAGCGAAAGAAGCTTTTGAAAAACGCTCCTGCTCTGACTCCCGAATACCTGTTACAGCGAACTCTGGACTACGCCGAGCAGACCAAGTACCCGGCGCAGATTGAGTGGACGCTTCTGGCTGGCATCAACGACTCTTTTGAAGAGGTTGAACGTTTGGCCGAGCTTGTGGCGGGCCGTTACGCAATGGTCAATTTCATTGCCGTCAATCCGACGGAAGGCAGCGACTTCAAGCGCCCTGATCAGGAACACATCGAAGATCTCATCACGGTTTTGCGACGAAAGGGGATTGTGGCGACGCTTCGCGACAGCGCTGCGCAGGACATCGAAGGCGGTTGCGGCCAGTTGCGCGCCCGCCACTTGAGTGCCAGGCACGAGGTGCCGATTTCGCTCGAAAAAATGTCGAGCTAGAGCTCATGTGTGGTACCGGCGGCAGCCCAGTCAACGTCGTCAAAAGTGCGTGTGAGTTCTGCGGCGGCCTTAAAGCCCGTGCAGTGACACGGCCGCCAGTGTTCGACTTTGTATTGCGTGAGTTCTTGCATCCACAAAGGATAGTCAGCAGGAGCAACACCGCTCAGATGCGTGCCGCCGAGCACGGTATGGAAACGATCGATTCCGAAAGTACGAGAGGCGTAGCGCAGAATATTGGGAAGTCCGGCGTGCGCGCAGCCCAAAAGCACGGACGCGCCTTTTTCGGTCTGCACCAAAAGCGAGACGTCGTCGGCAAACGTGTCGGGCACGATTTCTCCGGAATCGGTGCGCTCAAACATATGCCTGGTGCAGACCCAGCGGGGATCCCGCTCGGTTGCCGGCACAGTAAAAGCGGTCACGCCCGGAGCGATTTCAACGAACGGATCGATCGGTGAAAAGGCAAGTCCTGCGAGCATCGAACCGCCGCCGGAAGCTCGTTTGGCGTCTGCGTCTCCAAGGCGCTCGCGTCCGATGCCGGGAGCTGCCCACACGCGAGCGTGCGGCGCCAGCCTCAACACGTCCATGACACCTGAAGTATGGTCGAAATGACCGTGCGAGAGCACCAAATCGGTGATGCGTCGGGCATTGAGTCCCAATGCCGTCAGGTTGTGTTGTAGCGTATGCTGAATGCCGCCTGTATCAAGCAAGATGACGGCGTCTTCGGTTTGCAGCCAAGCACTGTAACCCCATTCGGCCAACAGATTTTGCGAACTCGTTTGGTTTTCGACGACGACGGTGAGCTGCATGCGACTTCTCCTGCACAAGACGCGTTGACATTGACGAGTTTAGGCCGCCGCCAAGAAAAAAGCTTTCGAAGCGGTAAGACTTCGAAAGCTTTCGGCGTCAGTTGTTGGCGTTGTCTTCCACGGGATCGAATGTGATTTGCATGGAACGCGGTACGGTTGCCGATTGATCCTTCGGACGCGGGAAAGGATTGCAACGACGGATGGCCGTTTCAACCGCATGATCGTAGGCGGGCAACCCCGAGCTTTTAAGCTGCACCGGATTGCCCGTTTGCTCGCCGTTGGGTAGCAGATTGACGCGGTAAACAGCCTGGTGTTGACCGCGTTCGATACCAGGCGGCACCGCGTAGAAAATGTTCGGTCGAATGCAGGCGATAACGCTAGCCGCATACTGCGCCGAGGCCGTACCAGTGACGTTGCGCACGCGAGTGCCGGGGGTGCCGGTAGTCTTACCCACCTGACCGGATTGCACCTGCGGCGCCCCCGTGATGCGGGCCAATTCCGCACGACGCATTTCGTCGGCAATGCGCTTTTGTTCGGCGCGCTCACGACGAATACGCTCTTTGCGTTCGGCTTCCTTGCGTTTTTTCTCTTCTTCGAGACGCTTTTCCTCTGCCAGGCGCGCTTCTTCCGCCTTTCGGGCTTCTTCGGCTTTGCGAGCTTCTTCCGCCTTTCGAGCCTCTTCGGCTTTGCGGGCTTCTTCTGCCTTGCGTTCCTCTTCCAAGCGCCGCTCTTCTTCGAGGCGTTTCTGCTCTTCGGCCAGCCGCTTTTCTTCTTCAAGGCGTTTGCGCTCTTCTTCGAGTTTTTGGCGCTCTTCTGCCAAACGTTTCTCTTCGGCTAAGCGACGTTCTTCGGCACGGCGGGCTTCTTCCGCGGCGCGTTCTTCTTCCAGACGCTTTTGTTCGGCCAGGCGTTCCTGTTCCAGACGCTCTTGCTCCAGACGCTCCTGCTCGAGGCGTTGTTGTTCTAGACGCTCCTGCTCGAGACGCTGCTGTTCCAGTCGCTCTTGTTCGAGTCGTTCTTGCTCCAAGCGCTGTTGCTCCAGTTTCTCCTGCTCGAGCTTTTCCTGAGCCAGACGTTCCTCTTGCAGTCGCTTTTCCTCGGCAATGCGTTCTTCTTCCAAACGCTTGGCTTCTTCTTCCTGAGGATCGGGCTGAGGCGCGGCTTCGGTGTCTTTGGGTAGCGGCGTATCGGGTGTCTCGGGAGCTTTGCCTGCGACACTTTCTCCGGAAGCATCCTCAGGCGCCCAAAGTTCGGCGTAGAACGACTCGGGTTCGGTTCTCCACTGAAAGACGGTAAAAAGCCCCACAAACAAAAGCGCATGCACTCCCACGGCAGCCATCAGGCCGACCGGAAGGTCAAAGGGCTTTTGGTTGCCGGGACGAACCGGGCCTCGGTTCTCGCTCTCGTTCATTGACGGCCACCTTCAATCTGAAGGGCCAGACCGACTCGCTCGACATTGGCGCCCTGAAGTGCCTTCATGACATCAATGACCTGCTCATAGCGAACGTCACGGTCGGCGGCGATCACCACCGGTGTGTTGAGACCGGCCTGAGCGGTTTTGACGTTGTTGACAAGCTGGGGCATATCAACCGGATGCAAGCCGGACTTGGTTTTAATCGACAAGCGACTGTCGGCATGCACGACCACCTGGATGTTTTCCGTGGGTGCCTTGCCTGCCTTTTTGACGGACGGAAGATTGACCACGGAAGGGTTGACGAAGGGGGCGGCCACCATCAAAATCACCACGAGCACCAGCATGACGTCGATATAAGGAACGACGTTCATGTCGCTCATCAAACGACGCTTGCCTCGGTTGGATTGGGTTCGCAAAGCCATAGCGACTCTCCTCTCAAAGAGTGCTTCTTAGCGCTGGTGCGCGAGGATGTTCAGGAACTCTTCGCTGAAGCTGTCAAAACGGTTGCTCAAGCGTTCGATGCGATTGGCAAAGAGGTTGTAGGCAGCTGTTGCGGGAATGGCGGCAAACAGGCCCACAGCTGTGGCAACGAGCGCTTCGGCAATACCGGGGGCGACAACGGCCAGGGACACGTTTTCAAGGCTCGACAAACCGGTAAAAGCGTCCATGATGCCCCAGACGGTGCCGAACAGGCCGATGTAGGGCGAAACGGAACCGATCGAGGCGAGCATCGGAAGCCCTTTTTCCAAGGCGTCCATTTCGCGCTGGAACGTCGCGTTCATGCTGCGACGCACGCCCGATAAAACATCATCGGCGGGTCGATCGGGCATTTTCAGGAATTCGTTCATGCCGGCCACGAACATACGTTCCTGAGCGCCGGTGCGCTCCGGGCGCGTGCTTGCTGTCTCGTAGAGCTTGGCGAGATCAAGGCCTGACCAAAAGCGCTTTTCAAAATCGTCGGTCTGACGGCGGCTTCGGGAGAGCACGAGCATTTTGGAAAAGATCGTGGCCCAGCTCGAAAGCGAGGCGATCAGAAGAATACCCATGACGCACTTCACAACGACGGAAGCGTTCATGACGAGCGTGATGATGGAAAGATCGGCGGAAGTCATGTTCGGAAAGTCTTAATTCGCAAAAACGGTCAATCAGATCGAATCATCGGGAGCGTAGGGCTTCAGAGCGGCCAAAATGCGCGGATCGGCCTGCGTGGGTACGCCAAGCTTCATGTCGACGGAGGCGCAACGCACCTGCGCTGTGCAGATCGTTTCTTCTCCGCGCACAATGGTCTGTTCGAAAATCACGGAGGCGCGGCGCAAGAGCTTGATGCGGGTCTTTACGGTGAGTGCGTCGTCGAGCACGGCCGGACGCACGAATTTCATTTCGATGGAACTCACCACGATGACGGGCGCACCTTCGAGGTGCATCTTGCGCTGTTCGAGTCCCAGCGAACGCAAAAATTCCGTGCGTGCGCGTTCCATGTAACGCAGATAATTGGCGTGGTACACGATACCGCCCGCATCGGTGTCTTCCCAATAGATTCGGACAGGGAAAGAAAAGATTTTTTCAGTCATATAACAAAGCGTCCGCGCTCGGCTCGGTGCGGACGCCGAAAATCAGTCAGAATTAGGTGTCGCGCCTTCGGTCAAAAGCCTTGATTTATGTGGGCGCAATCGTCGAGTCGAAAGTATATTGGATTGCAATCGTGCGCGAAAGACGGATTGCCATTTTTGAGAAGGACTTAAGTGTTTCTTTCTGTTGAAAAATTCACGCCGTTTCTACGGTTGCTTTTGTGTGCGTCAGCGCTTGCCGCAGCGGCGTTGTCGGCGGGTTGCACGGATCCGGTCAATTCTCCGCGAGCGCTCTCCGACTATGCATCCAACACGCTTTTTACCTCCTTTTCGGGGCGCAGTCCCAAAACGCTTGATCCTCAGGTGTCCTATTCGAGCGATGAAACGATCTACACCTACGGGGTTTATGAGCCGCTCTACGGGTACGAATACTTGAAGCGCCCCTACACGCTCATGCCGCTGGCAGCCGAAAAAGTTGTCAAGCCCGTGTATCTTGATGCGAACAAAAACGTGTTGCCCGCACAGGCCGACAGCAAGGACATTGCGTATTCCGTCTACACGATCCCGATCCGAAAGGGCATTGAATTTGCTCCGCATCCGGCGTTTGCCAAGGATGAAAAAGGTGAGCCGCTGTGCCTGACGCTTGATCCGAAACGCGCCCAAGCACTCTCCAGTCCGCTGGAGCTGCCCGAGCGCGGCACGAGGGAGCTGACTGCGCACGACTACGTTTACGGCATCAAGCGTATTGCTTCGCCCGCAGTCGTGAGTCCCGCTTTCGGCATTCTGCGGGCCTACATCGTCGGTTTTGACGAGCTTAGCCAAGCGATCGGAGAGGCTTGGGAAAAGGCCAGAGCTTCGAATGAATCCGTTTCACGCATTGATCTTACGAAGTTTGAATGCGAGGGCGTCAAAGCGCTCGATGAGCACACGCTGCAAATCACCATCCGCGGCAAGTACCCGCAGTTCGACAACTGGATGGCGATGGCCTTCTTTGCGCCGATGCCTTGGGAGGCTGAAGCGTTTTATGCCAATCCCGGCTTTGCGGAAAACAATATTTCCCTGAACACCTGGCCGGTGGGAACGGGTCCCTACATGCTCACCGTGTCGCGACAAAACCGAGAGCATGTGCTTGAGCGCAATCCCAACTATCGCGGCTTGACCTATCCGTGCGAAGGTTCCGAAGAAGACCGCCGAAACGGCTTTTTGGCCGACTGCGGCAAAAAGACGCCGTTTGTGGACCGAATCGTGTTGACGATGGAAAAAGAAGCGGTGCCGACGACTTCGAAATTTTTGCAGGGCTATTACGACAGTCCGCAGATCACGCGACTTGATGTGGGGCAGGGCTATATCGTGGCCATGGGAGACGATCCGGACAAAGAAAAGCTCTACAAGGAAAAGCGATTGCAGTTTCCGACTGCGGTAGAGGCCAATCTTTGGTACATCGGTTTTAATTGGCTCGATCCTGTGGTTGGGGCCGGTAAGACGCCGGAGGAAGCGCGCCGCAACAAGCTGCTGCGGCAAGCAATTTCCATTGCGCTGGATTGGGAAGAGCAAATTGCCATCTTTGAAAAAGGGCAGGGGCAGACCGCTCACGGCCCCTTGCCGCCGGGGCTTTTCGGCTGGCGTGACGACGGCCCTTCGGCTTTCAATCCTGTTGTCTACACAAAGGGGGAGGACGGCCGCGCCAAACGCCGTTCGATCGAAGACGCTAAAAAGCTCATGATCGAAGCGGGCTATCCGGACGGGCGCGATGCCGAAACGGGGCGCCCCTTGGTGCTGAATTTTGATTGGCAGGGAACGAGTGCCGGCTCCAAATCGTTTTTGGATTGGACTGCACGGCAGTTTGCCAAGATCGGCATTCAGCTGGAAATCCGTGCCACCGACTACAACCGCTTCCAAGATAAGATGGCCAAAGGATCGGCGCAGATTTACTACTGGGGGTGGCTTGCGGACTATCCGGACGCTGAAAACTTTTTCACGCTTTTGTACGGGCCCAACAGCAAAGCGATCAACGGTGCAGGGGAAAACGCCAGCAATTATCAGAATGCACGGTTTGACATGCTTTTCGAGTCGCTTCGAAATCTCGAAAACGGACCGCAGAAAGCCGATGTGATCGATGAGATGATCCGCATCGTGCAGGAAGATGCGCCCTGGAGCTTCGGCTATTTTCCAACATCTGCCGCTGCGCTTCATCATTGGGTGAAAAACGCCAAGCCCACGCAGATGATCCGTAACAACGTGCAGTACATCCGCATTGACAGCGCCGAACGCATGGCACAGATCCGCGCCTGGAACAAACCCGTTGTATGGCCTCTGCTTTTGATCCTTGCAGCCGTCGCCGGGCTTGTGTGGTTCGTGCGCCGCCATCTGATCCGACGCAGTTTGCAGCGTGGCATCGCTTCGGAGAAGCAAGCATGATTGGCTACATCATTCGGCGCATTGCCTACGGTTTTTTGATTTTGCTCGGCGTCAATGCGCTTACATTTGCACTCTTTTTTGCCGTCAACACGCCCGATGACATGGCGCGCCTGGCAATCGGCGGGCGTTACGTGACACCCGAGGCAATCGAAAATTGGAAGATTGCTCACGGTTACGACCTGCCGCTTGTCTATAACGAAGAAGCGCAGGGCATTGAAAAGATCACCAAGACCGTTTTTTACACCCGCTCGGCACCGCTTCTGACGGGAGATTTGGGTTTGTCGGACGCCGGTCGCAGCATCAACCGGGAAATTGCCGAGCGTGTGGGGCCGTCGCTGGCGCTAGCCGTTCCCACCTTTGTGCTGGGTGTTTTCGTGATGCTCGTTTTCTCTCTGATGGTGGTACTGGTGCGGCGCACCAAACTCGAGTGGGCGGCCGTGGCTTTTGCGGTCACCGTGATGAGCGTCTCGAGCCTTTTTTACATCATTCTCGGTCAGTGGCTGTTTGCAAAAACATTGCGACTGGTGCCCGTTTCGGGCTTTATGGACGGTTGGCACATGGCAGTTTTTTTGATCCTGCCGGTCGCAATCGGCATCTTCTCGAGATTGGGAAGCGACACGCTTTTGTACCGCGCCATGTTTCTTGAGGAAGTGGGCAAAGACTACGTGCGAACGGCCCGTGCCAAGGGAGCATCACACGCACGCGTCATGTTCGTGCATGTGCTTAGAAACGCCATGCTTCCGATTTTGACGAGTACCGTGGCAGTGTTTCCGATGCTTTTTATGGGAAGCCTCATCATGGAAAGTTTCTTCGGCATTCCGGGGTTGGGGTCGTACACGATTGACGCCATCAATGCCCAGGATTTCTCCATAGTCCGCGCCATGGTGTTTTTGGGGACGGCCGCCTACGTGCTGGGGCTGCTTTTGACCGATATTGCCTACACGATTGCCGATCCGCGCATTCGACTGAAGTAAGACATGTTTGACGTGAAGTTTGTTTTTCTCTGGACGGACGCCGTCTTGTGGCTCTTGGTGCTTGGCCTTGTCGGCTATGTCGTCTACGTGCATCGAACCGAGGAACTTGCGCGCAAATGGCGCAAGGTGCTCAATAACAAAACGGCGGTGGCGGCTGCAGCCGTTCTCTCGGTTTTCTTTGCGGCGGCTTTGGCCGACAGCGTGCATTACCGCCGTGCGCTTCCGGCGACTGACGGGGCGGCGGTTGCCGCTTGGGACACCAAGACCGTGTCGCTTCTCGATGCCCTGGTGGGCGAAAAGATTGCCGGACGCGAAAGAAGCTACTCGGCGCCGTTTTCGCTCTACGATTTTGACAAAACAACCGTGGTGACGGACGACGGTCCCAAGCGCATCAACGCCAGACTCAAAGGCGCCGGAGCGGGTGTCAACGAAGACAAACCTCTGCAATCGCTTTTTCGCAAGATCGAGATGGGGGTGATGACGGGAGCGGTCGGCGTCTTGCTGACATGGCTGCTGATCGGAGCGGTCGCTGCCTGCGTGCGGCGCGAAGGCTTCGGGCGGGCAATGATTGCCGTAACGGCGCGCAGCAACCCTTGGCGACCGGCCATTTTGGTTTGGCTTCTGGCGATTTTCTTGGGCTGCGTTTTGCTGTTCGTGTGGCCCGTCTGGCACCCTTTCGGGACGGACGCAACAGGCAACGACGTGCTCTACAGTGCCGTTAAAAGCATCCGAACGGCTTTTGCGATTGGGTTGCTGGCGACATTTTCAACGCTTCCCTTTGCCGTGACGCTCGGCATTGCGGCGGGTTACTTCAAGGGCAAGGTTGACGATGTGATTCAGTACGTCTACACGACCATCTCTTCCATTCCGTCGGTGCTTCTGATTGCGGCTTCCGTTTTGATGATTCAAGTCTTCATTGACAAGCATCCGGAGATGTATGCCACGGGGCTTGAGAGAGCCGATGTGCGGCTTTTCCTCTTGGCGGTGATCATCGGACTCACCAGCTGGGCGGGTTTGGCCCGATTGCTGCGAGCCGAGACGATGAAAGTGAGCGCCATGGATTTCGTGACGGCGGCCAAGGCTTTCGGGGTGTCTTCAACGCGCATCATGGCTCGGCACGTCTTTCCCAATGTTGCACACATTGTTCTGATTGTGGCTGTACTGGATTTTTCCGGCATTGTTCTCTACGAGGCTGTTTTGAGCTACGTGGGCGTGGGTGTGGATCCGGTGACCGATTCATTTGGCTCCATGATCAATGCGGCGGCTTCCGAGATGAGCCGCTCGCCGGTGATTTGGTGGAATTTGGCGGCAAGCTTTGTCTTTATGGTGACGTTGGTGCTCTCGGCCAATTTGTTTGCCTCCGGTGTGCGCGATGCGTTTGACCCGAGAAATGCCGGCGGTAAGGCGTAAGGAACGGCGATGGCAGAAATTCTCAACGTCAAAAATTTGAGTGTTCGAATCGACGGCCCCAAGCCGCTCACCGCTGTCGAAGATGTGTCGTTTTCGATCCGATCGGGAGAATGTTTTGCACTCGTGGGCGAGTCGGGCTGCGGCAAGTCGCTCACAGCGCTTTCTTTGATGCGCTTGCTTCCCGACGGTCTTTCCGTGGCTCAGGGTGAGGTGGTTCTCAAGGGAACGGATCTGATGGAGCTCACCGAACGAGAGATGCAGGCCGTACGAGGCGACCGCATCGCGATGATCTTTCAGGAGCCCGCCACAAGTCTCAATCCCGTGATGACGGTGGGGGAGCAAATCGTTGAGGCGGTTCGGTTGCATGAGAACATCGGCAAAGAAGAAGCCAAGCAAAGAGCGTTGCAGTGGCTGACCCGCGTTGGGCTCGACGAGCCGCAAAAGCGTTTTGATGCCTTTGCGCACGAACTTTCCGGCGGGCAGAAGCAGCGCGTCATGATTGCGATGGCGCTTGCCTGTCGTCCTGACGTGGTGGTGGCCGACGAACCCACGACGGCGCTCGACGTGACGCGTCAGGCGCAGATTCTCGATTTGCTCCGAGAACTGCAAAAAGAGCACGGCATTGCCCTTGTGCTGATCACGCACGATTTGGCTTTGGTGCGCCAATACTCTGATCGGGTAGCGCTGATGTACGCCGGTCAGATTGTTGAACAAAGCCGTGTTGCCGATTTCTTCGAGAATCCGACGCATCCGTATGCGCGTTTGCTTTTGAGCGCCGTGCCGAGCGCTGACAAAAGCGCGCAGGCGCTCACGGGCATTGCGGGCAGCGTTCCGGAACTCTCAGCAATGCCTGCGGGCTGTCGGTTTGCACAGCGTTGCCCGGCCGCCAAAGAGATGTGCCGGCAGAAGTGCCCGGCAATGCGCTCGTCGGCACCCGGTCGTCTGGTGCGTTGTTTTTATCCCGAGTCGCCTGTGACAAGCCGGGCGACGTCTGTTACGACGGCAACGCGTACGGATGAAACGGTTTTGAAGCTTACGGACGTGTCGGTGACGTACGGCAGCCGCGGAGGGCTTTTTTCCCGTCAAAAGGCTTTCGAAGCCGTCAGTCATGCCGACTTGAGCCTTTCGCGAGGCAGGACGCTTGCGTTGGTCGGGGAATCGGGGTCCGGTAAAACGACGCTCGGAAAGGCCGCCTTGGGACTTTTGGAAAACGCGACGGTAAGCGGCAGCGTGGAGATAGCCGGAGAGGAGGCCTTTGATGCACGCGGACGCTTTAAGCGGCACCTGAGAAGCTGCGCGCAGATTGTGTTTCAGGATCCGTTTGCGTCGCTTGATCCGCGCATGAGCGTGGGTGAATTGGTGAGCGAAGGGATTCTTGCGTTGCATCCCGGGCTATCCAAAGCGGATGCGCGTCGGAAAGTACGCGAACTTCTCGACAGCGTGGGGCTTCCGAGCGGAGCGGCCGATCGTTTGGCGCACGAATTTTCCGGCGGGCAGCGTCAGCGCATTGCCATTGCCAGAGCGTTGGCCGTTGAGCCGAAAATCGTGGTCTGCGATGAGCCGACTTCTGCACTGGATGTTTCGGTGCAGGCCCAGATTCTCAATCTGTTGCGGGAGATCCAAGCTGAGCAGGGTGTGTCGTACTTGTTCATCACGCACAACTTTGCCGTGGTCGAATTTATGGCGCATGAAGTGGCGGTGATGCAGCGCGGCCGCATTGTCGAAAGCGGTACGGCCGAGGATGTCCTCACGCATCCGCAGCACGCATATACGAAGACGCTTTTGGCTGCCGTGCCTCGACTCTGAGTTGCATGGATAAGAAAAATGCCTCACGGCGGAGGCATTTTTCGAAGAACGGTTGTCTAAATTCGGATCAGCGGGCGTCGCTTGCCTTGAACTTCTTTTCCAGGCGGGAAACCAAGCGCGTGATGGTAAGCGTCATCACCAGGTAGATAATGGCCACCGACGTCCAGATTTCAAGCGAACCGTAGGTTTCGGCAATGATGAGCTGACCGGTGCGGGTGAGTTCCTCAAAGCCGATGACGGACACGAGGGAGGAGTCCTTCAACATCGCGATGAATTCGTTGCCAAGCGGCGGGATGATGCGCTTGAAGGCCTGCGGCAGGATGATGTATCGCATCGTCTGCCCCCAGGTCATACCCAGAGACAGGCCGGCACGCATCTGGCCGACTTCGATCGACTGAATGCCGGCGCGGAAGATCTCGGCCACGTAAGCGCCCGAATTGATCGAGCAGGCGGCTACAGCGGCCACGAACGGGTCGATACGCTGGCCGATGATCGCGGGAAGCGCAAAGTAGATGATGAAGATCTGCACCAGAAGCGGCGTGCCGCGAATGAAGTCAACGTAGATCTTGGCGAGCAGACGCAACGGCGTGAACTTGGATAACTGAGCCAGAGCCGCTAAAAGGCCGAACACCAAACCCAGACCGACGGCCATCGCCGTGATCTCTAAAGTCACCAGGGCGCCCTGCAGCAATAAAGGCAGAGAGTTGGTGATAAGGGAAAAATCGAATTCCATTGTGTTTTTATCCTTTTAACGGAGGGAGCACAGGGGCGCAAAAAACACGCGTCTCAACACACAGGTCGGCCGCGTATTTCTGCGCATTGTACCGAAGCACTCGCGCAACCGCACCTATTGAGCAAAAATGCTTCGAAAGGTGTGCACTATGGACTGGACCAATTAAGACAAGTCCGAGGTCTCAGACTGGAAAAAACGATGGAGCGTTTGCATCGTGATGACCTCGAACGACGCGTCGGGATATTTGCTCGCAAAACTTTTCGGCGCTTTTGCTTGCGCATCCGTCAATTTGCATTCAAAGGCGTGAAGCGAACCGTCTTCGTCGACTTCCAAAAGATCCACTTCGCTTTTGTTGCGGTCGCGCCAAAAGTAGAGTTGTGTTTCGTCTTGTCGATAACGATGCCATTTGAGCCGCTCGATGATGACAAAATTTTCCCAGAGAGCTCCGCGCTCCCAATCGCTGCGAGATGAGAAAGGCGTGAAATTGTCGAGTGCGGCGTTTCGGATGCCCAGATCGTAAAAGTAAATCTTCTTGGATTTTTTTAGTTCCGTTGCGAAGTTTGAGGAGTAACACGGCAGTGTCTTCACAATGAAGCTTTGTTCGAGAAGGCTTACACATCGCTCGACGGTGGGACTACTTAATCCGCACTGTTGTCCCAAACTGCTGAAAGAGCAGAGATTGCCGATGTTAGCCGCCAAAAGCCTAACGAGATGCAGAAACTGCTCTGAACGGCGGATGCCGGCGATGGCAAACAAGTCTTTGAAAACGATGCTCTCGAAGAGGTACCTTAAAGTTGCCTTGGATCTTTGGGGGTGAGTCACGATTTCCGGGTAGCTGCCTACTGTCAATCGAATGGGCAAGGACTCCATGACGTCAAGCCAACTATTGTGATCGGCCAGTTCTGTTACGGACAATGGAAAAAGAGTCATCGGCCACAAACGTCCCGCGGCTGACTCCATGACACCGCCAGCCAATTCCAAAGAACTGGAACCAGTGGCAAAAATGCGGCACGAAGGTTTGCTGTCCTCCAAACGTTTGAGAAGCATGCCGATGCCCTGGATGCGCTGGGCTTCGTCAATCACCAGAACGTCAAGACCGGAAAGCAAAATCGAGATGTCCGCTTTGGAAGACAACGACGTGAGTAATTCTCGATCCTGAGGCTCGTCGCCCGAGAGCCATTTCACTTTCCGGTCTTGGAAAAGGTGCTCCAGCAGCGTTGTTTTGCCTGTCTGTCGAGCACCGAAGACCACAATGGCTTTATCGGCCGGTGTGCGTTCAAGAAGAGCGCTGAGTGAACGTGCGATGTATGCCATTTCAGATAATTGCTAGTTGTACTTTACAAAAATCTAGATTTTTATAAAGTATAGTTTAAAAAAATCTGAAATGAAGCCAGTTGCGTCGAGTATTGCGATTGATCGGATCAATGGTGTGGATACAAGCGGACGACCGGATCAATACCCATGTTTTATTGTTGGGTATTTTTCATTAATATTCTTGACTCGCAAACTAGGTTATTAGAGAAGAACGCTAAAGATCGGCCTTTGGAGCCGGTTGGGCGATCCACTTCGTCGGAAGGCAAGACTGTGAAACTCACCACGCGAGGCCGCTTTGCGGTCACCAGCATGATTGACCTTTCGCTGCACAGCGAAAACGGCCCGGTGCGCCTGGCTGACATCGCCAAGCGGCAGAAGATTTCGCTTCCCTACCTGGAGCAGATCTTCGGGAAGCTGCGTCGTGCCGAGCTTGTCAAAAGCGTGCGCGGTCCCGGCGGCGGTTACCGTCTCGGGCGCGATGCCTCTGAAATCAGCGCCGGCGAAATTGTCGAAGCCGTCGAAGGCATCATGGACGTTTCCCAGTGCCAAGGCGGTGCGGCATGCCGCGGCGGTGCACAGTGTCTGGCTCACGGATTGTGGGCGGATCTGAACGCCAAGATGGCCGAATTTCTCAATGCCCAGTCGCTGCAGTCCATTAAGGAGAAAAGTTTGAAGGAGCATGCTCATCACGGTGAAGTGCGTGAACAGCCGATCATCGTACACATCACGGAACCGAAGAGCTGATCAAAAGGACTGCCGCGCAAACAAATTAAAACGCGCTCGCTTCTATGCTCTTTTGAGAGCAAAAGGCGGGTGCCAACAACAGTAAAGAGACGCAAAAATGCAGCATCACGTTGTTTATCTTGACTACTCGGCCACCACGCCTGTCGATCCCCGTGTGGCTGAAAAGATGATTCCCTACCTGTGCGAAAAGTTCGGCAACCCCGCCAGCCGCTCGCATGCCTACGGCTGGGAAGCCGAAAAGGCGGTTGAAGAGGCCCGTGGTCACATCGCGGCCTACATCAACGCCGATCCGCGAGAAATCGTGTTCACGTCGGGTGCGACCGAATCCGACAACCTTGCCATCAAGGGCGCGGCGCATTTCTATCGCGACAAGGGTAAGCATCTCATTACGGTCAAGACGGAACACAAGGCCGTGTTGGACAGCATGCGCCATCTTGAAACCGAAGGGTATGAAGTCACTTACCTCGACGTGCAGGAAAACGGCCTTCTGGATCTGGAAGCACTCAAGGCCGCCATTCGTCCCGACACCACACTGGTTTCCGTGATGGCTGTCAACAATGAGATCGGTGTGATTCAGGATTTGGAGGCGATCGGCAACATCTGTCGCGAGCGCGGCGTGCTCTTTCACTGCGACGCAACGCAGGCGCCGGGCAAACTCATCATCGACACACAAAAGCTCAAGATTGATCTGATGAGCCTGTCGTCGCACAAGGTGTATGGTCCTAAGGGCATCGGCGCTCTCTACGTTCGACGCAAACCGCGCGTGCGCATTGAGCCTCAGATTCATGGCGGTGGTCACGAACGCGGCATGCGCTCCGGTACGCTTGCCACGCACCAGATCGTTGGCATGGGTGAAGCCTATCGACTGGCCCTTCTTGAAGCCGACAAGGATCGCGAACACGCCGAAAAGCTCTCCAAGCGTCTGCTCGACGGCATTCTGAAGAACATCCCCGAGGTCTATGTCAACGGTGATCTGAAGCATCGCGTGCCCACGAACCTCAATATTTCTTTTGCCTACATCGAAGGCGAAAGCCTCATGATGGCACTTAAGGACATTGCCGTGAGCTCCGGGTCGGCTTGCACGTCGGCTTCGCTTGAGCCGAGTTACGTGCTTCGCGCCATTGGCCGCAACGACGAACTCGCACACAGCTCGATTCGTTTCACGCTCGGACGCTTTACGACCGAAGAGGACATTGATTTCACCGTGAAGCTTCTCACCGAAAAGGTGGCCAAGCTGCGTGAACTGTCGCCCTTGTGGGAAATGCACAAGGAAGGCATTGACCTCGCCGAAGTGAAGTGGTCGGCTCACTAATCTGTCTCGAATTTTGAAAAGTTTGCATTGAGGACAAGAAAATGCCCTACAGCGAAAAATTGATGGATCACTATGAAAATCCGCGCAACGTCGGTACGCTCGATAAGAACGACGAATCGGTCGGCACCGGCATGGTGGGTGCTCCAGCCTGCGGCGACGTGATGCGTCTTCAGATTAAGGTCAACGATGAGGGCGTCATTGAGGACGCGAAGTTCAAGACCTACGGTTGCGGCTCGGCGATTGCTTCGAGTTCGCTCGTGTCCGAATGGGTCAAGGGTAAGACTCTTGATGAAGCGGCCAAGATTTCCAATGCGGAAATTGCCGAAGAGCTTGCACTGCCGCCTGTGAAGATTCACTGCTCAATTCTTGCCGAAGACGCCGTGAAGGCTGCCATTGACGACTACAAGGCCAAGCACGCCAAGTAAACCGAAATCAACGCTTTTTACGAGGACATACACAAATGTCAGTCACTCTTACCGAGGCGGCCGCTCGCCACGTTTCCGCTTTTTTGACCAAGCGCGGCAAGGGCATCGGTTTGCGCCTGGGCGTCAAGACGAGCGGTTGCTCGGGCATGGCCTACAAGCTTGAGTTTGCCGATGTCGTCAACGAAGACGATCAGGTTTGGGAAAGCCATGGCGTAAAGGTTGTGGTGGATGCCAAGAGCCTGCCCTACATTGACGGCACTGAACTTGATTACGTCAAGGAAGGCTTGCAGGAAGGCTTCAAGTACAACAACCCGCAGGAAAAGGAACGCTGCGGCTGCGGCAAGTCCTTCCACGTCTAAGGCACCACGATGGCTCAAAACGCGTTTACGCTTTTGTCGCTGCCTGCTGTCTTTGCGCTTTCTGAAGAGAAGGTGGAAGAGGCCTGGCGCCGTGCAATCGCACTCGTGCATCCGGATAAGTTTGCTTCTCGCCCAGCCGCCGAACGGCGTGTGGCCGAGCAGTGGGCCGGTCGCATCAACGAAGCGCGCGACGCGCTCATCGACCCGGTGTCGCGAGCAACGCTTCTGCTGCAAAACGCAGGTGTGGATGTCGGCCGAGAAACCGACACGCGCATGCCGGGCGACTTTTTGATGCAACAGATGCTGTGGCGCGAGGCGCTCGAGGACGCTGGCGGTGACGCGGACAAGATCAGACGTTTGACGACGGAGGTTCAAGCCTCCCGAGACGAACTCATCGCTCAGCTGACACGATCGATTGACGTTGAGCACGACTTCGACGGCGCCCGCGGTCAAGTGCGCCGTCTGATGTTTGTCGAAAAGCTTCTCAAGGAAATTCACCGCGCGGGAAGCTCCGCTGCCGCGCTCTAAAAAGAACAACGAAATGCTGGGACTTCTGCAGATTGCCGAACCGGGCATGTCGGCTGCGCCTCACGAAGAGCGCTTTGCCGCCGGCATTGATCTGGGCACCACCAATTCTCTGGTCGCGCTTGTTTTAAACGGAACACCTGAAGTGTTGCCCGATGAAGAAGGGCGTTTTCTCTTGCCCTCCGTCGTGCGTTATTTGCCCGAGGAAGGCACTGCCGTCGGTTGGGACGCTGTGCCTCATTTGGCGTCCGATCCCCTGAACACCATCAGCTCCGTCAAGCGTCTGATGGGGCGCGGCATGAAGGATGTCACGGGTAACGTCATTGTTCCGTATCACTTTGAGGACGCCCCCGGCATGGTGCGTATCCAGACGCGACAGGGCGTCAAGAGTCCGGTGGAAGTTTCCGCCGAAATTCTGAAGGTGCTGCGCGAACGCGCCGAACACCGTGTGGGTGCGGAACTCGTGGGCGCCGTGATTACGGTTCCGGCGTATTTCGACGACGCGCAGCGTCAGGCAACAAAGGACGCCGCCAAACTTGCCGGTCTTAATGTCTTGCGTCTTCTCAACGAACCCACAGCCGCAGCCTTGGCCTACGGTCTGGACAACGGCGCCGAAGGCAAGTATCTGGTCTATGACCTCGGCGGCGGTACGTTTGACGTTTCGCTTTTAAACCTCACCAAGGGTGTCTTTGAGGTGCTTGCCACAGGCGGCAATTCGGCGCTCGGAGGCGACGATTTTGACCATCGCCTGGTTTGCTGGGCCATTGAAAAGTTGGGTGCGGGCTTGCATGCCGACATTCTCACGCCCTCGGACAAAAAGCTTCTGACGATTGCCGTCAAGGCCGCGCGCGAAGCGCTTACCGACGTGCAGGAAACCCGCGTCACGGTGGAACTGTCCGACGGACGCAAGCTCGATGAGGTTCTCACGCGCGCCGAATTCAATGCGATGACGGCGCACTTGGTGCAAAAGACGATTGATGCCGTCAAAAACGTGCTTTCTGACGCACAGCTTGGTACAGAAGAAGTCAAAGGCGTGGTGCTGGTGGGCGGCTCAACGCGCATGCCGTGTGTGCGTGAGGCTGTTCGCGAATTCTTCGGTCGCGAACCGTTCTGTGACATCGATCCCGACAAGGTCGTGGCGATCGGCGCTTCGATGCAGGCCAATAAGCTTGCGGGCAACACGTCCGAGGGCGACGACTGGTTGCTGCTGGATGTCACGCCGCTGTCGCTTGGGCTTGAAACCATGGGCGGCCTGGTTGAAAAGGTGATCCCGCGCAATACTGCTATTCCGACGGCGATGGCGCAGGACTTTACGACTTTCAAGGACGGTCAGACCGCAATGGCTATTCACGTGGTCCAGGGCGAACGCGAAGTGGTGGACAAGTGCCGGTCTTTGGCGAAGTTTGAACTGCGAGGCATCCCGCCGATGGCTGCAGGTGCTGCTCGCATCCGCGTGACGTTTCAAATTGACGCCGACGGTCTTTTGTCCGTTTCCGCTCGTGAAATGACGACGGGTGTCGAAAGCTCAATCATGGTCAAACCCAGCTACGGGCTCTCGGACGAAGACGTGATACGCATGTTGCAGGAAGGCAACCGTGCGGCCGAAGAGGACATGCACGAGCGCGAATTGCGCGAGCAGAAAGTCGAAGCGCTGCGCATCATTGAGTCGACAAATTCCGCTTTGGCGGCTGACGCCGATCTGCTCTCTGAAGAAGAGCGCAAAGCGGTTGACGATGCCTTGCATCACCTTGGTGCCGTGCGAGAAGGCTCCGACACCGAAGCGATCAAACAGGCTATCGATGCCGTTGCCAAGTCCACGGAAGAATTTGCCGCCCGACGCATGGACCGCTCAATTCGTCTTGCTCTTGAAGGCAAGTCGGTTGACGACGTGCTCGGCCAATAACGCAAACTCGGAAAGAAGAAAATGCCGATTGTCACCATTTTGCCCAACGAAACGTTTTGCCCTGAAGGCGCTCAGATTGAAGTCAAGACCGGCGCTAAGCTGGCTCAGGCTCTGAATGCTGCAGGCATCAAGATTCCGCATGCGTGCGAATACAACTGCGCCTGCGCCACCTGCCACGTGATTGTCAAGGAAGGTTTCAATTCCTTGAATGAACCTGACGATGACGAATACGATCAGCTCGACAATGCGTTCGGCAGCACGCCGCTTTCTCGCTTGTCCTGCCAGACGGTGATGGGAACGGAAGACATCACGATTGAAATTCCGAAGAACAACCGCAATCTCGTTCACGAGGACTAAAGGAGCCTGGCCATGACGCTCAAGTGGAAAGATGCGCAGCGCATCGCCGAAGAACTCTATGACAATGAGCCCGATTTGGATCCTGTCACGCTGCGCTTGAGCGAATTGCGCGAACGCGTGCTAGCTCTTCCCGACTTTGATGATGATCCGGAAAAGAGCAATGAACCGATTCTGGAGGCGATTCTCCAGGCTTGGCTTGACGAGCGTTGAGATCAATAGAGAGCGGCAGAAATGCCGCTCTTTTCGATTAAAGCCGACTTTTTAGATGAGCGTAGACGACCTCAATGGCTTGTTGCAAAATGGCGTCGCGCTTTTCCATCGGAGTTCCGGCCGGAGCCTTCAAATGCACGGCAGCGTAATAACGAGCGCCTTTGTCCGTGACCAAGATCGCATGATTGGCGCGGGTCGCGCAGAATTCATCTGCCCCTGCTCCGGAACGGTCGAAAAGCGTCCACCCCTCAGGTAGCCGCGAGCGGAACAGATTGCCGGCCATCTGATTGGCAGCAAGATCCGCCAGCCATTGGCTGCGGGCCGATTTGGGCAGCTGAGTATCGAATCGTTGCCAATTGAGCGACGCATTGCTCGGTGTCGTCGTGTCTCGGTATTCATTCTTTCCGGACAGATTCAAATCCGGTTCCAGACGATCGCTGCGGGTGGTGTTGTCGCCCTTTTGCCGCAGCCACTTGGTTAAGGCCTTCGGTCCGCCGGTGTGCACAAAGATGAAGTTGGCGGCGCGGTTGTCGCTTTGCGACAAAGCGGCGCGGCATGCTTCCTTCAACGTAACCTTCGTGTCGGGATTTACCGTTCCGTAAACGGGGGAATGCGGTACGACAGGCGTGGTTTTGATCGGAGCGCTGCGGTTTTCGAGCCCCAGTTCATAGACGCGCGCGCATTCGAGAGCTTTAACGGTGCTGGTAAGTGGGAAGCGCTCGCGACTGCGCCACTCCAAAAGCACCTTGCCCTCTGCGTCACGAAGGGACACGCCGATGGCGGCGTCGTACTTTTGTTCAATGATGACAATGGCGTTCTGCGAGTCTTGCTGCGACAGCTTTGGAGAAACGCTGTTTTGCGGCGTTGTACACCCTGTCACTGCGGAGACCGCAAACAGACCGATTGTGACAAGCGAACAGGCGGATGAAAGAGGAAAGCGAAGGTTCATTCTTTGTTGGAAATGGGTGAGCAGACTTTTAGAGTGTAAGGTCAAGATTCTCTGCGTATTCTTAATGGGTCATTCGATGATGGCAACCACCGGCGCATGATCGCTCGGCTTTTCCCATGCACGCGGCTCGGTGTCAATCACGACTTCCCCGATGCGTTCGGCAATGTCGGGGGAGGCAAGAACATGGTCGATGCGAAGGCCATGATTCTTTTCAAAGCCTGCCTGGCGATAATCCCACCAACTGTAGGTTTCAGGAGCGTGCAGACCCAGCGACCAGGTATCGACCAAACCAGCCTTGATGAGTCGCTCAAAGGCTTCGCGCTCGGAGGGTGACACCAACAGATTTCCTTTCCAGGTTTCGGGGTCCCAGACGTCGGCATCGGTCGGAGCCACGTTGAAGTCGCCCGCAAGCACCAGAGGTGTTTTGGATTCGAGCTGCTCGCGCACCCAGGTCGTGAGCGCACTCATCCAGTCAAGTTTGTACAAATAGCGATTGCTGCCGAGTTCGGTGCCGTTGGGGACATAGACACCTGCAAAACGCAATCTGGTGCCGGAAACGTGCTCAATATCGGCGGCGATCATGCGCTTTTGATCATCCGGATAGCCGGGGATGTTGTAGATCACGTTGGAAACAGAAATAACTGAACTTTTGCGCGTCACGAGCGCTACGCCGTTGTATGTTTTTTGTCCAAGAAAAACGGCGTCAAACCCTGCAGCCTGAAGTTCCGCAAGCGGGAAGAGTTCGTCGACGGTTTTGGTCTCTTGCAAAACAACGGCATCAATCCGGGAAAGTTCCATCCACTTGATGAGATGCTCCAAACGAACCTTAATGCTGTTGACGTTCCAGGTTGCGATTTTCACGGGACTAAATCCTCAAAAGAGCGAGTTCAAAAACACAAGACCGGTGTCGACGGGTGTAAGACCGCGCTCGATCATGGCAAAGTGTTCGTCTTTGCTGACGCATCGAATTTCTTCGACTTCGCCGTCAACGTTTTTCGGATGCGCGTCATCGTCGACAACGACACGGCACACATAGGCGTCTTCGGCCATCCAGCCTTCCGGTACGGTACGACGTACTTTAAGACAAGTCCAGCCGCTGTCAATCCTGTAGCCGCAGGTCAAGCCCGCTTCTTCGGCAATTTCGCGTGCGACGGCCGTTTCACGCGATTCGTTTGCGGAGATCATGCCGGCTGCAAGAGCATCCCACAGTCCCGGATCCACTTGCTTCGTTCGGCTTCGAAGGCTCACGAACACACGGCCGTTGCGCCGGGTGCCCACAGCATAGACAGATGTCGTGAGCATACCCAGAAAGCGGAAAAGACCGCGTTCTGCCAAAGCTATGCATTTACCAGAATCGAGATCGAATACGCTCAGGAGCTCGTCGCGCCATTGCACGAAATAACCGACGTCGTGCAATGGACGCGCCACGCGGGCAAAGGCTTCGGACAATGCTTGGGGATCCGATGTTTTGTTATTTGGAAAGATGACAAGGGCGTTATTCTGAAGATCAAAACTTTCGGAAAAACGCGCGTCAGCTGTCAGTTTGATCGCAACGCAGCGCTGTATGAGGCCGATGCGATTTCCCTGAGCCGTCAAAACGGCGACGGTGTCGTTTGGTTCCTTTTCAAAAATGACATTTTGGAGTTTTGCCTTGAGCTCGGCAATTTGCTGCGAGGTGGGCACGGGAAAATCCTTCTCGAAAGAAAAACGGCAGACCGCGGCAACAAAACCGGGCCTGCCGTCGGCAGTCACTGAAGGCGACTCTTTAAAAGAGCCGCCGGTGTTTTGCTTTAACAGCCTTCCGGACGCATAGCGGGGAAGAGCAGCACTTCACGAATCGTAGAAGCGTTCGTGAGCAGCATCACGAAGCGGTCAATGCCGATGCCGCAGCCGGCCGTCGGGGGCAGACCGTATTCCAGGGCGCGGATGTAGTCGGCGTCGTAGAACATGGCTTCGTCGTCGCCGTGAGCTTTGGCTTCGGCCTGGGCCATGAAGCGGCGGGCTTGATCTTCCGGATCATTCAATTCGGAGAAGCCGTTGGCGGTTTCGCGGCCGAAGATGAAAAGCTCGAAACGTTCCGTCATCGTCGGATCGGTGTCGGAAGCGCGGGCAAGCGGGCTGATTTCCACTGGGTAGTCGATGATGAAGGTCGGCTGGATGAGCTTGCTTTCGGCGGTTTCTTCAAAGAGAGCCATCACGAGAGCGCCGATTCCGACGTCGTCGCGCTGCGGAGCACCCAGGCGAGCGAGTTCCTTGCGCAGGAATGCTTCGTCTTTGAGGTTTTCCTCCGTGTACTGCGGAGCATACTTGAGAATTGCCTGCACCGGGGTGAGCTGATCGAAGGGCTTGGAGAGATCGATCTCAGTGCCCTGATAGGTGATCACTTCGCTGCCGGTGGCTTCGCGCGCGACGTAGCGCAGCAGGTTTTCGGTGAATTCGATCTGATCGCGGTACGTCCAGTAGGTGGCGTAGAACTCGATCGTCGTGAATTCGGGGTTGTGACGCGTGTCGATACCCTCGTTGCGGAAGCAGCGGTTCAACTCGAAGACGCGCTCAAAGCCGCCCACCACGAGACGCTTGAGATAGAGTTCCGGCGCAATGCGCAGGTACTGATCAATGTCGAGCGCATTGTGATGCGTGATGAAGGGCTTGGCGTTGGCGCCACCCGGAATCGGGTTGAGCATCGGCGTTTCGACTTCAACGAAGCGATGATTTTCCATGAAACGGCGCACGGCGCTCACGGCCTTAAAGCGCGTGGCAAAACGCTGGCGGCTTTCTTCGTTGATGATGAGGTCGGTGTATCGCTGACGGCAGCAGGCTTCGACGTCGGTGAGGCCCTTGTGCTTGTCGGGAAGCGGACGGATGGACTTCGTCATCAGGCGCAGCTTCTTGACGCGCACCGAGAGTTCGCCCTTGTTGGTGCGGAAAAGCGTGCCCTCGGCAGCGACGATGTCGCCCAAGTCGAGGCTCTTAAAAAGTGCATAGGCTTCGTCGCCGACGTCGGCCGGTGTGACGAAGTACTGCATTTCACCCGTGAAGTCGCGTACGGTGGCAAAGGCGGCCTTGCCCATCACACGCTTGAGCATCATGCGGCCTGAAACGGCCACTTCGATAGCGGCTTCATCGAGCTCTTCACGCGTTTTTTCGCCGTGTTCGGCGCGCAGATCGCCGAAAAGGTCCTTGCGCACGAAGTCGTTGGGGTAGGCGACGCCTTCTTCGCGCAGCTTGGCAAGCTTGGCGCGGCGCTCGGCGATAATGTGGTTTTCGTCGTCGGCTGCAGCGGCTGCCGGCGTCTGCTTCTTTTCGTTTTCGCTCATTTTCTAATCCCTGTTGTGACGGGTCAGATGCCCATCTTGAGGCTTGCCTCAATGAATTGATCAAGATCGCCGTCGAGTACGGCACCCGTGTTGCCCGTTTCGACGTTGGTGCGCAAATCTTTAACGCGGCTCTGATCGAGCACATAGCTTCGGATCTGGTGCCCCCAGCCGATATCGCTCTTGCTTTCCTCGAGCTTTTCTTGCTCGGCCATGCGTTTGCGAAGTTCCAGCTCGTAGAGCTTGGCCTTTAACTGGCGCATGGCTTGTTCGCGGTTGTTGTGCTGGCTGCGGTCATCCTGGCAGACCGTCACGACGCCCGTGGGAATGTGCGTGATGCGCACGGCCGATTCGGTTTTCTGCACGTGTTGGCCGCCGGCACCCGAAGCGCGGAAAACGTCCACGCGAAGGTCGGCCGGATTGATCGTGATTTCGATCGAATCGTCAATTTCCGGATAAATGTACACAGAGGCAAAGGACGTGTGACGGCGCGCATTGGCGTCAAAGGGGCTCTTGCGCACCAGACGGTGAATGCCCGTTTCGGTGCGAAGCGTGCCATAGGCCCATTCGCCCTGAACGTAAATCGTGCAGCCCTTGATTCCGGCAACGTCGCCCTCGGTTTCTTCCGTGAGTTTCGCGGAGAAACCGGCGCGTTCGGCATAGCGCAGGTACATCCGCTCGAGCATGCTCGCCCAATCCTGCGCTTCGGTACCGCCGGCACCGGCCTGGATTTCGATGTAGCAGTTGGCGCTGTCCTGAGGCTTATTGAACATGCGCTTGAATTCGAGCTTTTCAACGTCGTGACGGAAGGTTTCGACTTCCTCGGCTACCAATTCGGCGCCGTCGAAATCTTCATCGGCAATGGCCATGTTGAAAAGTTCCTTGGCATCCGTGATGCCCGCGTTCAAGCGCTTGAAGCTCCCGACGAGATCTTCAAGAAGTTTCTGTTCTTTGCTGATTTCCTGTGCGCGCTTGGGATCATCCCAGAGCGCCGGGTTTTCAACCTCGCGGTTGACTTCCTCTAGGCGTCGTTCCTTGCGGTCGACGTCAAAGATACCCCCTAAGCTCAGCAAGACGGTGAGCAAGGTCGTCGCACAGATTGTTGATTTGATTGATGCGTTCGGCTTCCATTTTGAAGTCTGCGTTGTAAGGGCGCACAAAACCCGCGGCCGGAAACCGTGCGGAAGACATCCGGTCGTCGGAAGGCGCCATAGTGAGAGTTGAGAACCCAAAATTCTACCTTGTGCAGAGCCGTCTTTCCAAGCTTTCTTCAGAAAAATCAAAGATTCCGAAGCTAAAAGCCGGCGGTTGGCGCAGGAGCCGTCAACGAACGGAAAGAAGAAATTTCAAACAAAAATGAGAATAGTTCTCATTTATTGATGTGATAGGTAAAATAGGTACTCCAACGCAAACGGAGTTGGTTCAATAACCTGTTTTCGGAGGGTGAAGCGGCGTCTGAAAGGGCGTTGGCACCGCCGTACACGAGGCTGGACGTGGAATTTCTCAAAGAAAGTGTCGATTACTTCGTATTCGGAATCCTGGGTCTGATGGGGTTCATCACAGTGTGGCTCACGGCCGAGCGCCTGATTTTTCTGCGTACTCTTGACCCTAAAGAGTACGACACGCAAGATGCGTACGATAAGGCGCTCACCGATCATCTCACGACGCTATACATCATTTACTCCAATGCTCCTTACGTGGGACTGTTGGGAACGGTACTCGGCATCATGATCACGTTTTACGACATGGGCACGACCGGGAACATCAATGCGGGCGAAATCATGACGGGCTTGTCGCTGGCGCTTAAGGCGACGGCTCTGGGGCTTGCTGTCGCCATCCCCACGCTCATTGTCTACAACGGGTTGCAGCGCAAGATCAACGTTCTTTCAACCCAATGGAAGGAAGCGCACGCGAAATGATCGAAATTCCGAAAAAGGAGCCGCTTAACATCGTTCCTTTCATCGACATCATGTTGGTGCTGTTGGCGATGGTACTCTCGATTTCGACTTTCATTGCCAAGGGGGAAATCAAGATCGCACTGCCCCCTTCAGAGGCAGGGGCAAAGATAACGGCAAACGACAATCCCCGACTGGTGCAGGTTGATAACGCCGGAGTTCTCTATTGGGACGGTAAGTCCGTGACGGCGCAGGAGCTTGATGAAGCGGTCAAGAACCTGCCGCGGCAGGAAAACGTCGTTCTTCGCATCGACAAGGATTCCAAGTTCGAGCATTTCATCTCGGTGATTGATGTTTTTAAGAAATACCGCCATGAAAACTTCCGAATTGCGACAGAACACAAGGCAACATAAAGACAAGAAACGCCTGACAAGCTCGTTTTTCCTGACGTGCTTCATCTACTTGCCTGCGTTTGTGTTTGCTTGGAGCTCGGTGCCGGAGACAACGTTTAAGGCGGCGGGACAGGAGCAGACGGTTGCGCTTTCGTTTGCGCAGATAAGCGGCGGAGGCGTATCGACACCGGAAGTTGCCGCTACCGAATCGGTTCCGGAATCTGAACCGGATGTACGAACAGAACCGGAGCCTAAGGAAATCGTCAATCCTCAACCCAAACCCGGGCCTGCGGTGAAAAAAGCGCAGCAAAAAAAGGTGGAGAAAAAGCCGCATACGCTGACGAAGTCGCAGCCCAAAAAGCAAGTGCGGAAGACCGTTCCGAAGACGGACAAACAGACCGAATCGAGTCAAGTGCAGCAAAGCTCTAAAGCATTGGCCCCGGCACCGATTCAAACCGATCGAGGCGCTGCTACGGCTTCTGCGCAGGGCGGCATTGCCACGCTTGTCTTTGGTGAAAAAGACGATCCGTTTTTAGCCAAGGTCAAGCGCTGCATCGAATCGGAGTTGCGCTACACGCGTCGAGCACGTCAATTGCGCTTGGAGGGGACGGTAACGGTACAGTTTGTCGTGCGAAAAGATGGTTCGATGGGCGCGTTTGAAATTCACACAAGCTCAGGCCAGGTGATGCTTGACAACATGGCCAAGCGTGCCGTTGAGTCGGCTCAGGCACATTGGGGACAGCCGCAAAATGCCGTTCGCCTGCGCATTCCGGTGCGCTATGAATTGAATTGACGTCCTTCCACCGACTCACGTCGGGGGATTCCTGCTGGCAGGCATTGCCTGCTGCAGGTTGGTTTCTGTTGCTGATCCCTAACGGGATTCACTTCACAGACGATCCGAGCCCGCCCGGCTCTTCCTCAAAATGTTCTCTGCGGCTACGACGTCTGCATTGGACGTGAGGCCGCATTTCACGCAACAAAACAGCGCCTGCGTAGGCCGGTTTTCACTTGCCACATGCCCGCAGTGCGGACATGTCTGACTGGTGTACTGTGGTGCCACAGCATCCACATATCCTCCCGCTTTGAAAACCTGCCACTCAAGAATTCGCCGGAAAGCTCCGGGGGCAACGCGCTGCAAAGAACGGTTCAAGCCGCTCTTTGCCTTCACGTTGGTTCCCGGCTCTTCGATCGTTCCTCGAGCGCTCTTCGTCATATTCCGAACTTGCAGATCTTCGATTGCCACCCAGCCATACTTCTGCGCTATGGCTCTGGCAGTTTTGAACATGAAGTCCTTGCGGATATTGCGAATGCGTCGGTATAAGTTGGCAATCTTTTCTTTCAGTCTCCTGCGCTTGCGGCTCGGGACTTTCTTGCCAAAGTCAGCCGCTTTGCCCAGTTTTGCCAGTTTCTGCCTTGAGGTTTTATTCCTCTCAAGCTGCTTCTGGTAAACCGCGATTCTGTCTTCGAGCTTTTTGATTTCGTTTACGTCCAGCCGATAGACCGTGCCGTCGCTCAACTGAACGGTACGGACAATGCCAAGGTCAATGCCGACTTCACCGTCTCGTGTTGCCTGTGGCTGAAAATTCTCAATTTCCGTACAGACGGATACATACCAGCGTCCGGCTTCAATGGAAATCGTGAGATTTTTGACTTTTCCCTGAATGTCGCGTGATTTGCGGTACCTTACAAACCCGATTTTGGGAATGCGGATACGGGCGTTGGCCTCGTCAAAGTCACCGTCAAGAAGCTGAGGCAGACGAAACGAGTCACAGTCACCACGGGCTTTGTACCGAACCATGCCGCCTTTACGCTGTTTAAAGCACATCAGTCCTCGGTCAAGATCCTTGAGTGTCTGCTGCAAGGTCTGGGCTGGTGATTCAGACAACCAGAGACTTGAATCGTCCTTCTTCCAGCCAACCAGCTGAGAAGCCAGTTCCTTGTAGGAAACAAAAGGCTGTTTGGTTTCAAGCTGCCGAAGCTGAATTTCAACTGCCTTGTTATAGACGTAGCGGCAATTACCCACAAACTGAGCACACTTAGCCCGCTGTTCGGGCTTCAGAATGAGTTCGAATTTGTAGGCGCAGTTGACTTTCATACACGCGATCCTACCAAAAAGAAGGATTTTTGTATACTTTCACCAAAGCTCGAACGCCATTCATCCGCCAGCTCACGCAGGCGGTCTTCTGGCGTTAGTCAGATAAAAAGCCAAGTAGTGCAATAAATTTTGGCCAACTGGTTAAATAAAAATCGGCCAAATAGAAAATGAGCGAGCTCAAATACAGAAAGCGCATAGTCGATACGATGCTCAAGCGTCGCCTTATGACAATGGGTGCGGTGTTGATAGAAGGGCCAAAATTGTGTGGCAAATCAACCACGGCATTGCAGCAGGCAGCAAGCGTTCTCAATATGGAGCCAGGGCGAACACTCGAGCTTGCAAGGCTGGATCCAAAGCTCATTTTGCAGGGCGAAGTGCCTCGATTGCTTGACGAGTGGCAACTTGCACCGAATCTCTGGGATGCGATTCGCCGAGAGGTGGATGCTCGAAACGGTGAAAAAGGTCAGTTCATGCTGACGGGGTCGGCTGTACCGGTGGATGTATCGCTATTGAAACACAGTGGAACCGGACGATTTGCTTGGCTCAAAATGCGGCCGATGACGTTGGTCGAATCGGGCGAGTCGTCGGGAGCCGTCAGTTTGAAAGCGCTGTTTGACGGAAAGCATGAAATCGGATGCGTAAGCAATGGTTCTTTGGAAGAAACGGCTTTTTGCGCTTGCCGCGGCGGATGGCCACCTGCCTTGCAACTCGAACCCGAATTTGCGCTTGATCACGCTTTCAATTATGTCAAGGCAATCATCCATGCTGACATATCACGAGCCGACGACGTCAAGCGTAATGAAGAAACAACACGTCGCCTGTTACGATCCTATGCCAGGCATCAGGGAGCGCAGATTTCAGCGCCTGAATTAGCAAAAGACATTGAAGGAAGCGAAGGCAGAGGTGTAACGGACAAGACGATCCTCGGGTATTTGAATGCTCTAAAGAAAATTTTCGTCATCGAAGATTTGCCTGCATGGAGTCCGAATTTGCGTTCCAAAACTGCCATTCGAACCTCTGATACCCGCTATTTTTCCGATCCTTCCATCGCCGCAGGCGCGTTAGGTATCGGACCGCAGGACTTGCTGTTGGCGCCGAAAACGTTCGGATTTGTGTTCGAAACGCTTTGCGTGCGTGATCTACGGGTGTACGCCGAGGCTCTGGACGGTAACCTATATCACTACCGGGATAAAAGCGGCCTCGAATGCGATGCCGTCATCCATCGTCGAAACGGCGCCTATGGCCTCATAGAAATTAAGCTCGGAAGCGAACAAGGCATTGCAGACGGTGTTAGGACCTTGAAGGCGTTGGCAGATAAGCTGGATACCACAAAGATGCAAAAGCCGGCATTTTTGATGGTTTTGACGGCGTTGGGAGATTTTGCCTATCGACGAGACGACGGTGTCCTGGTGGTCCCTATTGCAAGTTTGGGGCCGTAGTTGGGTATCTTGCCGGAACATCGAAAGTGGAAGCTCCGGCAAGGACGAAAACTTAGCCTTCCACCGCTTCGATTACAAGTTGAATCGAGCGCCGTCCGAGGTACTCGTTGATCTCGGGGCGGTAAGCGAGTTTGACGTGTGAGGCAAGGGGTTCATTGCGCCGAAAGAAAATGCCTTCAAAGCGGTTGCCAGCCATGTCGAGTATGAGCTTTAAGTGCGTATCCTTTAAGACGCGCTGAGAAAGAATGGTGAAGTCGTTGGCAAACACCGGGCGCTCGAAACCTTGCCCCCAGATGCGGCCGGAAAGAGCGTTGACGAGTCCGAACGTAATTTCTTCTGGAGCGAGTGCACCGTCCGTGTAGATGACGCGATCAAACGTTTCCGGACACACGGACTCCGAAACAGCCCTTTCGAAAAGTTCAATGAAGACGTCAAGGTTGTCGCGTTTGATGGTGAGGCCCGCTGCCATGGCGTGGCCGCCGAAGCGCTCAATAATATCCGGGCGCATCTTGCTCACATGATCCAAGGCGTCGCGAAGGTGAATGCCTTCAATCGAGCGGCCTGAACCTTTTAGCAAACCTTCTTCATCGTCCGGTGCAAAAGCGATGACGGGACGATTGATTTTTTCCTTGACGCGGCTGGCGACCAGACCGACCACGCCCTGATGCCAATCAGGTTCAAAAAGCGTGACCGTGGCGCGGTGCTCCCAGTCCATGTGACTCACCAAAGCATTGGCATCAAGCTGCATGGTGTCTTCCAGTTCTCGGCGTTCGCGGTTGAGCGAATCGAGCTCTTGCGCCAGTTCCTGTGCCGTGATAGGGTCGTCCGTGAGGAGACATTCGATACCGATGCCCATTTCGGTGAGTCGCCCGGCGGCGTTGATGCGCGGAGCAATGCCGAAGGCAAAGTCACGAGCCGTGGCGTTGGCCGGATCACGTCCGGTGACTTCAAAAAGTGCGTTGATGCCGGGGCAGGCCAGACCGCGGCGCACACGATTGAGACCTTGCGCGACCAGGACGCGGTTATTGTGGTCAAGTTGCACGACATCGGCGACGGTTCCGAGAGCAACCAGATCGCTTAATTTGTCCAGACGCGGCTGCGTGGTGCGGTCAAAAACGCCGCGGTTTCTCAGTTCGGTGCGAAGTGCCATGAGAACGTAAAACATCACGCCGCAGCCGGCGAGAGCCTTGCTCGGAAAATCGCATCCGCCGACATTGGGATTGACGATGCAGGCGGCCTCGGGCAACAAATCTCCCGGCAGATGATGGTCGGTAATGATGACGTCAATGCCAAGTTCCGTGGCTCGAGCCACACCTTCGACGCTTGCAATGCCGTTGTCGACGGTGATGATGATGTCGGGCTTATGCGCTTGAGCGGCCGCATCCACAATGGCGGGTGTCAAACCGTATCCGAGCTTGAATCGATCCGGCACGATGAATTGAGCCTGGCAGCCCATCATGGCCAGGCCGCGCACAGCGATTGCGCAGGCCGTGGCGCCGTCACAGTCGTAGTCGGCAACAACCGTGATGCGCTTGTTGCTTTGGATGGCGTTGGCCAGAAGTACGGCGGCTTGTTGTGTGCCTTGCAACGTGGCAGGGGGCAGAAGTGCCGTCCAGTCTTCGAGAAGATCGTCGGAGGATTTCACGCCGCGAGCCGAAAGCGCGCGTGCGATCGGGCGAAGAATGCCCGCGTGTTCAAGCTTCTCGCTGACGACTTTGTCGTAGGGACGCAAACAAAAGCGGGTATTCACGAAGCATTCTCCAAAAAGAGGATCGAAGCGGGATTCATGTCCGAGCCAGTGAGACGCGCCAAGAACGAGCGTGCCGACGACAGCCGCTTGGGACACGACACGGCAAAGCCTTCGCCCGTGCCGACAATGAGAGCGGCGTCGCACCCTTTCTTTTTGGAGGCGGCACTCAGCACATCAATGCGTTCGCAGACTTTGGGAATGTGCACTTCCCAGGTTTGCCAATCTTGCTTGAGCCAGGGTTCGTACAGCTCTTCGATGAGAGCAATGCATTCGCCCTGAGGGGCATCTTCCAGCCACGTAGTTGCGCCTGTGACGTTGCCGATGCGCTGCAGCAGGATGCCGGCGGCAAGTGCCCACCCTTTAACGGCCTCGTTGTCCGTGAGAACGGAACGGATCTTGGTGGGCGGATAGACGTAGTCAAACGCACCTCCTCCGCCGGAAAGCCACACTGTCTGAGCAGGACTGCCGATAGCGGTCAGCGCCGTTTCACAAGCACCAAGCAGTTTGATCAACTCGCTTTTTTCAGTACCCTCGATCCAAGTTTCGGGATCAGCGTTCTGCGTTTGAAGTACTTCAAAAGGAACGGCGGAGGCTTCGAGTTTTTTCTTGCGCGTGAGGTACAGGTGCGGATCCCAACGCTGCAGCACAAAGCCCATGTCAAGCAACACAGGCGTTAGCGCCGCACAGGCGGCCTCCATGTCGTCGTGAGACAGATTCGCTGGGGCGAGCGAACCGTCCTTGCGTCGGTTGCTAAGCGTCAGGGACCAGATGTCTCCTGAGAGCATCGGTCCGTTTTGGACAGCCCAGGCATAAGGAGCGGAGGTAAAGGGAAGAGCGCGGCGCGTTAAAACAGACCACATCCAGGACAAATGCACGCTTTTGGCAAAGACGGAGGAACCGAGCGGTTGCAGGACGGGGTCGTCCGACAAACGGCCGATGGTTTTGCGAAGGCGATCAATCGTTGCGCCTGAGATTCTGTCTTTTGCCGAAGGTCCCGGAATCAAACCGGGAACTAAAAAATAGACCTGTGCCATTGTGTGGTGCGCTCGCAGACTTCCAGTGGTGTTTCTCGAAAAAATGAGCGCTTCTCAAACAGATAAACAAACGCCTGCAAGCGACTTGAAAGCCGTTGATTGCAGGCGCAACCAGTTGTTGAAGCGCAAAAAAATTCGCTCAGCATTTTAGCAATCTGAGAATCTGTTTCAGCGGTGAAAAAAAGCTGAGGAAAAAACGACTTGTTCTCGAGAAAGCTCGGGCATAAACTTCACCCTTATTAACACGAAAACTTTTGACTGAAAAAGTCGAACTCTTTTTTTATGATGCATTTACCCCCCCCCATCACAGCTTTTAGCTGTCGTTGAGTTCCTTGTTCGCGCCAAGCGTCTTATTGCAGCGGCGTTCGACTCTTCCAAAACTCGTCTCCTGCTGGCTTTTAGCCTGGTTTTTCTTCTCAGCGCTTGTGCTGAGATGCCTCTCTCGAATTTCAATGATCCGTTTGCGCAAGCGGAGACAAATGCGCAGGGACAATCCGTTGAGCCTGTTGATGTGTATCTGGCAGGCGTTTCTTTTACGGGAAACTACTCTGACCGCAAGAGAAACTATCCGTATGCCAGTGAGCTAGCAGACCAGCTTGATCGAAAATTTGCGGAAACGCTTTCGTCTTATCCCCTGAAGAACGTCGTACTGCACAAAGAGTTGGGAGATATTCGCAACGCCAATTCCGTTGCTGTGACGCTTGGCATCAACCAGGAAACAATTGCGTCGACCAAAGTGCCCGGATATGGGGTCAAAACAGTTATTGACATTTATGCCGAGCTTTTCTTTTTCGATTTTTCAGAAAAGAAAATTATTCGATCGGCCCCCATCAATTACCAGTACATAGCGCTGTCGGATAAGGCTTACACCAAAGCACAATTGCGCGCTGTCATAAGCAATCTGTACTACGGCAAGACCGAAGGACTCAAAGAAAATCTTTTGGAATATGCAGCCCGTGAGCTAGCGAATGTGCGTCTTCAGGAATCTGCCGGCGCACGCGTGCGTATTGCCAAAGTGGAGTTTTCTGAAGAGGCATCCAAGAAACTCAAGCGTGTCAACGTCAAACTGGGGCAATTCGAAGTCGGCTTGGCGCAAATGCTTCAAAAATCACTGACAGATAACCTCAAGATTTCTGTGGTGCCTTACACAAAGGGCGAGGCAATCGGCGCCAAGATGCCGGCGCGTTTTGCCAACGGCAGTTCTTATATGTTTGAGTTGCCTCAAGCCGACTACGAATTTGCGTTGCGCGTCAAAGATCTCCGTACAGTCCGCGACACTGAATCAAGTCAAAGCGTTGATACGGAAGCCTATTTCGTTTATCTCGATTTGGCCTTTTCTCAACCCGATCTGTCGAAAAACTACATGAATAGGCATTTCCGGGCATTTGGGACTTCGACTCCCATTAAAGGACAGCAGACGGTTTTGAGTCTGGCTTATCAGGAAACCATGGGCGAGTTTTTGGAGGGCTTCGCAGAGACCCTTCGTACGCCGTCCGACGAGTGGTTGGAAACTGTGGTTGCAAAGGATCAAGTGCAGTCGGCCCGCAAAGACATTCGCGCTGTCCGAAAGATCCTTGAAAAAGCACTTTAACGCGTGAGCACCCTCCTCTGTTTTGTGGCGGGGAGGGCACTTTTTATCAATAAAAACATCACTTAAGGAGAAAAACCATGATTCGACGTCAGTTGCTTATTGCTGCCGCTTGTTTGAGCGCTGTTGGAGCCGCCAAGGCTTTCACTATTCCCGGTGTGGGCGGAGGTGACAAGAGTGGGCAGGCCGGTGCCGGCGTGACCGATGCTTTGCTTAAGAAGCAGGACAAGCTGCAGAAGGATACGTTTGGTGTCATGAAGCTGCTTGTGTCTTCTCAGATTGACTTGGCAGTTGCGATCAATGCCAAGGAAAAGATCAAGGAATTAAAGGCGATTGAGAAATCCTTGAAGTCGGGCAATGTGACAGAAGACCATGTTGAGAAGATCACGACCGTCAGCAAAGACATGAATGACATTGTCAACAAACAGAAGGAAGAACAGGTCAAGCTGGATAAGAAACGTAGCGAAGCCTTTACCAAGGCCTGCGTGAAATATGCCGGAGCGTGCGCTGCGACAGGTGTCGTGTCGGCGGTTGCGGTGAAGGTCGGCGAAGAGGCCCTTCAAGCTGTTAAGTCGGCTGGCATTGCCGGTGCTCTTACGGCTAAGAAACAGCTTGATTTCACGCTCAATGTTGCTTCCGAACTGCCGGGGCTGGTCAAGCAGGTTGTGACCACGGGCAATAGCTTTGTTGCATACGGTCGTGCCAATGGTTTGAATATGGACGCAGCGGCCAAAAAGTTGGCCTCAGCTGTTCCCATGTAATTTGTTCATAAGCGGCATCGTTTTCTGCGGTGCCGCTTATTGTTTCTTTTGCCGAATCGAAAAAAATGAAAAAGTCCATTTTGAGCTCCCTTTGTTGTGTTTTGGCGGCATTTGCGTTCACTGCTGAAGCTGTGGAAATGCGAGCACAGGTATCGGTTCCCTATAAAAGCTGGCTTTTCGGAAGTAAGCCGCTGACAAGTGAGAAACACGAAGGCGTACGCAAGGCCAAAGCAGCGGTTGTGCAGTCCTATTTGGCAACACTGAGTCCTTCTCAGCAACATCTGTTGCGTTCGATTCAGGCAGATATAGACACCAACCCTGACAAATATCTGACAAGTTTTCGCATCATTGCTGAAGATGCCGATAAGAGTACAAGAACGGTCAACATCGTGGCTCGCGGCAATGTGAATGAAGAACTGATTGCAGCGGAACTAAAAAAGAGTGCTCCCGTTAATGTGCAGGCCTCCGGCGAGGGAAGCACGATCATGAGTCTCTTCGTGGCTCGACGAGTCGTTGAATCCAAGGTTTACGATCAGCGTCGAACCGAGGTGAGCAAATCCAGTCAGAAAGTGGATCAAAGTGTTGGCCAAACCAGTGAATCATTGTCTGAAAGCTCAATGAAGGCTTCCGGAGGCAATGTTGTTCGAAAGGCCGCCAAACAAACCTACGGCCAACTTTCAGCCAGTGACTTTGACACAGCGTTGAATTCGTCGCTTACGTCCTACGGGTATGAAACGGCGGATTACGCGGATGTTCAGGCTAACTGCGGTGGCCCGGAACCGGAACAAATTCGTGCGGCGTTTATGAAGTCCGACGAGCTGCCGGCCAAGCTCCGCAGCAAAGTGATTCGAGCTGCCAAATCATGTGACGTGCGCTATTTCACGCTTGGTTATATGAATGTTTCGGCGCCGGAGCGGGATTCCGTTTCCGGAAACATCAAGGTTGTTGTTGCTTTAAACGGCATGATTTGGGATATCTCCCGTAAATTGCCGCGTCGCGTTGGCTCAGTGGGACCGATTCAGTTTTTTGGCTTGGCAAGCGATGAAGACACGGCACGCCGTGAGGCACTTCGGTTGGCTGCCCGTCAGGCCGGAGAGGTGATTACCTCGCAGTTGGTTTCCAAAGGTTTGAAGTAAGGAGACAGCGGCATGCGGTGGAGTTGTGTATCGGCTAACTTGACGAAATTGGCCGCCGTTGGGCTTCTGGCCGGATTGCAAGCATTCTCGGCCAATGCGGCTCAAGTCACAGTTACGGCACAGGGAAGCGGTTCGGATTACGAAGAGGCGCGCACGTCCGTTTTGCGCGACGCAATCATGCAGGTCACAGGCGTCACGCTTGACGCGAAGACCATGCAACAGATCTCGAGCCTAACGCAGGGGGATAAAGAACAGACATACGTGTATGAAGAATCTCAATTCAATGAAAAAGTTCGTGAGATTCTCAAGGGATACATCCGATCATTCAGCATTTTGAATCAAACTAAAACCGCTGACGGTGTGGAGTTACAAGCAAAGGTCACGGTTGAAAAATATGAAATAGCCGGACTTGACGACAATCGCCGTACCGTTTCAGTCCAGGCCTTTAAGGCTCGGCCGGGAGCGTGTTTCGGAAAGACGATTTCCGCCGAAGATTTAACGGAGGCAGTGACGGAAGCTCTTCAAACAGCGTTTGTGAATACACGTAAGTTCTCGGTTCTTGACCGACACAGCGATGCCTACCGCTTGGAAAAAGAGTTTTTAGAAACAAATAAAGACGTGCGCGATGTGGAGAAAATCCGTATCGGTCACAACCGAGGATCGGACTTTGTGATCACGGGTGATGTGCGCAATGTCCGCATAACGGAAAGCAGTCGCAAATCAGCGATCAACGGCAAGGTACTTAAGACGCGTGTTGCCCACGCAGATGTCGTTTTTAACGTAATGCTGTTTGCTACGCGTCAGATTCAATACTCCTCAAGTGTCACGATCAATCTCGGCAATAACCTGGTGGGCAAAGACTGTCGTCAGATCAGTGACGAACTGATTCGCGCAGCTGCAACCAAAGTGGCAGCAGAAGCTGCTCAGGCCATTTTCCCTCCGTTGGTTTTGAATTATGACGGTCAGGACATCATTTTCAATTACGGAGGCAATGATGTTCGCGTTGGAGAGTATTTCAATCTCTATCGGACGGGCGAGGTGATTTATGACCCCTATACGAAAGAGTCTCTCGGTCGCAAGGAGAAGTTTCTCGGCAAGGTTCGGGTCGTAGACGTCAAGCCCAAATTTTCGATCGCCCGCTTTGTCAATGGCGGCAATGCCGAGGCTCGGAACGGGGATATTTTGAGACCCATTTCGAAGTCGCTTGCCACCGCGGTCACCAAAAAATCCGCCGCTCCCAAAAAGCCCGATCTTGACGACGAATGGTAACCATGCGTAGGGCAGTGTTTGTTGCCGCAATTGCAGCGGCGTATTTGAGTCAAGGACAAGCTTGGGGACAGAGTATGTCTCCGGAATTTGCTCAGGCCAGTGAGATGAGCAAAGTCTGGAAAGCGCAGAGTGTTCGACAAAGCGGTGTGTTTGACCGAGGAGAGTATACGTTCGTCGTTTCGACGATCAGTGCTCGTCATCTCGGAGATATTCGTTACCGGCAGCTCGCCTCATTGGACGCAGGGAAGATTCTTTTCCAAGAAGCCGTCAGAAGAGCTGCCGGCACGAGAAAACTGTCGAGTCTGGACGAGGCGGTGTTGCGGACTGTGTCGGGGACACTGCGCCTGAAAACGAAACAAATTTATGCATCTCGCGCTGAAAGTTTGTTTGTGTTGGGAATGCGAACGGCCGATTTCGAACAGGAAGTCCGAAAGCTCAACATCGACAATCTTTTGAGCCGTCAAAGGAGGGCTATCTCAGGTCACCCTCAGGAAGTTAAAGGCTTCTTTGAAAAAGTACAGCTCGGCGAGGTCGAAAAACTCAATCGCATCCTGCGGGGAGAGGGCAAGGATGCAGTCGTGATCGATAAGGAGATCACTTCGAGCGGCGGTCTTGATCAGGTTTGTCTCCACGTTCAGAAACAGTCCGATTTGCCCGCGAGTCAGACGCATACAGAAAACATTGCTTGGCCGGTTTTGCGTGCCGTGATGAATGCACAAGGGTTTGTACGGTTTGAAAAGAACATAGGAAAAGAGACCCCGGCGGTCATGCCGGAGGTTTTGAAGCGATTTGCATCGGGAAGTGATCTGGCTTTGGTGACGTACCTTTTGGAATCAGCAGTGGAAACGTCGGCGGCCAACGCTCAAGTATGGGAATACCTTGAGGCGGCTTATCGAGCCGGGGGACAACCCCAAAAAGCTTTGATCGCTGCTCGCGTTTGGTATTTGCTGGCTCATGACAACCGTGCCGAAAGCCTGAAACGACTTCTTGAAGATCAAAACAACGAAGCAGGTGCTCACTTTTTGCAATACCTAAGAAATCACGACCATTGAGGAGAGATCGATGAAAAAAACATTGTTGACAATGGCTTTACTGCAAGTGTTTGCTTTGGGTGCCGTTGCAGCGGATTTCCCTGCGAGCCAACCGTCGGCTCAGGTAACCATCCGTGCCGAGTCGGCGCATGTTCAGGACAGTGCCATCAATTTGGAACAGCAAGCTGTACAGAATTCCCAGACGGTTACCGCTGAAGATATGGCTAACGACTGGTTGGAGAAACACGGAGGCCAAGGTTGGAACGAAGATCGACAGCGTTACATGGCTATTTCAACGGCTGTCGTAAAGGCAGAAAACGATCCGGCCAAAATGATGCGTTTGCGTGAGAGCAAGTATATGGAAGCGGTGCTCAATGCCCGCGCCGAGATCATTCGTTTTGTTCGCACCGATTTAAGTGTGGATAACCGCGTGACGCTGCCGGATACCGGGCTCGAAACAAAACTCGACAAAGAGGTGAAGGCTCTGCAAACGGAACTGGAAAAAGCCAAAGCCCAGTATCAAGATGCCCTTCGAGAGGTGGATCAAGTAAAGGCTGATTCTTGGGGAGGTGTGGATATTGGGGAATTTTTCCGCGATGGAGTCGCCGGTATTCTCAACAAGATGGGAGCCAATATTGATGTGCAGGGACTACAAGCCAAGCAGGCGAAGCGTCTTGAAGACGCCAAGCAAAAGATGCTTTCCCTGCAAGGACAAATTGACAGCATCAAGCAGCAAATTGAACAGGCCAAGACAAGTCTTTCTCAGGAAAACACATCTAAGGTTGCCACGTTCGCTTCGATGCCGCTTGTGGGTAGCGCCGTTGTGTACCAGGCTGAAAGCATTGTGGACGGACAGTACCAGATGTCGGTGGTCGTGCAATGGAGTCCAAAGCAGGAACGCTATATGACGGCAGTTTTCGCTCAGCAACCTGTACAGCCGGTGCGAGGCGGCACCATGAGCATTCAAGATTTTATACGGCAGACAGACTGGTCATCCGCTGTCGGTAATCGTCTCTTTCCGGATAAGAACGGCAGATTGCATGTGTTGGGCATCTCAGCTTGGCCTTTGACGGGCCAGTCCAGCGCTGCTCGCAGAACTGCAGAAGGCATGAGTCGATCCAATGCTCTGGCTCAAATCGGTCTGGCTCTTAAAAGCCATGTTGTCGCAAAAAGCCAGGCTGATCAGAAAGTTCAATCCATGAACGATGACAGAACGGACGACATCCACAGTTTTGCCGAAGATCTTTCGGAATCTTTGAAGAATTTCCAAATTCAGGGAGCCACTCGTCGGTTTGGTCGTGTTGTGACGCATCCCTTGACCGGGCAGAAGATTTTTGTTTCGGTCTATAGCTACTCGCTGGATAATGTCAAAACAGCGACCGAAATGGAAAAGAGCAATTATCGGGCCGAGATTGAGATGCAGGCCGTCAATCAACAATCGCAGGGTCGCAAGAGCGCTATGGATCAGGCAGTGCAGCAGCAACAGTCTTCGACGACAAGCTATACGGCCGGACAAGCGCAAGGCGCAGAAATGATGCGTCAGACACCGGTCGCTCCATCTCAACAGTCGGGCTCTTCATCGCAGGAAACGGCACCTGCTGACGCAGGCATGTCAGGTAGTGTAGGAGGCACGGGAACGACAGAATTTTCGTTCTAAACGCCCAGGTTCGTGAAAACGCAACGGCACAACAGTTCGAAGCTGCTGTGCCGTTTGTTTTTGGATTGGTGCCGAGCGTTTGGAGAGATTGAATCAATCAGTAGTCCTGCTTGGTTTCCGTCTGAGCACCGAGCACCACGCGCATCAGATCGGCCACGGTACCGGAATTGGTCTTGTCCATGATCGAAGCGCGGTGAGCTTCCACGGTCTTGATCGAGATGCCGAGGTCGTCGGCAATCTGTTTGTTGAGTCGACCGGCTGTGATGCGCTCGAGCACCTGCTGTTCGCGGGTGGTGAGCTTGCGCAGTAAAGCCGTGTTGAGGTTTTTCTGCTCGGTGGCGCGACGACGATCGTGCGCTTCCTTGAGCATGCGTTCGACGAGCTGCTTTAAGGCGGCCGGGTCAAAGGGCTTCTCGATGAAGTCCACGGCACCTTTTTTGAGCGCATTGACGGCCATCGGAACATCGCCGTGACCCGTGATGAAAATGATCGGAATGTCGGCTCTGCGTGCCAGCAAATGTTCCTGCACTTCCAGGCCGCTCATGCCGCTCATGCGTACATCAAGCAACAGCACGGCGATTTCACGCGGATCATATTTGGCGATGAAGCTCTCGCCGCTGTCGTAAAGCTCAACGCGATAGTCGCTTGCTTCCAGTAACCAACGGATGGAGTCCCGTACCGCCTCGTCGTCATCGACGACGTAAACGGTTCCCAGGGTTTTGACGGCATCGGATTGATAGGGAGAGTAGACCATATTGTTCTTAGCTTTCTGTTTCTGAGGTCAGAAGGATCGCGGAAATCTCCGCAGTCAAAAACTATAGCGAATTGGAATCGGCTGCGGCGCCTGAATTTTCACCTGTCTTTCCCGAAGTTTCAGTGGAGGCAAATGTGGAATTCGGCAAAAGCACCCTAATGATTGTACCGCCGCCTGTGTTTTCGGAGATGACAATCCGCCCGCGATGACTTTCAACGACAGAGCGGCAGATATTCAGTCCGATGCCCATTCCCGTGACTTTGGTTGTGAAGAATGGAGTAAAGACCTTGTCGGGTTCAACCGGCATGCCGCAGCCGTGATCGGCAACTTCAAAGATCGTTTGCGTCTCGTTGGCGTTCACGTTGAATTCCACTGTTTCGGAATCCGTTTCCTGACTGGCTTCCATGGCGTTTTTAAGGAGGTTCAGCAGGACCTGCTCGATCATCACGGCGTCACACACGAGTTCGTGTCCGGGGCACAGAATCGAGACCTTGATCTTCATGCCGAAGCGTTTGGCCTGGATCAAGGCGAGCTCCATGGTGGCCGCAACGATTTTGTCAACGGTGACGGAAGCAATGTTGGCTTCACCTCCTTTAGCCTTGGCAAAGCCGCGGATGCGGCGGATGATGTAAGCGGCGCGCTGCGTTTGATTGATGATTTTGGTCAGTGCTTCGGCGACGCGGTCTTCGCTCGTGCGTCCCTTTTGCATCATCGTGAGTGTGGCCGAGGCATAGTTTTGCACCGCAGCCAGCGGCTGATTGAGTTCGTGCGCCAGAGAACTCGCCATTTCACCCATGGTGATGAGGTGCGAGGCGCTCTCGGCGGCTTTAGCTTGCACCTGCATCAGATTCTCAACTTCCTTACGGTCGGTGATATCCGTGACGGCGAGCATTTCCGAAGCGCCTTTGCCCGGCCAGGGCAGCACGCTGCGTGTCACCGACAGCCAACGACCGTTTTTCTTGTCGTGAATCTCAGCGGTATGGCCGACGGCGGAAGCCTGGTTGAAGAGATCACGAATGCGGATGTGTCCTTCGACGCTTTGTCCCCAATACTTGCAATAGAGGGCATTGGCGTAAAGAAGCTCGTTGTTGTTTTCTTCCAGATGAACGACGCTCACGGCTGCGTTCATGGATTCGATCATCAGTACGGTGCGTTCGTGTTCGGTGGCAAGTGCCAAACGCGCACGGCGCTGTTCGGTCACATCGCGCAATGCCACAAGCCAACCGGTGGATTTTTTGCGACCTTCGATGGGTTTCAGGGGTATCACGGAGACATGGCAGTCAAATTCGGAACCGTCCCGGCGGCGCGCCCTGTATTCCAATTCAACAACTTTGCCTTCATGAAAGCGCTGAGGATCGGAGTCGCCCACTGATACGCCGATGGCTTCGCGCACCGACAGTCCCACCGGACTTTCTTCTTTGTAGCCAAAAAGTTTGTCAAAGGCCGTGTTGGAAAAGAGCACGCGTGAGGTCAGTCCGACCACAAGCAAGCCGTCCGTAATCGAGTCGTTAAATGTTTTTTGAATGGCTACGCGGGCGCGCAATTCCGTTTCCGAGCGGATTTGTCGAAGCTGGTAGCGCAGCAGGAGCGTGAGTGTGAATAAGAGACCGAGCGCGAGAACGATGATTGTTTTAGCGGGCGTCGAATCCACCAGAAAGGTCTTGGGTGTCGTATTGGTGGTGACAAAAGAGATGTTGTAGGGCAGAGGAGAGAGCTGCGTTTCAACCGAGACGCTGCCTTCGGGAATCGGCGCGTAGAGGCTTGGCGGGAAACTTTTACCGTCGACGAGAATATCGAGTCGATATCCTGCTTGCAAATTGGATTCGCCGGCAAGATCCCGTAGCAGACGCGTTAGCGACAGCGAAGCAATGACGCTTTCGCCGGTAGAAATCGGAATCACCAGGTCGGCGTAGGCCGTCATGCGGTGCTGTCGAATATAGGGTTCGGAGAACACCGGATGCTCGCTCATGATCGAGAATGCGACGGCGTCCTGCGTGGCGTGCTGATCGGCAATGCTGGTACCTACTGCACGCGGGGTCATTTCCGAATAAAGATGACCTCTGCAAGCGGCCCGTACGGAACCGTCGGGCTGCGCGAGAATCACTTCCCGCAAAGCCGGGTGAAGTGCAAAAACAACGGAAAAGGCTTCGCAATCTTCCGTCTGATAAAACCGATGGGCCGGGGCGTCCAAACTGTGTGCAAGGGCAAGCGAACGCTCTTCAAACTGCCGGGCAATCGACTGGTTGAGGGCGGTTTGAGCGGACACTTCGAGTTTTCGGCTTTCGTCGTCGATGAACCAGAGACTCGTTGTACACAAAATCAAAATGAAAACGATGGCCGCGACCGTCACATACAGGCCGAAGCGATTGACGCGCAAGCTGTCGGCGCTGATGAGTTCGAGCAGTTTGTCGTCGACTTTGATTTTGCTGGTCTTGAGCATGGACGAAGAGATGCGGTCAACTGAAAAAGGCGTGTCGCGAGCTTTCGACAGCCGCAAACGTTCATTGTAAAAGAGCGGAGCGCGAGCTCGTTGACGTCCTCCTTTGATTGAAATCAGAGGATTCCTTCGGAGTGGCTTACGCAACTCCAAGAGGTTGGTTCTCGCTGTTGGCGCCGG
>UMCR01015823.1_pt1 | contig 48451 bp, 42 predicted proteins | sample 1964301 | NCBI WGS metagenome assembly UMCR01 (sample SAMEA4835975, study PRJEB28245) | human gut metagenome | biome: gut microbiome; material: fecal sample | place: Denmark | collected 2008
TATAAGTTTATAATGCCCGATCATATAAAGGCTTCAATAGAACTATTGTTTCACAAAACACCGGCAATGAAATTTCCACCTATTAGCATGTCAGGATTCCAAAGTATTTATCACTTTACCGTAAACGCTCATTGCACGCATTTCCTTCCGGGAGCGCCTTTAACTGCAGGTTCTGGTGCCTTTATATTTGTCAAACTTACCTGAAATCAATATCGGCGTTAATTTGTAAATTTTTCTGGAGAAAAAGAATGTCCCCCTTCTTACGTCACATCGAAAAAACTTATATTTAGAACAATCTCCGCAAATCCGTCCCACTTGCCAAACCCCAAAGGCGCCAGACCCCGCAGTTAACCAGCAAATTAAATGACATTGCCATATACAAAAAAGATAAAAAGGTTATAAAATATCTACGTCTGCAGCCATTTCCGGATTTTTTCCACATCCGTTTTTCGCAGATCCCCATGAATATTGGATTCAAACGTTACATACTCATAATCTTTCTGATTTTTCTTTAACTGTTTTACCAGCTTATCCGCCTGTTTGATCGACACCTTATCATCTCCTGTCGTATGGAAAATCAAAAGCGGTGTATTAATCTCATCTGCCCATGCAACCGCGGAACGCCTGCTGTATTCCTCCGGCAATTGTTCCGGTGTCCCCCCGATCAGCTCCGTAAGCAGCGATCTCATATCTTCGCGTTCTTCGTAGTTCATGGTACAATCCGCAACTCCGGCAACAACAACCGCTTTGTGGATGCGCCGGTCTTCGCGCAATGTTTCATAGGTCATCATTCCCCCACGGGAAACTCCAAACATATTAATATTCTTTGTATCAACAGAATTCAGTTTTTCGCACAAATCCAGGAGATGGATCACATCGTGGACATCATCCCCGCCAAAAGCATCGGTTCCCTCACTTTTTCCACAGCCACGATAATTGGATGCCACACAGATCATATGAAACTGATAGGCATAATATGTCGTTTCCACATTTTTTAATGCCCCGTATGACCGGTTGCCTCCGTGATTATAAATCAGACACGGTGACTTCTTTTTCCCAAGCAGATCTATCGGAGCGCTGAGAAACGCCTCAATCTTTAAATCATCGCTGGTATAAAAAAAGCGATAGGAAACATACTTCGAGAGATCCACTCCCGCCTGTTTTTCATATGCCTGCAGATCTATTTTTTCATATTCTGAAACTCCTGCCGCCCTCAGATTCTCTTCTATCTGTTTTTCTGCATCCTTCACAGAAATGTCCGAAGACGATTTTATCCAAAAATGAATTCCCAACAGAATCAGTATGACAGCGATTGCCAAAAGCAAAAAAATCTTCCGGGATACAAAATCTTTTGATATGTTTTTTCCTTCGATCATAACCTCTCCCACTCTTAATAAAGTTATTTTAACTCATAAACAACGACTGCTGCACATATTTTTCCGGATACTGATGCAGATATGAAAAACACTTTTCTGGCATACACATTATCCCGTGTTCCCGGCATGTATTCCATATCATCTGTGTCAATTCCTCTGTATGTGGACTTGGCAGTTCATATGCATTCCCATATGTGTGTATATATTTTTGTCTGAGTCCTGGAAACTTCTGATCCAATGCATGATAAAAATACTCCCGGTCTCCATCCCGCAGCGTCACTCCCATTCCCCAAAACATGATTCCCTTTACTTCTGCCTGCAGACAATATTCCAGTAACCCCCGGATATTTTCCGCAGTATCATTGATAAACGGTAAAATCGGTGTCATCCATACAAGCGTAGGAATTCCTCTTTTTTTACATTCCATCAACACTTCAAAGCGCTGTCTTGTTGTCGATACATTTGGCTCGATCTTTTTGCATAGCTCTTCATCATAAGTGGTCAGCGTCATCTGGACAACTGCCTTTGCTTTTTCATTGATCGACTGTAGTAAATCCAGGTCCCGCAGTATACGGTTGGATTTCGTCTGAATTGCAACACCATATTCATATCTGTCAATCAGTTCCAGACACTTTCGCGTCAGGCCAAGCGTTTCTTCGATATGAAGATAGGAATCACACATTGCACCTGTTCCAATCATGCATTTCTGCCGTTTGGAGCGAAGCGCTTTTTCCAGAAGTTCCGGTGCATTTTCCTTTACCTCGATATCCTCAAATGCGTGAGTAAATCCGTAACATTTGCTTCTGCTGTCACAGTAGATACAGCCGTGCGAACAACCACGGTAAATGTTCATACCGTTATTTTTCGATAAAATTCCTTTTGCCTGTACAAAATGCATAATTTTTTATTTCTCCATTACTTCCACGGCCGTTTATTGCCCGTCCAGCCCATCACTTTCCAGTACTCGGCATCCGGCTTTGAAAGACCGCCTTTGCTCTGCAGCATGCGCATCACTGAAAAGAATCCTTTTGTTTTGATTCCCGGTTTCACTTTACCGTTGTTTTTTAAGATCTTTGCGGCAGTTTTGTCTACTGCCTGATCAATTTTCTGCCGGATCTTCGGGGAAACGGTATCCCAGTTTACGGAACGCACGGCAATTCCGATTTTATAAACTTTTGGCACGCCCCAGAAAAACAGACTGTCCTGCATATCTTTGTTGGTGCTTTTCATACCTGCTCCGGCGGCGGTGGAAATACACACCGCCTGCTTGTGGAACATCTCCGGTCTCGGGCGGTGTACCATCCAGCGGTGCCCCTGATGATCCAGGAAATTTTTCATCGGAGCGGTCACATGATACACATAGACCGGGCTGGTCAGGATGATCAGATCCGCCTCATCCATTGCCTTTAAAATGGGCTGTTGTTTTTCAAAATGCGGACACTTATCTGCTGCCACACTGAAACACTGCGCACAGCCGATACAGTAGTCGGAGAAATCCCGCGGAAGAAAAAATTCTGTCACTTCCCCACCGATTTTGTCTGCCAGCAGTTTTCCGATATGATAGGTGGAACCCTTGTGGTTCTGCCCATTAATGATTACGGTCTTCATTCGTTCTGTACACCTCTCTGATTTTTTCTTTCAGGTCAAGAAACACCCTGCAATCACCGGATCAAAATCCTGTCCGCTTCCGTTTTCTATAATACGGAAACACTCTTCCAGCGGAAGCGCATCCCGGTAACACCTCTTTGCCGATACCGCATCAAACACATCCGCTACCGCCATAATTCTCGCGGATAATGGAATTTCCTTCTGCGAAAGTCCATCCGGATAGCCTCTTCCGTTCCACTTTTCATGATGATGTCTGGCCACTTCATACGCCATTTTTTCGTATTCATCATCCCCCAGATGTCCAAATGTTTCCCGGATGATTTTTCCGCCCCGCGCCGCATGGGTTTTCATAATATCAAATTCTTCACTGGTGAGTTTTCCCGGTTTCTGCAGGATAGCATCCGGTATGGCGATCTTCCCGACATCATGCATAGGTGCAGCCATGACAAGATTTTTAATATAATCCCCCGTAAGCTGCTTTTTGTACAATCCACGTGTGCGGAGCTCTTCTGCCAGCATACGCACATACGCGGTGGTCCGCTTGATATGACCGCCCGTATTGTCATCACGGTTTTCCACAAGCGTCGCAAATCCCATGACCATCTCATTACTGTAATCCTGCAGCTTTGTAAACACGGGATTTTCCATATTCAGATAAGTTCCCACAATTACCGGTGTCGGCACAATACATGAAATCAGTGCCTGTGGATGAAACATCTGATAACAGGTCACAACAATTGATGCAAATACATAGGTTGATACCGTAATCAGTTTATGATGTCCAAGCTGATGCCAGCTTGTAAATAAAATAACAATCGCAGCAAGAATATATACGGCCACCATGATAAAACAGGTATATGCAGAAATTCCCATGGAATAGTTCGTAATATTCCCGTGCAGATAGGAAAGCTGCGGCATAAAAATAATAACAATGGCAAGATTGATCACCAATGGAGCCATCAGCAATATCCTTTTTTTCCTATTTTTTGGAATTCCTCTTGTAATATCCAGAAGATACAAAAACATGAGAAACATCATAATATCCAGACTGCACAGGAAACACATATGTAACACCATATTCACCACAGCCGGCACACTGTCCAGATGGTTAACGGTGTATGCGGTAATACCATCCAAAGTGATTTCCAGTATTCCCATAACCAGAAGCCACGCAAACACCGGCTCTTTTTTCTATTTTATATGCATATCTTTCCCTTACATAAATAAAAGCCACATAAAGTACAATCAGCAGACATCCCAACTGCAGCTTATCGTATTGCATAATTTTCCCTCTTTCGTAAGAACCTCAATATTTTAATTTTACAGTATATGAACCCAAACGGTACGTCAAGTATTATCTTTAAATTGCGTTGACAATCTCCCCTGAAAATTTATAATAAAATTAGTATTATTGTATTACCTTACTTTCAGATAAAGGAGACCCCCATTATGATATTTGCGACAGGATGGCTTTCCCTGCACCTGTTTGGTGTTTTTATAACATTTGCCCTGCTGGTGATTGTTTCCCAGAAAGAGGATGCCACCTATAAAAGTGAACTTCTTCTGACAATCGCATGCTGCCTTGTCACACTGGTAGCAAAAAGCATTTATATTGTGGGTGGTTCCAGACAAACGCTTCTTACCATAGGAAAACTCGAATATCTCGGAAAATCTTTTGCCAATTACTGCGCACTGATGTTTATTCTCCGCTGGCAGAACATTAAAATTCCAAAATGGTTTATCAATACCCTGTTGTTTATCAACTGTGCTTTCTATATCCTGATTGCAACCGTTGACCTTCACCACTGGTATTATAAGGATTACTGGCTTAACCCGTCACAGGCGAATATACGTGGGTATACTCTCGAAATTGCCCCGGCTCCTATGTATTACATATTTATGGCTTTTCAGGTTCTGGAAATTATAGGCAGTGTATGTGTGATTGTTTCCTCGTATCTTTCCAAAAAGGATATGCCAGATCGCCTGAATCTGCATATCATCCTGCTGTTTTCCATGCTTTCCCCTGCGATCCTTCTCTCCCTGCGCCTTCTTGGCATTTTAAAATGGGACGACCCGACACCGCTCGGAATGTTTTTCGCCTGCGTGTTTATGTGTATTGCCGTCGTCAAATACAAAATGATCGACCCGGTAAAAAGCGCAAAAAACCTGATCATCCAGAATCTGAATGAGGCTGTTGTCGTCACGGATCTGGAGGGAAGGTTTCTCTTTTTAAACCCTATGGCAGAAGCACTGGTTTCTTCTATGAAGAAAAAAGCCATCCACCGCCGGAAAGACATCGAAATCTACGATATTCTCCGGGGTTCGGAAGGATATTTTGACTGGCTGGATCACCACTATCAGGTCGAGGAAACGGAATTGCAAAGCTGTAACACCCCACAGGGATATATGCTGACACTGGTAGATGTCACAAAAATTCTGGAACAGAACCACCGCATGAAAGAACTCGTCACACAGGCAGAAGCTGCCACACAGGCAAAATCCGCGTTTGTATCCAATATATCCCATGAAATCCGTACCCCTATAAATTCCATTGTCGGAATCACGGAAGTCATGCTGCGTTCCCGGCATTCCCCAAGGGAACAGGAATTCCTGCTAAACATCCAGAGTTCCGGACAGGCACTGCTTTCCATCATCAACGATGTACTGGACTTTTCCAAGATTGAATCTGGAAAAATGCAGCTGGTTTTAGAGCCTTATGATACGCTCTCCCTGTTCCATGACCTGAAGCTGACAATGGAAAACCAGATCAGCAAATGCCCTCTGGAACTGATTTATGAAATTGACCAGACCATACCATGCCTTTTATATGGAGATGCCGGACGCATCCGGCAGGTAATTACAAATCTGGTCAGCAATGCCATCAAATATACCGAACATGGACATGTCCGTTTTTCCGTCCATGTCCATAAAAAAGATTATGATAAAGTTTCCCTTTATTATGAAGTGGAAGATACCGGTATCGGAATCCGCAAAGAAGATCAGGAAATATTATTCGATTCCTTCCAGCGTGTGGATTTAAAAAAGAACCGCCGTATTCAGGGAACCGGTTTGGGCTTGACAATTTCGAAAAATTTCGTCAATATGATGGGAGGGACTATTGGTGTAGAAAGTGAATACGGAAAGGGAAGTAAATTTTATTTCTGTATTGACCAGACGATTATGGACTCGACACCAATTTCAGAAATCAACTACGAGCAGCGGCACAACAGTGTTGTCAGCAAAGAAGCAGAAAGCCTGTTTACCGCAGAGGATGCCCACATTCTCCTGGTAGATGATAATTCCCTGAACCTGCTCGTTGCCCAGGAGCTTCTAAAACCTCTGCAGCTTCAGATTGATACCGCAGAAAATGGAAAAGATGCTGTCGCTATGGTACAGGAACGGCATTATGATCTGGTACTGATGGATCACATGATGCCTGTGATGGACGGCATTGAAGCTACCAAAGCAATCCGGGCACTTCCGGAACCACAATACCAGAACCTGCCAGTCATTGCCCTGACTGCAAATGCTATGGTAAACGCACAAAAGGAGTTTGCAAATGCAGGCATGAACGGATTTGTTGCAAAACCGATTGATTTCCAGATGATCTGTAACCAGCTGCGCAAATGGCTTCCTAAAGATATGATCCATGAACTTACCCGGGAAGAAGCCGAAAAGATTCTGTCGGATGAAACGGACACTGCGGATTCCATAACGGATACTTCCACCGGCAGTTCCGCGGAAAATCCTGCGGGATTCCGCTTCGAAAACGGTCTGCCCTACTGCGGATCGGAGGAAGCATTAAAACAGATCATACAGATTTTTTACAACACCATCGACAGCAAATCCCAAAAGATTGAACAATGTCTAAAGGAACAATTAATAAAGGATTATACGATTGAAGTCCACGCATTAAAAAGTTCCGCATTGCTGATCGGTGCCCCCGGTCTGTCCGAAGCTGCAAAGGAACTGGAAATGTATGGAAATGCACAAAATCTGGCTGCACTTGAAGAAAAAACAGGACCGGTGCTTGCCATGTACCGAAGTCTTAAGTCCCTCCTGCGTCCTTATGTGGAAGATAACGAAAGCAGCAAAAAGGAAGTTTCTTCTGATGACTGGATTACCGTTCTTGAGCAGATGCATCAGTGTGTAGAACAGTTTGACATGGATGGCGTGGATCATGCCATGGAAACCATGGATACGTTTCAGACACCTGATAAGCTCAAAGACCTGATGGAACAGCTGCGGGTCTGCGTTGCAGATGTGGAAATGGAAGAAATTATGAAATTAACTGATACAATGGTCAATTTATTACAATAAAAGGAGAGACATCATGCACGAAATAAAAAGCCCATTTCTCATCCTGATGGAGGAACAAAGTTATCTCGCACAATCATTAGAAAGTGCTTTTGAAAAACAAAATGTCGAAGTAAAAATTGTAACGATAGCAGAAGCCAGCAGCATTGTCATCTCGGAAAAACCAAGTGGTTACCTGATCTGCACAAGCCCGGAGCTTTTAAAAAAAGCGGTCAGCGTAAAAGTAATGGTTGACCAGGCAATAAAAAACAAGACTCCGGTATTTATTATGGGAAACATAGATGAACTGGAACTGCTGTGGGAGACCCTCCCACAGCAGATGGTCATGGATGTGTTCACCCGCCCGATTACGGTGGGCGATATGGTCGATAATGTCTGCACACAGATGAACGATTTCTATCAGCTGAAAAAACGCACGATTCTGGCTGTGGATGATTCCGGTATTATCCTGCGCAAAATCAAGGCTCTGCTCGAAGACACCTATCAGGTTGTACTGGCAAACTCCGGTGCAATGGCGATCAAATACCTGACCTTAAACACCCCGGATCTGATTCTGTTGGATTATGCCATGCCAATCGTTGACGGCAGCCAGATCATGCAGATGCTCCGGGAAGATCCGGAATTTCACCATATTCCGATCATATTTCTGACTGGAAAAAATGATGCAGAAACCGTAAAAAATGTCATGTCTTTAAAACCGGATGGTTATTTATTAAAGAGCATGAATCCTCAGAAACTGCACGCGGCAATTGATGACTTTTTTGCATCACGGGGCAAATAAACCGGTTACGATACCCATCACTTTTTGCGGTGGGTATATTGATATCCTCCAAAAATACTTCCCACCAAACAGACAAACTCTCCCCACCGGTCAGTTTTATATCTCCTGCACTGTGTCTCATAATAATATTCTATTCCTGTTTTGCGCATTTTTGCAATCTGGCGCAACTGTTGTTTTCTCATCTGAACATTTTCTTTCCACCCGGAAAAATCCGACCACTTACCCGGAACCAGTTCTGACAGCGTCTGCCAGCTGCGCAAATAATCCATACGCAGCACATGCCCTGTCAGACCATATTGCAGCAGAAAATTTTGTGCTTTCTCCATTTTATCACTTGCCAGCGTCAGACGGCGAAACACTTTCTTTTTCTGTTCTGTCCCCTGTAGATACACACCGCTTTCCGGCTGCTTCACAACCCCACGGATGGTACGCGTCTGATGATCCACACAGATCTGCAGTCCGGCTACACTGGTACTTCCAAACAATTTCCACGCTGTATTTTTTCCGATCAGACATCCTTTCCCATCATCTGCCGGCAGCACCGCAGATGCCGGCAATATCCATTCGGAGGAACCATACAGCCACACCACGTTTGTCTGCACACTTTTTCCGAGATCCGGATCCGTCACTGTCTGGTCAGCAGTTTCCCCCCATGCCGTAAATACTGCGCTTTCTGCGATGTTCTGTGCGTCCTCCGCAGAAATCGGTTTCTCCAGATAAAGAACCGGATTCTGCCACACAGCATCTGCACACTTTTCTGCACGCGCCGCTCCCATGGCAAAAAAAACCGCTGTAAACAGGCATCCTCCCACCAGAAACAACGCAATCAGACGCCTCATGATTCCTGCAGGCGAACGTTTTCTCCTGCCGAAAGGATCGCATCGGAATCCACAATCACAGCATCTCCCGATGACAGATCGCCATCTTTCATTGCTGCATATTCTCCATTTTTCTCAGCAATTGTCACATTTGTTTTCTTTGCCACATACGCTCCTCCAAGCACCGTATCCGCTTTTTCCATCGTGTATACAAAATATTTGTCTTTTTCGCTGTGTATGGCGGTGATTGGCAGCGTGACAGAATATTCTTCCGAAGTTTTGCACAGCTCCATACGCACATTTGCCCCCAGGGAAATTGTTTTTTTCGGCACATACACCGTAACTTTTACAGTATGGTCTTCTTCCGTTTCCGTAGAAAGAACCGTCATGTCCTCCCATGTCCGATCCCCTGCTTTTAATGCAACCGTATCACCGGAGTCCACATATACGGCATCTTCCCTGCTGACCTGTGTGGTAAAACGCAGTCCACCGGAAGTATCTGCCAGCAGAAAGGCCGCCGTGTCCATTGTTTTTTCTCCCACTGTAAGCTGTACACTGCTTACAACGCCGCTCATCTGTGCCTTTACTTTTCCTCCGGACGCTTTCACTTTCTGCAATATGGCAAGCTGCTGTTGCTTTTGCGCAATCGTTACCGCATTGATTTTTGCACTGTTGTCTTTTGCTTCTGTTTCCGCAGCATCCGCAAGTGCACGTTTTGCTTCCTTATTCTGCTGTTTCTGCTGTTTTTGTGCAGTCTTTACCGCTTTTTTCGCATTCTCTGCCGCAGAAGTGTCCTGTGGTTCTTCGTCTTCCCCCTGTACAAATGCCTGCAAGGTGCATTTGGATTCCTTCCATTTCTGTTCCGCCTCGCTGACAAGCCTTTCATTTTTGCCCACAACATTTTCATAGTCCTCCTGCGCACGGGCAAGTGTCTGTCTGCGGTCTGCTTCCTGACTGGATGCTTCGTTTTCTTTGCCTGCTGCCGGAGTTTTTCGGTTGCCAGCTCATCTTTTAAATCCAGCACCGTATCACACTGATTTTCCCACTGATCAGTACAGGAATCCCTCTGTGCCGTCAGCGCAGAAATCTGGCTTTCCAGTGACGCGATCCCTGTTTTTAAATTCTGCTTCTGTGCTTCGTCTTTCTCCTGCGCAAACGCTTTTTCTAATTGTGCTTTCTGTGCATTCAGACGATCCATGGATCTTTGTATCCCGTCTTTTTGCTTTGTGAGGGCATCCAGTTTTTTTTGCGCGGCATCCAGTTTACGCTGTTTCTGGTTGATCTCTATCTGTGTGATGGTGTCGGAATAATCGCTGACCGGAGTTTTGGCAGCATCCTCTACGGCACGTCTCGCCTGCTGCTCTTCGGTTTTCTGCTGTTCTATAGCATCATCATATGTCTTTTTTGCCTCTTTGACCGCTGTCTGTAATTCTTCCAGCTTTTTTTCATATGCCTGCGCCTGCTCCCTGCGCAATCTGGTTTTCGTATCTTTTACATCTTTCTTTGCGTCCCTGACGGCATCCGCATTGTTTCTGACCGTATCCCTGTAATCCTCTTTGGCACGGGCAACCGCCTGGTTCCGATCACTGTTTTTCTTTGCATCGGCAGAGAGCAGAGCGTCATTTTGCAGCTGCAGTATTTCAATGTCATCAGAAAGCGTCCGGATTTTATCTTTCAGGCTGTCCATGTCCAGCACCGCAAGCGTCTGTCCCTTTTTTACGTTTTGTCCTTTACGTACATTCACTTTTGCCACCAGAATATCCGCCGGGGCATACACTGCCTGATCCAGCAGTTTTTTTACCGTACCGTCCCCGGTCACTTTATGCTCAATCTTACGCGCCTGTGGCTGCTCAATGCGCACCTGCGCAACGGTAAAAGATGCTGCCGAACGGGAAATCACGGTAAACAAAAGCATGATTCCCAGCAACACGATAAATATTTTTGTGGGTTTTCCCATGTATTTCCTCCTTTGCATTATCTATTTCGTAATCACCCATTCTATTCTTTTACTGCCGCTGCTGTAATGCCTAGTTCCAGGTACTGCTGCCCCATGCCAAATACGCAAAGCGCCGGAAGCAGTGCCACCAGGGAACAACACAGTGCAAACCCCGTCTGTCCCTCTTTGATCTCCGGCAGATACAGCGAAAGCGGCCACAGTTTTTTAGTCTGCAGGAACACCAGCGGCTGCTCAATCATACTGAAACACTCCAGAAATTGCAGCACCAGTGCCGAGAAAATTCCGGAGGAACCAAGCGGCACTCCTATTGCCAAAAAAATCTTCCATTCCCCGGCACCGTCGATCCTTGCTGCTTCCAGCAGTTCTTCCGGTATTCCGCAGAAAAAGCGGTACATAAGAAATACCGAAAAGGTAGAAAACACCCCCGGCACAATGACTGCCCATGTCGTATCCATCAGATGCAACCGATTGAGCACCAGATATTGCGAGAGCATCGTCACCTGAAACGGTAACATCATAAGCAGAATATATAACAGGTAAAAAAAACGTTTCCCGGGAATCGGATAACGTGCCAGCCCCCATGCCGATGGCAGCCAAATACCAGCTGTCCGGCAAGTATTCCCGCCGTAATCTTCATCGTATTCCAGAACATCTGAAAAAATTCCGGAGAATCGAAACAAAGCTCCACCAGATTTCGCAGCGTCGGATACAATGGAAACAGTCTCCAGCGCGCATATCCCTTTGTACTTTCCAGAACCGGCGCAAGATATTCCGCCAGTTCCCCGCTTCCCATCAGACTTCCGCAAACGAGAAAGACAAGCGGTGCCGCGGTAAGGGCTCCAAATAAAACAAGAATCGTAATGACTATCGCTTTTTTCATTCATTTGTCTCCCACAATTTCTGAAGCAGCAGGACAAATACTGTAATGACCAGTGCAAGAAGTACGCTTCCCGCCGCCATTTTATCCACAGACAGATCCGTAAACCAGTTATTGAACAGGTGCTGCAGGAGATACATATCTTCCTGCGGATAATTTCCTGCCACAAGATAGGCCTCCCGGAACACCTTAAAAGAGTTCAGAAACGAAAGAACCACAATGGTAAAAATCAGCGGTCGGATCAGTGGCAGCGTAATCTTAAAAAACTGCGTCATTCTTCCTGCACCATCCATCTCTGCCGCCTCATACAGATCCGGGGATATCGAGGAAAGTCCTGCAAGCCAGAGAACCATTGTATAACCAAGATTTTTCCAGATATAGCTGAACACCAGCACAAAAAACGCTGCACCAGTGTTCATCCAGTCAACCGCATGGATTCCGCACAAATGCAGGATACCGTTGACAAAACCATGTTTGTCAAACATCAGTTTCCAGAGCAGCACAAGCGATGCCGCCGGAATTGCCATAGGCACCAGATATGCAGCTTTGAGCAGACGCAGCTTTTGATGAAATGCCATCTGCCATGCATGCAACAGAAAGGCAAGCACTAAGGAAATCCCCAGCAACAGCGGCAGACATACCAGAAGAAACCGCAGCGTATTTTTTACAGCAAGCAAAAATGCACTGTTATGTAACACGACACGATAGTTTTCCAGTCCACAGAATCTGCCACTGACCGCCTGCACAAAAGAGCGGCGGATCACATCCATAAACGGCAGGAGAGAAAAAACCGCCACTCCACAGAACCCGGGAAGTAAAAATGACAATCCCGTCCACTTACTCCGCCTCATACAACTGCACTTTCTTCCTGATGGCGGAAAGCGTATCTTCCAGTGACTGCTTCCCCTGCAGATACTTTTGTCCTTCCCTCAGCACCAGATCCCGCACCACGCGGTCGTTCCACGTCGGTGTATCAAGGATTTCCAACATTTTTGTCAGATCTTCCTGCTGTTTTTCAGATATTTTCTTTACTTCATAATTGATCTCATAACTACCGTCCGAAGAACTGCTTCCCATCTGGCTTTCCTGATTGTTTTTGCACTCTGTATCCAGTGCCGTGCGGTTGATGGAAAAGCCTTCCGTCATCTGTTTTTGTCCTTTTGCCAAAAGGGCTGTCTCAATAAATGCCCGTGCATTTTTATTATCTGCACTTTTCTGTGCCAGCCCAAGGCTTAAAAACGGAACAAACGATTTATGCTCTCCGGCATCAAACAGGGTAAACGTGCCTTTGTAACTGCTTTCCATTCCATAAAGCTGCCGCACATCATTTACACTTGTCAGTGATCCGATCGCAATCTGTCCCCCTCCCATCAGTCGGGACATTGCTGCACTTGTGCCCATCCCCAGCAGACTACCCTCTGCGAAACCGTTTGCAATTTTATCGGTAATCCGGTCTTTTTCCGCATAACTATCGGCATCATACAACGCTTTTGCAGTTTTCAAAAACTGTCTGATCTTCTCCTGATCCACACTCGTTTTTGTTTTCCATGAGGCACTGTCTGCATCGTAAAGCATCCCAAGTGTGGTCTGTGGTCCCCAGTTTCCGAATACTTTTTCTTTTTCAGAATTCAAAGAACCGGCATAGTTCTCCAGCTGCTTTAAATTCACACCGGCATCGGTCAGATCCTGTGCTCCCTCCACAACGGTACAGTAAAAACGCACCGGAACCTGATTGATTTTTCCTTTCTTTGTATAAGCATCTGTAATATTGGTAAAAAGCCCTTCTTTTTCATTCGCTGCTTTTACATAACTGCCAAGGTCGGCAAGTACCCCCTTTTGTACGTAACTGTCTGCCGGAAGCCCGTCAAGTACCAACACGTCCGGACCTTTCCCTGCAAGCACTTCCGTATTTAATGTCCGGATGGCATCCTCCGCAGTGACACCGTCCTCTCCCGACATACCGATGGTCTTTTTAACCATCACATCTGGATGGTCTTTCTGATATGCTGTGATCAGCTGCTGCAGTGCATTGAAATCCTCCAGCGCATATACGGTAATCTGATTTTTAGGCACCGCAGAAACGTCCGCATCATATGTGTAACGATAACAATGCCGCGCGCCCTGTGAGTCAATGACAAAAACCATATAGTTTTTATCATCGAATTTATACAGTGCCTGAAATGTCACATTCCTGTCTCCTAAACTTGTAAGTTCTCCGTTTATCAGCTGTTCCGTGGTGCTTCCGCCAATTTTATGGTAAAAAAGTCCATCGTTGTCTATATAATACAGTTCATCTCCGGAATCCCCCATTGTCATGGCAATATTATTGCTGTCCGAATTATCTGAATCGCGGAATTTACCCATTGCCTGCTGCAGCACGTCATCGTTTTGCATACGCTCCGCAAGTGCCCCACTCTTAGCATCCGCAAACTGGATGCCTTTGTCCATCATAAGCGCAAACTTTGTTCCTGCCGGAATCAGATGATTAACCTTCTCGGAAATATCGGAAAATGCTTTGCTCATCTCTCCGGTCTGTGGATTCACCTCATAGACCACCCAGTTTAAGTCAGTCACAAACAGTTTATTGTCGGCATACATTGCGGAAGTAACAAAATTCTCCATATCATCACTTTCTTGTCCAGTGGCCTGATATTCGGGAAGCTGCAAATTTACTTTTGTTACTTTTCCGTCTGCTGACACCCGTTTCATTCCGGATTTTTTATTATACCCAAACACTGCTGCCGATCCATCCTCTCCATTTACGGCAGCCACATAGCAATCTGTTTTTTCAAGTTCTTTCTGCGACCATGTCTTTCCCTGATCTTTCGAATGCGCAAGAAACAGTTTCCCGTTGTCGTTATCATAGCCAATCAGTGTAAGCTCCCCTTCTTTACTTTTTCCAACTGCGTTGATAACCTGCAGATTGTCCGGCAGCGTTACTTCGCTTTCCACAAAACGTCCTTTGCCGCCCTGTGCGGACGCGGCATCCTCTGTATTTTTCTGATTACCGGTGCCATGGGAACCGCAGCCTGCCAGCAGCCCTGCCACTGTGACACATACCATCAGTAACAGGGAAATTTTCTTTTTCATCTTCATTTCTCTACAATCTCCTTTCTGCCTTTAAGTGTAGCAGAGCTTTCTTAAAATTTTCTTTAAGGGAATCTTTAATTTTCCGGTACATTTAAAGATTTCTTTAAGATAAATCTGCTATACTAAGGACAATTACAAGAATAACGACGAGGAAATCAAATGAAAATTCTGCTGATAGAAGATGACAAAAATTTATGTGAAATGCTGCGCTTTCAATTGGAAAAAGAACACCATGACGTAGAAATCTGCATGGATGGACGCGACGGGCTGGATCTGGTTCTGCAGGATGCCTATGACCTGATTCTCCTGGATCGCATGCTGCCCACCATGAACGGACTTCTTGTTCTGCAAAAAGCCCGAAACAAAGGCATTTCTACTCCTGTCATTATGATCACAGCCCTTGGAGAGCTGTATGACCGTGTGGAAGGACTCGACTGCGGTGCAGACGATTACCTTGTGAAACCGTTTGCGTATGAAGAACTTTCTGCGCGCATCCGCTCCATCGGCAGACGCAATCATGTATACGATGACAACAACCGGTTTTCTTATGCGGATATTACATACGACAGCCGGCTGCGGGAACTGACCGGGCCTAAAGGAGGGATACAGCTTTCCGGGCGGGAAGGACGTCTTCTGGAGATTTTTTTGCAGAACCCCTCGATGATCCTGCAACGTCTGGTGCTTCTTTCCCGCGTATGGGGTGCGGATGCCCCGGTAGAAGAAAGCAATCTCGATACCTACATCCATTTTGTGCGCAAACGCTTACAACAGGTGGGAAGCCACGCAACCATAGAAACGGTGCGGGGAATTGGTTACTGTATCAAATAACACATAGGAGGAAAAGATGTTTCAAAAATTACACCGGCAACTGACTTTTTTCTGCACGGTTATCACAGGGGCAATTCTTCTGGCACTCAGCGTAGTGTGTCTGCTTTTTGCGCGAAAGGCAATTGTCCAGACGGGATATACCGCCTTTCAGAAAGAACTGGTTTCTGTGATTGCCAGTCTGCAGAGCCAGGATTATATCTCCCATCAGTGGTTAAAGCAAATGCAGGAACAGCATCATTTCACCATTTACCTGTACGATAATCAGGAGTCTCTCTACTATGACCGTCTGCAGGACAGCCACTGGGAGGATCTGCGCAACGCTGTGCTGAAAAAATGCGGTACAGATATCTTTACCGGTAAAGACGGACAGACAATTGTGCATAAAGAACTGACCTACCGTTCTTCTGCAAGAGAAACTTACTATGCCTCTGTCGGATATCTGCTGCGTGGAAACGGACAGATCCGTTTTGTGATTCTCTACGACACTTCCCATCAGACAGGCCAGATTGCGCATATGACCATAGGAGTATTTGCAGCCGATCTGATAACCTTTCTTTTGCTGATTCTGTTCTTCTGGTTCTTTACCGGACGCATGGTACAGCCACTGGAAATTTCACAAAAAAAACAGCAGCAATTTGTTGCCGCTGCCTCTCATGAACTCCGTTCCCCACTTACCGTAATGCTGTCCGGACTGGAAACGGTAGAAAAATCGGAATCTTCCACGGAACGGCATCATTTTCTCTCTCTGATCCGGCAGGAAGGACTCCGCATGCAGCATCTGATTGCGGATATGTTGCTGCTTGCAAACGCTGATGCCCGCGGAATTTCCTTACAGATCAACGATGCCGCCCCTGATGATCTGCTGCTTTGTGTCTATGAAAAATATGAAAACCTGGCTGCTTCCAAGGGGATTTCCCTGCAGTTTTCCCTTGGGGATGCGGCTTTCCGTGACTGCGCGCTGGATACGGAGCGCATCACACAGGTTCTGTCCATTCTTATGGACAATGCACTGTCTTATACCCCACAGGGGGGAAAAATCCTGCTGCTTTTGTCTCAGTCCGCACACCACACCATCTTTGCCGTGGCAGACGACGGGCCTTCCATTCCGGAGGAAGAAAAAGCGCATATTTTTGAACGCTTTTATCGCACGGACCATGCACATACTGACCACGATCACTTTGGTCTGGGCTTATGCACAGCACAGGAAATCGTTCGTGCACATCACGGAAAGATTCTGGTACACGATCCCCGTGACTGCTCTCCGCTGCCTGAAGGTTTTCCACGGGATCGGGGCGTTGTTTTTACTGTGGTACTGCACGGATAAATTTCTAAAATACTATTCTGCTTTGTTACAGCAGGCAATTCCCAGCCCGTCCGGTCCAATATGACAGGACAGCCCCAGCGACAGATTATCGCACATGACATCCATACCCGGAAAGCTTTCTTTGATCTGCCGTATCCACTCTTCCGTTACTTCTGCGGTAGAACTTGATGCAGCCATAAGATATAGTTTTCCTGCTTCATAAGCCTCCTTAAAATTCGTCTCAAATTCTTTTTTCATTGCGTCTATCATTGCTTTTCTCGCATTTTTCATTCCACGGCACTTCTGATAGACATCTAACTTTCCCACACCAAATTTCATAACCGGCTTAATCTTCAGCACATCTGCTGCCACAGCTGCAACAGAACTGATCCGTCCACCCTTTTTCAGATATGTCAGCGTGCTGAGCCCCACATAAATGACCATATTCTCTCTGTTTTTTTCGAGAATATCTTTAATTTTCTGTGCACGGTATCCTTTCTCTGCAAGCTCCACGGCATCGAGGACCGAACGGTGCATCGGCGTAGACACGCGTCCATTATCTACAACAAATACTCTTCCGGCATACGGCTCCTCCTGTGCCATTGCCTGTGCCGTCATGCAGGAACCGCTCAGACCGCTGCTGATCGGAATATAGACAAGTTCTTCATATTCCTGCAGCATGGCTGACCACATATGCATCACACTCTCCGGTGACGGCTGGGATGTTGCCACATCCGCACCTTTACGAAGCATTTCATAAAATTCCTCTCTGGAAATATCCACCCCTTCACGATATAATTTTTCATCAATATAAAAAGGCATTGGCAGTACGGCAATCCCCAGCTTAGATGCTTCATTTTCTAAGATGCCACTGTGGCTGTCTGTCATGATTCCTGTTTTTTTCATAGAATAGTCCTGTCCTTTATCGTTTTGTTTTAGTATAACACAAAGCAGGGGACAATTATACTGCTGGCGTAAACTGTAACAAATATTTCCCCAGTTCCTCCATAATCATCTGCTGGCTCTCCCGAGTGTGAATCAGTGCATAATAATTTCTTCCGTATTTTGCCTGTCTCTCCTCTTCCCGGATTCCTACGGCTTTTCCCTTTTCCGTCACACGCTTTATCTTTTCTTCTCCCTGCACGGTTTCCTCAAGATATCCTTTTTCCACAAGCAGCTGATTGATAAATGAAGCTGTCAGTTTCTTTCGATCCGTCTCCCCACATAGCGCATTGATCCGGTTTGTCAGCTCTGAAAGCATACAGGTGTCGGTCAGTTCCACCTCATCAAGTTTTTCCGGAGCGATATAAAACGGCAGCTTCTTTTTTCTTGCCGGAGCTGCTGTCGTGGTGTCTACTGTCATGCCGGAAAATGCCTCCGCTGTGGCAGTTTCTCCACCATGCTCGTTCAAAAATGCTGTGATAACCTGTGTAAAACGCGCACCGTAACTTTCGATTTTCTGTGCCCCCATTCCGTACACGGCTGCCATCGCGGTGGAATCCACAGGACATTTGGCACACATATCTTTTAATGTCTTATCGGAACAGATAATATACGGTGGCACACCTTTTTCCACGGCAAGTTCCGTCCGGCATTTGCGAAGCTGCTCAAACAGTTCCTGCCCTTCCGGTGTCAGATCAGCAAGCTGCAATGCCTTTTTCTTCTCTTTTCCGGTCTGGATATAAGTTTCCTCCGCCTCATCTTCCACGACCACACAATTGCTGCATTTTTCACAGGTACACGGACTGTTGTCCCCGAAATAGGACAGGATAAACTGGCGCAGACATTCATCGGTCTCGCAGTAACGGATCATCTCATTGAGTTTCCTCTGCTCATTCGCCCGCACCACGGGATCATCGGATACCTGCCCGGATGTGGATTTGTACTGCAACAGACGTTTGTTTATCATGATATCCTGTTTCGAGAAAAATAACACGCACTCCGCTTCTTCCCCGTCACGCCCGGCGCGTCCAGCTTCCTGATAATAATATTCCAGACTCTGCGGCATATTGTAATGAAGCACATAGCGCACATTAGATTTGTCGATTCCCATGCCAAATGCATTGGTTGCAACCATCACACGGATTCTGTCATAAGTAAAATCATCCTGATTCCTTTTCCGTTCCTCTAAAGACAGACCTGCATGATAGCGCCCCGCCGCAATGCCATATTGCAACAAAAGGGCATACACACTGTCCACATTCTTTTTCGTGGCACAATAGATGATTCCACTCTCATCCTCATGCCTTTTCACATAATTTAAGATACTGTTGTCCGTCTCTTTTCCGCCCTTGCGGTTGACCACACGGAAGAACAGATTTGGACGGTCAAATCCTGTCACGACGGTCACCGGATTCTGCAAATGCAAACTTGCGGTGATATCCTGCTTGACGCGCTCTGTGGCGGTCGCGGTAAATGCACTGACAATTGGACGGTCTGGCAGTTTTGCTAAAAAATCCGCAATTTCAAGATAGCTCGGCCGGAAATCCTGACCCCACTGGGAAATACAGTGTGCCTCATCCACTGTCACCATGGAAATGTCGGCATAATATGCAAAGTCGAGAAAACGCGCGGTATTGAGCCGCTCCGGTGCCACATAGATAATTTTGTATTTTCCCTGCGCTGCATAGGCAAGTGCCACGCGTATCTGGTTTTCTGTCAGAGAACTGTTGATGTAGGCTGCATGCACACCTGCCTGATTCAATGCCTTGACCTGATCTGACATGAGCGAAATCAGTGGGGAAATCACAAGCGTAATTCCCTCAAGCATCAGCGCCGGAACCTGATAACACAGGGATTTCCCCGCGCCTGTCGGCATAATGCCAAGGACATCCTTTCCCTGCAGGATTCCGTCCATCAGTTCCTGCTGGCCCGGCCTCAGGCTGTCGTATCCAAAATAGTGTTTTAATGTTTCGAGTAAATTCAATTGGTTCTCCTTGTTGTGTTTTTTGCTGCTATCCAGATGATCTTTTCTGTTTAGGTGCTAGGTGAACAGGAACCATCTGTATACAGTAAAATTTAAAAATTACTTGACTGTAAAATGAAATGGGGTTATTTTTTTTATATTAAGAAATGGGTTTTCACCGGGTAGGGTTTATGCCTGACAGGACTTGCTCGTTTCTTTTTTTATTTCTATTATTTTTCTGCACCTCATCGTAATAAGCTTTATACCGGTACGCTGTCCTGCGGCTGATCTCCCCTTCTGCAACGATTTCCATAATTGTCATCCCACTCTCATATTTGACAGCAAAATCCCGGTAAGAAGTCATCCATGCTTCGTCATGTTTTTTTCTCCCGCCGGTATTGCGGTTTTTATATACTTCGAGTTCCGCCCGAAGCTGTTCGTTTTCCTGTTCCAGTTGCGCAATTCGCTGCAATGCACTTTTCAATGATGTAATTGTCATATGCCTCCCGTGCCACTTTTGTTTTTGACACGATTATAATCAATTTGCTTTCATGTGTCAATATCTGTTTCTGGCACATTTTCAAAAAATAATTTATAATGAAAGTGTAACAAAACAAACAAAAATTCTATTTATATATAGATTGCGCAATACGAGGAGGTGAAACAGGAAAATGCAAAAGAATACTCCACTTGAAACGATGTACATGGAGTATGCAAATACCGTAAAACATTTTTTAATTTCCTTATGCGGCAATTTTGATCTGGCAGAAGACCTGACACAGGAGACCTTTTATCAGGCATACAAATCAGCGCACCGTTATAACGGAAACTGTAAAATTTCGGTCTGGTTATGTCAGCTTGCAAAACACTTATATTTTGATTATCTGAAAAAAGAGAAACATAAAACCACAGTCGGAATCGAACATTTAGAATCTTTTGAAGCAGTAAACAATCAGGAGAATCTTGAGGACACGTATCTCATAAAAGAAGAAACCAAAGAATTGCTATCCGCTTTAAGACAGGTAAAGCACCCTTATGGACAAGTGTTCTGGCTGCTAGCATACGAGGAAATGAGTTTTAAAGAAATCGGAGAAATTTTTGACAAAAGTGAAAATTGGGCGCGCGTTAACTATTTCCGCGCAAAAACAAAGATCAGAAAGGTAATCGAAGATGAAAATAACAAAAATAACATGTGATATCGTAAGAGATTTAATGCCATTATATGTTGATGACGTCTGTTCTGACGACAGCCGAAAACTTATTGAAGACCATATAAATCATTGCAGCAAATGTCAAAACGAACTGGCAGCCATGAAAGATCCGATCGAATGTCCCCCACTTAGTGAAGTCGGAGACAGTAAGACTCCATTTTTTAAAATCAGAAAAAAGTCCGGATCAAAATGATTGCTGCAATTATTTCTACCGCGTTTCTTGTAATGACTGCTATGTTTGCCATTCAGGAAGTAGGAGTACTTCACGACTTTTTTATGCCCATGGATATAGCATTCATAGATAACAACCATGGTTCGGATGAATGGTTTCAAGTACGCATAAATGACGGTGATTATTTGATTTTTTCATCTGTTTTTTATAAAAAAGAAGTAATAAATGACATAAACAATCCCTATGATATAACCATACGCATTCTAGATGAGAACCAAACAATTGTTTTAAAGGATACAACTATTAAACTTGGAGAATCCATAAATTTACATTGTTTGAAATACAATAAAAATTACATTGTGCAGGTAAAATGTAAACCCGGAAGATATAATTTAAATTTTACATAATCCATCATTTAATGATGATTTTAATGCTTTATGCTATTAAAATAAAAAATGGCATTGGTTAGGTTGCTCTAACTGATGCCATTTTTGAATGGAATACCCCCGTTTTGAAATTTTTCTCATGCCCCTCTTTCCACATGGACTTTGCAAATTTCTTTTCATCAAATTCTGTTAACAGCATATGGCGCACCTCGCTTCGATTCTTGAGCAAAACATCCTTTAAAATGTCATGCCGGATACAATACGATATGGATTCATTCGGCATTGTGTCCACTGTTTACATTAAGTATCCGGGTCTTGCATTCTAATGCTGGACATATAGACAAAAAGTTATTTGTTATGTCCCTCTTTCCTCTAACACCGGGACATATAGTGGAAAAGTCTCTTGTTATGTCCCCCTCTCCATCAGCACGGGGACATATAGACAAAAAATCATTTATTATGTCCCATTAGCGCCGTCTTGCGGGACATACAAAACAATTTTTTCTATATATGTCCCAACTATATAAAAAAGAAGGACATAATCAAGAACTTTTTCTGTATATGTCCTTCAGCCACTCCCCATTGCCCCTCATTTTACCTGACCGTCAGTTGTCTTACCACTTCCTCAAACCGTTTCGTACGCTGCCTGATATCCTCCTGCGAAACTCCATAATACCGGTACACCTTCCGGAAATCCGCCCCATATCTGCGCATCACCCGCGTCGAGCCGGATGCGGAGCCACTGAAACTTTCATATGTTTTTTCTATTGATATACTCATCTCAAAATCCCAGCCTGTTTTCCGGTACAGATGAAAATCAATATCAAACTCTGTCTTTGGAACTGCCCGCGCAGCCTCGGTTCTCTGTTCGATCTGCTTCATAAACTCCATCACGCTTTTTTCATCCCACTGTTGTGGTCTTTGGGGCTCCGTGAGATCTCCAAGCAGTTCCGGACGATATTGCAACAGAAACGATGCGCGCATATTGGAATATTCTGTCTGGTATGTTTCATCCGATGAACTTACTTCGGTATACCCCAGTTCCCTGACCACATAATCTGCCACCTCATCCACGGAGTGCGAATCTGCCCTCAGAAATTTAATTACACGCTTTCGCCGGAAGTCATACATGCTCTTTTCTATCTTCTGTCTTAACGTTTTCTTTTTGTCTTTTCCGGCAATAAAAACGGATGTCGGGCCATCGGATTTTCCTATTATACGAATGTTATCTGCTGTTTTTTTCATATCAATTAATCTTTGAACCTTTTCTTATCCGGATACCAGATCACTTATTATAATGTCCGTTTAAAAAATGCAATGATCTGCTGCCATACTTCATCCTGGAAAAACATCAGGTCCGCATGCTCTGCACCATCAAGCGCAAGCAATGTCACATCACAGCCGGCTGCTTCTAACGCATCATACAATTCCTCACTCTGCGAAAAAGGCACGGTACTGTCTTTGGTTCCATGAATCAGCAGGAATGGCGGCGCATCCGGTGTCACTTTGGAAACCGGGGAATTCTCATAAGCTTCCTGCGGATGTGTCATAACATTAAATCCCATCAGCAGCGACTCTGAAGACATGGCTGCCTTTTCCACATCATCATATGGAAAATGGGACGCATCGGTCGGCGGATACCACGGACAGGCCGCCTGAACCTGACTGGAATACTCCAGATACTCACCTGTATCCAGTTTTTTATCCTGATCCAGTGCTGCCATACATGTCAGATATCCTCCTGCAGATTCTCCCATCACGCCAAATTTTTCACTGTTAATCCGATATCTTTTTGCATATGCACGAAGATATCGGATTGCTGCCTTGATATCACACAGCTGCATCGGATGCGTTCCCTCGTTGGATGTCCGGTACTCTACGCTGGCAACAACAAACCCTTCCTGCGCCAGTGTGCCCAGATATGCCAGATGCGCTGCTTTGTCCATGCGCTGCCATGCGCCACCGCAAATCCATACAATACATGGATATGTCTTTCCTTCCCCGTCCTCCGGATAGATGAGATCCAGTTTGAGATCTCTCCGGCAATGACCGAACCAGGAATCAACCTGCGCATAAGTAATGTCTGTTGTCACAACATATTGTGGTTTTGTGGTTTCCGGTTTTAATGTTTTCTTCATTATAATTTTCCTCGTTTCCGATGTAAAATTTCCTTTTCCTATATTTAAAGGTTTTCATGTTAGTCTATGCTAACCACGTCTTAACTTATCTTCGGACAATTATCAATCCAAATGAAACTGCGCGACAAAATCCCGGATCACATTGACGGACTGTGTGCACTCCTGCAGCTTGTCGTAACCCTCGGTTACAAGATTCTGCGTACTGCCGGATTTCTCGGCAATACCGCTGATTCCGTCTGTGGACTGTTCCACCATGGAGTTGATCTCTGATACGGTAGAAGAGATCTCTCCAATGTGCTGCTCTAATGCATCCACTGCTTCTTTTGTCTGCTGCATGATCTGCTGGAATGTGTCCGCATCGGCATGATACTGCTCCCCCACCTGTGCGAAATGCTCATAATCCCCAAGAACGGTCTGTTCCAGAAATTCCATAATCGTTGTGAGGCATTCGGTCATATTGGAAACCGAACTGTTGACCTCTCCTACAATCTCGTCAATTGTGGAAACGGTATCCAGTGTCTGCGTTGCCAGATCTCCGATTTCGGAAGCAACAACTGCAAATCCCCTGCCCGCTTCGCCAGCCCTGGCCGCCTCAATATTGGCATTTAATGCCAAAAGGTTTGTCTGGGAAGAAATCTGTTTGATGTTGTCTGTCAGCGCATTGATCTTCTGTACGGATTTCGCCTGCTCCACAGCGGCATCCGTCTTCTGTTTCATGACCGCATACATCTGGTCTGTCTTGTGGCGGGACTCCGTACTGATCCGCTCCATCTCTCCGGCACGCTCCTGGATCTGTCCGGAATTTTTCTCGCCGTCCTCTGCAAGCCGCTGGATATTGTCGGAACTTTCTCTCATAATTCCAACGTTTTCCACAATGTGCGCCGCATTTGCACTGGTCTCTTCCATCCCGGCTGCCAGTTCCTGCGTTGTAGCGGAGTTATCTTCTGCATACGCACTGTTCTGCTTCATCAGATGATTCAAATCCTCCGCGTTGCCCTCAAGTACCTGCTGTGTCTGCTGCAGGTCTCTCATCATCTCCCGGAGCTTCTTTCTCATAATGTGGATCTTTGTTGCCATGTTTCCGATCTCATCCTTCTGTTTCCGCAATTTGCCTCCCTCTTTGGTCGGGCGGAAATCCAGTTTCGCTGTCTGTTCGATCACAGCGGTCAACTGGCGGATCGGTCTGGTCATACCGGTATCTGCAGAACGGTATCCCGGTAATTTTCACTTTCCATTATAACATACCATGCTGAATTTTTTAGATGTAATCGGAAATATATGGAATTTTATGAAACAGTACATCATCCAGACGGTCTACCGCTTCCTGCTTCCCTTCAATGCGTTCAAGGGCATACAGACGCTCAGCCGTCTTGTATCCCAGTAAAAGGGTAGTCAGCGTACCTATCTCCATTTTTAACTTATACTCTGCCGGTTCATCGGTCAGCATACATGTTCCATCGGAAAAACAGAGCCGAAAACTGCGATTGTTCCACAAAAGCAGGTGATCCTCAATTTCAAGTTCGATATACAGTGTTCCGCCATCCGGATCACATGGATAATCCTGTAAAAAGCCCTCGATATCAATAATCCGTCCCATGGCATACGGCCGGATCGTTTCCTTGATATCCCCATCGTCCATCTCAAACGCAATCGGTTCGCTGAAATAGGTATAACCATGCACCGCATCGATCATGGAATCATGCGCGTGGATATACTCCCACAGCCCTTTTTTTGCCTCGCGGTTTAAGTAGATCATTTCCTTGATATGCATGATATCGTTTTTGATCAGATAGACCATAAATCCGCATGGCTTGTCCTTGGTGTTATAGTAAACTGCCACGTTCGTATCGTCCTCATCCCAGCGCCAGTATTCCTCCCACGCCAGTGCATTCCGGAACAGGCAGCCGTGTGTGATTGATGCAAAATGCGAATGCAGCTCATGAAAATCGGTATTGTCCCAGTCCACACGCCGTACATACCCGGGTGCTTTTACTTTCGTCGGAATCTGCCGGTCCTTGATATTGAAAGAAATTTTATTGGATATGATCTCCCAGCCCAGATGATGATACAGCGGTATGGAATATGGATACAGGAGGGCAAACGGTCTTCCCTGCTGTTTCATATGTTCCAGACTCTGATACATCAGTTTTTTCATAATGCCCTGCCCGGTATATTCCGGATATGTACAAACACTTGTAACAAATCCAACGGGAAATACCTCCCCGTATATATTCATTTTCAATGGATATACGGCAAACTGGGAAATCAGGGTATCCCCGTCAAAACATCCCAGCACATCCGCACGCTCCAGTACCGGAAACTTCGACTGTTTGATCTCTTCATCTTTCCATCCGGTTGCCGTCAGCTCATCCTCCGTTACCTGAAAGGTATAGCGCAGCAGCGCGTTGTACTGATCCAGATCCTTCACATCCTTTGGTTCTAAGTAGCGTATGGCATAATTTTCTACCGAATTCATTTTTCCTCCTTCATACAAAGATATAACCATGGCAGCTTTTGGGAAAGCTTTTCCATATTATGCACTTATCATCTGTTTTCCCTTTATTTGCGCTAAAACATCTTCACTTTTATTATTTTCGTTCCATGTGCAGGATGTTGCATAATTCAAAAACCACTTAGAACGTGTCAAGCGCATAATAATCGTCCACATATCAGAAAAATCGTTTTTCTTTTCTCCAGCGCCGAAAGAAAGGACTTCCCCTTCTGCCACACATGAAATATTTTTTTTACCAAATTCCATTTTTATAGTTTCATAAATATTTGACATTGTATATCCATTTTTCTCTATTATTTTTTTGTCAAATGTAAAATCTACTCTCAGCATAATCATTCCTCCCCGTATAATATTATTCTCCGATTCTCCATCATTTCTTTCAATTATATCATTGTATATATGCATCATCAATATCTTTCGCTGATTGTCCCTTTGGTTATGATCCGCAGATTGTCTGTCAAACAGACCATAATTTTGTTCTGCTTCCTGTAGTTTTATTTTTCTTTGACAGTTACTGTCATGCGTACCTTCGTGCCATCTTCTTTCGCATAAATATATGCACGTCCCTTGCCGATGGCGGTGATCATGCCGGTTTCATTTACCGTGGCAACATTTGTGTTCGAACTGTAGTACTCCGGTTTGTTGCCGGAGGATACCGTCACGTTCGGCTGACAGGTTTCACCGGCCACTAACGAAATCTGTTCCTGTCCGACGGTAATCTTTGGCTTCTTTACCGTGACCTCACAGGTTTTGCTGACACCGTCGACTGTGACCGTGATGATGGCTGTTCCGTTTTTTACAGCGGTAACTCTGCCCTCATTGTCCACCGTGGCTACGCTTTTTTTATTTGTTTTCCACCTGGGAATACTTTTAGATGTGGAAGAAACGGATAACCGGAGCGTCCCCTTCCGGTAAAGGGATGCGGATGTCCGGTCCAGCCGGACCGTTGGCTGCTTTACCGTCACTTTACAGGTCTGGGAGGTTTTATCTGCCGTGACCGTGATGGTAGTTTCACCCGGTTTTTTCGCTGTGATCACGCCGTTTTCATCCACCGAGGCGATGCTCGAGCGGGCGGATTTGTACGTGACCGGATGCCCGGTTGATGTCTCGGCTTTCAGCCGGGCCGTATATCCGTTCTCCAAGGATATGGATTTCTGACTTAATGTAATGACCGTTTTTTCAACTGTAACCCTGCAGCTTGCCTCCCCATTGGCAATTTTTGCAGTGATCGTAGCATTACCGGCCTTTTTCGCCGTGATCTTTCCATAAGTGTTCACGGACGCGACTGCGGAATCACTCGAAGAAAACTTTGGTTTCTTTCCGGTAGAAGTGATCGCAGTCAGATAATACTCGTCTCCAATTTTCATGGTCTTAGTGTATTTTGTCAGCAGAACGTATTCGTATCCGCTGGCAGCATATACTGTTGTGATTCCGTTGTAACTGGAGAATAAAAGCATGGAAACCATGCAGAAGACAGCCAGTGCTGACTTTAAGAAGTTCTTTTTTGTGTGTAACATATGCCCCCATTTCCGGTTGCAGAAACAAACGGGACAATCAGCTTGTATAAAAATCTAGCATATCTTCTGCGGTTTGTAAAGAGATTTTTGTTTTAAAAATAGAAATGAAAAACTCTGTATTTATGAATGCCGGAAACTATCTGGGCAGTCTTTCTTCACGTTCTGTAAGTCTTGCCTCAAAACCACAGGGTGAATCAAGATACCAGTATGCCACCGAACAAACATCGTCCTGTCTTTCAAACAGTCCATATGGAGAAAGACCTATTTGCTGCAATGTCACCCGGATATCCTTATCAAAGCATATCGGATCCAATATATGCCACCGGTAAAGGCCACGCATTGGAGGACAATCATCATTAAAATAAGCAGACTGATATAAAGAATCACTTTTTGAGTAAAAAGGATATCCTATAAATGGGGTACAGAAATTCTGTTCTTTAAATTTTCCATTTTCAGTGCCCGCATAACTCCAGGCACCTCCAAAATAATCCTCCGTTCCTGTACCACAGATTGTCGGGTATTCAACATCTCCGTCAAGGTAAAATTTCATTTCACCTTCTCCCCACCAATAACGTTCCAGGGCAGCAATTCCCACATAAGTTCCTATATATTGTCCTCTTCCTCTCACCTGATCAAGGATGGTATAATCTTTTTTCTTACCGGTTAGTGGCTCACGTCTCCATTGTGCGCAAAAATACCCGGCATTCTCAGGAACCGGTTTTAAGTTATAATCTATCTGATAAAAAAATCCACCAATATCTGCCGGGTGCTGGTTTTCTATTGTTATCTTTGCATGTTTCTTAAATGGCATTGGAAAATAACAATGGAATCCCCTTACAGGATTGACTACAACCGGCAGGGAATTTACCGCACAGTCTACCCCAAAACCACAACAGAAAAAATCTCCCACCGGACATTCTACGGATGGTTGTTCTTCCCCATCCCAGTAAATACGCAAAACCAGATCCCTTAAAACAAAACATCCTTTTTCTGTTTTATTTGTAACCGTGAAAAAAATATGCTGAATAATTCCCGGTCCTTCAATATCTGCCAGTACTGTCGTTTCTCCTGTCAGAAGAGATGTACACGGTGAACCTTTTCTTCCTTTTCCCAGTTCTCCTGATGCCTGCCCTCCGGCACCTTTTTTTCCTTCTTTGTTTTCTCCTGTAATTGATCTGGACTGACCACCGTCCAGAATCATAACCTGACTCATATCAAACATTATTTGTCCCTCCTATCATTGTGTCACGTTCAAAAGGGGAATTTTCCCATTTGAATTTTCCCTGAAACTTCATTGGAGATACCTCTGTTTCTTTGCGGATTCCATCATGTTTTATTCCAAGGAACTGTGTGATATACATTACTGCAAACACACCTGAAGCCCACGCACATTTTCCACATCCGTTGCTCCTGCTTACTTCCCCCCTGTGGCTTTCTACTCCATATGGCCACCACCACCAGCTTCCATCAACATCTGCCAGACGAAGTAATTCTGTCAGTCTGCCTTCTTTTCCTCTGAACTCTTCTTCGTTTTCCGCTACAGACAATGCGCTTATAAACCCCGGAAAAGTAGCTCCTGACATTGCCCCCCAGCGGATTCCTTTAATTTCCGCATCGTAAGTAGGATTTTCCGTTACTGTGAAATTCATAAAATTTCTGTACAGATCATCAAAATAATCACAATATCCATAAAATGGCATTAACGTTGTATCACTTTCTTCACCATCATGCATAAGAAGGTTAATTTTTCCATCTTCTACAACATCCTGTAAAAAGACAAGTGCCGTATCAAGAAACGGTTTTCTATAATTTTCTTCCCAAATCCACATTTTTTGTGAATTTCCCGTTCCCCCGATGCCCTCAAGGTACTGTCTCTTTCCGCCAACCGTAACCGTCATTTCTTCATCAATTGCCATTTTTAACTGTTCAGCCTTTTGGGTATAATGCGAATATTTTTTCACATCATGAAAAACCTCCCCACAGATCTCAGCCATGCTTTGAAAAGCTTTCCATACGCAAATATTACTTCCTGTATGATATTTCCCTAATGCCAGTGCATCCGAAATCCAAGTACATGGATATAAACAATCGTTATCATCCTCTGTACGCTCCACCTGATCCATAATATCCACAAGTTTTTGGAAAATTTCCGGTCTATTTTTTAAGATCTCCGCTTTTCCCGTATTTTCAAAAGTAATTCCTGCTAACAGGATTCCCGCCAACGAATTTCCCAGCGAATGTGTAACTCCGCCCCTGCACTTGTCCCCTTCAGGTCTGATCCCATAATTTATAAACCATTCCATTCCTTTCCATGCCAGATCCGGTTCCAGAATACAGAATGGAAGAAATGCATAATACATATCCTTCATCCATATCTGTCGTGTTGCAGGAAATGAACCCCAGTTTGATCCAGTCACTTCCCCCGATGCATTCATTGCAATCGCATGAAAGCACTGCATCACTGCTCTTTCAAACAAAGCACCTTCCACCGGATGATCTTCCACTACCAGTCTTCCTAACATATTTCTGAAATAGTTATGTGTCTGCTCAAACCAATAACTGCTGTTGTTTCTGATCTTTTCTGCCTCTTCATATCTTCCCGGAGCATAAATGACAGAAGGAATCCATATATGTTCCGCTGCCGGGAGTGAAAACTCTGTTGTTTCTCTCCCGCTCCCCTGTAAAATGCTTATCTCATTTTTCAGGAAATCGTCTTCTGCATCTGTTTCACCAATAATCCGGATTTCACCATTTACCGGATCCGGACCGGTATTTTCAATACACATGCCATATACAAAAGCATTGCTTCTCGTATCACCGTTTTCGCTTATAGGGGCATACAAAATAATAGAGACCTTTACATTTCCAAAGTACAAAAGTGTTCTCGGAAATATATTATCAACCAAATCCATTGTATATTCCGTGTTTTTGTCAATTTCCTGTTTTTGCCCATTTATAAAGATTTCATAAGATACTGCCACCGAAGAGAAATCTTTATGCATCCATACGCCGGGAATGTCATCTGCCGGATAACAATCCCGGTAGAAATTTGCTGCTTTGATTTTACCGGATTCTCCCATGTGGACAAGCACCTTATTGTTGGAAATATCAAAGGTGCACCTGTCATCCCGGGGAATTTTTCCGTAATAGCTTTCCTTATTTCCCGTCTCAGACCGTCCATCTTTTACTTTTATGTAAAAATATGGATTCAACTCTGAAAACAAAGCATTATATAGTTTATTTTTCATATTTATTTTATAGCTCCCGCTGTTAATCCTGATGTTATATGTTTCTGTGCCAGTATATATATGATTACAATAGGAATTAAAGACACGGTAAGACCGGCAATGAATAAATCCCATTCTGTATTTGTACTGCTCCGGAAAACATAAAGGTTCATGGTAATCGTTCTGAGTTCTTCTTTTCCAAGCATAATATTCGGGAAAACAAAATCATTCCAGCACCATAAAAAATATAGTACCCCTAAAGTAACGGTTGCAGGTTTCAGTAAAGGAAAAACAATCTGTACCATGCTTCGGAATACTCCACAGCCGTCAATCATTGCAGCTTCTTCCAATTCTGCCGGAACACTTTTAAGAAATCCCATATAAGTCATAATTCCAAATCCGCAGTTCAACCCACCATACATAAGTGCCAGACCAAACAGTGAATTATTTAAATGTGCTGTCTTCGCCATAATCGTAATGGCAATCATAACCGCATGAAACGGAATGACCTGACCTAAAATAAAAAAGATATAAAAGCCGGATGATAATTTTCCTTTCAGGTGAGAAATTCCATACGCTGCCAGATAGCTGACAATCAAAGATATAAATACCGTAAGAACCGTTAAAACTGCCGAATTCAGAAAAGAAGATGCATATCTCATTGTCTTCATTGCCTGAACAAAATTATCTAAATATAAAGATGTTGGAAAAGAAACAAAATTCGTAAGAATTTCTTTCCCCGTCTTAAAAGAATTCATCACAATCAGGAATACCGGGAGCATAAAAACAGTTCCCAATACCAGCATAATTATGCCTTTCCATATATTTCCTTTTGCTTTTGTCATGCCTGTACCTCCTTCTTTCTGGTCACATAAAGCTGTACAAGAGTTACCGCTGCTACCATAAGAAACAAAATAACCGATTTTGCGGATGCATATCCATACCGGAAAGATCCAAATGCATCATTATAAATATCAAGTGCAATTGTCTGTGTGCTTCCTCCCGGTCCGCCTCCTGTTAAAGCAAACGGTATATCAAACGCTTTAAAACTATTTGCAATGGATACAAACAAATTAACTGTAACCGTTGTCATTAATAATGGAATTTCAATATAACGAATTTTTTTTAAGCCAACACATCCATCCAATTTTGCAGCTTCCAGTACATCCTTTGGAATTGTCTGAAGGCCTGCAATATATAAAATCATCAAGAATCCTGTTCCCTGCCAGATACTTACAATAGATGTGGCAAAAAAAGCCCATCCCGGTGTTCCAAACCAGCTTATATTGGCCAGAAAATGGTTTGATAGCATTTTTCCAACATCCGGTATTGCTCTTGTAAAAATAAAATACCAGACATAGGAAACCATTACCCCACTGATGATGTTAGGTATGAAAAACATTGCTCTCGAAACACTTCCCCCAAATACTTTTTCACTAAGGAAAAACGCGGTGATAAATGCAAGTATATTAGTAAATATAATTGTAATGATTCCCAATATCAGTGTAAAAATAATTGCCTGTTGAAAATCCTTATCATGAAACAAACGCACATAATTGTCAAATGCCACAAACTCTTTTGTTCCCTTCATCAGATTCCAGTTGGTAAGAGAGTTCGGCAATGTTCCCCCCAGCAATGGAATAACCAATGTAAATGTATACAGGAGCAGTGCCGGGAGCATTAACAATAAATATCTTTTTCTATTTTTTTTATATATTGAATCGGTCATGATATCCCCCCTCATATAAGATAAAGAGGAACGCAATGTCCTCTTTATCTTTTTGGTTTACTATGGGTTAAGAAGTTCCTTATTACTTTCATCCAATTGCGTCAATGCCTGATCTTTGTTTACAGATCCCGCCATATATGCCTGAATAATATTGCCAATTTCCGTATTGCTCCCTGCTGGCAGCTGCTGATATACCCACGGTCGGTTCGTGCCATTATCCATATATGCTTTGTAATCATCTATATATTTTGCTGAATACTGTCCCTCATATGGCATACATGGAACAGCTTCTCCCATGGCATCATTTGTATTTGCGAACCAGCCGTCTTTACTTGTATCATCACTTAAATAATCCAGAACCTTTAAGCATGCCTCTTTATTTTTTGTATGACTATTAATGGCACATGCAACACCAACATCAACATCCAATTTTGCATCCGATGGGTCATCCGTGACAGGTGCAGCAAATAATCCGATTGGAAGATCCGGATCAATGGTGGATACATTCAATAATGAAAATTCTCCTGAAAACAGCATTGCCGCATCTCCATTCGCAAAAGCAGTAAATCCGGCTGTAGAATCTGAATCCATATAATTACCTCCAGAATTTTCTTTCATTAAGTCCAGAAAAGCGAATACATTATCAGACTTATCTGTTTTATAACTTCCAGATCCGTTGTTCATGGATTCTATCCAGCTTTCCATATTGTCGTTCTTATCAACTGCCGCTCCTTCCAGACAGCTGAATGCATGATTCAATGTCCAGGAATCTTTATAAGTAGCTGCAAAAGGTGTGATACCTGCATCCTGAAGCTTTTTACAGTCTTCTTTTAATTCGGAAAATGTAGTTGGTACTTCTTTGATTCCTGCTTTCGCAAACAAATCTGTATTGTAAAAGATTCCGAGGAATTCCTGTCTAAGTGGATATGCGTAAACTTTACCATCATCACTGGTAGCTTTCAACGAATAGTCATATACCTTTTTTGTGAATTCCTGATCACTCAAGTCCATAAGATACCCATTCTTTGCAAACTGTTGTACCTGTGCATATGGAGTCAGCCAAAACATATCCGGCAGATCATTGGAAGCTGCCCTTGCACCAAGATACTGATTGTAATCACCTGTTGCCGGCTGAATAGAAAGTTCTATTTCATCCTGCATTTCATTAAATTTAGCAGCAGCATTATCAAATGTATCCTGTCCGCCCCCACCAAAAATAACCATCGAAACTTTTGTCCTGTCCGAACTTCCTGTTTTTTCTGGTGATGATGCCCCACATCCTGCTAGTCCAGTTACCAGCACAGCTGCGAGTATTCCCGCCAGAATTTTTTTGTTTTTCTCATCTTTTTTACCTCCCATGTCATTTAATTTTTGATGTAATTATGATAACATACACCATGTACGAAATGTACTGCACAATATTTTACATTTGATTCACAGATTTTGACATCATCTGGACTTTTCATTAGGGAAAATACATAATAGCCTTAACAAATATATAGACTACAGAGGAGGTCTGCAATGAAAGTTATAAAAAAGAAAGTCAGCAATTTTATAAAAATGCTCAGCATTAAACAATTATATTTTACAGCCGTACTTCCATTATCCATAATTGGATATATCCTTATTGCATTTTCCGTCCGGAATGTTTACTTTCACCAGATAAAAAACACACTTACCTCGGAAACGCAAAACGCTATTATGAATAAAACTGACAATTTTAACAGGTATTTTGATTCCCTTTATTATGCAACTGATTCCATCATTTATTCTGATGCCACACAGCAATTTCTTCGAAAGAACCTTGTGTCCCCATCGACAAATGATCAATTGCAGTTAGCAGAAATTTTAAATAACTTCATGAACCAGCCTTCAGATTCTTATATTATAAACAGTTGGACAACCTCTAATCCCATGATTACCATCTCCATTCAGAACGCAAACGAGGATCTTTTTTCAACAACCGCTGTTTATGAAACGGAACGGAAGCACACAAGCGCATTACTTAGTCTATTAAAAAATGATATTATTTCACTCCACGGACAGGGAGATCTATACTGGGATTCCCAAAGTAAAAGCTTATATTTTTTTCGCGCCATATACAACAGTCAGATATCTCAACCGAATCAATTTCTAGGTTTATTTTCGGTACGCCTAAGTAAACGGGTCTTTTCGGATGCTATAGGATATTACGCTCCATCAGCTTCGACCTCTTACTGTTTTGCCAATTTAAAGGGTGAAATTATCTCTAATTTTTCCCTTTTATCTGATTCTGACTGCCGTGAACTATTAAAAAAAAATAAACTGACCTTATATCATTACAATTACCATATAAGTTCTCCAAAATTAAAATATGGCAACTTTATACTTATGGGAATTGTAAATGATTCAAAATTATATGCCGGCTCCTATCGACTGCTACGGCACTTGCTTATCCTTACCACTATATCTCTGCTATTAATTACAGGTTCCATCACCCTGGCTTACGGAGTAATTGCAAACCGCTTTAATCAGTTTATTAAGAAATTAAATTCTACGGATTCTTTTGGAAAAGCATCTTTTATACATATGAATGTAAAGGGTGAATTTGAAGAACTTGAGGACGTGTATAACTCTATGCTTGTCAGAGTATCCCAACTTACTTCCTCCCTGCATGCTCAGGAGATTGCTACAAAGGATGCCGAATTGGCCTCTTTATATGCACAGATCAATCCTCATTTTTTATACAATACTCTTGACTGTATTAATGGTCTTATTTCTTTGCAGAAAAAAACGGAAGCACAGGAAGCTATTATTTCTTTGAGCAAATTATTAAGGTTTGCCATAAAAGAAAGAAATATTGTTCCCCTGAAAAAGGAATTAGAATACGTGAGAAATTATTTATTCATTGAGAAAATCCGCTATCAGAATAAACTGCTTGTTCTGATTGATGTACCAGAAGAACTGCATGCATATACCATTCCGAAATTGACACTGCAGCCTTTGATCGAAAACGCAATTATACACGGTTTTCATAATTCCCTAAACGAAGTCATCATTGCCGTTACCGCAGACTCTGATGAAAAATCTATTATTCTACACATAAAAGATAACAGCGGTGGAATTCCAGATGAAATTATGGATAACATCAATCATTGGAATCCATCGGATGATTCTGAGAAAAACCTTTCCGGATGCAGCGGTGTCGGTCTAGTGAATATACAAAAAAGACTCCGTCTTACATACGGAAATAATTATGGAATTACGATACAAAAAAATAACAAAGGTGGAACACATATTCTTATACAAATACCAAAAAGGAGCGATCTATGAAAATCTTAATTGTAGATGACGAAGAAATTCAACGCAGAAAACTTGCCCGGCTTATATCAGAAAGTTCTATTTCTTTTTCTGATATTTTATGTGCACCAGATGTTCCGGGAGCAATAGAAATTATTGAAAGCCAACATCCCAGTATCGTACTATCCGACATACGGATGCCAGTAAAAGACGGTCTTGAGCTGACACAATATATACAGGAATCTTATCCGGAAATACTCGTAATTTTGGTTACAGGATATTCTGAATTTGAATATGCCCAGGCCGCAATCCGTTATAATGTATTTGATTATATTTTAAAACCTATAGATCCGGAATCTACATTATCATGCATACGTCATGCTACTGCAAAACTTGAATCCATAAAACGGCGAGAAAATAATTATAAGGTATTACAAAATTATTTCAATGAAAATGTATCTTACATCAGGAATCAGTTTTTGCAAGAGTTGCTTTTCTGGCCCTCTCCACTGTCTGAGGAGCAACTGCTTGTGCAAAAAGATCTGTTGCACATAAACATCACCAATTTCAGACTTGTTGTTTTAAAATGTCATCTTCATACAGACGCTGTTTCCAATCAAATAGAAGAAAAATATTATTACTCACATCTGGCAGAACTGGCAATAAAAAAAAGAGATTCCGAGGCTCTGTTATATAATATTGGAGATATTCTATACTGGATTTATCCTTCAGATAATAATGGCATCTCAAATTATGCCATGATGAAAGATATGGAACTTCTATTAAATGAACTGGATGGAAATGATGTTATATTCCAGATCAGCATAGGCAGCCTTTCCAATAATTTTAACCAGTTAAATACTCTGAGGCGTCAGATAACCATATGCCAGTCCCATTATGAGAACCATTCCGATGATTTAATTATTTTCTATGACGATTTAAGCACACAATCATATGACCTGTTTAATGTTCACGAAAAGACGCAGTTTCTTTCAACACAAATTTTAGCCGGTAACACCAAAGAAGCCATAAAATGTCTGGATAGTTTTACATCTGATTTATCTGGGAATAAAATTATAAGTGAGGAAATCTTTTTTTTCCTGCTTTCCTCCATCTCCTTTACTTTGCGTGAAATATCGCAAAACGATGATTTAAAAGATGAAATCTATGATAAATTAAATACTCTAAAGAACTGCACGGAAAAGGATTTTTCTGTAACTAGATTTTTCCCGATTGTCACATCTATATGCAAACTGGTGAATACCCAATATAAGACAAACGGAAACACTATTGTTGAGCAGGTATTGAAATATATAAAATCCAATTACAATCAATCCATCAGTCTGACCAGTGTATCTGAATATGTACAGCGAAATCCTTCCTATGTCAGCCGTCTGATTCGTCAACACACAGGAAAAAACTTTACTATGATTTTAACAGAAAAAAGAGTGGAAGCATCCAAGCGCCTTCTGAAAGAAACCGACAAAAAAATAACAGATATTTCCGATTTAGTCGGATATCCAAATCAGCGGTATTTCAACCGGGTTTTTTCATCCTATGTGGGAATGGCTCCAAATGATTACAGAAAAATCACCCAGACATTTGACTGAAAAACCATTCGTAAAGACGATTTTTTCAAGAGTTTCCTTGATAGGAGACAACGCAACAGATTTAATAAACGTTTCCCATGATGCCATAGATGATTGTCTGGGAATATGCAAACAGCGAGGGGAAAGGAATCATGCTGTGTAGAAACCTCCCCCTTTCTTTTCCACAAAATAAGCTATAAGTAGTATAAACTATCCACAGCTTATTGAAGGGTTAACTGTTTATCCATGCATCCAATGTATTTATGAATACTTGGAAAAAAGAAAGTAACTGTTCAGAACCAATGTCACTTAGTTAGTGATACGAGTTGGGAATATTCATAGAAATATAGCATTAGTCATGTTCCTGTATCCACAAACCAGTTGAAAGCAGGAAAATTTCTTGCTGTTTATGGTACAACAAAAGGCTGATTGCGAATCTGCCTCTTAAAAAGTTATAATGATAATGATGTTTATGCAGCCTTACATATGAAATATCGTGGTTTTCCAGAAATGGGTTGCTTGAAGTCTTGAGTACTGAAGATCATTCCAGACAGGGATTAATTTCTTTGGCAATAAAGACATCACGTCATATTTGTCCTTCTCCATGTTCAGACAGAAAAAGACTCTGCAGATGCAGATATGTGCAGCTATTGTAAAATTGACTTTATACGCATGTTTTGTATCGTTTGTTTCCAACACTATATAGTTTATCACAGTTTCCATGATGTTATAAGTGATCAGTTTTGCCCATATCTCCTGTTCGATATACTGTGGTTTATAGGAATGAAAATTGCTCAGTCCAATCATGTATTTCAGCTTTCTAAAAAAGGATTCGACTCCCAACCCTGAAATGTAAGGCATTTCTATATCTAAAAAATAATTCCATATGTTTTCAGATTCTCCTTAACCACTTTCAAACATTCTTTTGCAGAAGCAAAGGTTCTAATATTTCCGTGCATTTTACAACCATCCATTAACTACTAAACATTTCCTGAATTTCCCTGTCCTATTCTCCAACCACAACCTTACAATCCTTCTTAAAGCACGCAATTCCATACTTAATAAAGTTTCTCATTCCATCCTGTCTCAGCCTATCCACATAGTCTTTTTCCTCTATCTGCTCCAGTGCTTTGGCACATGCAGCATCCATATCTCCATTTTCTGCATATTTGAGTTCGATTACAATTCCGGTCCGGTTGTCCGGCACCTCAACCAGAATATCACTGTAGCCGGTTCCGGACTCGGCATTTGACTTTGTAAGCCAGGTTGCTTTATAACCCAGCAGACCAAGCAGAATGCCATGATAGAAATTTTCTTTCTTTTCTTTTGCAGCTGCCGTGTCTCTTATGCTGATCGTGTTCCACAGATAATCCCCGAAGATCTGCTCAATTTTTTCCGGATCTTTTTCCAAAAATGCATTGCTGAATTCTTCCAGTTTTTTACCGTCATTCCTGGACACATCGCTGAACCATTCCCTGATTTTCTTTATAAAAAGGTTTTTAATTTCCCTGTTTGGAATAGTCAGGCGGTATTTTCCGCTTTCTGTACGTCCCTGATGCGTCAGATATCCGGTAGTAAAAAGTACGCTCCACAGATTTTCAATGCTTTTATCAAGCTCATCATATGTGAGTTCCAGCGAGATTTCTTTTTCAATGCATTCTCCTGCAATCAGACGCTCGATTTCGTTTTTTGTCTGGACATCCGCTTTGTCTATAAATCTACGCACAATGGCATTGCCGCTTGAATTCGACCAGAAATCTTCTGGCATTGCGTTCGGATCTGCACACAGGCTTTTACAATACCGGATAACATCCCACGGACAGTAAATATCGGTGTTTCCGAAATGATAACCATCGTACCACTCCTTAACTTCCGGATAGTGGTCTGAAAACGTGTAATCATCCAGAAGTTTTTCAACCTCATTGTCCGTAAATCCAAAACTCTCATCATACGGAACATTTAAAACCGACAAAACCTCGAAATTGTTAAATCCTGTAAAAATACTTTCTTTGGAAATACGCAAGCATCCTGTTAAAACGGCAAACTGCAGACTATCATTGGTCTTTAAAGCCATTCCGAAAAGTCCCCTAATGAGTGAAACCATCTCCCGATAATAGCCATTCTGAAACGCTTTATCCAGTGGAACATCATATTCATCTATGAGGATTACGGTTTTTTGTCCATAATGCCTATGCAATAAATGTGACAGTATATATATGCTTGATGTCAGTATATTCTCATCCATAGAATATTTACCATTATGCAATGCGACAATTGCCTGATACTGCTCCTTTTCATTATCAGATAGTTTGTCACTCTCTGACAAAAATGAAAAACGTTGTGCCTCTCTTCCTGCCAGCTCTGTGATACGATACCTTGCATCCTCATAAGATAATCCTTCCACGCTCTTGAGTGAAAGAAATATGACCGGGTATTTTCCCATATATTGTTCGCAAATTTCCTTGTTTCCCGCAATATATAACCCGTCAAACAATGTCGTATCCGCGCCTGCCTCAAAAAAAGCCCGCAGCATACTCATATTTAATGTTTTTCCAAAGCGGCGGGGACGGGTAAAAAGAGTTACTTTGCCTCCGGTTTCCACCAGTTGTTCTATAAGCTTTGTTTTATCCATGTAATAAAATCCAAACTTTCGGATTTCTTCAAAATTTTCAATTCCAACCGGTAATTTTAAACTGTTTGCCATAGAAGCCCCCCTTCTTTTCCACAAAAATAAGCTATGAATAGTATAACCTATCCACAGCTTATTGAAAAGTTAATTGTTTGTTATTGTCCACTAACTGCTCCAATCTTTTCATTGTAATTCTCGACTTACATTGATTTAAGAGGCTTGTTCGGACAGGGAAATTTTAATGTTCGGATATCTCCGGATTTGCACAGAAAAGTCTTTGTATAAGCAATCACACACTAGATGTCCATGAATCGACATATCTGGGGAACCCTTAAAAAATCGCCTGCTGCCCAGGAACCATGCTGAGAAATTTATGCCTAAGTTTATAAGTTGTTTCGAATTTTCATAAACTCTTTAGCATGTTGTCACAACCTGTTCATAATGCACTGGTAATATAAAGCCATCAAAACAAAAGGAGCTGTTGTATTTTAACAAACGGTGTTGGGGTGCTGTCAGTTCCGACTAAAAACAATTCGTGAAAGCGATTTCTCTTATAGATCCGCCACAGAAAAATTTCTCCTCCCGCTGTGGCGGGATTTTTTATGCACATTGCCTTCTGGATATTGGCATATGTGTGAAAATCTGCTGACTGAATTTTTTTCTTCTCTCTTTCGGGACATATGCATGGAAACTTATTGGTTATGCCCCTCTTCTTTTGCTCACTGGGACATATGCACGGAAACTTATCGGCTATGTCCCTCTTCTTTTGCTCACTGGGACATATACATGAAAACTTATCGGCTATGTCCCTTTTCTTTTGCTCATTGGGACATATACATGAAAACTTACTCACTATGTCCCTTTTCTTTTGTTTCCCGGGACATATATGCCAGAAAAAACGCTATATGTCCCATTGCCGCAAACATAAGGGACATAATGCAAAGGAATGATTCTATATGTCCCACTGTGCCAAAAGAGTGGGACATAACCGAGCAAAAATTTTCTATATGTCCCCAAACGAAAAAAATCACCCTTTTTCATCAGTCGCAATACAAAATCACGGCAATTAAGTCCTACTTTTGTTCTTCAACAGACTTTCGTTCATTATAAAACATTACAAAAAGGAGCCGGTTGCCCGACTCCTTTTCTGTAGCAAATATAAATTTACCAAAATTACTGTAACAGAGAAAGTACACCCTGATTAGACTGATTTGCCTGTGCAAGCATAGACTGTCCAGCCTACGCAAGAATGTTGTTCTTACTGTAGTTAACCATCTCTTTTGGACTGTGCGCTTGTTGTAACTCCTAACATTCTGTTGGCATTGGCTGCCTGCATGTTGTGTTGTACTACCATACTCATAAAATTTTACCTCCATGTGTGTGTTCCGCGGAATCCGTTCCGACGGAATGTGATGTGGTAAGGCTATGGCTTTTTGTCTTTGCCCGCACTGTTTCTGGCAACATTTATTTCGCGCGGTGCATCCACCAGCAGATGTATGTTGTTGGCAGAGCCTCCAGAGAAAATAATTTTAATGTTATCTCCCAATGTAATGTATTCGCCCGGTTTCAAGCTCAGTTTCAGCATAAGAACCTCCATGTTTATTCCCCTTCATCCAGAGGATGCAACTCTCCTTATAAGAATGTTACATCTTGACGTGGGGATATATACGGATTACCATGCATTTCTGTACTATCACTCAAGAATCCGACTTCCATGAAAGGAGTTACAAAATGGGTACTACACAACCGATCCGAAATCGCAAGGAATTGCAAAAATTCAGCACGTACTACCAGACGGTCAAACCACACCCCCGCAACTATGCCCTGATTATCCTCGGTCTTAATACGGCATTGCGCATCAGTGACCTTTTACAGCTGCAATGGTCCGATGTCTATGATTTTTACACGCAGCGTTTCCGTGAACATCTGCTTATACTGGAACAGAAAACCGGAAAACAAAATTACATTGCACTCAACAAAAATGCCAAGAATGCCCTACGATGGTATATGGATGCCTGTTTTCCACAGGAATGTGATTATCTGTTTTGCAAAAACACTGACCGGCAGCATCCCATCAACCGTTCGCAAGCGTACCGCATTGTAAAGGAAGCTGCAGCCCAAACCACAAACAGCCGCATGGTCAGCTGTCACTCCATGCGGAAAACGTTTGGCTACCACGCATGGAAACAGGGGGCACAGCCTGCACTGCTTATGGGTTTGTTCAATCACTCTTCCTATGATGTCACCAAACGCTATCTTGGAATTGAGCAGGATGAAAAGGATTCCGTCTATTTGAAAATAGATCTGTAATCAAAAATTTAAAATTTTTTATTTTTGGGGTTAAGTTCCAGAAAAGCCATCAGATATAAAAAGTGTAAATAAAAATGCAACATTCTTATAAGAATTGTTGCATTTTTACGCTGTAATTTTATTATGTTTATTATCTGTAAAACTATGTGTTCTTTTTTCTTTTCCAATCAAATCTTTGGACTCCATTTTTCTTAAAAGAACTGCTACCCGCGCCGTGCTGATTCCAAGCGTATCGCTGATTTTTCCTGCTATAACCTGAATCTATGGAGAAATGCATCATTTATGTATTATACAGTTTTATTTTTTCCTGCTATAATCAAGGTAATTACAATAATTTTGAACGAAAGACGGTATTAAAATGAAAATTTCTGATGCATGTAATCATAAAAAAAGCTTATCTTTTGAAATATTTCCTCCGAAAAAGGACAGTGAACTGAAAAATATTGATGCGACACTTGATGTGCTGTGCGAACTGCAGCCGGATTTTATCAGCGTGACGTTTGGTGCGGGCGGCAGCTTAAACTGTAACCGCACGATTGAACTTGCCAAAAAGATTAAGCAGAACTACCATGTGGAGCCGGTTGTGCACCTGACCTGCCTGCATTACAACCGGGCAGAAATTGATGAATTTGCCAGAATCCTTACCGCAGAAGGCATCCAGAATGTGCTGGCACTGCGCGGAGACCGAAATCCGGATCTTACCGAAAAAGATGATTTTAAGCATGCATCCGACCTCATTTCCTATCTGAAACCGAAGGGGGATTTCTGCTTTTTAGGTGCCTGCTACCCGGAATGTCATCCGGAATCTGCCAATAAGATTGAAGAGATCCGCCACCTGAAGGAAAAGGTAAATGCCGGAGCAGAAGTGCTGCTTTCCCAGTTGTTTTTTGACAACACACAGTTTTACCGTTTTGTGGAGGACTGCAGGATTGCGGATATCAATGTGCCAATTGTTCCTGGCATCATGCCGGTCATCAATGCCGCACAGATCAAGCGAATGATTACGATGTGCGGAGCTTCTTTCCCGGAGCGTTTCCAGAAGATCATTCATAAATTTGAAGATAACAAGGCAGCTTTATTTGATGCGGGTATGTCGTATGCGTTAAGCCAGATCATTGATCTGCTGGCAAACGATACCGATGGAATTCACCTGTATACCATGAACAATCCGGTGGTTGCCCGCAAGATCTGTGAGGGAATTCAGCATATTATATGATGTTTATTGTGTCAGGCACTTTGTTCTTTTAGCCATTATCTGCAAAAAAGTGATTCCTTCAACTCAATATACCCAATGATCATCGGTCCGGCCAAAAATAAAAGAACACCTTCCATCACCCTCACAAGAGAAATTTTTTGCGTAAAGCTCATGCTTCCGATCACGATCAGCATGGAAAATGCGCCAAATTTCCACACAAACTTCCAAAGATACTGCATCCTCACACGGAAGTAGTTTTTTCCCGAAACCGGAACAAACCGAAGTATTTTTGAAACCGCATCCGATTTTTGCATCCTCCGGCTGAAGGCTTCATTGCTCCATTGATACGGTGCCAATACATAGTTATCCATAAAAACGACCATCCACACATAGCACAGTATCATCCACGCATCCCGATAAAATATTCCATCAAAAATCAGCGTCATCCCTAACACTAGCACAACAGCTGCAAACATCCAGTATAAAAACCATGCCAGCTGGTCCGTGCTCGCCTTTAAATTCCGGTCAAAATTCTTCAAATTTTCCTGTTGCTTCTTATCCTCTATCGTCATCCTCGACACTCCTGTCTTTTACACATAATACCCATGTGTTTCGATTCAAGCACATTTTTCTGCACTTCACTCAACCATTGCCGTCTCACCGCATAACCTTCACTGCCACAACGCCTTATGCATTCTCATAAAACGAAGTAAATTCCCCATGCTCAAACTGTCCGATATAATCAAATTCTTTCCGGATGTCATCCTCTAAGTGCGACGACATGATCACGGAACAGTCCAGCACTTCCAACTGCTGCCGGAGCAACCTGTAAAATTCCTTGCGGAAAATCGGATCCATCCCCGCAGTCGGCTCATCTAAAAGAAGAAGCCTCGGTTTGTGTGCGAGTGCAAATGCAAGCTGAAACTTCATATTCTCACCGCGCGACATCTTCTCCACGGTCCGTGCCGTGGTAAGATCCATCTGCTCCATCAGCGCAGCAAACTGATCCATATCAAAGGTATCATAGAAGCTGCCCAGCATCCTTGCATTCTCTCTTGCACTCTTCTGCCGCAAAAACAACCGCTCCTCAGAGACAAATCCGATCTGGTTCATCGACCACGCATGATCCTCCGCGATATCGGTTCCGTCCAGATAAAAGCTGCCGCGATAATGCTTCTTTTCCTCCATAATATAGCGGAAGAATGTCGTCTTTCCGGCACCGTTTTCCCCGATGATTCCCATAATATATCCACTTGGAAGTTCAAAATCCACATTTTGCAAAGCGAACCTGCCTTTGCCGAATAACGCTTTCTTCCCCTGTACCTGCTTCGCAGAAAAAATAATATCTTCCATCTTACAACAATCCCTCCAGCATCTCACGAATATCCTCAGTTCCAAGTCCCGCCTGTTTTGCAAGCGTAATCCACTCCTGCAGGCGTTTTTCCAATTCCATCAGCTGCTTTTCGTGCAGATAATCCGTGTTGTATTTGCACACATAAAATCCTTTATTGGAAACGGAACGGATCAGTCCCTCCCTCTCCAGTTCCTCATACGCGTGCTTCGTCGTGATCACGCTGACGCCGATATCCGCTGCCAGTCCCCGAATGGACGGCAGCGCCTCGTCCGGCTGCAGTTCACCGGATATGATCTGATTCTTGATCTGATTGACGATCTGCTCGTAGATGGCATACGTTCCATGCGGTTCAATGACGATTACCAGTCCCATGTCTCCTCCTTCGTTGCAAGTTCATAGACGGCGAGTTTCTCTCTGATTCCACCCCAACGCTTGTGAAGCGCATAAGAAAGAGGTGCGTAAATGATGAGATAAATAACAAGCGCAACCCAAAATTCCACATTCGTAATCTCCGAAGAACAGATGCCAATCATCACGCAGCTTGCGATCACACTGAATACCGTGATCGGTCCGTTAAAATAACTTACCTGCCCATAAGCTGCCCGCGACGCATTATTCCGCCAGACCAGTCCGTCGTTTGTAATTCCCACACAATAGGACATAAAGAACACCGTTACCAGCTGCAGGATCACGCCTTTTATCATCATCGGCTGCACGATCAGCAGGATGATATCGATTACCGCACACAACGCAAGCGGCAGGCCAATCTTAACCTTTAACATTCTCCAGATATATTCCTCGCGCAGCTTTTTCGATCCGGGAACCAGATACAGCATCGTCGGCAGGGCACTCGTATGTGTGATTGCTGCAAACAGCGCAAGAGCCATCGGAAATATGAGCCATATATACCCAAGCCCTTCCTTTGCACTGCCAAATACAAAAGGCAAAAACGATGCGCCAAACAGGATCACATAAAAGATACTTTTCAATACCTGATCACGGTTCTTATATTCCAGAAAATATTCTCTGATCACGTTCTTATACTTGATTGCCTCTTCCATGCTCCGCTCCTTTCGCCAGATAAAACATCAGTTCCTCCGTATTCGGCTCCCACACCTTCAGTCCCCGGTCATATTCCGCATGACTGTGCCGGACCAACGCGCGGCATCCCACCGGTGTCTCCTCCATATAAACCAGCCGCCCGCCAAAAGCCCTCAACGCATGACGCTCACCTGCCACCATCCGGTATGCATCACGGACCGACTCGATATCGCCATACAACAGTTGTCTGCCTTTCTTAAGCAACAGCAGATAGTCCGCAAACCGGTCCACATCCGAAGTAATATGTGTCGAGAGGATCACACTCTTCGTTCCGTCCGCGGTAAATTCTCTTAAAATATGATGGAATTCTTCACGGAAGGTCTGATCAAAATTCGCCCCCGGCTCATCGAGCAGCAACAGTTTCGGATGATGCGCCAGCGCAAAAGCAAATGCAAACTTCAGCTTTTCTCCCTTAGACAGTTTCTTATATTTTTTCTTTCCATCCAACCGGAATCTCTTAAGATATTCCTTTAACAGTGTCTCATCATAATTTTTATAATATTTTCCATAATGTCTGCTGTTTGCGATCAGAGAATCCCAGTCATCGAACCATTCCTCATGAAACACAAATCCAATATCCTGCTGTAATTCCATCTGATTTGTACGGTACTCCTTCTCCTGTATAGAAATCGTTCCATCGTACTCATAAAGTCCCGCCAGAATGTTTAACAGTGTGGTTTTCCCCACACCATTCTCCCCGATCAGTCCGCAGATATAACCTGCCGGAAGTTCAAAATGGATGTCCTGTAATGCAAATGAACCGAATCTCTTGGATACGTTCTCGGTTTTGATCATTGTCTGTTCCATGCCTTTACCTCGTATTTTCATTCGTGCAAAGTTTTGTTCCGTCTGTGTATGTGTATATATACATATATACATATATACACCATGTTGTTTTAGTTGTCAACGTAAACTTACACCCATTCGACTTTTTTCTATCTCTCCATCCGGTTTCAGGCGATTGTACGCCTAAACACGCTGGTAACCATTTTAATTTTTTCCGGATCCGCTCCAACAAAATTTGTTTTTAAAAATAAAGGCTTTGGGACATTCTTTCAATGCTTACCTGATCTTCCATTATGTCTAGTTGCTTTCATTCATATCTTTCCTTTCTTTTCTACAAAAAAAGACCAAGTAAATTTCTCTACTCAGTCTGTTAATAACAACAATATTTAATTATTTTCCCGAAGGGAACAGCAACAAAGTTGCCAAAACTTGTGAAGCTCTGCTACAAGTAATACCCAGTACTTAGTGGCGAAACGCCACTAACTGGGCAATGGTTGCACCCTTGACCTGCTAAGGCGCTTCGCCCTTAACCCGAGCGGAGTCTTTCTCCTGCACCTTGCGTAAGGCTCTGCCTTTACAATCCGACAACCTGAAAGTTATCGCTTTACTTTTATTGTATCTTAGCCAAAATACTTTCTATTACAAGTGTTACTGTTATAAAGGCTCCTACAAGGGTATAGTAGTTTAAGCCATACATCAATGGCAAAAGAGAAATAACTACCGTAATAATGGAAAGGACAAACAATGCTTTGAGAACACCTTTCTTCTTCAATGAAAACAATGAAAGTAAGAAGATGGCAACAGTAAGTGTGGCTGTAATAAGTGGAGCAAAATTTGCATAGCCAAACGGTGTAAGGCTAAAGTATGAGAATGTTTCTTTTACTCTTTCTGTTGGAGATGTTGCAAAAATACAAACTGCTCCCAAGGGTAATAATTCTAACACTATTGTTAAAGCTGGCAAAACCGCTAAGCAGACTTTCTTCATGTTGTATATCTCCTTTACAAATTCTGATCTTCTGTTGCTTTCAATCTCTCCACAAGACTGAAGGTTAGTTATCCAATTCTTTATTTCTCATATCAACAATGAACTGTTCCAAATTGGTTCTATGATTGTATTTCACAGAAGCGGCTTTATCCTTTTCGATAATGATTTGATTCATATCTAGATCATTCAAAGCAGCAATAGCAATAGCGTAATGTATCACATCCGCCAGTTCATTACCCAGTTGAGCTTGCAAATCCTCACTACCAGATTTTTTTCTTCCCGCTTTTTTATTTAGGACTTCGGCTACTTCACCGATTTCTTCTACGAGTTTCATAAATAAACTTTGGTCGATTCCACCATTACTGTAATGGTCAAGCAAATATGCTTCCAGTTCTTCAATAGTCACTTTCATAATATCAGTTCCTTCACAAATTCAAATAAACGCGTGCTTTTATAGCTCGCCTCTCAAAC
>UMCR01029861.1_pt1 | contig 43234 bp, 29 predicted proteins | sample 1964301 | NCBI WGS metagenome assembly UMCR01 (sample SAMEA4835975, study PRJEB28245) | human gut metagenome | biome: gut microbiome; material: fecal sample | place: Denmark | collected 2008
TATTAAACAGTAACATACGTAGTAAATGTTGGTGATACCCCTTGTTGCAAATTCCATCGATATGCTTTCTTCTCGGTCAGTCGTCCTTGTTCGTCGTACTGGTACTCGTATTTCCATTTTGGAGTAAGTGTTTTGCCGTCCTCATTCAGGGTAGAAACAATCAAACCGTTGTCTGTTTCTCCATAAATGAAAGTTCCTTTTGCGTTTGCCTTTGTGACTGTCAGTGTCATCAGGGTGAAGAGGCTTGCCATAGCTGCTTTTCTTAATAATGTCTTTTTCATAATTGCATCGTGTTTGTGGTTCTTAATTATTTTTCTGTGTTAGCTTTCGATAAATATTTATCGTTTTTCGATATGCAAATGTAGATATTATTTTTAAAGAACAAAAGAGAATCAGAAAATATTTATCGAAAAACAATAAATATTTTCTGATTTATGATGAGGATGTTTTGGATAAGCCTTTTTTGAAGGTATAAAGAAGTTTTCAAAAGTACGGTAAGTGTATATCAGCAGATAATTGTTATATTTACAAAAGTATTAATTTCGTTAATCAATAGAGATATTATGAAGAAACTTATTCTGTGTGTTATGATCTGTCTGTTTGGCGTGGGATTTTCTTTAGCCCAAACATTGACTTCACCCGACGGAAATCTGGTTATGGATTTTCATTTGTCGGCTGACAAAACTCCGGTTTATTCATTGAAGTATAAAGGAAAGGATGTAATAAAAGAAAGCAAGATGGGCTTTCAGATACGTCCATCGTTCGATTTCAGCAAAAATTTCCGTATTGTAGAAACAAAAGAGGATGCTTCCGATACGACTTGGAATCCTGTATGGGGGCAGAATAGTGTTATTCGTGATAATCATAAGGAATTGTTTGTTGCCTTGGAGCAAGAAGGTACGGGATGGTTGCTGAATATCCGTTTCCGTTTGTTCGATGATGGATTAGGGTTCCGTTATGAGTTCCCGGTACAGAAGGAATTGCGCCATTTTACTATTAATGAAGAAGTAACAGAATTCCAGTTGGCCGGTGATCATAAGGCATTCTGGATTCCGGCTGACTATGATACTAATGAGTTTCAGATAACAACTTCTAAACTGTCGGAGGTTCCGCAGTTGATAGACAAGGCACGTGATGAGGCTTTGGCCTGTAAATCGCCTTCACCTAATCTTGCTGTACAGACACCCTTGATGCTGAAGTCGGATGACGGACTTTATATCAACATTCATGAGGCTGCCTTAGTTAATTATCCAGCTATGCACCTGAATTTGGATGCACAGACTTTCCTGATGAGTTCACACCTTACTCCCGATAAAAACGGAACAAAGGGATACATTCAGACAGGTAGTACCAGTCCGTGGCGTACGATTATTGTAAGTGATGACGCTCGAAATATTCTGGCTTCGAATTTGATTGTAAACCTGAATGAGCCTTGCAAGTTGGAAGATACTTCCTGGATTAAGCCAACCAAGTATGTTGGTGTTTGGTGGGAGTATTTTACAGGTGGAGGTTCTACATGGGCTTATACTGATACGCAAGATATCGTAATCGGCAAAACTGACTATACTAAGTTGAAACCGAACGGACATCATGGTGCCAATACGGCTCATGTGAAAGAGTATATCGATTTTGCTGCGAAAAATGGTTTTGATGCAGTATTGGTAGAAGGATGGAACGAAGGCTGGGAAGACAATTACGCTTATGCCAAGGAATTTATATATAGTTTCACTAAAGCTTATCCGGATTTTGATGTGAAAGAGCTTCAGCGTTATGCTGCATCAAAAGGAGTAAAAATTATTATGCATCATGAAACAACCTCATCGGTTGCCGATTACGAACGTCAGATGCATGATGCATTCCGCTTTATGAAAGAAAATGGTTATGATGCTGTAAAGACCGGTTACGTAGGTCCTATCATTCCGCGTAGCGAACATCATGACGGACAATGGATGGTGAACCATTATAATCGAGTAGCAGAAACAGCGGCACAATATCATATTATGGTTAATTCACACGAGGCTGTACGTCCTACTGGTATGTATCGTACATATCCTAACTGGATAGCTCAAGAATCAGCACGTGGAACGGAATTTGAGTCCTTCAATGGAATCCGTCCGGATCATCAGACTATCTTGCCATTTACCCGTTTGATGGGTGGTCCGATGGATTATACTCCGGGAATCTTTGAAGGTGATCTTTCTGTTTATGGCTCAAACAAAGCTAAATTAGGTACTACATTGGTTAAACAGCTTGCACTTTACGTAACGATGTACAGTCCTCTTCAGATGGCAGCCGATTTATATCAGAATTATGAAAAATATCCAGATGCTTTTCAATTTATTAAAGATGTAGCTGTGGACTGGGATAATACATATATTTTGGAAGCTGAACCGGGTGATTATATCACTATTGCCCGTAAGGCAAAAGGTAAGAACGAATGGTATATTGGTGGAATTACTGATGAAAACAGTCGTGAAGCCGTTATTGATTTGAGTTTCCTTCCGGCTGGGAAAAAATATCAGGCAACTATTTATGCCGATGGAAAAACAGCTGACTGGCGTACAAATCCAAAGGAATATGTGATTTCTACAAAGAAAGTAACTAATAAGACAAAATTGAAACAACGTCTTGCTCCGAGTGGAGGTGTAGCTGTCAGCATTAAGGAATTGTAATTTGTTATCATAGTTTTTTGTAATCCCCGATTTCTTTAAATGAAAAGATGTCGGGGATATTTTTTTGATCTGAAATGCAGGAACAATGTTGTTGTTAATCTCAGTATACCTTTTTGATACTATAATATACTTTTGCCGTCTGAGCTAAGTGTCTTTTATACAATATGTTATCTGTTTTATCTTCCTCTTTTTTGTATATAAAAAGATGATTTGTTCGAATTTGTGTTATGCAGCATACCTATACTTAATTGAGAATATAGTGAACGAAAACATACTACTATCACTATACTTTTGCCTAAAATTTAAATGATATAATACTATGGATATAGCAAAAAGATGTGAGAGTAACCCGCTGCTCTCCCCAAAAGATTTAAAAGCTGGAATAAATGATATGGAAATTACTTGTCTGTTAAATCCTGGAGTTTTTAAATTTAAAGGTAAAACATGGCTTCTTTTAAGAGTGGCTGAACGTCCTGTTCAACAAGAAGGAATTATTAGCTTTCCTATTTATGATGAACAAGGACAAATTAAAGTAATGTCATTTGCAGAAAATGATCCGGATTTAGATGCTTCTGACCCTCGTGTAATAGGTTATAAGGGAAAAAATTATCTTACAACGATGTCTTATCTTCGTTTAGTTTCAAGTGAAGATGGTATCCATTTTCATGATGAGCCCGGATATCCTCCAATTTTCGGAAAAGGGGAATTAGAAGCTTTCGGTATTGAAGACTGTCGTGTTGCTTCTACTAAAGATGGCTTTTATTTGACCTTTACAGAAGTTTCTTCTGTTGCAGTAGGGGTAGGAATGATGCATACAAATGATTGGAAGACATTTGAACATTATGGTATGATTTTACCTCCTCATAATAAGGATTGTGCTTTGTTTGAGGAAAAGATAAATGATAAATATTATACATTCCATCGTCCTAGCAGTCCTGAATTAGGCGGTAATTACATTTGGCTTGCAGAATCACCTGATTTACGGCATTGGGGTAATCATAAATGTGTAGCTACGACACGTGATGGCTTTTGGGATTGCGCTCGTGTTGGAGCCGGAGCTGCTCCAATTAAAACAGAAGCTGGCTGGCTGGAAATTTATCATGGAGCAGATTTTAATCATCGTTATTGTTTAGGTGCTTTATTACTTGATTTAAATGATCCTTCAAAAGTACTAGCTAGAAGTAAAGAACCGATTATGGAACCTATTGCTTCTTATGAGCAAACAGGTTTTTTTGGCAATGTAATATTTACAAATGGACAATTAGTAGATGGGGATACCATAACAATATATTATGGTGCAAGTGATGAGGTTATTTGTAAAGCTGAACTGTCTGTTAAAGAAATACTTAATATTTTAAATGTTGGAATCTGATGAATAAGCTGAAAACAGAATATTTATTTTTTAGACAACAGGAGCATAATATGAAGGTTCTGTTAATAACTAATTTATTTTATGCTTTAGTTCTTCCTGTTGTAGAAATTTTTGTCGGAGCTTATGTTATGAGAAATACCAGTGATCCGACAATGGTTGCTTTTTATCAATTAGCAATGTATTTAGGTATTGTTACGACTTCTTTCGTCAACGGTTTTCTATTACGTTACTATAATGTGAAAACATTATATTCAGCCGGCATTCTTGTCAGCGGTTTATCAATGTTTGCGATGATGACCATTAAGTCATTGGGAATGGTGGAACTGGGTATTGCTGGTTTTTTTATGGGAGCAGCTTCTGGTTTTTTCTGGACAAATCGCTATTTGTTAGCTTTGAATAATACAAATGATGATAACCGGAATTACTTTTTTGGATTGGAGTCCTTTTTCTTTTCTATAACGTCTATTGGTGTACCTTTGGTTATTGGTGCTTTTCTTAGTCTTATGAATGGAAAAGAATTTTGGGGTATTGTTTTTGATATTAACATGTCATACCAGGCTGTAACTCTTGGAGTTGTTTTTATAACTTTAATAGCATGTTCTGTATTGTGGAAAGGAAATTTTAAAAATCCTCAAGAAACTAATTTTTTATATTTTCACTTTACGAATCTGTGGAAGAAAATGTTGGGCTTAGCTATGTTGAAAGGAATGGTACAAGGCTTTTTGGTTACAGCTCCAGCTATTCTAGTATTAAAGTTAGTAGGAGATGAAGGAATTTTGGGAGTCATCCAAGGAATAAGTGGAGCATTGACTGCCTTATTGGTTTATATCTTGGGGCGTGTCGCTCATCCTGAGGATCGTATAAAGATATTTGTCAGTGGCTTAGTCTTATTTTTTATAGGAACTTTATGTAATGGTATTTTATATTCTGCATTAGGTGTTATTTTATTTGTTTTATGTAAAGTAATATTTCAGCCATTATTTGATTTGGCTTATTTCCCTATAATGATGCGTACAATTGATGCTGTTGCTAAGATAGAGCAACGGAATGAGTATGCTTATATTTTAAGCCATGAATTTGGTTTGTTTATGGGGAGAGCTTTTGGTTTGTTGTTGTTTTTGTTTCTTGCCTATTGTATTTCACAAGATTTTGCATTAAAATATGCTCTTGTGATAGTCGCCGGATTACAGCTTTTAGCTTATCCGTTAGCAAAAAATATAACTAAGGAAACAGATGTCGTAATGAAAAAAATATAAGTATGAATGTAAAAGAGATGTTGACGATTGGTACATTCTTTTTATGTGTATCATGTACGAGTAATATTGATTTGGGTACTCCTGTGGAGCAGGTTACCATAAATAGAATTGATTCGATGCCTGATATTCCAGTAACCTATCAAATGCTAGATTGGAAGAAAAAGGCACGTGATTTCGATAAATTTGTATTCGATTGGGAGAATACAAGTAAAGTTGGTCCATTAATTTGGTTAGATAATGCCCGTCGTAATATTGATCAACCAACTTTTGGACTGTATACTGCTGTAAAAGATATCCGTCAGGGAAAAAATGTAAATAATGGAGAGTTTCATGAAAGCTTGAATTCTTTGGCCGCTATATTAGGAGCAGGGCTTGTTGGTATTGATAAGACAAATCAAGATGGCTATAATTATGTAAAAATGGCACAAAATTATTTTAACTCGGATACGGGTTGGAATATTGTAATGAATAATACCACATCGTCTGTAGGTTCAAAGGGAGGGGGTTATGGTCGTGATTGGTGGTATGATGTATTACCTAATGCTTTGTATTATGCTGTATGTGATGTTTTTCCTGGTGTAGATGGTGCTGAGTCCATACAGAAAAGTATTGCAGAACAGTTTACGAAGGCTGATTCTGTTTTAAATGGTAATTATGATTATTCTTACTTTGATTATGGAAAAATGCGGGGGGGGATTAATCATATACCTTTTCAACAAGATGTAGCTGGAGGGCATGCCTATGTGTTGCTATGTGCTTATCGTAAATTTGGGGATGTGCGCTATTTGAATCATAGTAAAAGTGCGATTGAAGCTTTACTTTCACAGAAGGAAAGTCGCTTTTATGAAGCTCTTCTTCCCTTGGGAGTTTATACAGCAGCTTATTTGAATGCAACAGAGGGAGCAAATTATGATGTACAGAAGTTGTTAAACTGGGTATTTGATGGCTGTAAAAGTCCTACTGGAAGAACTGGTTGGGGTATTATTGTTGGTAAATGGGGTGATTATGATGTAAGTGGTTTACAAGGAAGTATCACAGATGGTGGTGGATATGCTTTTTTGATGAATAGTATTAAACCGGCGTGGCCATTTGTTCCAATGGTAAAATATCAGCCTCAATATGCTAAAGCTATTGGTAAGTGGATGTTGAATAATGCTAGTGCGTGTCGTTTGTTTTATCCTGGATATATAGATGAAAAACATCAATGGGCTCCAGAGTTAAAAGATATAACAAATAACAACATTGCTTATGAAGGATTACGTAAGTTTGATGATTACGGAAAAGAATCACTTAAAGGAGTTTCACCTGTAGCAATAGGTGATGGTCCTAAATGGATTGACGGAAATCCTACAGAAAGTATGTTTAGTGTTTATAGTTCATCACCGGTGGGTATTTTAGGCGCTATAGTTGATACTACTAATGTGAAAGGCATTTTAAAATTGGATTGTAACGCAACCGATTTTTATGCGTCTAGACCCTATCCTGTATATTTGTATTATAATCCTTATGATATAGATGAACATATAAATTATCAGACTAAACAGGCTGTGGACTTGTTTGATATAGTTTCTAAAAAATATGTTGCAAGAGGTATTAGTAAAGACGGTGTGTTTACCATACCAGCAAAGGAAGCATGTATCATAGTAGAACTTCCAGCAGGTACAGAACTGAGTTTGGATGGGAAACATATTTGGGCAAATAAGCAATATATAATTTCATATAAATAAAAATCTAGTAGAACTATGAGTAAGCATTTATTCTCTTTGTTGTGTCTACTTTTAACATGTACATATTTGTGGGCACAAGAAACAAAAAAAATTACAGGAACTGTTTCGGATGCGGCAACAGGAGAAGCCTTGATTGGTGTTTCTATTGTTGAAGAAGGAACAACAAATGGTACAATTACTGATTTTGATGGAAAGTATTCGTTGGAGGTCACTTCTGGAAAAGTACAATTTTCTTATATTGGCTATAAAACAGAAACGCTGACAATCGTAAAAAGTGGCGTATATGATGTAAAATTAGCATCAGATAACGAACAATTGGACGAAGTTGTAGTAATTGGTTATGGTACTCAGAAAAAAAGTGATTTGACGGGTTCTTTGGCTTCTATTAGCAGTAAGGATATTAAAAACTATGCTGTATCTAATGCGTCTGAATTACTTACAGGTAAGGCTGCCGGTGTATTTGTAGCTGCTAGCTCAGGGCAACCGGGAGCAGATGCTGTAGTTCGTGTACGTGGTTTGGGAACAGTAAATGATAATAATCCGCTTTATGTGGTAGATGGTCAATTTATGGATAATATTAGTAGTTTAAACCCTGCTGATATTGAGCGTATAGAAGTTTTAAAGGATGCTTCTGCCTGTGCAATATACGGTTCACGTGGATCGAATGGTGTAATCCTGGTTACGACAAAAGGTGGTGTAAAAGGTGAAACAACTGTAACTCTTGATGCTTATGTAGGTATCAAGAATAGTTATAAGGCTCTTGATATGATGAATAGTGAACAATTCTATAATTTTATCATGGAGGCCTATAAAGAGGATCCGACTTTTACTACGGAGAAAAAAGAAAAGTTTACTAATCAATATAAGAAAGGTTATGATACTAATTGGTGGGATGAGGTGACTCGTACTGCTTTTACTCAGAATTATAACGTTAGTATTCGTAAAGGAACCGATAAATCGAGGACATCTATTAGCCTTGGATATATAGGAGATGAAGGATCTATCATTACTACTGAGTTTAATCGTCTTTCTCTAAGATTAAATCAGGAATACGATATCAATGATTATATTACGGTTGGTGCAACTTTGAATGGAGCTAAAATCAGACAACGTGATACGGGGGCTTTATCTTCATTTGATCTTATTTTAAAGGCGGATCCGTTTACTCCTGTCATAAATCCATTGGTTGATCCTTCTTCTTCTAACTATGAGTATAATAAATATGCACCAACAGAATGGTCATTTGATCCTAATCCTGTAGCATTATTAGAGTTACCTGACCGTTACAATGATAAACTCAATCTTTTTGGAAATGTTTTTGCTCAGGTTAAATTATTGAAAGGTTTAAGTTATCGTGTACAATATAGTTTTGAACGTAATCATGATGTCTTTAAGAATTTTAATCCAGCTTATGAATCAACTTTTTCTGAAGATAATCTGACCACAACTTCTGGAAAGTATTTAACAGAAACACAACTGACAAATAATAGTTCTGTTGTCTCTAATTATTCCGTGGAACAACGTTTGAATTATAATACGTCTTTTGGAAGAAGTACTTTGGATGCTATGGTAGCGATGACTTATGAAAAGAATACTTCGGAAGGAATTAATGCGTTTAAACGTGGTGCTTTAGGAAATGATGAAATATACCATGTTCTGGATGCACAAACAGTAGGTGATCAGACATCTGGAGGAAAAGAAACTTCTGCAATGCTTTCCTATTTGGGACGTATCAACTATTCGTATGATGACCGTTATTTAGCTACAATTAATTTTCGTGCAGATGGCTCTTCACGTTTTGCTAAAGGTAATCGTTGGGGATATTTCCCTTCTGTTTCTTTAGGATGGAGAATTAACAATGAACAGTTCTTTAAGAATTTAAATATAGATAATGTAATATCTAATTTTAAATTACGTTTAGGTTGGGGACAGAATGGAAATCAACGCATTAATCGTGATGCTCCGTATACTTTAATTGGAACAAATAATGAAATGCAATGGTACTTCGGTAATTCATATTCACAAGGATATATTCCTACTTATACAGGAAACTCTGAGATTAAATGGGAAACCAGCCAGCAAACTAATGTGGGGGTTGATTTAGCTTTCTTCCGTAATAGTTTGGATGTTAGTATGGATTTCTATGTTAAGAAAACGAGTGATATGTTGTTGGAAATGCCTGTTCCTTCCTTTGGAGGATTTGCTAATAGTCCATTCTTCAATGCTGGTGATCTGAAAAATACAGGTTTTGAATTGGTTTTAAATTATCGTAATCAGATAGGTAAGGATTTCCATTATAATGTCGGTTTGAATATGTCTACTTATAAAACAACGGTTACAGCATTGACTTCAGAATATTTGAGTGGTAGTAATTCTCGTACTTATGTAGGAGGTCCGATTGGACGTTTTTGGGGATATAAACAAATTGGTATTTTCCAATCTCAAGAAGAGATAGATAATTATGTTGATAAAAATGGAACTAAGATTCAGCCGAATGCAAAACCTGGTGACTTTAAGTTTGCTAAATTGGGTGGTGAAGGAGAATTAAATGATGATGATGACCGTACTTTTATTGGTGATCCGAACCCCGATTTAATTTATGGCTTTAATTTAGGATTTAATTATAAGAACTTTGATGTAAGTATGGCTTTCCAAGGAACAATCGGTAATGATATATGGAATACATCAAAAGGAACGTTAGCAACAGCCGGAAATCAAAATGCGTTGGCTGAGGCTTATACAGATGCATGGAGACAGGAAGGGGACATTGATGCTAAATATCCTCGAATAACCAATGCTGATTCGAATAATAATTACCGTGCTTCTTCTTTTTATGTGGAAGATGGTTCGTATTTACGTTTGCAGAATTTACAGATTGGCTATACTTTACCTGCCTATATCTGTCAGAAAACGAAATTATTTTCTAGTTGTAGATTGTATTTGAGTGGACAAAATGTATTTACATTAACAGGATATAGTGGACTTGATCCTGAAATTGGAGTAGATAATCCGTTGGATATGGGAGTAGATAATACACGTTATCCAGCTGCCCGCTCTTTTACTTTTGGAGTTAATTTACAGTTCTAAAAAAGGAAATCTATATGAAAAAAAGTCTATTTATATTGTCATGTTTGTTTGTCGGGGCATATTTAAATAGCTGCTCTTTAGACGAACCTAGTTATGGAAAAACTACCAGTGAAAGCTATTATCAGAATGATATAGAGATAGAACAAGCTTTAACAGGAGCCTATTTGCAATTGCGTACAACTTGGAATGAATATGCGCTGAATCATTATTTTATTGGAGATTGTAGTACTGATGATGCATTAAAAGGGGGAAATGGTGATGGTGACCGTTCGGAAGTACGTGATCTTTCTGATTTTACAGTATATACCACTAATGGAGAAGTTGGACGTCGTTGGGAGATTCTTTATCGTTTGGTAAATCGTTGCAATGATGTAATCTATTATGCACCTAAAGCACAGGGAGATAAGGAATTGCTTGCCCGCTATGCACTGGAAGCAAAGGCTCTGAGAGCGTTTGGCTATTATTGTCTTGTAACAAGTTTTGGTGATGTGCCTCTTATTACTGAGCCAAAACTCCCGTCAGAAGTTTTAACTATTCCTCGCTCTTCATCAGAGGAAGTATATACTCAGATTATACAGGATTTGGAAGATGCTTCAGATTTGCCAGCAAAAAATGAATATGCAGAGTCTGATGCCTATCGTGTAACAAGAGGTTTTGCAAAAACGATGCTTGCTAAAACATATATGTTTCGTGGTGATTTTGTAGCAGCAGAAACTGTTTTGCATGATATAGTAGAAGTTGATAAGGATTATGAATTGTTAGATAATTATGGATGGAACTGGTTCCCTGAATATGAAAACAGCTCAGAATCAATTTTTGAACTTCCTAATAAAGTATATGATAAAAATATTGGAACAGGTACAAATGTCCCTCATTTTTTTACAAGTCGTACTTCAATTGGGTATGATGGATATGGATTTCATGTTCCGACAAAGGATTTGTATGATGCTTTCGATCCTGATGACCCTCGTATTACATATGTGTTTACACAAACAGGCGATCAATATGTAGGTGATGAGAATCCTCAGAATAATTCTGATTCAGAAACAGGTTTCCATGATTATAAAATGACTGTACCGACTAAAGATAAAGTTGGTTTTGATAATTGGATGATTAGTTATAATATTCGTATGATTCGTTATTCGGATGTTTTACTATTGTATGCAGAAGCCTTAAATGAAAATAATAAATCGGGTGAAGCTTTGATTTATTTGAATAAGGTAAGAACTAGAGCAAGACAAACTCCTGCACAAGATCCGAGAAGAGTGAAACAAGCGTATATTCCAGTCGTAACAGAGAATACTTTAAAGGATATAGATGTAACAGATAAGACCCAATTGAGAGAAATTATTTGGCATGAACGTCGTTGTGAATTGGCTATGGAAGGTTGGAGACGTGATGATTTGATACGTCAGAAACGTTTTGGAGAGGTAATGCGTGCTTATGCCGAGAAATATAATACATCAAAAGGGCGCAATTTTGATGATGGAAGGGATTATCTTTTACCGATACCTCAAGGGGAAAGAGATAAAACAAATAATATTTTGACACAGAATCCGGGATATTAACCTGGTGTAGGCTATAGAGTTCTATGAGGGTGTATCTAGATAGATGCGCCCTCGTTTTTTTAAGACTATTATTCAATATAATAAATATTAATACTATGAATAAACGAATTATTGGCTTCATTTTTTGTTTGATTCTCTTTAATGTACAGATGTTTGCGAATGAAATAGGACTTCGTGTGCTAGGGAATGACCAAGATGGATACTATGTTAATATCTATTGGGGGAAACAGTTGATTTCTGACCAAAGCCGAAGCGGTGAGTTAGAGGCCTATTTTGATAATGAAGATTATGCTGTGAGAGAAATGTTGCAAGGATGGAAAGCTACTCAAGTAAAAAAAGAAAATGGGAAGATTATACTTTCAGGGCAGGTTTATTTAAAAAGATTGGAAACAGATTTATCTGTGAATGTTATCTATGAAATAGTGAATAAGAATGTAGTTAGTAAACAGATTGAATTACAGCAAAATAATCTTTCACTGTTATTTTATTCATTGGGAACTTCTATCGTTCCAGAATGTAGTCCGAGTTCATATTGGAGTTTTGATGATAATATGAACATGGGTGGAACTGTTCATGAAACTTATCCAGCTGCAGGATATATATTGAATGATACTTTAGCTATTGGGCTGTTGACAGATGCTGGTAATCGAAATTTATGGACTCGTAATATTCGCCGTCGTCCTTCTAAACAAGGAGAAATTGGTTTTAGAGCAATAAGGGAGATTTGTGATGCAAATCTTATTCGTATTTCCAATAAAGACGAACGTTTAAGACAGAATAATTTTGTAAAATATACTTTTGGAGAAGTTTCAGATTTTAATCATCCTGTTGACACATGTTTATATCCGATTCCAAACGTGACAACATGGAAAACATATCACAATGGCTATGTAAAAAAACATGGTAATATTTATAAAATAGAAAAAAGAGGTAAGGAGGTTTCTGGAGTTCGTATACCTTATTATTTGACAGATGGATTTTATACTATTCGTTTTAAGCATCGTTCGAACAATCCTATTACAATCAGACTCTTTAAGGGAGAAGGAATTGAAAATAAAGATATAATAGGATTGCATTACCAATCAGATATTCCATCTCTTCAGTCTGAGTGGGTTGAGCAAGAAGAAACCGTTTTTATTGCTAATACAGAAGATAAACCAATTTATCTTCTGATAGCTGCCTCTGGCTTGAATGATAGTAGTTCTTCATTGTTAATAAAGGATTTAGAAGTTATACGTTCAGATGCTCATAACTATGCTTATCATCGTTTGGAGCAGGGTAAAAAATCGGTGAAAAAAGTATTTATTTTTGTAAATTCGTCACAGGCAACTTTACATGATTTACGTTTGGCTTCTCAGATATATTTAGCCGAAGGACTGAATTTTGTAGGAACTACTGAAGAAAAATGTGTATATGCTTGTTATCAAATGCTGATGTGGATAACAAGTCGTTATAACTTTGCTCCATTGAATGTTCCAAGTATTAATTATGCTCCTGATATGTATAACCGTGATTCTTTCTGGAGTCTTATGGGAGTATATGATAAAGAGGCATCAGAAGAAATTTTTAATGCTTGGGCTTCTACACAAGATGAACGTGGAGCTATAGGAACAATTATTACTCCTTCTATGGGTAGTCGAGAAGTAAAAGGTAATGAAGCAACTTTAGAGTTTCTATGGTATGCTTGGGTTAATCACAAGCTTTATGGAACTCCTATACCAATGGATAAAATAAAAAAGGCATTTGAATTTTGTATGAACGAATATGATCCCGATGGTGATGGCATTTGTGCTGCTGAATTTGTCTTAGGACAAAATGATGTTGTAGATTATCCTGATAAGACGACCGATTTAGCCGTTAATCAAGGGATGTTTGCCGTAACAATGCAGGTTGCCAAGGAATTAGGAATGCCTGTTACTCAGGATTATATAGAAAAAACAAATCAAGAATATAGAAATTTTTACGATAATAAGCGAGGATATTTGGTTGATAATAGAAAATATCCTTATTCAATAACATTTAATTCTTTACTTCCAGAATTTGTTTCATGGTGGCTATTCAATAGACCAATATTGACTTCGGAAATGGTTATTAATACCTTAAATAGAATACCGTATAGAAATGGATATTCTCCAATAATATCTCATGTTGGAGATATTTATTTTACTCAAGAAAATAAGCCCTTTTCTCCCAATATGTTTTGGGATAATGGGGTCTATTATAATGCAGGAAGTTGGTTACGTGAAGAGATTTGTGGCTATGTTGCTGGATTGAAACATGGATGGAAAGACGCTGAAATGAGAATAAAAAAACGTTTAGCGGTAGAAATCAATCTTCATCCAGACGAACCGTTTAGTCACGAATTTTTGCCATTTGATGTTACAATACCGGGCTGCTGGTGGCCTAGTACTCGTGTGTTTTCCTGGAATGTGTTTGTTCTTCGTGCATTAGAGGTTGCTGGAATGCGTTTGCCTGTACAAGATCCGGGTTATGCTAAGTCTGTATTATCAGCAGGAAGGTAATATTTATTTAAGAGTGTATAGTTGAATCTAATCATTCTGGGCGATGAAGAGATTAAAACTTTTATTTCGTCCAGAATATTCTTTATTATTTTGCTACAAATCATTGAAAAATGGAACTAAGAAATCCTTATCTTTGTTTTATAAGTTATTGTTGTTTGATTTATCTTCATGAGAAAGGTTGTTATATTTATCAAATATTTTGTATTTTGTTTGGTTATCGGGGTGCCAGCAAATATATATGGAATTTATGTGAAAGAATTTATTTCTAATATAAATGGTTTAACTAATAATTCTGTAAACTGTATATTAGAAGATTCTGAAAATGTTATTTGGGTTGGGACCTGGGACGGACTAAATGCATATAATGGCAGGAGTATACTTTCATTCAGATATAGTAAAAATGATTCAACGTCTATAAGTAATAATATTATTCGACAAATAATAGAGCATAGAAATTTTTTGTGGATTGCTACGGATAATGGCGTAAATAAATTTGATAGAGAATCTAAAAAGTTTACACGTTATTATTTAGGTAATAAAATACCTCGGCAAGAAAATTCTTATGTTCTTGCTCAATCTCCAGAGGGAAAGCTTTTTTGTTGGGTGAAAGGGTATGGCATATTTATTTATGATGATACTAAGGATCAGTTTTGTTTATTGAAAGTTGATCTTGATAAAAGTTATATAGATTTTTTAATTGATAAGGAAGGACATGTAGTCTTTCTATCTACAGAAGGATATGCCAGATATTTACGCAATTCAAATGAACTTATTTCAGGAAAATTGGATTGGTTGGAGTTGCACCAAAAAGAGCGAATACAAAAAATAATTCTTTCTGATAAATATTTAATTACAGCGAGTAAAAGTAAAATTGTTGTATTTGATTCCCGTTTACATCAGCTTTATTCTATTGATATCGATACAAATAAAAAAATTTCGGATGTTGTTATTACAGGCAAGTCATTGGTTGTCGGATTTATCGAAGGAGGATGTAAAATCTATGATTTGTCTACTATGAATTGTTCTACACTAAAAGAAGTTACAGAACAGACTTCTGTTGTTACTTTATATCTTGGTAGTCAAGATATTTGGTGGATAGGAACCGATGGACAAGGTATTATGCAGTTGTTACCTTATCAGTCTTTGTTTCATAGGGTTGTGACAGAAAATCCCGTACGCTGTTTTTGTGAAGATGGCAAAGGGAATATTATAGTAGGTACTAAAGGAAGTGGAATAAAATTGTTTGATGTACAGAAAAAATTACTGCTAAATTTCCTTGACGAGAGTAATGGTTTACCTTCCATGTCTGTTTATGCATTAAAGAAAAATCAATATGGTGATATTTTTATTGGGACGGAAGGTAAAGGGATAGGGGTTCTCCAAATAGGAAAGAAGGAAGTGAAAATGTTGGATATTCCGGCTAAATATCCTTATTTCCGTTCTGTTTATAGCTTATACTTTACAAATAATGATTCATTGTTATGGGTAGGAACATCAGGATATGGATTGATACGGATAAATATCCGGAAAGAAAATGGAGGATATAAAGTACTGGGGCTTAAACAATATATATCATCTAATACGAATAATCCGTTGAATAATGATATTGTTTATGCTATAGCGGCCGATACCTCTGGACGCTATGTTTGGTTCGGTACACGAGGTGGTGGACTCAATCGGGTGGATATTATTGAAGATAAAATACAACCCTTGGAAGAACTTTATTCCAATATTCATTTGACAAATAATGATGTACTATGTTTGTCACAAGATCGGAATGAAATATGGATTGGAACAAGTTATGGATTAAATAAACTGAGTGTTGGTAATAATCCATTTGTTACACAATATGCTGAACAATTGGTAAACAAAACTGTTCATGGTATTTTGAAGGATAAACAAGGAAATATTTGGGCAGGTACCACTCAGGGGCTGATTCATTTAGAGGTTAATACAAATAAGATAGAAGACTATACTTTTAATGACGGATTACATAATGATGAGTTTGCAGATGGTGCTTATTTTAGTGACGGCAATAATCAGTTGTATTTTGGAGGAGTAAATGGATTTAGTTATTTTACTCCGGATAATATTCAACAGCTGACTTTAATCCTTTGTTGGTTTTGGAGAGTATAAAGATTTTCAATACGCCACAGGATGTAAATTCTCGTATCAAGGATGGTATTTTACGATTGGATTACGAAGAGAAGGCTTTTACGTTAACCTTTCTAACAAAAGATTTTATAAAAAATGGGAATTGTGAATATGCCTATCGCTTTTGTGACCGTTCTCCCAATTGGATTTATATGGGGAATAATCCGAATCTTAGTTTTGGTCAACTTCAGCCAGGAGTATATCATTTGGAAGTGAAAACTACAAATGGTGATAAGGTATGGGGAACCAATGTTTATCAGTTGACTGTCAAAGTAGGTTATCCTTGGTGGCTTAAAACTCCTGCTTTGCTTGTTTATGCTGTAATATGTATTATAACTATTTATATAACCAAGCGGATTATAGTGGGACGTATTCGTTTGAGTAAGCAAATTTTGATAGCTCGTGTAGAAACAGCACATGAGCAGAAAATATATGAATCGAAATTGAATTTCTTTACTAATGTAGCCCATGAGTTCTTTACGCCGCTAACATTGATCTATACACCTGTACAATATTTATTAGAAAAAAAGGACTTGTCTGATGACTCAAGGAAATATTTGAACATTATTAAGGATAATGCGGAAAGAATGCAGCGGCTTATTCGGGAATTGATGGATTTTCGTAAGGCTGGCGCTAGAAACCTTGATATTTGTCCAGAGCAGATTGATATTAAAGAATTGATAGATTCTGTTATAAGTAATTATGTCGATATTCTAAGGGAAAACAAGATAACTATCCATGTTGAAAATCGTTGCTCTTTGAGTTTGTATTCTGATCGTAATTCTTTGGAGAAAATTTTATTTAACCTACTTTCTAATGCCTTTAAGTATACTCCACGCTTGGGAGTTATACAAATTTATGCAGTACAGAAGGAAGATTCTTCTTTAAATTTTACTATTCGGAATTCGGGAAAAGGTCTGACTGATAAACAGATGGCTGCTATATTTGATCGTTATAAGATCTTTGATGCTCCATATCTAGAGAATTCTGTAAGTAATGGCATTGGGTTAAATCTAACCAAACAGTTAGTAGAAATATTGGAAGGAACAATAAAGGTTAATAGTGTTTTAGGTAAGTATGTGGAATTTGAGGTATTTATTCCCCCTCTTGGGGCGGATAAGGCATCTATTTTGACCTGTAAGACGGTGGAGGTTCATTCTCCTCATCAAGAGGAGGATAATGAAGTGTCTTATACTCAGACACCAACTGTGCTAATTGTTGAAGATGATGAATACTTACGTCATTTGTTGTACGATATATTAAAGGACTATATACTTGAGGAAGCTTCTAACGGAAAGGAAGCCCTGATGAAAGTAAGACAGAATCATCCTGATATTATTTTAACAGATATGATTATGGAGCCGATGGATGGATTGACGTTTATTCGTACTCTAAAGGCTGATCCTCATACAAGTTATATACCTATAGTTGTCGTGTCGGGGAAAGCTACTGTTGAAGATCAAGTGAAAGCTTGCAATTATGGAGCAGATGTTTACTTGACTAAACCTTTTCACCCTTTACAAGTGATTTCTACTGTAGAGAATTTGCTATCTCGCCAGCAAGCTCTGAAGGATTATTTTAATTCAAGTCTTTCTGCTGTTAAAATAAAAGATGGACGAGAATTACATCCTGATGATGAGAAGTTTTTGGAAGATGTTTCAGGTCTAGTTGCAGAGCATATAGATGAAGAAGAATTGAATCCAGTTTGGGTGGCTGAAAGATTGGGAATGAGCAAGGCTTCTTTGTATCGTAAGTTTAAGGAAATTCTAGATAAAACTCCTGGAGAATTTATACGAAGTATTCGGTTAGAACATGCAGCTAAATTATTACGGACAACTCAATTAACTGTGAGTGAAATCATGTTTCGCTGTGGATTCTCTAATAAATCGTATTTTTATCGTGAGTTCCTTAAACAATATGGATACTCACCTAAGGATTACCGAAACCGAGAAAATGGAAAATAATTTAAGTTTGAGTTCTGAACTTAAAAAAAGGACAGAACTCAAATTACTTATTCCTTAACTGTGCAGTAGCAAGCGGGATACTGTTTCACGGTCAGTATTCAGTTGGGCAATCAGTTTTTCCAGACTATCAAATTTTTGTTCTTGACGGATAAATTCGATAAACTCTATCCGCATATGATGATTATAAATATCGCCTGAAAAATTAAGTATATGAACTTCAATACTTAGGTTGGATCCATTGTCAACTGTTGGACGATGACCGATATTCAGCATGCCGGCATAACGTACTTCGTCAATATACGCATATACAGCATATACTCCTTCTTTGGGAATTAGTTTGTCGGGGCAGGAGGGGAGAAGATTGGCTGTAGGAAAGCCTAACTTGCGTCCTACTTTATATCCGTCCACGACAGTTCCATCCAGGTAATAGTAATAGCCTAAATAATGATTTGCATGTTGTATATCACCGTCTTTTAAGACCTTGCGTATGACAGACGAACTGATAGACACTCCATCTTCTATCAATGCTTGTGCGCGAATTACTTCTATACCCAATTCCTTTCCATATTGGCAATAATCATCGAAACCTTCGCAGCGGTTGTGCCCGAAGCGATGGTCATAACCAATAACCAAAACACGGACATTAAAACGTTCTCGGAGTAATTGCATGAACTCACGTGCAGAAAGCAGTGACAGTTCTTTGGTAAATGGTAGCATGATGCAGTAATCCGCTTCCGTTTGCTGGATGAGAGCTGTCTTTTGAGGCAGACAAGTAAGCCATTGAGGACGGTAACTACTTTGCATAACCTGACGTGGATGTATCGGAAAGGTTATGAGAGCACTGTGGAAGTTTCTTTGCCGGGCTTCTTTGCAAACCTGTTTGATGAGGAAACGATGGCCGCGGTGTAGTCCGTCGAAACAACCTATAGTTGCTACGCAAGGTAAAAGTGTCTGCTTAATCTCGTCTGTTATGATTTTCATGTAGGATTTTATTTAAATAAATCGCCAAGATCAGTTCCTGGTGTGTAGTGGGCTACCTGTATACCTGTTGAGGCAGCTGCCTGACAATTGACTTCCGCATCATCAATAAACAGAGTTTCTTCCGGCTGAAGCTCTGCTTCTTGTAAGGCAACTTGGAATATCGCGGGGTCAGGTTTCGACAGATGCATACGATATGAGAGGAAAATACGTTCAAAATATGTTTTATAGTCCTTTCCGTTATGGCAGAAAGCTTGTCTGGAACCATATTTCCAATGAAGTTCATTTGTATTGCTTAATAAGAATAGCCGGTAGCTTTTGCTTAATTCAGCAAGCAGATGGAGCTTCTCTTCAGGAATTGTAAGCAGTTCCATATTCCACATCCGATCAGTTTCCTCATCGGTAAGCGGTTGGCTGATGTACTTACGTATGGCTGCACGAAATTCAGGGGTACTTATATTTCCACATTCGTAATCGCGGAAAAAGCCCAGTTCATTAGTCCCTGTCAGCAGATTGCGTACATTGACTGCTCCCGCCTGTTCGAAGGCGCTGATACACCCTTCTAGATTCAGGTCTATCAATACGCCTCCCCAGTCGAAGATGATATTTTTTATTTGCTTATTCATTTTATAACCAATGTTTGTGACATCGATTTATTTGTTCCCCAGGCGTTTGATTCCTCTCCATATTTCCCCTATCCATAAAACAAATGATGTACCTCCGATGATATACAGCCATTCGTTTAAAGGAAGAGGCTCAGTGCGGAATACTTTGCCGCCAAAGCTGACGATGAGTATCTGGCCTACAAGAATAATGATAGCGACACTTAGCATTCCTAAAGCATGGCTGGCATCCTTGAAGATTGAATGGTTAGTGCCGAATACACTTGCATTGAACAGGTTCCAGAACTGCAACATCACAAATATGGTGAAAAAGACTGTCAGATGATGTGTGTCCATTCCACCTGGGAGATTTTTGAAGTAGACCAGTAATCCCATCAGAATAGCAAGGAAGCCTAAGCCTACACCAAAGATATTATTACGCATAGCAGGGGTGATGATGAAATCTGTGCGACGGCGAGGCTTTTCGTTCATTACATCCATACTTGGTGAGATGGAAGCAAGAGCCATAGCTGCGAATGTATCCATAATCAGGTTTACCCAAAGCATTTGCGTTACGGTAAGTGGCAAGGCTGTTCCGAAGAATGCACCCAGCAATACACTTAACAATGCAACAACATTGATTGTAAGCTGGAATACGATAAAGCGCTGGATATTTTTATACAGTGAACGTCCCCACATTACAGCAGTTGCAATGCTGTGGAATGAATCATCCAGCAATGTGATGTCACTGGCTTCTTTTGCTACAGATGTTCCTGTACCCATTGACAATCCTACTTGTGCGTGATTTAATGCAGGAGCATCGTTGGTTCCATCTCCTGTTACTGCTACGACAGCTCCTTTTTGTTGTAACAACTGTACTAAACGCTGCTTATCCATAGGACGTGCGCGACTCATTACTTTCAGATCGAGTACGCGTTCAAGGGCTTCTTCATCGCTTAATGCAGCAAATTCAACTCCGGTAATACGGTTACGCTCTGTATCTTCAGGTTGCCAAAGACCAATTTGGCGTGCAATTTCTGTAGCTGTTCCCGGAGTATCTCCTGTTACAATCTTTACTCCAATACCAGCTGACTGGCATTTTTTTACAGCATCGGGTACGTCTGGGCGAATCGGGTCGCTGATTGCAAAGATTCCCAAGAAAGTCATACCGCCTTCGCCGACTAGTTCTGCACAGTCGTCAGAAGCGTTTTCCGGAATAACTTTATAAGCTATACCAAGTGTACGCATAGCTTTATTCTGGTAAGCCAGCAACTGTTCGTTATACTTATCAATCTGAGCTTTATCCAGGTTACATTTGCCCATTACAATCTCTGGGGCACCTTTGATGTAGAGTATCCGTTTTTTCTGAATCGGCGAATCTACTAATGTAGCCATGTATTTGCGTTCCGTAGAAAAGGTCAATTGGTTAATGACTTTAGCCTCTTCACGCAGTTTCATGTAGTTCTGTCCTTTACCATTTAACCAGAGTAAGAGAGCTATTTCGGTAGGGTTTCCTACGCCCGAAGGTTTTTCTCCTTCTACCTTTTCTTCAAGGAATGCAGTAGAGTTGGCAGCTATTCCTTCCGCTATCAGCTCAGGCTGGCTTTCATCGACCTGTGCCTCGTATACTTGCATCAGATTTTGTGTAAGAGTTCCTGTCTTATCTGTGCAGATAACAGTGATAGCACCCATTGTTTCACAAGCATGCATTTTTCGTACTAAGTTGTTCGTTTTCAGCATACGTCGCATGTTGAGGGCAAGGCTGAGCGTCACACTCATCGGCAATCCTTCTGGGACAGCTACAACAATCAAAGTGACAGCCATCATGAAATATTTCAGGACAATACGTGCTATTTCTAGCCATTGATGCCAGTCAGTAACTTCTGTTACCGTGAGATACTGGTATAAATCTTTGCTGGTGAATATGATAAAGGTCAGTGCTGCGATTGTAAACCCTGCTTTACCTATAAGGTTTGCTAATTTGGTAAGCTGAATATTCAGTGGTGTTTGTTCCTGACTTTGTTCTGTAGACTGACGGGCTACTTTACCGATTTCTGTAGCATCTCCAACACGTTCTACGCGCATGATACCATGTCCGTCTGTAATGGTCGTACCACGCATCACAGAATTCGAGGGGTATGTTGCTTCTTCGTCAAAGTGGGCTTCATCGGTTGTTTTATTTACCATTAACTCTCCGGTCAGTGTCGATTCGTTGACTTGCAAAGAAACAGCTTCCACCAGCATTCCATCGGCAGGAACTTCTTCTCCGGTATTTAGGATGACGATATCTCCTACAACAATATCTTTACGCGGTATTTCCTTTATCTTTCCATTACGAATTACTGTTACAGGAGTTTCTTCGCCCACGGCATTCAGCAAATCAAATTTTTTATTGGCATCGTATTCAAAATAGAATCCAATTCCAGTTGCCAGAAAAATAGCAAAAAATATACCAATTGTTTCAGCATATTCATTCTCAATAATTGAAATGATAAGTGAAAAAACTGCTGCAACTAATAATACTCGGATAACAGGATCCTGAAATTTCTCCAAATAAAGTTTCCATATGGAGGGACGTTTGGGAGGAGTTAATAGGTTTACTCCATTTTTTTCACGGCTCGCAATGACTTCCTGGTCGGTAAGTCCGGTCAAATGAGATTCATTTGTGTTTTGTGACATAATGCCTAGTTATTAATTGATTAAGTAGCACAAAAATACAATATATATTGATATGCCTATATATATTTGTTTTTTTTATAAAAAAATCCTCTTAAATGTTGCAAGTTTCAAGCTAATCTATTACTTTTGCACTCGGATTTAAGGGATTACCTTAATATCGGACTTGTAGCTCAGTTGGTTAGAGCAACAGACTCATAATCTGGAGGTCCCAGGTTCAAGCCCTGGCTGGTCCACAAAGAAAGTCAAGCAGTTACGAATCTCGTAACTGCTTTTTTTATGACCTTGCGTAAGCAGAGAGGCAACATGGATCAACGTAAAAAAGAACCGCCTGTATGCGCAAACTCTGCGGATACAGGCGGATTTTACACAAACTTGCAAATATATTTAGCAAATCTGTTAAAAAAGCAGGCATTTTTCTTCATTCCTTTACTCCTTTATCCTTAAGTAAAGGATATGAAGAATTGTAATTTTTTATTTTATAGCTATTGGAGTTTCCAGGTCAATAATATTTAATGCACTTCCTCCTCCGTTTGCCAGACCATCCATACCATTAGGTGATGCATCTTTTACATAACATGTTCCTCCTGATTCAAACTGATCAGTTCCATTGAGCTTATAGTAAGCTGCCAGACCGTCTGAATTTGGATCAACGTTCAGCATGTTTTGTTTAATTTGGTTTTCTGTGCGTGCAACATTCCAAAGTCTTACTTCACTCATGTAACCATAGAATGGACGTTCTCCCCACATAAACCCGGCAACCTTACCGATGAAGAATCCTCCTGATCCTTCTGAAGCTAAGTCGAAACTTGGGGTATCCCATGTAGATTCAGCAGCTTTACTACCATTGATGTAAAGAACTGTTTTACCAGAAGGCTGATCATAAGTGAATGCTACGTGGTACCATTTACCTGTTTCAAATGCTTGAGTAGAATGATACTGTTTGGTTCCTGCAATCTGAATCCAATCATTATGACCATCTGGTAAAGCTGTGTCACCAATACGAAGAATCAAAATTCCTTCATTACCCATAATGGTATTATTGCTCAGCAGTTGATTAATATAGATAAGTGCTTCATAAGTTACAGACTTATATATTGTTCCACTAGCCAAAGGAATCTTAATGTGATTACTTTGGAACTGAGCAGCTTTCTTAATCTGTACGGGCTTGGTTATGACAAAGTAAAGAATGTCAGTTCCCGCAATAGCAGGGATGGATGAAGATTGAATACATACAGGGAGCAGATAAGATTTACCTTCTTCTATATTTCCTAGATTTGAAAATTCTATAGGTACTTTTTCTGAGTAAATTGTTCCACTAGGTATGCTTGTTGTATTACTTCCTAATTTCACATTAGACGCATTAAGCATTTCATAGTTAGTCCCGTATTTCTTATTATATTCGTTTACTACATTCTGTCCTGCAATACTATAACATACTTCAACAGGAGAGGAGCATGCAGAAGAAACTCTGGATTGTAATTCATAAATGATAGGTTTATCATCTAGAACTTCAATGGTATGTTCTTTGCTTTCGAAGTAAACTTTTGCTTCCAGCAGGTCGCTTTCACTGTCATTGCAACTGTTCAGCAATACAGCTATGGTGCAAAACGCCAAATATTTTAATAGTTGTTTCATATCTTTAGAATTTCATGATTCGTATTATTTTTTCCCTTGATTGGCTTTCCATTCATTAAATACCTGTTGGTTTATTTGGATTGCCTGACGCATCCATTTGTAGTCGGGTGCATTATCATAATCATTGTCAAATCGGTAGGCACCAACTCCTCCTTTATATCCTTCTGCTGGCATCCAGGCAGCTTGTTGTAATAGACGTCCTCCTGAAGTTGCATAAGATTCAAAGTTTCTGTGATAATCAACTTTTCTGGGATGTTCCCTGGAGAATACTGATGAGGCGAAGAGCTTCCGTAAGATTGTGTTATCCAATAGTCTACATACTCTTCCATTTCAGGAGAAAAATATTTGATATCTCCGTCGATACATAATAACTTGTGTCCTTTGCCTTCTAGGTCACTTTTCGGACCGATATATTTACCCATTTCTTTAACCAAAAACTCAATAGTTGTTTGGTTGAGTGTTCCGTCTGAATCGTTAAAACCGTTTCTCGGCTCCCAGTCAATATCAAAGCCGTCCCATTCACTGACAAAAAGTGAATCACAAAGTGCTTTAGCGTATTTGGCCAAGGCTTGATTCAATTCTTCCGTATTATCGAAATTGTGCGATTTGAATCCCCAGAAATCCCAGCGTGCGTATTTTTTTGCTGCTGCAAGTTCTGAATCAGACCATCCTTCTTCGGCTGCCTGTTTTTCAATCTCATCGTAGATATATTCAGGAGTTCTGCCTTTTCCCAGGTGAGAAAGTAAGCTAACTTCCAGCAGTTTGATTCCTTTTACTTTCTGTGCAAATTCTTTGTCTGCCTTCTGTGCTTCAGTGATTTCATATCTTCCCGGAGCACCACTCCACATGGAGATGATATCCATACTGTCGGGTACTGAAGATAAGTAACCTTTTCTCATTACACCTGAAGGAGCCCAGTTTGAGAACCAGCCGAAAGCAACCGGACGTCCGTAGTTCTTAGCTGTTTCCTTATAGGCACGTAAGTTAGCGTAATATTCACTGTCTCCTAAAGTGTTATATCCACCGATGTGTTCTACTTCTATGTTTTCTACATCGGTACAAGAGGTTATCATTGCTCCCAATAAAGGTATGATGTATAATAATTTTTTTAGTGTTTTCATGTCTTTACTGTATTAATTATTCGGTTATTATTTGCAGTCCCACCACAAGTGTGTACTAGGTAAGTCCTGTCCGTTGCTTAGCATTTTAACGGCTTCGTTATAAATCTTCTGTCCGTCAGCTGTTTGGTAGAAACTGATAGGATAAATCATTCGGCGAATGCCTCCTTCTGTTGTAACTCCTTGGCTGCTACCTCTGTTTGCCATAACAGGATTCAGTTTAGGATATCCGGTTCTTCTCCATTCTGTCCAGGCTTCTTGTCCGTTAGGGAAAAGAGCAATCCATTTCTGGATCATGATTTTTTCGAGTTTCTGTTCCGTATTACCTTCAAATTTTACGGTTGTGGCGCAAGGAGCAGCAAAACTACAAGAATAACTTCCACCAACTTCATGCTTGATCGGGGTTTTACCAGAATTCATGTAAGCATCTACGGCTGAGCTGATTCCGTTTTCCTGGAAAGACATCTCAATACCTTGCTTATACAAGTCTTCTGCATTTCCAAATTCACCGCCCCATATTAAAGCAGCTTCAGCTCGCAGGAAGTAGACTTCGGAAGCACGTAACCAGTAAGTTGGTGTAGCTGCTTGTATGTTAGGTTTAGAAAACATCTTATATTCGTCATTCTTTCCATATAGATGTCCTGCAGGAACTGCCTGATACTGTTTCCCATCGAACGCTTCTTTTCCTTGTGTACTTTTAGAGTCTACTGGCAAGAAGTAAGCACTTAATCGAGGGTCTTCATATCCCATTAAGTAAGAGAACATAGACGAACCCATGCGAGATTCATCATATTGTTCAGACAACCAATAGATGTTGTTTCGGAATGTGTATCCGGCTCCTGTACTCATCTGTGCTTCATCGTCTTTGGCAGTCATGACACCAATGGAATGGTTTAATGCCTGTGAAACATATTGTTTCGATAAGGCTTCATCGGCGTAGCGGACACGCATAGCAAGACGGAGTAGCAGAGAATTTGCATATTTTACCCATTTGGTTGAGTTACCAGCATATACAACATCATATTCACTCATAACCTCTACACCATTTTCTGCCTTTTCTGTCAGGATTTCAATGGCTTCTGTCAGATCTTTAAATATAGCTGTATAAATATCTTTCTCGGAGTCGAATGGGATATTCATGGTAGCATCGGCTGCATGTGAATAAGGCATCGGACCGAAACATTCCAATGCTTTGTGCCAAGCTGAAATTTTCAGGATTTGTGCTAAGGCAAATACTTCAGGAGTATTGTTTTTCTCGGCTGCGGCTTTCAGCTTTTTCCATGGGTCAAGTGCGTTGGTATATGCACGTTTATAAGTTCCGGAAATCCAGCTGTCATTCAAGAAATAGGTAACGTTACTGTTTCCGCCTCCCCATGTATTATTCTGTCCGAAGAAACCACTCCAGCAGTCAGCCGATAAGTGATAGTCTGTTTGATACTGATTGATAATGTCAGTATCATCTGCCTGTGTTCCTACTGGAAATACTGTACGTTCGATAGTAGTGATTAAACCACCTACAGCAACTCCGTCCATGACTCCTTCTTCATCGGTTAGCTCAAATGGATTGGTGTTGATTTCTTCGTAATTGCATGATGCCAATAGTGACACTGCAAATACGCCTGCTATAAATTTATATTGGTTTATCTTTTTCATAATCAAAGGGTTTGTTTTTTATAGTTTAAATTTAATGCCAAAACCGAAGCTGCGTACGCTGGGTTGCATGAAATAATCATTACCTTGTCCGTAAGTGCTTGTTGACGGTGTTAGCTCAGGGTCAAAGGGAGCTTTGCAATATAACATCCATGGATTGTTAGCAATGAAAGAAACGGTAACATCTTTCAGTATATTGGCAAACCATTTGTCTGGCATTGTATAACTGAATGTCATTTCTTGCAAGCGGATATTTGTTGCGCTGTACAGGTAGTATCCTGAAGTTTCGTAACCTCCTGTACCAATCATTTGGTAGTATGTCTTTGCATCTACCCGGCCTTGTCCTGGGAACAGAGCACCTCCGGCGTCACGAGCTTCTGCAGAACGTTTGGATACACCGAAACGGTCGAGGATAGCTTCGGTAGAAGAAGTAACCACTCCACCAAATCGTCCGTTGATTAAGAAGCTGAATCCAAATCCTTTATATGACAGGGCATTGTTCCATCCCATGTTAAAGTCCGGAGATGTCTTTCCTAAGTATACAGGCTCACCTCTTTCCAGACCGAAGGTTCCGTCACTTTTTACTTCAACATATCCCTGACTATCTTTCTTGAAGAAAGTGTTTGCATAAATATCGTGAATACTTCCACCTTCTTTCAGAATAACGCGACCATTGTCTTTCAGTACTTCCGGAATGTTAATCGGAGCTTCCATCAAATCGGTATGATAGTCTTTCACCATCTCCTTAATCTCATTTATATTCTTTGAGAATGTAAATGTAGAAGAAACAGCCAGACCGTTTTTAAACTTATCATTATAGCCGAAAGAAGCTTCCCAACCTCTATTTTCTACGTTACCTGCTTGCAGGTAAATCTTCTGATAGCCGGTGAATTCCGGTAAATCTCCCAGGAATGTCTGGTTGTATGTATTCGATTTATAGTAAGTAACTTCTGCACTGAATTTGTTCCACAGGCGTAAGCTAACTCCCACTTCGTAAGATTTGGTGCGTTCAGCTTTAAAGTCAGTGAATGGATAAATATATGTCGGCGACGGAATACCTCCGACGATTGGAGTTGTTACTGTACCAGGAGTTAATCCAGAACGAGAAACTGGAGCACCAACTTCTGTATAAGAACCACGTACTTTCAAATAAGAAATAAATTCAGGAAGCTGTACCATTTCCGAAATAATACCAGACAAACCGATAGAAGGGTAGAAGAATGATTCTTCGTTGGTATTTACCAGACGAGAGTTCCAGTCGTTACGTCCGGTCAAGGTTAAGTAAAGCATACTCTTCCATCCCAGTTCGACGTTGCCGAAAATAGCATGGTTACGGATACGGCTGTCACCGCCTTTTTCTGAAGTACGGCCGTTTGACGGGTCGATATTGGAAACAGCAAATTTGTTAGGAACTTTCAGTAAGGTTCCTTTATATCCTCTTTCCAATGCCCAATAATTGGAATAACTCCATCCAAGGTTGGCAGAAATATTAAAGTCTTTGATCTGCTTATTAATATTTACCATGAAGTCAGCATATTCCTGACGGTCATTGTAATTGCTATATTCGTAATGTCCTTTAGTACCTTCTGCAAAAACCTGGTCGGAAGATGCACAAATCTTACGTTCGAATTTTACATAAGTATCGTCCATTCTGTAACGTGCAGCCAGATTAATCCAGTCGGTTATTTTATAAGTTAATCCGACATTGAACATGTAGCGGCTCTTATTGTTGGTTGAAACGTTACGGAATGCGGTCCAGTATGGATTCTGCGAAGCATAAGTTGATTCTGCTATCGGCCAGTACTGAACGGGAATTTTGCGGCTGTCGTCAAAGCGTTCGAAAGTTTTGATTTCTTCAAAATTTTCTCCTCGTGGAAAGAGGTAGGCTGCCATAACCGGATTCCAGTATTGACCCTGCGAAACCATATTCTTATCATCTTGCTTGATATACGATGCTCCTAAATCAAGTTGTAACTTGTCATTCAGGAAAGTTGAAGTATTACGGATCGTAAAGTTCAAGCGGTTGTATGAGTTGTTGGGAACGATACCGTCAGAGTTGGTAGACGAGATAGAAGCAAATGTCTGGTTCTGTTTAGTACCGGTTGTTAAGGTCAATGAGTTGATAAAGTTAGTTCCTGTGTTGAAAAAATCTTTTTTAGGGTCATAATCAGAAGGAGTGGCGAGTTTTTCACCCCAGCTTTCATACATATCCTTTTTATTACCGTAAGTATTTTGGAATTCAGGAGTCATGTATGCTTTGCTGAATTCGGTAGAAGAAGAAAATGAAAGTTGCAATTTACCTTCTTTACCTTTTTTAGTGGTGATAAGGATCACACCGTTTGCTGCACTACTACCATACAATGCTGCTGCCGACGGACCGCTTAATACAGAGATACTTTCGATATCTTCAGGGTTGAAGTCGGCAATACCTTCAGTTCCGGCCTTTCCTTCACCCATGATACCACTGTCTGTATTTCCCATGTTTGTATTGAACAATGGAATACCGTCTACTACATAGAATGCATTGTTATCACCTTCTATAGATTTTGCACCACGCATTACTACACGTGTAGCACCACCGACACCACTGGCACTCTTGTTGATGCTTACACCGGCAATTTTACCATTCAGTGAGTTTACGAAGTTAGCGTCTTTTACTCTTACAAGCTCTTCTGATTTTACTTGCTGAACATTGTATGACAACGCTTTTTCTGCACGTTTGATACCCAATGCTGTAACAACCACTTCGTCCAAGCGTTCTGTATCTTCTCGCATAGTAACATTGATTACACCTTTATCGGCCATAAATTCTTCAGATTTGTAACCGACATAAGAGAATTGCAGAATTGCATCAGGGCTTGAAACTGTGAGTGAATAATTACCGTCAAAATCCGTTATAGCACCATTACTGGTACCTTCTTCCTTTATCGTAGCACCGATAATTGGTTCACCGTTTGCATCGACAACCTTTCCAGATATATTCGTTGGCTGTTTTTTATCGGATTTTTTCTTGATAGGGGTAATAACAATCTTGTTGCCTGAAACTTTATAAGATAAGTTCTGTTTTGCTAGTTCGTTTGTAAGCAGGTCTTTTAGTTCTTCATTTTTAACAGATAGAGAGATTCCTGTTTTACCGTTTACTTCTACATCTCTGTATGAGAAGCGGTAGGGAGTTTGTTTTTCAATAGCAGTAAAAAGTTCTTTTACCGATGCGTTATTCAGGTTGAGGCTGACTTTTCCGGTTTGTGCATAACCACCGGTAAATGTAAACATACACAAAGATGCACATAAAAGGCAAATCTTACTACGCTTTTTACTATCTTTGTGCAAATCAGTAAATTGATGTTTGATTTTCATAAGTACGTAATAAATTTAGGTTTAAAGTTCGGTTTTACTATGCGCCAACATAGTTTTACTTATGGACTGAGCCATTTCCCCGGATGATTGCCGATTGTCCGGGGATGTTTTTTCATGTTTTCATCTGTCTTTTCATAGTTTTAAGGTTAATATTTAGATTAGTTGTTATTCTATGGTTATGGTTTCTTCATCCATTGTGTATTCAAATCCGTAGTGTATTTTCAACACATTCAGAACGCTTTTTATATTTTCATCATTAAAAGAACCTGTATACACATCCTGTAATATATTTTTGTTCTTTATGTTGAAAGTTACTCCGAATTTACGTTCCAGACATTGGAATACATCTTTCATCTTCTCATGTCGGAAAGTAAGCTCTTTGGTCAGCCATGCTGTTTCCATTTTATTTGAAGTCTCTTCAAGGCTCAATAACCCTGTTCGTTTATCGTATATCACTTTCTGGTTCGGCTTTACATTCAATGTATTATGAGCGGGATCTTTTGTTGTAACATTGACACTTCCTTCTACAAGAGCCATTTCAACAAAATTTTTGTGCTCATACGCATATACATTAAATGTTGTTCCTGTTACTGTAATATCCATTACTTCAGTGCCGACAATGAACTGTTTCTCTGTATTCTTTTTAACTTCAAAATATCCTTCACCCGACAATTCTACCTTACGGTTATCACGTCCGAAATCTTGTTTGTAGGACAGTGATGATTTTGCATTCAGATGTACAAGAGTTCCATCGGGCAATGTTACCAATGAAGTTCCATGTTCACCTGAGTCTATGGTTATATTTTGCTGAGCAAGATATTCAATATCTTTATGCTGAGTATAGTATAAAACACTAATGCCACATGATAGTATCAAAAGAATGGATGCTGCTATTTGTAACCAATATTTTTGCACCTTCATGAATGGCGTTATGTGTCTTTGCTTGTTCAGTTTTCTATACAGAGAGTTTATTTTATCTTGTGATAAAGGCTCATAGCTGTTGAATTTATCCCATTCGTCAGAAAACAGAAACTCTAAATCAGCTTCAGATGACTGGTTTATCTTTGCCGATAACTCTTTAAATTCCTCAGAAGATATAGCTCCCGAACGGAATTTATCTAATAAATCTTTTACCTTGTTCTGTATGTTTGTGTCCATAAAACTATTACCTTGTTTATTGGTAATATCCACAAACACGTAAAATATAACATGTATATTTCTATGTTAGAAAACATAAAAATTAGAAATGGCTTAAAAAAAGGAGTAATATGAAAGAATATTGCTGAAGTTCGGTTCGTATTATTTTTAAGGCCGTTGATAATTGGTTACGTACTACTTGCTCTTTTATGCATAGTTGCTCTGCAATTTCTGCAACAGATAAATTTTGTTCCTTGTTTAGTTCAAAAATCTCACGTTGGCGTGGAGTAAGTTTTTCTTTAGCTTGTTTTAGTGCTTTACAGAACTGATCGAAGTCTATTTGTTTTTCAGCTTCATCTCCTGAAGTTCGTATGTTGTCATTATATTCTATAAACTCCTCCATTGAGGTGTTATTTAACTGTCGGCGTAACTCCTTAAGTAATAAATGATAAGCAATTGTAAACAGATAAGCTTTGAATGATGACTCGGCATCTAGTTTTTCTCGGTTAATCCATATGCGATAGAATGTTTCCTGTACGACATCATCTGTTGTTTCTTCCGATTTTAAGTATTGATATACAAATTGATATAGCCTTGATACCCACATTTCGTACAAGGTTCGGTAGGCTTTTTCGGAACCGGATTTTACAGATAATATTAATCTTTTTTCATCTATCATATATTATATAAGGTTAAGAACTGTCTATTTTTGTGCTATAAATATGCAAATTTAATATTTTCTTTTATTAGTTGAACATATTGGTTGGTTATAGTTGGTGGTATGTGCAAATGTTTTTTGAAGCATTTATTGTTTATGTTGTTGCAAGACCTGATAATGGTTGTCACTTTATAAAGTGATCGTTTGAATAATCCTTCTGATAGTATCTCACAGATTGCTTGTCTGGCAATTGAGGAAGAGGTTCAGTAATTCCTGATTGGCGGTATTATCTAACTGCGTTCCTTTTTCTGCTTCGAATATATTGAGTGTAGATGAGCATTCTCCACAAATGTCTATGCCTATTATTTTTTCATGTTTCAGGATAATAGATAACAAATGCTCCAGTTCATTTAATGTAAGGGAGCCTTGATCCCAATTGGTAACGGCAGACTGTGGGTTAAGTACATCCTTATCTACAGAAATATATACCGGAGTATCGATTGTTTCGTTAGAAAACTGTTTCCACGAAGCTTCGTGTTGCAGACTTTGTTCGCTATAAAATTCCACTGTTTGCCGGTATTTAGGAGAAACATGCTTAATTAGGTTTTCGGATGCTCCTATGATAATTACTTTGCGTAAATAAGGGTTCGATTCTATAGTATCTTCTACCCAGCTTCCGCACGAAATCATTTCTTCGAAAAGAGGGGGCTGCATGTCTGGATGGTGATCGAATACTATTAACGAAAAAGGTTGCTGTATTTTATCTGTCCAAAACTTAGTCAGATAATGATAGTTGCCAGAGTCGATGAAATGAATCCCATCTGCTGGATAGTTTGCTATAACTCTTTTCAGTGCATGTGCACTCTCTTTGTCACAGTAGCATTCTACACCTTGCAAGTGTGTACAGTTTAGCCATGTAAATTTTTTATTGTGGGAGAAGGGTTCGTAATCATATACTCCCGTAAAGTTCATAATAACAACTGGCTTGTTCATAGTAGAAATAAAAAAAATCCCTGTCCCGGATTTCTCTGGAACAGGGATTTGGTGGTTAGAATCGTTTATTTAATTTCAATCACTCTATTGGCTTCTTTCTTTTCTTCCTGTGTAATCTTTGGCAATTCAATGTTAAGAACACCGTTATCGACAGAGGCGCTGATTTTTTCTTTTTCAACATCTTCAGGCAGGATCATGCACTGTTCGAATTTAGAATAAGAAAACTCGCGGCGTAAATATTTCTTTTTTTCGTCTTTTGTTTCGTTCTTTTTCTCCATTGATATTACCAACTGATTATCTTCGGTAAGATGAATGTTGAAGTCTTCTTTTGTCATACCCGGAGCTGCAACTTCTATTTTATAGCTGTTGTCGTTTTCAACTACGTTAATAGCTGGAGCCGTTGCATTGGCTTTTTCCATCCAATCGTTATCAAAGAAATCATTGAAAATACTTGGTAACCAGTTCTGATTGTAATTTCTTCTAATCGGCATCATAATTGTAATCTCCTATTATTTAAGTTCTTTTATTAATCTTGTTTCTTAGAATCGTTCCTCCTTTCGCTTTCGCGATTCACCCGATATTGTGCAAACTGTATGCCCGTCTGGTATGCCTGACATTATGATAGAATATTTTAACCTTCGTTGAAAGAAAGCCAGTTGAATTAAACTTTGATAAACATAGCATAGTGTCAATCGGTCATAAAAGTGGACAGGATGTCATTCTATATTTAGTGCCTGATTTGTATTCTTATCATTTATTCCTTATTTTTGCGCTTGTAACATTTAATATTTTATATTTATGAAGAAGATTTTATCGGCCTTAATGATTGTAGCTTGCTTGTTTATGGCAATGCCGGCACAGGCTCAGTTTCAGTTTGGTCTAAAAGGGGGACTGAACATTTCGAAATTGACTTTTTCGGAAGACATTGTAAAAGGAGATAATCGTACCGGATTCTTTATTGGTCCGATGGCTGAGTTTACAATTCCTATTGTAGGTCTGGGAGTTGATGTCGCTGCCTTGTATAATCAGTCGGGTGCAAAGGCTCAAAGTGGCAATGAGGAAGTCAGCCAGACTTTTAAAAGCATTGAGGTTCCTGTTAACCTGAAGTGGACGTTAGGATTAGGAAGTACACTGGGTGCTTATATTGCTGCAGGACCTCAGTTCGGATTTAATGTAGGAAGCGGACATTTTACTGAAAGTTTCGACATGAAGTCGTGCAATACTTCATTCAATGTAGGAGCTGGTGTAAAATTACTCGGTCATTTGCAAGCTGGAGTTAATTATAACTTTGGACTGAGCAAAATGGCTAGATCGGTAGATGATCAGATGACTATTGAGATGAAACGAAATACCTGGCAGATATCATTGGCTTACATGTTTTGATATACCAGGATCTGTATAAATAAAGGTGGAGAAATTCTGTTCATACAGAAACTTTCTCCACCTTTATTTATGTGTTTATAAACTACTGCTTGTCAGTCGCATGGATATATTACTCCCCATTCTTTTCTGAGGTTGTCCATTTGTTTCATGATGCGTAATGTTTCGGCATGAGGCATGTACGGCGATTCCAGCCATCCCTTTTCAATAGCTTCGATGGAGGCATATACCTGATACTCGTAGCCGCTGATCTGTTCCGGTGCATGATATACCGCTATGGTTTTATAGTTTTCATCGACAACCCGTACCGATTCAGGGCAGTTGATATTTTCTACAATCAGATGCCCTTTGTCGCCCGAAATGACTCCCATTCTGTCACTTTTTGCATAGATACTCGATTGCAGGGTTGCCATTCTGCCATCTTTATAAAAGAGTGTTATACTTTCTTGCGCGTCGACTCCCGTTTGTGTCTTCTGGCAGACAGAATGAGTTTCAGCAATATCACTTCCGAAAGCCATTGCTGCAAAGTTTAGTGTATAGACTCCAATATCGAGCAGAGCTCCTCCTGCAAGTTCCGGACGGATAATTCTTTCTTTGTTGCTTATCGGATAGCTGAGGTTAGCCGACAAGGTATACGGTGTTCCGATTACTCCTTCTTTCAGCAGTTCTTGTATTTTAAGTGAAAGGGGCATATACCGGGTCCATATAGCTTCGGTAATGAATACTCCTTTTTCTTTGGCGAAAGCAAGGAGATCTTCAGCCTGACGGGCGTTGGCGGTAAAAGCTTTTTCGCATAATACGGGTTTACCTTTCTCAATACACATATGTGCATTGTCGTAGTGCATGGCATGTGGAGTTGCGATATAGATTAAGTCGACTTCAGGATCGCTTGCCAGTTCTTCGTAGGAACCATATGCTTTAGTGAATCCCCATTTATTCGCAAATGCTTCTGCTTTCTCCTGATTGCGCGATGCTACGGCATATCGTTCTACTCCTTTCATCTTTTCCAGTGTGGCCGCCATCTTTTGGGCGATACCTCCACAACCTATAATACCTATCTTATATATCTTCATTTTGGTTGATTTAAGAGTTTCTTTACAAAGCTATAAAAGTTTGCCTGACGTACCAAATGGGATAGAACTGTTTTTTGTAACTTTGCAGCCATGAAGAAGTACGTGGATGTCATAGTGCCTTTGCCCATAGCCGGACAATATACTTATTCCGTTCCCGATGAGTTGGCGGATAAGATAAAGGCAGGCTGTCGGATCGTCGTTCCGTTCGGGAGAAAGAAGTATTATACGGCTATTGTAACCAAAGTACACCAAACGGCGCCTGAGGCCTATGAAACAAAAGACATTATGGAGGTACTCGATGAATCTCCTGTTTTGTTGAGACGTCAGTATGATTTCTGGCAATGGCTGGCAGATTATTATCTCTGTACGTTGGGAGATGTATACAAGGCTGCCTTACCTTCTGGAATGAAGCTGGAAAGCGAAACATTAGTTGTCTTAAATCCGGAGTTTGAGGCACTGCAACCTCTTTCCGAGAAGGAACAGCGTATTCTTGATCTGTTGGGTAACGATTCGGAGCAATGTATTACACAACTGGAAAAGTCCAGTGGAATAAAGAATTTGTTGCCGGTAATCAAAGCTTTATTGGAAAAAGAGGCGATTCTGGTAAAAGAAGAGCTGAAACGCAGCTATAAACCGCGTGTAGAGAGTAGGGTGCGATTGTCTGCTGCTATGCAGACAGAAGAGGCCGTCCATCGTCAGTTTGATGCATTGGCACGTGCTCCCAAACAACTGGCTCTACTCATGAAATACATAGAGCTGTCCGGCTGGACTGGAGAAAAGAAAGAACTTAAGGAAGTTTCCCGTAAGGCTTTGTTAGATTCGGCTGGTGCTACTAGTGCAGTGCTTAATGGATTAATTGGAAAAGGAGTTTTCGAAATTTACTCGTTCGAAATCGGACGTTTGTCTGCCGAGCAAGTAAGTGTATCACCTTTGAACCCTTTAAGCAGTGCCCAGCAGCAGGCGTATAGCGAGATCCTGACGCACTTTCATCAGAAAAATGTCTGCTTGCTTCATGGTGTTACTGCAAGCGGAAAGACTGAAATCTATATTCATCTTATTCAGCAGGCAATTCAGGCAGGAAAGCAGGTGTTGTATTTGTTGCCGGAGATAGCACTGACTACACAAATCACCGAACGTTTGAAAAGGGTATTTGGTAATCGGCTGGGAATTTATCACTCCAAGTTTCCGGATGCTGAACGTGTAGAGATATGGCGTAAACAACTTACCGATGACGATTATGATGTAATACTTGGAGTACGTTCTTCGGTTTTTCTGCCTTTCCGGCGTTTGGGACTGGTCATCGTGGATGAAGAACATGAAAATACCTATAAACAGCAGGATCCGGCTCCACGTTATCATGCGCGCAATGCAGCTATCGTACTGGCATCGATGTTCGGAGCAAAGACACTGTTGGGTACGGCTACACCTTGTATCGAAACCTATTATAATGCTGTTCATGGAAAATATGGCTGGGTACAGCTTACCGAACGACATCAGAATGTTTTGCTTCCTCATATTGAGGTGGTAGATATCAAGGAACTTGCCCGAAAGAAGCGGATGACGGCTCAGTTTTCTCCACTCTTGCTTCAGAAAATCCGTGAGGCACTTGAACAGAAGGAGCAGGTTATACTTTTCCAGAACCGCAGAGGATTTGCTCCGATGATAGAATGCCGTACGTGTGGATGGATACCGAAGTGTAAGAATTGTGATGTCAGTCTGACGTATCATAAAGGATTGAATCAGCTGACCTGTCATTACTGTGGTTATACTTATGAAGTTCCAAAGTCTTGTCCGGCATGTGGAGGGGTAGAACTGATAAACCGAGGATTTGGAACCGAGAAGATAGAAGATGATATTAAACTGATATTTCCGGATGCCCGTGTGGCTCGTATGGACTTGGATACCACGCGTACCCGTACTGCATATGAAAGGATCATTGCCGATTTTGAGGATGGCAAGACGGATATTCTGATTGGTACACAGATGGTTTCAAAAGGACTTGACTTCGACCGTGTGAGTGTTGTTGGTATTTTGAATGCGGATTCGATGATGAACTATCCGGATTTCCGTTCGTATGAACGGGCTTTTCAGTTGATGGCGCAGGTTGCCGGGCGTGCTGGAAGAAAGAACAAACAGGGGCTGGTAGTGCTACAAACCAAATCTCCCGATCTTCCTTTGATCGCTCAGGTAGTAAGCAATGACTATGGAGGATTGTTCCAATCACAAATTGAAGAACGTAATTTGTTTAAGTATCCGCCTTTTTACCGGTTGATTTATGTGTATTTGAAACATCGTAAAGAGGAAGTACTCGATCAGGCTGCCGACTTGATGGCCGGGTACTTAAGAAACGGACTTGGTAGTCGTGTGCTGGGACCCGACCGTCCTCCAGTGTCGCGTATACAGACTTTATTTATTAAAAAGATTGTAGTGAAAATTGAACAACAGGCTTCGATGTCGAAAGTGCGTGAATATCTTCAGCAAGTGCAACGTGCCATTGTTGAGGATGAACGTTTCCGTTCGCTGTTGGTTTATTACGATGTCGATCCGATGTAAAAAATATTCGTATGAAAATAGAACTGGATGTACATACGCATACCGTAGCAAGCGGTCATGCTTTTAGTTCCTTGCAGGAAATGGCACAGGCTGCTGCTGGTAAGGGATTGAAATTATTAGGGATTACAGAACATTCACCGGGTATACCGGGTACATGCGATCCGATTTATTTCCGTAACCTGCATGTGGTTCCGCGCCAGATGTATGGAATAGAACTTTTGTTGGGAGCAGAAATTAATATTCTCGACAGCGAAGGCAATCTCGATCTGGATGAGTTTTATTTGAAGATTCTTGACTTGCGTATTGCCGGTATTCATTCACTTTGTTATAAGTGGGGGACACCCGAAGAGAATACACATGGTATGGTTCAGGTTGTGTCTAATCCATATATTCATATCATTAGTCATCCGGGTGATGGGACTGCAAAGTTGAACTTCGAGCCTATTGTACTTGCGGCAAAGGAGCATCATACGTTGCTTGAGATAAATAATTCATCACTGAAACCTTGTCGGGGCAAAGTTGACGCCCGGAGCAATAATCTGGAAATACTGAAGTTATGCCGTCGCTATGATGTTCCGGTGATTTTGGGTAGTGATGCACATATCTCGTTTGATATTGCCACCTACGATTATGCATTGGAGCTGGTAAATGAAACTGAGTTTCCGGAAGAATTGATTATGAATACTAGCGTAAGCAAGTTTAAAAAATATTTAGGTATCAGAGTATGAAAAGAATCTTGTTCGTTTGTCTTGGGAATATATGCCGTTCATCGTCGGCAGAAGAAATTATGCGTACGTATATCAAGCGTGCAGGACTGGAAAAGGAGATAGAAGTAGATTCAGCGGGAATCAGCAGTTATCATCAAGGAGAACTTGCCGACGACCGGATGCGTGCACATGCTATTCGCCGGGGGTATAACATTACTCACCGTTCACGTCCTGTCCGTACTGATGATTTTTATGAGTTCGATTTGATTTTGGGTATGGATGACCGCAATATTGATGCCTTGAAGGAGAAAGCTCCTGATGTGGAAACGGAACGGAAAATAGGCCGGATGACCGACTATTGTCGGGTGAAGGTAGTCGACTACGTTCCTGATCCTTATTATGGCGGGGCTCAAGGATTTGAAAATGTACTTGACATACTGGAAGATGCTTGCGGAGGTTTGCTCGATAGCTTGACTCAAGAACTCTGATTGATGATTGTAAGATATCCAGTTTATATTTTTCTTTACGCCGATATACTGCTTCTTGTAAATAATTGATAACCAATGTGTATCGGCGTATAAGAAAAACATCAGCATATTTTGTCGAAAATATCAGCATATTTTCCTGAACTTTTCTCGATGTTTTTTGAAAATTTGTACAAAAAATAATAGAGTTAGAAGAGGAGCTGATTAGACTTGCTTTTTACCTGCACTTAAAGAACTGGTTGTATGTGTAAATTACATATATTTTTCTTTCCAGTGTTGATATTCTTCATTGAGTGATTCGGGAGCCTGATTGTACCAGCTGTAACCATTTCGACGCTCATATCCAAGTTCGGAAAATGATTTACGGGGAATTCCATCACGGTCGCAGAATAGCGGTTCTTCGTTTTCCAGGTCGTAAAAACGTGCCCATACAGGTCCGGCCTTTTCGTCTTTCACTACGTGTGTGTCAGGCTTGCCTTCAGGAGTCATGAACCGCTCAACACGTATGCCATATAATTTATGTAAATCAAGCCACTCCATTGCACCATTGACTGCTGCCTTTACCCGTTCGTCCGGATCGGGGAGTTCCATTAGCAGGTGAACCAGTGAGCAGCTTTCTGCCGTGCAGAAGGAAGGCAATTCGAATGTTCGGGCCGGAGCTGGTTTTAAGGTTATGTTGTCGTGTTGCTGACACCATATGGTCGGTTTACGATTTACTCTGATTTGAGTATTCAGAATACATTCTATCCCTTTATCGAAAGCGGCGGACAGACGTGCTTTCATTTCATCGTTTACCAGTATATCGAAGGGAGCTTTTCCGTCACGAAGGTTTCGGATGATTTCCATTGTTTGTACCATGGCATCATCATTGTATGTAATATATACTTGATATCCCCTATGTTCAGGCCAGAACTGTGGCCATCCTCCGTTGTCATACTGCCCGCTTAAGATAAACTCCACTCCTTTAAGAAAGGCTTCCTTATAACGTTCTTCGGGAGATTGTTGATAAAGTCTTGCCAGATAAGTCAATTCCAGAATGGTAGCGTCATTGTCGGTTGTGGAGTCATTGCGCCTGTCTTTATCTCCTAATACGATAGGAAGTTCTCCACCCAGTGGGCGGTGAATTGGAATGTTCTTAGGCCATCCTCCTGTTGTACGTTGAAAAGCTAGCACATTATCGGCAATCCGCTTTGCTTCATCGGTTGTGAAAAAACTGTCCGGACTGTTTCTTACAATTCGTTTCCATTCTCTGGTTGTATATTCATAATCCTTGAGGGAAAGTGCTTGTTGGGAAGATGCCGGCATTGCCATTAGTGCACAAATAGCACACGTCAGAAGATTTCTGCCGCTTGCTTTGAAGAAAGTATTTTTCATATCTGTATGTGTTTAGGTTTTACATCTCAAAATTATCAAAGAAGTGCCTATACAGATAATAAAAATTGTTCTTTCCTTGGTCTTTTTTGTGCAATGCCTTTTATTTCTTCAGTTCCGGATAGCTGATACGGGTATGGTACATAGTTTTCAGCTTTTCTTTAAAGACACTTTTTACTGTAGCAATATCTTTAAATGTTATCGGACATTCCTTGAAGTATCCTTCCTGTACCTGGCTGTCTATGATCTTGTCGACAAGTCCGGAAATACTTTCTTCGGTATATTCCTTCAAGCTTCTTGAAGCTGCTTCTACCGAGTCGGCCATCATCAGAATAGCCTGTTCTTTGGTAAACGGATTGGGACCCGGATATCTGAATGCTTCTTTATCCACTTCTTCATCGGGATGCTCATTCTGATAGGATATATAGAAATACTTTGTAAGTCCTTGACCATGATGGGTGCGGATAAAGTCTTTGATCACTTGAGGCAGGTCATTTTTTTCAGCCAGCTTCATACCGTCTGTTACATGATTTATGACGATTTGTGCGCTTTGTTTATAGTTCAACTGGTCATGTGGGTTTACTCCTGTCTGGTTCTCGGTAAAGAAAGCGGGGTTCAGCATCTTTCCGATGTCATGATACATGGCACCGGTACGCACCAGCTGGCTGTTGGCACCAATGCGGTTGGCTGCGGCGGCAGTCAGGTTGGCAAGTTGCAGAGAATGCTGGAATGTTCCGGGAGCAACTTCCGACATCTCACGCATCAGCTTGTTGTTGATGTTGGAAAGTTCCACCAGGGTTACATTCGAAGTAAATCCGAAAGTCTTTTCCAAAATAAACAATAACGGATAAGTAAATAGCAGCAAAATACCGTTTATAATAAAATTGACATACATATATGTGTTAAGCTGCGCAATATCGTTCACGTGTATCAGGTCGAGTGCAAAATAGAGTATGGTATATGTTATTACGACAATCAGGGCGCTGCGTAACAATTGTGAGCGTTGAGACAGTTCGCGAAGGCTGTAGATGCTGGCCATACCGGTTATTGTCTGCAATAAGATAAACTCATGTGGGGTTCGCAGGCAGATGGAGCAAAGCAGGATTGATACAATATGTGCCATGAAAGCCGTACGTGAATCAAGGAAGATCCGTATGATCATGGGAAGCATGGTGAATGGCACTATATATACACTCATGAAAGCATGAGCTACCATGATAGCTGATATGACGGGGAAGAATATAATAAGAAAGAACAATAACCCCAGACTACCTTTCTTTTGGTAATAATCTCGGCGGAACAGTGCCAGATAGGTCATGAAGCATCCTATAAGAATAGATACAAACAGAATCTGTCCGAATAAAGTCAGACGTTTTTCTGTAATAGTTTCGCCTCGTTTGTCCCATTCTTTTTGGAGTGATCTCAAGATATCGAATGTACGCTGGTCGATGATCTCGCCGCGGTCGATTATTTTCTGTCCGTTCATTACAAACCCTTTGGCCCAGGATACTCCGGAGAGGATATCTTTTTTTGCAGCTTCCGATTTTTCCGAATCATACATGAGATTAGGAGTTAGGTAATTATTCAGATTACAGCGTTGCAATAGTGTCTTGTTGTAATGTAACGTATCAGAATAAATCAGTTCCTCGTAGGCCCTCTTAGTGGTATACAGTTCGCTTACACTTTGTAGGATAGAAGTGTTTTTATTGATGATATGAATACTGCGCATGCTGTCTTTGCGCAAGTTCCCCAGCTGTTCTACTGGAATAATTCCTTTCTCGTATACGTTTTTCAGTATTCGTTCGATATGATGCGAATATGTAGGGTCAGGAATTATCTTGCGTAAGCTCCGGTTGTAATCACTTTTAAACTGGCTGATTGCTTTTTCACCTGTATTTTCCGACAGAAGGAAGTAGGGGTGATAATTGGTCATGATGCTGTCTTGTTCCCGGCGGACCTCTTCATCTCCCTTGTATATAGGAAAATCGAATGATGCCTGTAACAAACCGTATTTCCATGGCTTGTTAATATCAAATTGATAGTTGAATGTACCTTCCTTTGGTAAGAAATAGACAATGACGGCAACTGCTGCCAAGAAAATGGCGCATTGATACAGTAATTTCTTGTATGAAAACTGTCTTTCTGCTTGGAAACTTTTCATGTGTTAGGATATTTTGCGTGCAAAATAAGAAAAAAACGGGAAATTTAGCTTAATTTTGCAGCGTATTTTTAGATAAAGACCACTATGGCAGAAAGAAAAGTTAGAGTTCGTTTTGCACCGAGTCCGACTGGTGCATTGCATATCGGTGGTGTGCGCACTGCCTTGTATAATTATCTCTTTGCACGCCAACACGGCGGAGATTTGATTTTCCGTATTGAGGATACAGACTCAAACCGTTTTGTTCCGGGGGCAGAAGAATATATTATCGAATCTTTTAAATGGTTAGGCATTAAGTTCGATGAGGGTGTAAGCTTTGGCGGAAATTACGGTCCGTACCGTCAGTCTGAACGTCGTGATATTTATAAGAAATATGTA
>UMCR01043873.1_pt1 | contig 42744 bp, 40 predicted proteins | sample 1964301 | NCBI WGS metagenome assembly UMCR01 (sample SAMEA4835975, study PRJEB28245) | human gut metagenome | biome: gut microbiome; material: fecal sample | place: Denmark | collected 2008
CATTCGCGTTCGCATTGTTGTACCCGCGATAGACCACACGGCCGGTGGCTGTGCTTATCCAGTACATGTCTGAATAGTATGTGCTCGACGAGCCATTCATCGAGCCTACTGGCACTACCGCCATCAGCCTTCCATGAGCCACTGCCGTTATCCAGTTACCGCTATTCGTCGTACCCTTTATCATGATCGTGCTGCCATCGGGCATCCAAATGCGCCACTTGCCCTCATTGCCGCTTGTGTTCGGCAAGTCCACACCGTCCATCATGTCATACTTGTGTCCGTAGATGTCCTCATAGCCCAGGCAGCAGATATTGTTCACCTGCGTCACCTTTGCAGCACCATACTCGTCCTTGTCCACATACCAGGCATATTGGTGCACTCTGTTCTCGTCCACCAGACTGTTTGTAACATTCGGGTTGATTGCCTTTGCGCCCTCATAGCCTATGGTGTCCTGCATGCCTCTTGACATCGTGCCGCCAGTCGTGCGCATATTCGTATGCGAGCCAGCGCCACACTGCTCCTGCATGTTCCTCCTGCCATACTTCGCGTATGCAAGGTTCGCTATGCGGAAGTGCATCAGAGCGTCAATCTGCTGCATACCTCGCTGCACGCTGTAATAATGGAAGTCCGTCCATGTCATACTTGCAGTGGTACTGCCGCCGGTTATGCAGGCACGCAGTTTGCTGCCCACAACAGAACTGCCCACAACAGCACACAGATGCTCCTCGTTGGCAAACCATTCAGGCTCCATATCCTCTATCTTGCTGCTGTTGGATAGTACAACCTTGTCAAACTCGGCTGTGTTCAATATAGAGAAGTACAAAGTCTTGGCTCCCTCAGGCACATCGCTGATAAGATACATACCAGCCTCATATCTGTTTCCCAGCGTTGGCACCACGACGCTCTTCACCACATTGCCGTTCACGTCGGCAAATGCGCTGCCCACAAGGTTCGTGCCTGGCACACTCGGCCAACGGACACGCTTGTGCTTCGACACATCCACCACGCACACCGAATAAGAACTGTCCGTGCTCATGGCATTTGCTATGGTGTCTCTGCCGCTCATCACTTTCCTGCCTTTAGTGTAACCGCCCTGCACCGCCTTGATGTCATCAAGCGTCAATACGTCCACGTTTGGCACAGCTGGCATGTGGTCCTTATCCTTCGAGCTGTAGCAACTGTAGTCCTTGCTGTTCAAAAAGTCATTGATACCCTTGCTCCAGAAGAAAGGCTCGTGCATCATCAGGTCACCCTCACTGCCGTCAAGTTTGGCAGGAGTCCCGTCGGCATACTTGGTGCTGTCCTTATCGTCAAGCTCCATGTAAGTCATCTCACCGTCCAGATTGTTCACCACGGTATCGACATTCGCTATGTTCACGTTCCTCGTGGTCGCCTTCTTTGTCACCTTCGCCAGCACTCTGTGGCGGTTCTTCAGTATCGCTGCCACATGGCCGCTTGGCTTGTAGTCGTTGCCGTACTTATAGCCCGTGCCGTTATCCAAGTTCGAGAGATTTGCATCGTCTGCCACGCTCTCGTCGCTCTCCAGCATTGTATATTCAGGCTGCTCGATGTTCAACTCCGGGTAGTGCTCGATGTATGCAGCATAGGTCTCATCATCAACGTAACGGGTCAGCCGGTATGTGCCCACCAGTCGGCAGCTCTCCACGTTTCCACCATTCTCGTCCACACCGCCCGTCTGCATCAGTGAGGCCAGCAGGCTGCCGTCGCCTTCCATGTCGATGCCCGTCACACGCAGATACTTCACGTTTCCGCACCTTGCGTGCAGCGTCTGCCAGTCCACACCCGGACAATTGTCAACCACAAGTCTGTTGATGTTGCTTGTGCCCTCCAGCGTCAGACCGCTGGTCGTCAGTTTGCCCAGATAGCGCAGTTCCAGTGTCTGCAACGTTGCCGGGAGTGTTATGCTCGTCAGCGGAGCACCCTGTGCGAAGTTCACGCCGGTCAGGGCTGTCTTGCCTGCCTTCAGTGTCTCCAGCTTCGTGTTGTTGCTCAAGTCTATGCCAGTGAAGCTGCCTGACTTCAAGCCGGTCATATTCAGTGTACGCAGGTTTCGGCAACCGTTTACCAGCAATGCGTTCAGCGTTGTCTGTGTCTGGCCGCAGCTCACGTCAAGCGTCCTCAGGGCGGAGCAGTTGTTCAAGTTCAGAGTCTGGAGTATGGCATGGCTAACGTCCGTCAAGTCAAGCCCCATGATGCGGCTCGCACCGTAGATGTATTGCGGGTCATTCACGATGAGGTCCGTGTCAAGCGTCAGTTCCACCTGACTTCCCGTGTCCTCCGCAAGCACTGCGCTTTCATGCGGAGTACCGCTCGTGTAGCCGTACCCGAAGAAATACCGCTCGCTCGCCGTGATCCTTATCTTCCGGTTGTCACTTCCGAACTTATAGCCGAAGTAGGCCGCGAAACTGTCCTTTCTGTATGTTCCGCACACATACTGGCTGTCCAGCAATGCAAACCGGTTCTGGATGGTATAGGTGCGGTGCGCATATCGGCTGCCCTGGAGTGCATAGAGATAGTCATAGTGACTCGTAGTGCCGTCGGCCGTCGTCACACCCTCCGTCAGCGGTTTGATGTACTTGTAGATGCCGTCCTTGTTGTAGATGCGCTCACACCAGTTGCCCATCATCTCCTCATTGAACACCTTCAGCACATACTCCAGCGACATCGTGCTTCGCAGCTTGTCTGCCACCTCCCTCAGTTTGTCCGGGCAGCCTCTCACAAGTTCCCACAGCACGGAGTCGTGTCCTGCAAACGCATACGAGCCGATGCTCTCGTCCATCGTCTCCCACGTTATCGTGTAGTCGTATTTCAGAACCGAGTCGTTGCGCTCACCGAACACCGTGTCCATGTCGTATGGGATGAAATACCATATCTTGCCGTCCCACGTCACGAGCATCATGTTCTTCGCGCGGTTGTCCACAGCCATGAAGTAGTCCGTTATCAGATACCATGCAAATGGCGAGTCGTTGCCGAAGTATTCCGCATATTCGTTCAGGAATTTCGTCGGGTTGCCCTTGCAAGAGTATATCCACTCCCAAAGGCGCTTCACTGCCGCCTTGTCGTCCTCATGCGCCGTCGCCCATGTGTCGTCGGCCTTGAAGCGGAACTCCAGAGCGTCGTCAAACGTGTCCATGTTGCTCGTGCCGAACAGGCATAATGTCTCCGAGTTGTTCAGGAACTCCAGGCAGATACACTTGTTGCGCCCGCCCTTCAGTGCAGTCTCGTCATTGAAGCCCTCGATACCCTCAAAGCCGTAGATGATGCCGCTGCCGCTCTTCTCGTTGTTGAAGTTGTACTTGCCAAGATACACGTTCTCACCCGTGCCGTTGTTGTCGTAGAACAAATCTATCGGGAAACCGTCCACGCCGATTCTCACATCATAGTTGCCCTTGTAGGCCATTTGTGGCGGAGTCAGCCAGCCGCATCTCTTCCAGATGTCGTTCACCACTCTCACCGCACCCGTATTGTGCGTAGATGAAGAATCCGAGAAGTCCGCCTTCAGACAGAATATGTCTATCGGTCTTGCACCTGGTTTGAACGAATATTTGAAGTCCGCTACCTCCACACCGTTCACATACAGCTTCGTGCCGTACTTCGTCGAGCGGCTGAAGTAGATGCGGTAGTTCTTTCTCGGGTAGGTCGTCGATGAGGTGCCTTGTATCCTCAGTCCGCACTGGTAGATGATGAAGTCATACTCCTTACCGTAGGCAGAGTAGAAGTAGATGTCCACCGGAACCTCAAACTTCTTGTTGTTCGTCTGGTTCACCAGGTTCACGTCGCCCACAATCCTCATCACGCTCTTGCCCATTGCCCTCAGCTTGTCGATGTCAACGTCTGTGCCCTCGTCGTCCATCACCTGGTTCTTCTCGAACAGCACCACCATCTCGTCGCTTGTCGGACGGTCCACCATATAGTTCGACAGCTCCTCATCATCACCCAACGCACGGTTGTACACACGCATGTTCCGCACCTCTACATCTGCACTCTCGCTCGTGATCTTGATGTTCGTGGGTTCTTCCTGGAGCAGCGAGTCCGTCGAGGCATACTGCTTCGCGCCGCATAGGATGCCGTTCACATACAGCATCATCAGTCGGTTGCCCTTCTTCTCCTGCACCACGAAGGCTATCTTCAGGGTCAGACCGCTTGCAAACTTAGTGCCTACTTCCGAACCTGCGCCCGTCCGCATCAGAGCCTCCTGCGTCGTCAGTCTGAAACCCACGCCGCCGGTCATGCAGTCCACAACCGTACCTTTGCGGTCGGTCACGTTCGTGCATGTCAGCTCCATCTCGTAGGTTGCGCCCGTGGTGGTCGCGTCGTTGCCGAAAGGCTTGTACCCGATTTCAACATTCGCGCCGTTCGTCAGCTTCAAGGCATCTCCCGTCCAGCCGTTGCTCTGCCAGTCAAAACCTTCAAACACCGTTTGAACGTCGTTATAACGCCATTCAGCAGGCTCGCTCTCGGCATTGCTTCTGCCGGCTGCCGTCAGCTTCAGCACAAGTCCGGCAGTCGCCTCGCTCAGGTCGATGCCGCTCTCCGTCACGTTCACATTGAACTTGTATTCGGTCGTGCCGCACTTCAGCACCATCGCAACCGCGCCTTTCTCCAGGAAACGGTTCGTGTAGGTCTGCACCGTTCTCGGCACGCTCACTGTCTGTGTCCTTATGCCGTCCCTCCACACGCTCATGCTTGCAGGGGTCGCTGTCGGGTCATACGCCACGAAGTCGAACAACACCTGCTCATACTGGCCTGTGTCGATAGTCGGGGTGAGATGGTCTGCCGTAAAGACGCGTCCGTCCTTGAAGGTTATCTTGGTTCCTATATATGGAGCGCTGCTGCCGGTCTTCAATATATCGAAATAGATGCTCTCGCTCTTCAGTGTCAGTTCCTCGCTTGCCTTCATCTCAGCCACCATCTGCACGGTATGCCTGCCGACAGCAAGCCCGGACATGGAGAGCGTAAAACTACCGTTGGTCGTACCGCTCCTCGTGACAGAAACGGAATCTTTCTGTATGCCGTCCACATAGAGGGTGACGGTCTTTGTACCGCTTCCGCTTACGGCATAGGGTATGCCCACATTCTCGCTCACGCCATAACCACCCTTTGCAATGCACTCGGCAATATTGAAACCGCTCGTCAGTGCAAGCGTCACCGCCTTCACGCTTACATAGCTCTGCTTGGTCTGCGTCTTGCCTGTGGTCGGGTCAGTGGTGGTGGCCTTCACATAGATGTCAGTCGTGCCCAAAAGGAGGTATTTCGTCAGGTCCAGCGTATAGGTGCCCTTGCTCACGTCCTGCTGCGTATCGGAATACATCAGCGTCGCGCCGCGTTTCATCTGTATCTTCACCGTGGCTTTCTGCCCCGTCGATGTCCCCTTCTCGTCACCGCTGCTGTACTGGTGGTCGTAGAACCATGTGAGTGTGGCCTTGTCGCCTTCCTTGATGACGGACTTGTCTGTTTCTGCCGTCAACACGATTTTGGTGGTGGAGGTTTCTCCGCCACCGCCGCCTTTTCCTGCCGGTATGTCCAGACCTACGACCTCCGCACCACTCTTGTTGGTCAGCGTCACACGCACGGTGCTCTCGTCATCGCTCAGTTCGGCACTGCCGCCGAATATGGTGTTGGCTTCGACCTCTGCAAGTTTGGCAGCCACGGCCGCGTTCTGCACCGGATTGGTGGAGTTCGTGTTCAGGCTCTCGTCCACCTCTGTCTCGTTGATGGTGAGGTTCACGTTGCCCGCGCTGTCAAGCGTCTGTTTCTTTCCGTTTACAGAAATGCTCTTCACGTTGCCCGCACCGCCGAAGTCCTCCCAGCTCGCCACCTGTTCCCAACTGTCAAGGCTCGTGCCGATGAACTGTTTGGTCTCCCACTTGCCCTGTGCCGTCTCGTAGGTGATGCAGCGTCCCTTGGCACGTTTCTTCTCCTCCACGGCAACAATGGCGGTCGCCAATGTGTAGTAACCACTCTCAAGCGGGATTTCCTCTGTCACGTTGCAGGTGTTTCCGCCACTGCCGCCTGTGGCATATTCCTGCCATTTCTCCGCATCATGGAGGTCGTTGTCGGGGTCACCGGTGAACTGCCAGGACTCCCAGCCGTCCGCACTTCTGAATATCATCACGCAGCCGGTGGTGAACACTTTCTCCCCACCAGTGCTCTCGTTGCCGGCAATGGTCTCCAACGCTTCAGACCAGTCACTGAATATGCGGTCGGCATCACCGATAAGGCTGTTCACCAGCACCACCGGGTGGGTGTTGGCCGCTGCGATGGCATCATTCAGTTTTGCCGTGGCGGCATCGGCAAGCATGGCCGAATTGTTGGCCGTGAGTGCCGCACTGGAAGCCACACCTGCAGCATCTTTGGCCTGCTGTGCTGCTGTCCCTGCCGCTTTCGATGATGCGTCCGCCGTGGCAGCCGCCGTGTTCGCGGTCTTGGCCGCTTCCTCCGCAGGTTTCGCAAGCAGGGACACAGGCACGCGGACCACTTTCTCCCCTTGCATGGCCGGCAGTGAGTTCACGCTGTCAAGCGAGGTGACGGTTTCCAGCTCGTCCACGCTCTGGCTGTCGGTCTTTATCTGGTTCAGGACTTCCTGAACGACTGTTTTCTTCTCCTCGTCTGTCATATCATTCGTTGTTAGGGTTATTATCCAACTGCTCGTTCAGTCCGTCTATGAAGCCGGGCACGCAAAGACGCTCGGCGACAATGCGCACAAGTTTCACCTCGTCATCAGTGTAGTCCGCCTCGCCCTCACTCCCGTATATCTTCATGGCGAGGGAGTGCGCCTTGATGCCGTTCACGTTGTTGTATATCATGTCCGCGAAAGACTCGCGTACATCCATTGTCCGTGCAGATTTGTGGTTCACTGCCATGTAAACATTGAAATGCTGAAAATCTATCTTCATATTATGATACATTAGTTATTATTCCGTTCTCTACCGTCACAGTTTTACCCTTGAATCTTCCAGACCAGCCGTTCTGTGGCCACATTCTGTCCGCCTGGATAGTACCGCCCGTTACAATTATATCGCCTGCGTTGACAAGTATGTCACCGTCAAAATACCCCGCGCACATGGTATTGCTGTTCGGGAATGTGGGGGTGCTCCTGCAACTTCCGTAAATTCCACTGCCGCCCATCGGGGCAAGCCCGGCGATGGCGTTGCTGAACATGTCCGCCTTGATATACACGCAGGTTTTCCTGCTCCAGGTATCGTCATAGCCAAGCCTTATCTCAGCCAGGCTGTCGCTCCATTTCATGCAGGCGTTCTGAATATCAAAGCCGCCCACTCTTCCGCCGTCCTCGACGAACACCTTGCCGTATATCGTCGCATTCTGCGTGACGATGCTGCCGTCCTCCAATATCTTGAAGTTGCCGTTGGCCGTGACGATTCCCTCCAATTGTATGTTGGCGGCCTTTATCTTCACACCGTCCTGACCCGCTCCGACAAATGATTTCAGATTACCGTCCCCGTCGATGGCGTACAGACCCGACACCTTGGAAGTGGTGATAAGCCCTGTCTCCTCCAGCATGTTCTCGTCCTTGTCGAACACGGCAGCGGAGATTTTCACAAGACGCTCGCTCTGCTCGAACAACGTGCGGTAGCGGTGCGTCAGCGCCTCGTACTTGTCGGTGCTGAGCACCAGCATATACATGTAGATGTCACCGTCAAACTCCAGACGGAAGTCGCCCGTTCCGTTCCACAGGCCGTTTCCGGTATATTGCACATAGCCTTCGGTCTCCGCAATCTCCTCGCTTATCTCCATGCTGTTGAAGTTGGCGAAGCCTGTCTTGTCCACATTCTCGAAGCGGACCTTCAGCGTGCCGACCTTGGCACAGCGGTAGAAGAATGTCAGATACACAGGCAGGGCCTCTTTCTGCCCCTCGTCATTGGTCGGGAACGTGGGCACATAGCGCAGGTTCCCGTGTTTCTGCAGTATGTACTTGTTGCGTATGCGCACCACCGTGCGCCCCATGTCCGTGACCACGCTTGCGCCGTCGCCTTTTTTGGAGAGCACGTTGCCGTTGGCCCATATCCACTTGTTGCCGACAAGGAAGAACACGGTCTCGTTCTCGGAGTTCCATTTCTCCAGCCCCGATGTGAACGTGGGGTTGTTCAGGTAGCCTTTCTCGCTCAGGAAGTCGTTCCGCACGCTGTCTATCGCGCTCTGCACCTTCCCCTCCGTTATCTCCAGCTTGGTCTTGATGTCCTCGCCGGTGGAAAGCAGGAACGTGCCGCGCAGATACACGTTGTCGGCATACAGGCCGTTGCCCTTCGGCTGGTTATCCAGTGGAAAGCGGTCGTCCTTGATGTCGTTAAGGTTGCCGAGCCTTGCACGCAGGGCGTGGTCAAAGTTCTTGGCGTTCACTCCGTCCAGCACGTCCACTCTCGGGTGGCCGTCCTCCGAGGCGGAGATGAGGACGAGGTTCTGGCGGTTCGCCGTCTCGGTGTTGCCCATAAGCACACACTCGTCGCCCTCTTCGGGCTGTGCGGTCTCAAACTCGGATTTCTCCACAAGTATGCCACCATTCGCGATGCCGGCCACTTCCACCCAGTAGGCTTTCTGCGACGTGCCGGTGAACACCTGGCAGCGCATCAGGTCGTGCGCCACGAAGGTGTTCTCCTGCTCGAAGGTGATGTGCCAGTAGTCGCCCTGCTCCCGCACCGTCTTTATCTTGCCGTTGGCCGCGCTGACGCAAATCTGTCCGCCCACGCTGCGCACCTTGTTTATCAGCAGTTCAAAGACATTCATCACGCGCCTCACGGTTATCTTGTCAACTATCAGGTGCGACAGCAGGTCCTCGTCAAGGCCGATTTGCCAGCCGTTGCCTGTCATGCCACTGCCGCCATAGTTGGCGCTGCGCAACAGTTCGCGCACCACAAGGGTGAGCAATTCGGCATTGCCCTTGCCATCGATGCGCCCATTCTCTTCCAGTCCGATACCGATGCCTTCCTCGAAAGTGATTTTCTTCTTCGCACGGTCGTTGCGTTTCTTGCTGATGAACTCCTGCTGGCTCCGTCTTGCGGAGAAAATGTTGTTGTCGGTCGGCTGCGTGTCGTCCCACGAGCGTATGATGTCGGGCAGGGCCACGCCCTCTGTCCTGGACTTGGTATAGTTCTTCAGCTCTCCGATGCTGTCGTTCACCTTGTCAAGCGCGCCTGTCTGCAGGGCGTCGCTGATTTCAAGGTCCATCTGGCTTGGCAGGTTCGCCTTGCGCGTTATCTTGGTGATACGGCTCTGCCGGTAGCCGTTCTCCGGGAAATACTTGTCGCTCACAAGCCGGACACGCCTGCCTACATGGAGCACGGCATTGTTCTCCTCCACCCACACATGGTCGGTCGGAGCCTTATAGACGCTGATGTCCTTCCAGTGCTCGGCATTGTACTTCTCCACCGCATTCAGGAACTCCTCCTCCGCTATCGGGTAGTACTCGTCGGGCATACGCACGTTCCACAGGATATAGTGGTCGCCCACTTTGGGCACGAGCTTTCCTCCGGGCAGCTGGGTGTCGTCGTCATACGGCCAGATGGTGATTATCTCGAACTCGCGTGTCTTGCTGTCGAAGTTCACCTCGAAATAGTGGTCGTCATCGGTACCGAGCCCGGCAAGCTCACCGTCCTGGAACGAGACGCGCTTGGTCTCGCCTGCCAGTTCATAGTCGTTGGGATCGAAGTTCAGCATGTCGTCCCTGAAGTAGTAGATAGTGAACGCGTTGCCGTCATCGTCCTTGACATTCTCGCTGCGCACACTGCTCACCTCACCGGTGCGTCTTGGATAGATGCCGCTGAACGCGTCTTTCTCGTAGTGGTCATAGATGCCGTACTCGTCGGTGTGCAGTTCCACATACTGGCGGCCGCCGGGCAGCATCAGACGGCTGTGGCCGTATTTCTCCGCATCGATGTTGCGGGTGCTGCCTATCGGGAACAGGCGCGTGTAGAACTTGTTGGTGTTGTCAGTGTCACGCTCCAGGCTCGTCAGTCCGTTGCCGTACCCCAATATTATTTCCTCGCCGTGCTCGCATCTGCAGATGTTCACGGTCTGCCCTTCCACCCACCACTCGGCACTGCCGCCCACTTTCTCGGCTATCTCCTTCAGCGCCTCGTCGCAGTACTTGCCCTCGTAGTCGATGACAATGAGGTCGGTGCCGTCCACCTGCCCCACCTTCCAGTCGGTGGTGTGCCCCATGCCGTTGTTGATGCACTTCACCACCATCGCCACATGCTCTCTCGTAGTGGCGGTGAGGGTGAACACGGGCTCGGCATTGTTGTCTGTGGTCTCCAGCACGAGGAAACGCTTTATCAGGCTCTCGATGCCGTAAAATTTCACGTCATACGACCACTCGCCATCGCTCTTCTGGGCAGGGGCGTATTTCTCGGTGAGCCAGTAGCGCTCGCCCTCAAAGTCCACATAGTCGTTCACATCGAGGGGTATGTGCTCGTAATGGGTGAAGGAGAGCGTCAGCACGTTGTCGCCCTGAACCTCCTTCTGCTGGGTGCTGCCGTCACCGGGCGAGATGTCCGTCCGGGCGGTGCCGTATTTGTCGTATATCGTCAGAACCATATAGGAATGCTGTTTGAATGTCATTAGATGATGGGGACAGGCTCGCGGAACTTCACCTTGAACTTGCCGGCGTTCACACCCTCCTTCCACAGGTAGGTGAGCGGTGTGAACTTGGGGCTCTCGCTGTATTTCACATGCAGGGTAAGGTCAAGCTGCGTGAATACGATGTCCAGCCAGCCGCCCTTGCCATGTTTCAGGAAATTGATGAACAAGAAGTATTTCCGCAGCCAACCCGCCTGTGTCTTGTCATACAGGGCGAAGTTGAGCGTGATGTCCCTCGGCTCGTTTCTCGGTGTAAGCGTGGCGGAGTATTTCTCGCCCTGCTCCTCGCGTATGTTCACGGCGGTGTCCTTCTTCGTCTTGCTCGGTGTGAGTATGGCGGTGAGGTTATCCATGCCGCCACGTTTGTCCTCGACGAGGAACACGCCGTATTCTTTCCAGATGTCGGTGCCGTTCACCAGCACCAGCCCTCCAAGTATCTTGTCCATGTCATTTTACTTTTAGTCCGTCCCTTACTATTTTTCTGATGTCCTCCTTTATCTCGCCAAGATGCCCCGCGCTCGTGCCGGTGTTCTCGGCAATCCGGGCAAGGTGGCTCTCGGCAAGGTTCATGCGGTCGGCCACGGTCTCCAGACGCTCGTCCATGCTTGACCAGTGCTGCAGTCCGCTGGTGAACATGCCCTCCAGTTTCGTGCCCTGATCCTGCGTCATGGCGGTAAAGCCGCCGGACTTCGCGCTCTGGCTGGTACCGCCCGTGTCCTCGTAGCCGGTGACCTTCGCCCACTCGTCCCTGCGTTTCAGCCCTTCCGCCACTATCTCGTCATAGCGGCGGTTGAAGTCCTCGATGTCCTTTTCCGTCAGCTCGCCGTTCTTGTCGGAGATAAGCTGTGCCCAGTCATCGTACAACTGCTTCAGCTCACCGTTGATGAGGTCTTCCATGGAATAGCTCAGCAGGGCTTTCTGCATGTCCGTGGCGAAGTCCTCGGCAAAGTCCTTGGAGGTTTTCTTCATGTCCATCAGGTTGGAGATGAAGCTGTCCTTCATGCTGTCGAAACTTATCTGGGTGATGGTCTCGCGCCAGCTGTCGGTCAGTTCCTCTATCTTTCCTGCCTGGTCCGCGTAGTCCTGCAGCTTGTCCAGCACATCATTTCCATAACCGCCCTTGCCGGTGTTCTTGATGTACTCGGCTATATCCACATTGGAGAGGAGTTTCTTCATCTCCTCCGGTGTAAGGCTCCAGATGCTGCCGTCAAAGTTCTCCTTCACGTTCTGCCTTATCCATGCCGTCTGGTCATCTGAAAAGCCGTTCCAGTAGTAGTTCCAGCTGTGGTGGTGCTTCCAGTAGCCTGCCTGTGCCTGCGCGATGCCCAGGTAGTTGGCGTTGGTCTCCTCCTGGTTGCGCTTGGCCTGCTCGTAGGCATCGGTGGCTTTCTGACCGTAGCTTTTCTCCATCACATCGGTCAGGTCCTCGATGGCGTTCTGCAGGAGTTCCGTGCGCTCGGTCAGATTCTCTATGGTCTTCTTCACCTCTTTCTCGTTGCCGTTCAGACCGAAGAGGTCGTCTATGCCGAACCACCCGGCAATGCCGCTGAGCAGCCCCTGCACGATGTTGCCTACGTCCTTGATGACATCGATGATGATTTCGGGAAGTTCCTCCACCACCTTGTTTATCGTGTCGGCCACCTTGTCAAGCAGGTCGTTGATAAAGCCTTTCGGGTCATCGCCCAACGCGTCGAGTAGCTGGAGTATGGCACCGACGATGCCGCCCACCTTTCCGCCCAGCTCGCCCAACGACTTGCCGATGCCGTCAGAGCCTTTGGAAAGCGAGGTGATAAGTTTGGTGATGCCGTTGGCAAAGCCGTACAGTGAGCCGTCCGACATCTCGTTCAGGTAGCCGGTGAAATTCTTGATGCCCTGCGCCGCCGCGTTGGTGTTGTCGGTGAGGGTTTTCCGTGCCTTGTCGCTGGCCTCCTGCGCCTCGTTCTGCGACGCAGCCGTCGCATAGACCTTGCCCTGCGCTATGTCCACCGCTTTCTGTGCGATTTCCTTTGAGGCATCGTCGGTGGCATCGGCAAGGTCTTGCTGCGCCTGTTCCAAATCGGTCACGGCCTGCGTGTGGGCGTCGGTTTTCTCGCGGAGCGTGCGCACGCTGTCCTGATAGGCCTTCACGTTCTTGGCAATCGTGTCCCATATCTTGAAGTTGAAGGCGCTGGTGCTGTTGCCACCGGTCTCGTCCTTCAGTTTCGCCTGCAGGTCGGTATATACCTTCTTGTTTTCCGCCGAGAGTTTCTTGAACTCGGAGGTCTGCATGTACTCCTCTATCTTGGCGAGTGTCTCTTTCGCAACGTCTTTGAGCACGTTGCCGACACCCTCGAAAGTGGTGCTCCAGTCTATGTTCAAGGCGAGGTTCTGGGCATTGGTCTGACTGACGGCAGCATCACGCTCCTTTTCGAGCTTGCGGACTTGCCACCGCTTTTCCTCCGCCGTGCCGTCGCCCTCGTTCACCTCGCGTATCTTCTCGGCGTATTCCTTGGCGATGGCGTATTTCTGCTCCTGGAGCGTACCATACTCGCGCAGGTAGTCCACCATGGCCTGGAGCTCGTTCTTCAGGGATTCCTTGTCGATTTCCTCCAGACCCTTGCGCTGTTCCTCCTGTGCCAGACGAAGCCGTTCCGCAAGGGCTTCGCCCTGCTCCTCCGTGAGATTTCCACCCTGCGCATCGCGCCACTTGGCCTCCTGCGCCTTTATCTCGGATTCCTCTTTCTGGTAGTTGAACTTTATCTGCCGGATTCGCTTGGCACTGCCCTCAGCCATCTGGTCGATGCTTTCCTGCTCGTTCTCCTGACGGAGCCGCGCAAGTTCCTCGGCCCGCTTTTGCTCGGCCGCCTTCTCGCGCTCCAGTTCTTTCTGCCGGTCCTTGTCTCCGTTGCCACCAGTCGGCTTGTGTTCGGGCTTGGAATGGCCGCCGATATTGCTGTTCTTGCCTATCTCGCCCATTTCCTTTGTCAGGTCCTCCGCCTGTTTGAGCAGGTCGTCACGGAGTTTCTCGGCATCGGCGATGGCCTGCTCCTTGTTCTTCTCATTCTCTTCCTTGATGATGGCCGACGCGTCTATCTGGCCGTTGGTCTCTCCTTGCGCAAAATAGAGGAGAGACTTCTTGAACCACCCCATGGAGCCATCGACATCATCTGCATCGGTCGCCTTCAGCTTGTTCACCTTGTCGTCGGCTTCCACGGCCTTGTTGACCAGTGCCTGTGCCTTGGCCTACAGGAAGAGCATCTGGATATAGTCGGCCGCTTTCTGCGTGAGGACATCGTACCACTCGGCAACGGTGTCATAGTAGCCGAAAGCCTCGCCGTACTTGCGGTTCAGTTCCTCGGTCTTCTTCTTTTCCTCCTCCTTGCTGCCGGTGAACTCCTTCAGCTCGCGAATGGTGTTGTCTATCTCGAAACGGGTCTTTATCATCTGCGCCCTGCCCTCGCTCTCCACCTCGATGAGCTCCTGCGCCTTCTGCCGTGCCTCCTCCTGCGCATCGCTGTATTTGTTGAACAGGACTATCAGGCCGGTGATGACGGCGGACAGACCCAGCGTGAGGGTCGCCATGAGCGCAGACGCCGCTGCGGTGGAGATGCCGAGAGCTGCCGCCAGCCTTGTGTTGGCCGCCGTCAGCAGGTTCTTCATCTTCACCACCGTCACCAGTCGGAATGCGGAGTCTTTGTTCAGGGTGTTGAACACCTGCTGCAGACCCATCGTGACGGCCATGACGGACTGCACCCTCGCCTGTATCTTGGCAAGGTTCTCGTTTTCGGAGGCGAACAGGGACACGGCACCGGTGGCGGCGGTGAACATGCCGGACAAACCGCTGATGCCGGACATGAAGCCCTGCAGGTTGGCATCATCGTTGGAGAGTATCTTGGTCTGGGTATGGAGGTCGGCGATGGTATCGGACAGCAGGGCTGCCTTCTCCGCCATCTCGCGGTACTCTTCAGTGTCCTGCTTCCCTTCCAGACGCATCTTGGCCATCGCGTTCTGCAACTCGCGCAACTGCATGGCCAGACGCTTGTTGCTCTCCCGGTTTTCCTCCTGCTCGCGTGTGAGGCTGGCGAGTATCAGCTTCTCTTCCTCCAACGCTTTCTTGGCGGCGTTGAGTTCGGCAAGGGCTGCGGACTGGGCGTTACCGGGGGCTGCGTTCTTGTAGGCTTTCTCCAGCTCCTTGATACAGGACGTGGTGTACTTCACCAAGTCCTTGCTCTCGGCGATACGCTCGGCAAGGGTCTTCTGCGCCACAGCCGCCGTGGTGCTGGACTCGGAGAGCTTGCCATGCTCCTTCTCTAAGTCGGACACAGCCTTTTCCGCCTGGCGGTGTTGTTTCTCCAGATAGACGAGGGTGTTCCGCTCCTCGTCCAGCACCTTACGGCAAGCCATGACATCGGCGGCGAGTTCCTTCTGGGCGGTACCTGGTTTCATGCCTGCAAGCTGCCTCTCCATACGGCTGAGGTCTGCGGCCACGCCGTCAATGACCTTGTGCTGCTCGGCTATCTTGGCGTTCACCAGCTCGGCTGCTTTCTTGGCATTATAGATGAGGGTGTCGATATGCGCGTTGGCATTGTCGATACCGTCACTCAGTTTGTCCTTCATCAGGAACTCTATCTCTACGGGCTTGCTCATGCTTTCAATTCAGTTTACTTTGGAAAAATCCTGCTATGTCTTCGGCTTCCTCCTCGGCGGTCTTGCCGCTGTCGGGTCTGCCTGCTTTCTTCTTGATGTAACGTGGGGCATCGCACAGCATCATGATGAGGGTCTGGTAGTTCACGCCGTGGAGTATGTAGTCCACGCTCCAGCCTGTGGCGCTGGCTATCTGCCACACGAATCCGAAAGGGCTATGGGAACCTTCATACTCGGTCCTTAACTCCCCTTCTTTCCTTGGCTCAGTCTCAGCTTCATCGGGTTCGTCCGTTCCGCGGATCTGATAATACTCATAAAAGGGTCTGTGCCCATCAGCCGCTCGAACTGCTCGGTGGCGGCCACCTGGTACCGGTACGCCACAAAGTTGCGCACGAGCCATGCGGTCAGCCCCACAAGCAGATGGCGGGATATATATCCCCTGCACACGGTGTAGGCGATAATGCGCGACAGGCATTTGCCGTGTTTGGCAATGAAACGCATCTGCCCCAGCTTAGGCATAGTCCGCACCTCTTCTGCCGTTATGTCCATCTCCAGGTACTGCCGGCCGATTTCTATCTGCCCTGCCAACGTGGGGCGTTTCATGGTGACGCGCACCTTCAGCGGTTTCTTGCGGAACGGCAGTCGTATGTCCTTAAACGGCACGGAGACACCCCTGTCAAGGAGTGCCTCCGCCGCTTCTTTTTCGAGTGCTCGGTTCATACGCTACTCCCCTGGTTTAGTGTCGGCCACATCATAGGGAGCACTGCCGTCGTCTGGCGCGTTCACCGTCAACTGACACTCTATCTTGGAGACTTCGGTCAGGGTGAGCTTGCCACCAAGGTTGGCCATAAGGGTGGCACTCGGTATCGTCACGGTCTGACCGCTCTTCAGCTGAATCTCACACTTGTCACGGAGTTCCACAAGGTCGGTCGGGGCTTTCCAACCGGTATAGGCTCCTTGCGTGCCGACAAGCGTTCCACCAAGGGCGAGTTGGAGGTTCTCGTAGTCCAGCTGTATGAGGTTGAACGTGGGGGCTATAGTGCCGTTCTTCGTGACAAGAGTCAGCACGGGGGCACCGGGCACCTGCTCGGCTTCCACATCCACTTTCTCGGGCTTGGCTCCACCCCAGTCCCAGCTGCCCTTCTCTATATAGCCGACTGTCTTGTCACCAAACTTTACGACACCGATGCCGTACATGAATTTCTTACTTTCTGCCATATTTTTCTTGTTATGATTGTTAATACTGTGCCGGTCGCCACTCCGACAATAAAGGCGATGAGAAGCATCTTCCACGGATTTGAACTGCGTTCCTTTTCCGTTCTGGCTTCATTCTTCTGCTGCTCCAATGCTTTCTTGTAGCTCGCCATCTGGCGCTCATAGTACTTGCACTGGCGTTGCAGACTGTCGCAAGTGGCATACACCACAATGATGCCACCTTTGTTCTGCACGGTTGCGCTGGCTCGTCCGTTCTTGGCTCGGTACTCTGCCTTTTCGGGCAGGTTAGTCAGTTCCGCCAGAGGTATTTCCAGCTTGGCCTCCTCCTGTGGTACTGTCTCCGTCCATGTCTGACGCACCTCGCTCTGGAGGGTGTCCGCGGATACTTGTTTCACGCTTTCCTCCGTTGCCACGCTCGCTTTTCGGCTTGTCGCGCAGCCCGACAAGAACAGGGCAATCATCATGATGCTTGCAACTGTTCGCAGTGTCGATAGCCTTCCGAAGACGCGCCATCTCGCGTTTCGAGGCTTCGAGGTATCTTCTTGTCTCATTGAGTTCTTCCTTCAATGGTTTCACGATGTTCTCTACCAAGATACGGGTGGCATGCTCGGCGTTGTCCATACGCACCGTCTCGGCATCGGCTTCCGCCTTCATCGATTCCGCTTTCGCTTTCCTTATGGTAGCCCGCAGCGTGCATATTGCAACAATGGTAGCCACCAGACCTCCGCCAAGGAGGATGTTCAGGACTTCGCTGATATTCATGCCATCCATATTTTTACTGTTGGTATATTCCTATTGACTTGAGCCACTTGGCTACATCGAAGGCTGGGCAGGCTTTATTTACGCCTGGAAGGTCGCAATGACCTACAATCTTGATCTGCGGAAAACGCTGATGGAAGTTCCGCACATAGTCGGTCATCGCCTTCATCTGCGCAGGGGTGCGCGTGTCCTTGGGATGCTTCATATCCTTGGTGCAGCCACCGGCATACACCACATGACGGCTCACACTGTTGTAACCCTTTGCACCGTTGGTCACTTCCCACGGATCAACCTCCGCATCTTCGTTGTTATCGACAAGGCGTTCCACCTTGCCATCCAAGTGTATCAGGTCGGTATAGCCTACCTGCTTCCAGCCACGCCCACCCTTGCTTACTGGGTCAGTGTGCCAGTGGCGTATCTCATTCGAGGTTACCTCACGGCCTTCAGGGGTGGCTGTGCAGTGTAGGACTAAATACTTCATTCTCGCCATTACGCTTCAGCTTTATATCCGCTGGTCATTACAACACCTGCATCTGCCTTCTTGAACATGCAGATGAAGTAGTGGCGGAAGTTCACCTTGTTGCGCTGGTACTCAGGGTCGTTCTCAGCAGGGCTCCAATACATCTTGGTGGAGCCAGTAGCCTTGAACACACGCTGTGTATAGAATGCAAATGAGCAGTGGAAATCACCTGCGGTATCTCCCTTGTCACCGACTGCCTTCTTCACTCCATTGGATGTGTAATAAGGGGTATTGGCAAATTCATAAATGTCAAAGCCGTAGAGCTTACCCACCTTGCCGGTGTTGCGGTCGATGTTGTACTGCTCCTTAAAACGCTGATCGGTCTCCAAGAGGTCGTTCACATGGTCGGTACACAATACGAGGCGACGGTTGGTGGTCGGAACGCCCAACTTGTCGAGGGCTGCCTTCATCGCAAGCAGGTCCTTGACGGTCATTTTGAGACGACCAGTAGCAGCATCACGTTCGCCGGTGGTGGTCAGCACTGGGGTCTTGGCTGTATTCTTCTGGGCGCAGAGCGCATGTGCTGCCTTGGTGAACTTGGCATCGTTGATGGCGTTTGAATGACTCTCCTTCACTCGGGCAATCTTGTCGTAGCTGATGGCGTACAACTCATCATCGGTGATAGGGGTCACCTTGGTCTGGAACTTGTCAAGCTTAATGGCGATGTCCTTGTCATCAAGTGCCTGCAAGGGGATTGGGTAGGTGGTGTTGTTGACAAGCACGTCAGGGTCAACGCCAACCTCCACCAAGTGAATCACATCATTGTCAACGATGCTTGAACTGTCGGGGATTCCATCAAGCCAAGTTCCTGCGAGAAACTCACGCAAGGACTTAACCAACTCTCCAGTCCAAATCTCCTTAAGCACGCCCTCGCGTGCCACGCCCACTGGCATTGCACCGCTCACGGCTAATGCGATGGCATTGGCACCTACTGCACCTGCCACGGGCGATACGCCCAAAGTCATACCGAACACGGCTCCTGTAAACGCATTGAACAGCAAAGCCGTAATCATGGTCAAAATTGTTTTCATTCTTTTTGTATTATTGGTTTGTACTAAAGTTCACACTCCATGCCGTACTCCTCCTTGTAGAGTCGCTTATACTCCTCGGGCTGCTCTTTGCGGAGTGTAAGGAGTTCAGCAGACGGCACATCGCTCAGTTTCTTGTATGTGGCAGGCTGCTGGGTTGGAGCTCCACCCTGGTGACCGATAACGGCACTGAGCTTCATCTGTGGCGACATGGCAGAGATGATGCGCTCCAACTTCTCCTGGCCAATTTCCTTGCCGAGGTTGATGAACTCGTCCTTCTTGTCTGTGGCGATACGCTTCTCGCCGACTGCTTTCTCCACAACGGCAGTGATACTGGCAAGCGTGAGGGTCTCCTTCTCCTTCTGGAGTCTCTCGTTCTCTTGCTTAGCGGCATTCAGCTCGTTGAGCTTGGCGGTGATCTCCGCATCAGTCGCCGTTTCCGGCAAGCCCAACTTCAGGGCATACTGTTTCTGTTCCATTTGTTTTTGATTATTATTGTTCAACATTGGCAAGGGACACTCGCTGTCCTTGCCGAGAGTAATCTTCTTGCCGTCCTTCTGCAGCACGATGGCATCATCATTGGCTCCAATGTCCACCAAGCTAACCTCAAACAGTTTGCTCTTGGTGACGGTAGGACTGGTCTGACCCTGCACAAGCAGTTCGGGGTCCTCACTTGTCTCCAGAATGTCAAGCCCTGCGCTCACCATCTTCAGACTGCCGAACTCATACTGCTTCTTACAGCGTGTGGATAGTTCAGATGCTTCATCAAACATCAGTTCGCCGGTCACCTCACCATCCTCCACCTTCAGGTCTTTCACATAGCCTATCACATTACCACGCTCGTGCATATACAGCAGGACGGGGTTGCGCTGATACTGCTCCACGTTCATGCCTGCTGTCAGCACTCTTGTGCCGTAGCTGTTCAGGCTGTCGTTAGTTATTCTTACGCGTTTTCCTTTACTCATATCATTGTCGTTTTCTGGGCTGCATTGCCCGATTCGCAGTGCAATATTACGAGGTAATTGTCTGTCCGCCAAAAAAGTGTGCAATGGTTGCACACTTCTATGAAACCATTGCACACTTTTTTGGAGAGCCACCGAAATCGTGGCACTTTTGCATAAGGAATCGGGGCGTGGTATGCCCTGATGTGAACAAAAACCTTATCAACATGACAAAGGCAGATATTGAAAAAAAGAAATCGCTGGCACGCACGCTCTATCTTTCGGGCATGGAGCAGCAGGAGATTGCGGAGAAGGTGGACGTGTCGCGCGTCACCATATCCAAATGGTGCTCAGCCGAGGGGTGGAAAGAGGCTCGTGCCGCCAAGAACATCACACGCCCCGAACTGGTGAACAAACTGTTGCTCACCATCGACACACTCATTACACAAGTGAATGGTTCTGACGACCCTGCACTCATAGCAGGGCTCGGCGACAAGTTGGCTAAACTCTCGTCGGTCATTGAGAAACTCGACAAGAAGGCTAATGTGGTGGATGCCATCGAGGTGTTTATGGCGTTCTCCAAGTGGCTGGAGTACCGCTCGCAGACAGACCCAGAGGTGACTCCCGAACTGATGCGTGTAATCAACAAGTACCAGGACATGTACATCACAGAACAGATGGGCATAAAATAGTGGAGGCAGCCTATGGCAACAGCAGCGGAAAAGAAAAAGGCATACGAGGAGTGGAAAGAGCGATGCCGGCAAGTGCAAGCCATTACGGACACGTCACTCCTGAAAAGCGAAACGCCTGTAGAACGAGACATGCGTATCAAACGCTTGCTCAACAACTATGCAGCGTTCTGCGAGTATTACTTTCCCCACTTCCTGCAATTGCGTGACAAGACGACCGGCGAAGTCATACGCACCATTCACAACGCTCCGTTCCACAACGAAGCTGCACGCAAGGTCCGAAACACGCCCGACTTGAAGGCTGTATTCATGTGGCCGCGCGGTCACGCCAAATCGACCCATCTTGATGTATTCACGCCGCTCTGGCTGATGTTCCAACCGAAGCGGCTTATCAACTTTATGGTGGTTGTCGGAAAGTCGGAGGACAATGCCGACCGACTGCTTGGAGATATTCAAGCGGAACTGGAATACAACCAGCGTCTCATTGCCGACTTCGGACAGCAGAAGAACGACGGCGGATGGCAGGAGGGTGAGTTCAAGACAAAGAGCGGTGTGAAGTTCCTTGCCTGCGGTCGTGGACAGTCGCCTCGTGGTCTGCGTGACCGTGAATCCCGTCCTGACTACATCGTCATCGATGACCTTGACGACGATCAGCTTTGCAAGAACGACAAACTCGTACATGACCTCACCGACTGGGTGAAGGAGGCTCTCTTCGGTGCGCTTGATGTGGGCCGTGGACGCTTCATTATGGTGGGCAACCTCATCAGCAAGAACTCTGTGCTCTACAATCTCTCACGTACAAAGGGAGTGTTCCTTTCTAAAATCGTAGCGGTCGATCGTAACGGAGAACCGGTATGGAAGGAGAAATGGACCAAAGAGGAAGCGCAGGCTTACCGCGACTTCGTGGGCTATCGTGCCTGGGAGAAGGAGATGATGCACAACCCTATCGTGGACGGTACTATCTTCCGGGCAGATTGGATTCGATACAAGCGTTTGCCAAAGCTCGAAAAGTACGACATGATTGTGTGCTATACCGACCCGTCGTTCAAATCGACAACCTCCAACGACTATAAGGCATCCCGCGTTTGGGGAAAGATTGGCTCGGAACTGCATCTCATAGACAGTTTCGTGCGCCAGGCGACAGTCAGTGAGATGGTTCGATGGCTATACGACCTCTACGAGCGTACACGCGACACGGTGGCTATTCAGTTCTTCATGGAAGCGAACTTCATGCAGGATGTGATTTTGGACGAGTTTGCCGTGGAAGGTGAGCTGCGTGGCTACCAGCTGCCCATCATGCCCGACAAGCGAAAGAAGCCAGACAAAATCCAGCGTATCGAGGCTGTCAGTCCTCTTTGGGAACGCGGCTTTGTCTGGTACAACGAGCGCAAGAAGGAAGACCCCGACATGCAGGTGGGCATCGAACAGACATTGGCGTTGGAACGTGGCAGCCGTGTGCATGACGATGCGCCTGACGCTGATGAAGGCGCTATATGGATACTCCAGCGCAATACAAGACAGGAAAGTTTCAAACCGGTGTTCGGCAAAAGACCGACCGCCAAAAACATTTGGTAACAATTGGTGTGCAAACGAGAGCAGAGACAAAATTCTTTTTGACTCTGCCGAGTGCAGCCAGTAATCTACAAAGTGAATGATACAAGTAATAAAGGACATTATCTGGGGATGGCAGTGCAAGCGTGCCATCAAGAAAGCCAACAAGCTCTCAAAGCTGCTTGGCATGAAGTATTATGTGATTTACATGAACGGCTCGCTGAAGGTCGTACCGAAACGCACCATCCGCGAACTGGTTGCGAAGCACCGCTTCCGTAAGGGTGTAAAGGTTGCCGACATCGAGCGTCGTGCCATTTATGTGACGCATTAGGAAGGAGGCTTACTATGTTTATCACGGAAGAGGACTACAGAGTGGTCATAGGCGAAAATGCGCTGAAGGTCGTGTCGCAGGCATCGCAGGAGATACGCGACAATGCGGAACTGGAGGCTTGCGAGGAGATTGCCGGCTACCTCAGACCAAAATACGACACGGAAGCGGTGTTCTCGGCTGAAGGCGAAAACCGCAACCGCCTGGTCGTAATGTATGCCGCCGACATTGCGCTCTATCACATGATTGCCGCTATGCCCCAAAAGATGGGCAGCGAAATACGCAAGGAACGCTACGAGCGTGCCATCAAGTGGTTGGAAGGCGTGCAAGCCGGGAAAATCATCCCCGACCTGCCGCTCGCCACCGACGAGGACGGCACACCGACTGGCGACCTGCTCATATTCGGTTCACAGAAACAATTACGACATAACTGGTAACGCTATGGATATAAAGAACTTTTTCAGCGGTATGTTCGGAGGTGGCAGTCAAAATATACTGCACACCCCAAATGGGGACTTCAACCTTGCGAAGTCGTCTGACCGCAAGCGCATGAAGAAGATGGTCATTGAACTGCAACGCACCACCGATGCGCTTACACGCAGGGACATTGCCGACTGGCGCAACGCCTGGCAGATGGCTATAAATGTGGACAGCCCGAACCGCCAACGTCTCTACGACATATACCGCGATGTGGATATTGACCTTCACCTATCGGGCTGTGTTCGCCAGCGTGTAGGATTCGTCATGGCGAAGTCCTTCAAACTGGTCGATGCAAAGGGTAACGAGAACGAGGAGGCACACCACTATTTCGACCAGGCTTGGTTCAAGCAAATGCTCGAATACGCGCTTGCCGCCAATCTCTGGGGGCACTCGCTCATCGAACTTGGCGACCTCACCACCGATGGCGACGGATGTCCTTGCTATACGGATGTGAAGCTCATTCCACGGAAGCATGTCATTCCGGAATACGGCCGTGTGATTCAACAGCTCGGGCAGGACTGGACTACGGGCATCGACTACCGCTCAGCCCCATTCTCTGACTGGCTCATTGAAGCCGGACGACCTGACGACCTCGGACTGTATCTGAAGGCTGCCACGCAGACCATTCCGAAGAAAAACATGTTGGCATTCTGGGATTCGTTCGGCGAGATTTTCGGTATGCCGATGCGTATTGCACGCACCACCTCACGCGACCCCAAGGAGATGGGACGACTTGAACAGATGCTCAAGGGTGCCGGAGCAAGCCAATACATGGTGGCAGGGCAGGACACGGAGATTGAATTTGTGGAGAGTGGCAAGGGCGATGCCTTCAATGTCTATGACAAACGCATCGATCGCGCCAACTCGGAACTGTCAAAGCTCATCATCGGACAGACGATGACCATCGAGGACGGCAGCAGCCTCTCACAATCAGAAACACACCTTGAGGTGTTCGAGAACCTGGTTGAAAGCGACTGCACCATGCTGCGCGACATCGTCAACAACCAGCTTATCCCTCGCATGGTGAAGCACGGATTCCCTGTCAAGGGGCTGCGCTTCGAGTGGGACGATGCCGTCGATTACACGCCGGAGCAGCAGGTGGCATACGAGACGATGATTGCCGACCGCTACGAGGTGGACCCGACATACTTTGCGGAGAAATACAGCATGCCTGTCGGGGAGCGACGCAATGCACAGCCTATGCTCCCGACTGGAGGGGACGATGATGATGACGACGAGGGCAACAACGAGCCGGACGAAAAGAACAAGAAGAAACATCAGCAAAACGTACACGGCAGTTTTTTCGACTGAGCCCCACCGATTATGTGGGGCTGCACCAACGCTATGCCCGACTGTTAGGCGATGATCCACAAACTTTGTCGCTGTCTAAGGAGCGCGAAGAAGAGATACGCAAGCAGCTCTCTGAACTGTTCGACGGAATGATGAACACGCTCTACTCGTTGGAGGGTTCGCAATTCCGCATCGAGGTGCTGGCCGATCCGAAAATCCAGAAGTTCATCGATGCCCATGCCGGTGTGCTGGACTCCACTTTCAAAAAGGTGGAGATGTCCGATGGCATGCGCAAGCGGCTCCAGCGGTCGGACTACATTTTCTCTGGCATGAAAACGTTCCATGAGTTGAACGAGGCGTTCCCGTCCTTGCTGGATTCTAACGGCAATAGAAAGACATTCGAAGCCTTTTTGAATGATGTTAGAAAGATAGACAAGACCTACAACTCCAACTACCTCCATGCGGAGTACAACTTCGTGCAGTCGTCTGCGGAGATGGCTGCCAAATGGGAGCGGTTCTCGGAGGACGGCGACCGATACAACCTTCAGTACCGCACGGCTGGCGATGGCAAGGTGCGACCGGAACACGCTGCGCTTAACGGCGTGACGCTTCCACCCTCTGACCCGTTTTGGGAGGAGTACTATCCGCCCAACGGTTGGAACTGCCGCTGTACCGTGGTGCAAGTGCGCAGGTCTAAATATCCAACCACACCGCACGACGAGGCAATGGCGCTTGGCGAGGAGGCTCTGCAACGTGACACGAAGGGCATCTTCCATTTCAACCCAGGCAAGGAGGACAAGACCGTGCCCGACTACAATCCCTACACCATTCGTCGGTGCCGGGACTGCGACATCGCAAAGGGCAAAATCAAGTTGGCGAAATTCATTCCCGAAAATGAATTGTGTGCAGCGTGCAAGCTACTTCGGTGCATCAAAGATGTTCAAAATGAGCACATCGAAAAGAATCGTTCCTTATATGGCAAACTCATCAAAGATGATAAATATAAAGATGTTGACTTTGATGAAAAGAACGGGGGCTTAAAAGCCACCCATATTGGTCACAACTTAGACAAAGACAAAGGCTGGTATGAAACCACAATACAAGATGTTGGATATAAACATGGACATTCTGTTATTTTAGAGGACGAGCCACAGAATGTGTATAAAGGGAAGAGTTGCGAGGGACTTTGGGATGATCTTAAATTCGAGGTCGCCGGTGCAGAAAGTGGCACATCTAATAATATTAGAAATGCTCTCAAACATTGTGCATCTAAACCAGAATCAAAAATCGCAGTTTTATTCTTCCCTAACGGCAATTTCTCAGCGGAGAACTTCCAAGCTGGTCTTGCTAAATTCAATGGTCTCAAGGGAACATCCCAGTATAAGAAGTTTGATTTGATTTACTGCATACAAGGAGAAGAGATAGTACAAATAAAAAAGCCAAGTTAGAAAACTTGGCTGGAACGAGAGCGGGTCTCTAAAGGTTACCCCATCCCTCGCATTGCAAAGGTAATAACAAATTTTCAAAACACAACAAGTTATGAACAAAATTTTCTCATTTCTAAAGAAAAGCAACCGCTACAAGCATCTTGTCGGCGGTTTTATGGTCGGTCTGTGCGCCTTGTCACCATGGACGGCAATCTATTCTGCCATCATCGCAGCCTCATGCCTCGAACTCAAAGACAAGCTTCACGGCTGTCCTTGGGACTGGATTGACTGGGCTTGCACAGTGCTCGGAGGCTTCATTGCAATGTTATTTTGGCTCATTGTGTAATATTCATTCATCTTTTGCACAGAGAATGAGTAACTTTGCAAACTGGTAGAGTTTCCCAAAGGCCGTGTGGTCTATCGCGGGTACAACAATGCGAACGCGAATGGCGGTGTCTCGAATGCGAATGCGAATAACGATGCCTCGAATGCGAATGCGAATGTCGGCTCGCGCCTGGAAATCTAACTAATCGGCGTACAACGATGGGGACGTGTCCCTAATGTGGAGCCGAGGGAAACGAGCCACAGCAAAAGCACCTATATTCAAGGTGGAAAGCTGAAACATCAAGTGTCGGGCAATGGAGTTTGGTAGGTCGGAACGATTCGAAGAAGTTTGGCCCGGGGAAAGGAAGGCCCTTATCTTCCATCATAAAAAGAAGACCATGCACAGAGAAGGCTATATCATGCAAGAGATAACGTCCTACGGCAATATGTCGGAGGCGTTTGACCGTGTACTGCGTGGGACAAAGCGAAAGAGATGCCGTCAAGGACGCTATCTGCTCGCACACCGCGAGGAGGTGATTGCAGAACTGACTGCAAAACTTGCCGATGGTTCCTTTCGACTCGGCAATTATCATGAACGCATCATCTGTGAGAATGGCAAAGTAAGACACCTACAGATTATTTCCATGTACGACCGCATCGCAGTGTATGCCGTGATGAACGTGGTGGACCAACATCTGCACAAGCGTTTCATCAGGACGACTGGAGCAAGTATCAAGAAGCGTGGCACACATGATCTCCGCAAGTGCATGCAATTGGACATGGAACGTGACCCCGAAGGCACACGCTACTGCTACGAGTTCGACATCAAGCATTTCTATGACAATACTAAGCCTGAGTTTGTCATGTGGTGCTACCGCAGAGTATTCAAAGACAAAATCCTGCTGTCGCTCCTGGATCATTTTCTTCATCTTCTGCCGGAGGGTATCAGCTTCGGGTTGCGAAGCTCACAGGCTTCTGGCAATCTCTTGTTGTCCGAGTACCTTGACCATTATCTGAAGGACAAATACGGCATCCGCCATTTCTACCGTTATTGCGATGACGGTAGAGTGCTCTGTGGCAACAAGCAAGAAAATTGGCTGGCACACGGCATTGTACATGAGCAAGTCGAAAAAATTGACCTTGAAATCAAGAAGAACGAAAGGGTATTCCCATCAGCGCAAGGAATCGACTTCTTGGGGTATGTGACATTCAACGGATCATACTCACTACTGCGCAAGCGCGTCAAGAAGAAGTATGCAAGGAAACTACACAAAGTCAAGTCAAGAAAGAGACGGCGAGAACTGATTGCGTCATTCTACGGAATGGCCAAGCACGCTTGCTGCCGAAATTTGTTTTATAAATTAACAGAAATGAAATCATTTAAGGATTTGAATGTCGCTTACAAGCCAGAGGACGGCAAGAAGCGATTTGCGGGTGCGGTGGTAAGCATCCGCGAGTTGGTGAACCTGCCCATCGTGGTAAAAGACTTCGAGGTCGGAGTCAAAACCAGCCAGGGCGAAGACCGCTGTGTCGTGTCCATCGAGCAGAACGGCGAGCCAAAGAAATTTTTCACCAACAGCGAGGAGATGAAAAACATTCTCCAGCAAGTGAGTGAAATGCCAGACGGCTTCCCATTCGAGACCACCATCAAGGCGGAAACCTTCGGCAAAGGTAGAACAAAGTACATTTTCACATGATGAACAGAGTAAACGGAGCACAAGGGGTAAAGCTGCTTGAATGCACCAACCCCGTCAAAGGAAAATGGCGCGTCCGCTGGGACGTGCATAACAACGAGGATGGATCTGCCGACTATATGGAGGCTGAGTTCAACGGAAAGCCATCTGAGGATACCATCAAGACCATGGTGTCGGAATGGTTCAACGACCGCACGAACGAGACCATACTTTCTGGCTTCGTGTGGAACGGCATGAGCGTGTGGCTCTCTAACGAGAACCAGTTCAACTACAAGGTGGCATACGACTTGGCTGTGCAGTCTGATGGCAAGATATTGCCAGTCACGTTCAAGTTCGGAACAGACGATGTGCCATACTATCACACGTTCAGCACCATCGAAGAACTGACGGACTTCTATACCAAAGCCATGCAGCATATCCAGGACACACTGGCTGACGGATGGAAGAGCAAGGATAATTTCAATTTGGAGTTATACCGAGACTAAGAACAATCCCTTCGGGGAAGGGAAATAAAAAAGCCCCCGGCCTGTTAATTAGTCGTCTCACTTACTCATTAACACAACGATACCTCTTACCGGCACGACCGGGGGCATATACCCTCGTTCGCCAGTAAGAGGTTTATTTTTGTTGTGCGCGATTGCGCTGAATAAGTGAGACGATGCAAAAGTACTAAATTTTTCTGAAAATGAAACTGATAGAGATACTTAATTTGAACAGGGAACTGCTGATTTACTTCCAAAAGGCAGGAATCAGACTGGACGATGTGCAGTACATCGACCTTTTTAATGAATACCGCACGCTTTCCGCACAGGGCGAGAAGGTGTCCTATATCGTGGCAAGGCTCGCCACGGAGTATGCCGTCAGCGAGCGCAAGGTCTATAACCTCATACGCCGTTTCAAAACCGACTGCAACCTGCTTGCAGTGTAACGTGGTGGCTTGTTGGTTAGGGAGAGGTGCTGCCGTGTTACCTTTGCACCGTTTTCAAAACCAAAACGGTCATGAACAAATACCATCAAATTTTACAGAAAGTGCTTGCCGAGGGCAAGTGCCAACAAAACAAGAAGGGGAGCATACGCTATCTGCTCAACGAGAGGCTGGTGCTCTCCCCTGCCGACCTGCTCGACATCTTCGAGGGGCACGGCATCGCACGCAAGAAGTTAAGGAATGAGCTGCAGCTTTTCATGCAGGGTGAACGCAACGTGGAGAAGTACCGCGAGGTGGGCATCAACTGGTGGGACTACTGCGGTGCCATTCTCGTAAACTCCTACCCTACCTATTTTGAGAAGTTGCCGCCTCTCATCGCCAAAATCAACCGCGAGAAGCGCAACAGCAAGAACTATGTGCTGTTCCTTGGTTCCACCGATGCGGAGACAAACCAGGCTCCGTGCCTGTCGCTCGTCCAGTTCCAGATAGAGAACGGCGAACTGGTTGTGTCGGCTTACCAGCGCAGCTCAGACGCGAACCTCGGCTTGCCTGCGGACATCTACCATCTCTACCTTATGGCTCGGCAGATTGACCTCCCGTTGAAGTCCATCACGCTGAACCTTGCGAATGTGCATATCTACGAGAACAACATCGAACACACCATACAACTGCTCGACGGGAACGAGAACGTGAAATTTGAACTGAACGTATAAAACATGAAAAAACAGTATTTATCGGCACCGCTCCCTTTCGTGGGACAAAAGCGCATGTTCGCGCGTGAGTTCATCAAGGTTCTGAAGCAATATCCGGAGGACACGGTATTCGTGGATTTGTTCGGCGGTTCAGGTCTGCTGTCGCACATCACCAAGTGCCAGAAGCCAGATGCCACAGTCATATACAACGACTTCGACGGCTACCGCAACCGCCTACAGCATATCCCGCAGACCAACCGCCTTTTGGCTGACCTGCGCAAAATGGTGGAGGCGGAGAGCATACCCAAGCACAGCTGCATCCGTGGCGAGCTGCGCGACCGTATATTCGCCCGACTGGAGCAGGAGGAGCGTGAGGTCGGGTACATTGACTTCATCACCATTTCCGCAGGACTGATGTTCTCCATGAAGTACAAGATGAGCATTCCTGAAATGAGGAAGGAGGCACTCTACAACAACATACGCAAGTCTGACTATCCCGCTTGCGATGATTATCTGGAAGGCATCACTGTTGTGTCGTGCGACTACAAGGAGTTGTTCGCCCGATACAAGGACGTGCCGAATGTGGTGTTCCTTGTCGATCCGCCGTATCTCTCCACCGATGTGGGTACATATAATATGTACTGGAGGCTGTCAGATTACCTTGATGTGCTGACCATTCTTGCCGGTCATCGTTTCGTTTACTTCACTTCCAACAAGTCGTCCATCATCGAGCTTTGCGAGTGGATGGGCAGGAATCCGACCGTGGGCAACCCATTCAGAAACTGTCACAAAGTGGAGTTCAATGCCACCGTGAACTACAGCTCGCACTACACGGACATGATGCTGTTCACCGATGCCGCCTGACGGTGTTATAATTCAATTCTGACAACATAATAAGAGCGTTCCAAGCAATCAGCCGGGAACGCTCTTTCTGTTTGATGTGGGGCAAATCAGAGCCGTTTTATGGCGACATACTGATATACCTCTATGGTCTCCACGATGTCCTCGTGGTCATGGTTGGTGATGCTCTGCGCAAGGTCAAGTTCTCCGAAGGTTTCGCCCTCCAGGTTGGCAAGCCTCCTGTGGATTCTGTCGGGCAGGTCGAACACCTCCAGCGCATCTTCCTTAAACGGACTGCCCTCACTGGCAGCGCCTGCCCAGTCGGTGACGATGTGGAGGGTTATCTGTGGCTCGGCACGGTATTCCACTCCGTTCACTATCGGTTTCCACTGTATCGGTCCGAACTCCACGAACACGGCAGGTCTCTCCCACCCTTCTTCCTGCTCGATGAACTCCACGTTGCGGTTCCACAGGTCGATGTGCTTTATTTCCGCTATCGCTCCGAGTTCCCTGCAAAGGAGGTTATAAAGTTCTTTTCTCATTTTCGCTTGATTTCAAATTCCACATTAAAGTATTCGGTGATGTTCTCCTCCACGATGTCTCGGACGGCCTTTTCCACTTCGGGTGACACGCCCAGGAAACGCCTGCGCGGTATCTTGATGCTCTTGCCCTCTTTCATCAGCGCCATGTACTTCCAGAATTCGGCCTCAGTGCTCAACTGGACGGTGCGCTTGTCGTTGCGCCACTCGCCGTTCTTCTTGCGGCCGAACGCTCCTGAGGTCTCGTAATACTTTGCCCAGAAGAAGCGCTTCATCTTCTTAGTCACCTTTATCTCCCCTCCGTCGTTGTGTATGGTCGCATACGGCAGCGTGGTGAAGAACGTGATGCTGTTCTCGGTGGTTCGGCTGGATATACTCTGGCGGAGGGTGCCGGTGTCTATCAGTATGGAACCGCCCGGCCGTGTGGGGCTTTTCCTGCGCTGCCACGCCTCGCTGAAGAAAGCCTGCCGCTCGAAGTTCCTGTCGAACTCGTCGCCCATCTCCACCCTAATGTCGTTTAGGATATTGCGGATTATTTTCTGTATGTCCTGGTTCATCGTCAAAGTCGAATTTTAGAAATGTCTGTGCCTCTTGTGGCACTTCGTTCTTAGGGTCACAAGAGGCATTAAGGAGGTTGTAGAAGGTACGCTCACATATACCATAAACAGGATACACGTACCTTCGCCATATCTCGCGGTTGCTGATTCCGCTTTTGGCATGTTGGTCGTATATCCTATTTATGTCGGTGACACGTTTCTGATAGCTTGCTCCTCGCCTCTTGCTCATAAAATGTTTTAGTGTCTGTCTCTTGGTTTATAGGGACGGATGTCATAGCTCATCTTTGCGCTGACGGTTACTCTGCCCGTTCCCTCACATTGGCCACATGTGCTTTCTTTGCCAGTCTCCTTGTCGTGGAGACGACCTGTGCCGTAACACTTACGGCACAAGGCCACTTTCGGTTTCTTCTCTACTTCCAGTATCATGTCTCTTCGCTTTTAGGATTCTGTCATTCCGAGCGGTATGGGTTTCCACATTCCGTTCTCGTTCTTTATCTCGGCCCTGATGAACTGCTTGCTCACCTCAGGCTGGTAGCTTTCCTCGATGATGCGCACACCCTCAAGGAAACGCTCGTCGCCGGTGTCCTGTGCCACCTTGCGGAGCTGCACGATACGGCTTGCCTTCAGCGTTCCCTTGGCATCGCGTGCCAGCAGGCGGAACACCATGTTCACCAGTGCCTGTGTCTTGTCGTCGTTGGCAAGGCTGGCGATGTACTCCTTCACGATGGCGATGCCGTCCTCCACCGTGTCACGGTAGCCGTCGGTCACATACACACCGAGCGTGATGCGCTTGTTGCCCTCTGAGTTGGTGAACGTGTGGCTGCGCTGGTCGTCCTTGACCTTGGTCTTGAACAGGTCGGACTTCATCTCCAGTATGGTCTTGAAGTTGTCCATCACCTTTTGCTTGCTGTCCTTGATTTGCTCGCTGATGCTGAGTAACACGGGTATGGAGTGCTCTATCTCCTCGTCCACGAGCTGTTTGTACTCTTCACGCTCGGCCTTGGCTTTTGCCTCCGCCTCTTTCTTGGCTTTCGCCTTCTGGAATGCCCGGTACTCGGCCATCTCCTCTGCCGTCATTTCAACGGTCTGCTTGTTGTTTCCTTCCATGTCTTTGTCTTTTTATGGGGTTAGTCCTCATCATAGTTCTGCATCTCGGGCTCGTCTATAAGCATCGCCTCCTGTTGTGCGTATGCCCAGTCTGCCAACTCGCCGAAGAACTCGGCGGCCTCTTCGCGCTCCATGTCAAGGGAGGCTTCGAGGGCTTGCTGCCTCAGCACCTTCAGTGCCTGTTCCTGTTTCCTTTCCATATCTGTCAGCATGTTGGGGTGTTTGCGTCCATGCGGATAACATAGGCCACTTCCACCTGTGGCTTGACTTCCGTATTCTTTGGCTTCAGTCCGCCCTTGCGCTTGATAGAGCGGAGCTTTACAGAAAGTTGCTCCAATTCCTCGTTGCTCAGCCGGGCGAACACCTTGCCCGCGATGCGCGGATCCTGGCAGAAAGCGTTGATGCGTGTCCAGTCCGTGGTGTCGATGCCGAGTTTCTGCATGAGTTTCAGGCACTCGCTCCTGCGCTTCTTCTGCCCGTCCTTCTGGCCGTTCAGTTTTTCCAGCGCGTCACAGCAGTCGTTGTACTCTCTCCGTGTCATCTCACGAAGGCTGTCGGTGCGGTTCCAGGTGTACTGCAGCACGACCTGTTTCTTGAACTCCTCGCGGCTGCCGTTATACGGCAATTTGTTGAAAGCCGCAAAGAACCGTGCGAAATTGGTTACTTCCTGTGTCATGGTCATTTTCCTTTTACAAGTTCCTTGACTGAGGCTATGGCAGCGCACATCATCATCAGTTTTACTGTCTTGGCTTCTCCCTCGAATGCGTTATAGTCGCATTTGATAGGGGCTTTGCTCATTGCCTCCCAAATCTGTTCCGCCTCCTCGTCCTTCTTCTGGTCCATCAGAAAGAGAAACGCATCATATTCTGAGCGGTCAAACTCAAACACCAGTTGTACTTTCTTTTCTTCCATATTTTCTATGTTTTAATGTTATTCGAACAATACTTTAATGCCGCACGAACTGGCAACATCAAGTTCCAGCTTCGCACCCTTGCTCAATTCCCAGCCCTGCAGCATGTAGATGCAGTCGCATTCCAAAAGCAGGGCGATGTCCCTTCTCATGTGTTCCATCCAGTGCGCGTCCTGCGATACGCCGTTCTCGAACGGATTCACAGGTTCGTAGCCTTTTATGGAGAGATAGCGTGCCGCATGGTTAAAGGCTGCCATACGCTCCTCAAGGTCGTAGTGGGCTATCGCTCCGCTGATATAAACTTTCTTCTTCATCTCTGTTATGTTTTAGTTGTTAGACTTGTCGTTGTAAACCTCTACCGCTTTCTCCTCCCAGATGGTGTAGTATTCGCTCACGTTGCCGGAATACCGCCCCTGGCAGTAGGCTCTGAAGCCTTGCGTCCTCACCTTCACCCCGGCTGCGTATTTCAGCCTGATGGCTGGTTTGCCGATGGGCTTGCCTTTGTCCTCTTGGCTGATGAAGATGAATGTCTTGCGCTTGAAGCGCTCTATCAGTGCCTTGGTCAGCGAATATTCCCATCCTGCCTCGTATGCGTACTGGTAACTGTCCACGATGATGAACTTGGCGCTCTTGGGCTTTGCCAGCCGTTCCTCCAATGCCTTGATGTCACCGTCGGTAATGATGCGGAACGAGCCTTGCACTTCGGTCATCTTGAACTGGGCGAGCCGTCTTTGCATCGACAGCCCCACACCCTCCTCCAAGGACACATACAGCACGCTGCCTATTCCGCAGAGCATCTTTGCAAACTGCATCACGAACGAACTTTTGCCGCTGGCACTGGGTCCGCTGATAAACCATGTGTCGCCCTCTTCCGGCTGACCGAACACGTCTTTCCATTGTCCTTCAAATGGAAGTGCCTTGCACTTGATGTTCGCCACGTCCTTGGGGCTGTATGCTCGCTTTGCCATATCACTTTTCTGTTTCGATAAGTTCTGATACAACAGCGTCCGCTATCTTTACTGCATACTTGGCAATGTGCTCGGCTGTCATTTCCTCACGATCATGGTAAAGAACTGGAGCCACAAATAATGCAGCCTTGGCCAATTCATAGCGACGCTGTTCCCAGTCCACTTCGTTATTCCGTTGGCGACGGTTTATCTGTATAACCGCGTCCATATATTGCATTTCCATCTTTGTCATCATGCCTGCACTCTTTTTAGTTTTTCTATTTCCGTGTAAACTCGTCTCAGTCCACCACCCGACTTGCGCACAAGGGTAGCAATATCCGCACCTTCTGGGGCGTTCACCTTTGCCACCACGCTCGCCTGGTCTTTCAGGAACTTCTCACGCTCCTTGCAGTCGTCGGGCGTTACCTTCGAGTAGCGGTCACCGTATCGGCTGAGCATCTCTGTATAGCCCACTTTCTTGCACTCAATGGAGCGATTGATTTTGGCTTTCAGTCCGTCCGCACCCATCATATACCAGGCGCAGCATCTTTCTGTAGCGTTCCACAAGGCTTTGAGTTCCAGAAACGCCTCATACTGCAAGTCGCCAGCCTCATCCAAAATGATGAGTGGTGTGTCGATTGAGCGCAAGTAATAGACCAAATCCTCGTACACGTCACTGTATCTTCCGTTGCTACCCACACCGAACTCAGTAGCTATCTTGCGCACCAGCTTCAGTTTGGTCTTCACTTGGGAGCAATCTACATAGATGGCATTGCGGTGGCACTGCACATAATAGCGTGCCGTGAATGTCTTGCCAATGTTGGGTATATCACAAAGTATCGCACTCAGTCCGCTCTGTTGGCTGAACTCCAGCTGCTTGGTGATATAGTCGAAGGTGGCGGTGCGTGCTGGTTTCCATTCAATGCCTCCTCTGAGGTTCACACCCAGTCTTCGGGCGATGGTTATCCAGTTGGCTTCGCTCAGTGCCTTGTCTGTCTGACCATTCTTGATGGCGCTATATACCGAGGTGCTGATGCCCAATGAAGCAGCGTGCTTGGCATCGCTCGGATAGTTCGTGCGGTTGGTGGCTATAGCCTCCAATATCCGCTTCTTGTTCTCATTCGTTATCATGTCTCACGTTATTTTAATTGTATTCTAATATTATTCTATAAATCTGCCAACGGGTCAGAAATGTGGTAGGTCACTTCCATTTCCTGCTCGCTTTCCATCGGTGGAAGTTCAAGCGGTGGCGGTGGTGCAGCCTCTTCTGAGTGTTCCGGCTTGGATATGCCAACAGTTGCTATGGCGTTCTTCTTCACGTATGCGTTGAATGCCGCTATCTTCTTCTGCTGAGCGACGAATATTTCTTTGTCCTCATCTGTCTGCTCGGCATCGGCGGTGTTGAACGTGCCCACGTCTTCGAGTTTGTCTATAAGGCGGTCGTTCTGGAAGATGTACACGTCGGTAGCGTTGCCGTCCTCGTCGGTCAGCCAGTAAGCATCCACCTTGTAATTGTTCGGGGCAAGTCTTTCTATTACCTCGGTCTTGCTCAGCCACCAGTCCTTGTATGCTACCCTGCAGTAACTATTCCTGCGTATGGAGGTCTCGGTGTGCTCTCCGATGAAGCGTGCCCACACCGATTTGTCCATTGGCTGGAGCGTGGGGTTCATGTTGGCTTCAAGCACTTGCCAGCGTGTCATGCCGGGATATTTCTTCTGGTTCGGGTGGAGAGTGTTGTTGAACTCCCTGATGTCGCATATATCGTCGGCAATCAGTTCGTCCCAACTGTAGTACTGCCGGTCCTCATAGGTGTCGTTCTTCTCATCGAACACCTTCTTGGCTTCCGTGCGGTAGTGTCTGTCCTTGGCGTAGAAGCGTCCGATGCCGAGGTGGTTGCGGTGTTCCACACTGCGCTTCTTGGCTCCGTTCATCGGCTCGGCATATTTCTCCTGCGAGTTCATAGGGGCGCAGAAGCGCACGAATGGGAACAACACGCCGGCCTTCAGGAAACTGTCTTTCCACTGGGTCATCAAGTGGTTCTCCACCTCTACCTGTGCAGGGCAGCCCCACCCCTTGCTTTCTATCAGCCGGAACATGGAACGGAAGCAGTCGGCAACCAGGTCCACGTTCTTGTTGCGGTTGTAGGCATAGCCCACCACGCACTGGCTCGTAACGTCGTAGGCGTAGTATGCCTTCGGTCTTGCCTTGGTGTCCTTCAACTTGCGGGGGAGGTCGCGGTCGTCGAATGAAATCTTCGAGAACGAGAACTCCGGAGCATGGCGGTGGACGTGGGGCATCTGCTCGTGCATGAATGTGGTGTAGGAATTTTGCTGCTTCGCAATAAAGAGACGGGCATCAGGTCTGTTCAGATAGTTGGTGATGGTGCTTTCGCTCAGCGACTTCGGGTCGCCGTTCTTGTCGGCCCATTCACCGGGATCGAAAAGCTCGCCTGTCTCCGGGTCGTACACGTCCAACTCGCCACACACGAATGAGTTGTACATTTCCCACACGCTTGTATTGAACGGCTGGTTCGGCTGCACGGCTATCGACCATATAAGGCGCATTGTTCTGTAGTCCACCTTACGGCTTGCCTGATTGCCGAACTTGCGGCTGATGAGGCATTGGTAGCCGTCTCTTTGGTACTCGTTCACCTTCTTGCGGAAGCGCAGCATGCTTGCCGGCAATGTGTGCCCGGTCTTCATGCGGTAGCCCTCCACAGCTTGCGACATCATGCTCCAGTCATACTTCTGACCCATCGTCTTCTGTATCGCCTTGGCATTGTTGTAGAGCTTGATGCAGGCGTTCAGTACACTGGCATTGGTCACATACTCCTTCACATGGGCATCGGTGGCGTGGTCGTGTCCGCACTGGTTGCGCCAGTCGTTGAAATATGCCACGGCTGCCTGGTCCACCTCGTAGTTGGCATCAAGCCAAGCAAGCAGCACCTCCATCGACGGGTCGGGGTACAGGGTTTTGAGTTTCTCCTGATAGGAATCGGGCAGACTGCTGACTGCGATGAGCGCGTAGTTATTTGCGGAGCCTCCTCCACGACGCACTACATCTATGCGACCGCGTGCAGAGAGCTGCTTGTAGTTGGAAACGGTCATAACGCCTCCGTCCACAAGTTCCCGCATCGAGATGCAAAGTCTGTTATCGTGGTACTCCATAATTCTGCCTCCCTTATCTTAATGCACTTGCAAACTTCTGGATAGCAGGTATATCACGCACCATCACATTGTCATAGTGGCGAACAACTGTCCCTTTGTGCAATACATCACAACCTCCGTCTCCTTTCTTCTGAAACTCCAACAGCACGCCATTGGGAAGATACTGACGCATATAGTCATCTGAATCGTAAAGCGTTTCAATCTCCGGTATTACAATCATGATGATACCACCGCGCTCCATGGCAAGTTTGCGTATTTTACGGGCAAGGTCAGTGTTTCCACGCTCACCTTCAAATCGGAGGGCATAGTAAACCATACGCTCTGTCACCTTCAACGAGGCCATTATGAACTCGCGGTCTTCTTTTTTAATGTGAATATACCTTTTCATGTCTCACTTGTTTTGATGTTATACATATTGTGGAGTGTGGGGAGTCGAACCCCGTGGCTGTCCTACGCTCTTCGCTTTCGCTTATTCCAACTTTCCAGCCATTGCAACCGTGCCACCCCTGCGGTCTTTCCCGCTGTCATCCGAGGCCGGCCCTGCCGACTATCCAGTACAGCACCCAGGGCTTCCGTGTTATCCTGCAATCATTTTACCTCGTTTATCTTTGGTCTTACGCTACATCCGTAGCAGGATATCAGCCGTCTTATCAATCTCGCCACATAACATTCTGGTGCTGTAAATACGATGCCGTCCTCTTCTGTGTAGCTGAAACTAACACCATCCATTATCAGAACCATTGCCACCTTGTGCTTCACGCTCTGTGTCTGCCATTCCTTTAATTCGTTGTCGTTCATATTCTTTATTTGCAAAAATTCGTTATTCTCGGCCTTTTTTCGTATCTTTGGCCGCTCGTTCAATCTTGAACACGTTGCAAAGATAGTGATAATTTTCAACCCGACAAATATATTCGGGGATTATTTTCAACTTATGGGTAATATTTTATCAAGAATACAGGAAATAGCCTCCAATGAGGGGATAACCATCGGCGCTCTTGAACGTCAGATAGGCGCAAGTAAGGGTGTTTTGTCCCGTGCTATAAACAACGGTACAGACATTCAGTCTAAGTGGATTCAAACAATAGTTGAAAATTATCCCCAGTATTCAGCTCGTTGGCTCATGATTGGAGTTGGAAGCATGCTTGAAAACAACACCGATAAACAAATTCAGGGGGAGGCGAATGATGATCAAAAAAAACGCATCGCTGTTCCAGTTCCAGACAACAGCCACGAGGGTATTCCGCTTATCCCCATTGACGCAATGGCAGGTGCTTTGACAGACGAGAGAACCGTACTTGAATATGAATGTGAACGCTACGTTGTACCTGCATTTAAGGGCGCAGACTTTCTCATTCCCGTAAAAGGTTCAAGCATGTACCCCAAATATAGTTCTGGCGATATTGTCGCTTGCCAACGAGTTCCGATGTCTGATTTATTCTTTCAATGGAATAAAGTTTATGTTATAGACACAAATCAAGGCGCACTCATTAAACGCATAAAACCTGGGAGCGACAAAGACCATGTCCTCATTGTATCGGACAACGAAAAATACGATCCGTTTGAGCTTCCATACTCAGCCATTCACGCAGTAGCCTTAGTTATCGGTGTCATAAGGTTAGAATAGCACCATACGCATACCCCTCCAACACCATTCGTACCCCATTTGGAGGGGTGTACCCCCTCTTTTGAGGTTCGCTTCACGCAAGAAACCCCATAAACACAAGGTTTTAGCCAGATTCTTGCACATTTTACCTATATCGCAAATGGGCAGTTTCCCCCACCCTATCCCTTAAAACTATCCCTTTCCCTCCCCCTCTATCCTACCCCCCAAAACCCCGAATGTGTAACCCCACTTTTCAGAAAATGTAACCCCACTTTGTAACCCCAGCTGTAACCCCACCCACTATTTTCGTCATTTTTGGACATAAAAAAAGGAGGTCAAACGACCTCCATTCCCACGACCGCCCAAACGGCCTTTTATTTGCGTTCTAACGCCATAAAAACACCAGCCTAACCATCTGTCCCACGAGAGCATGAAATAAGCGTAGATTGCTTGATTATAGCGCGTTTCGTGCACAATGTACCATTGCCAGACAGCCCGGCATGAAGCAAATAATTCTTCGTCGCACCGATCTGTTCAGCCGTCAAAACCGTATAAACCGCAGAAATGCTGCTAAAGTACCAGTCTTTCCGCCTCGTTCCATCGATATTGTGCAGCAGATGCACATGTATTACCTTTGCCATATTCACTCGCTTTGTTTCTGCAAATATACCAAATAATCATTATATGGAATAATTTCGCAATATAAAATTTCTGAAATACCATAAAAAAGTGGCCTCAGCCACCATTCTACCCCACCCCAACACAACACCAACCACCAACAGAAACGCAATATAAACCACCCGCAAGCCCCATGTAAACCACAAGGGCCTCAACAAGCCCCAAAAGTAAACCAAATGTAAGCCTATGTAAACGCTTCGTTTTACGCCGTCATTTCAGCCACACACATCTAACTCGTTGAAACACAAACCTCTCACCCATTTTTCAGCCGACCGACTCATATACGCTTCGTTCTGTGCCCCATATAACGCTCTTCCTATTCCAACTAACCGGAAAGTATATTGCAACCAAGAACACTGGGCACAAATGAGCAGCGACTTTCCTTTGTCCATATCTCAACGCGAAACACTAGCAATGTACACAACACCGGAATGTGCTGATATTTTTGTCGTCAACGGTCCTCCGGGAACAGGAAAAACCACTTTTCTGCAAACTGTCATCGCAAACAGACTTGCTCATAACATTCTAAACAATCCGGAAGAGCCGGAAATTATAGTTGCAAGTTCAGCTAATAATCAGGCGATCACCAATATCCTAAAGGATTTCAAAGCGGAAACAACCAATGACACAACACATCCCCGGTTGTCCAACCGCTGGCTACCCGAACTGGATACATTAGGCCTATATCTGTCAGGGAAAAAAGAGCTGCAACAACAGTACAAAATGATGTTCAACCCCAAAGGGGATGGATTTCCGGCAGCATACGATACACCTGAACGTCAAGAAGAGTACAAACAATTCTATCTGCAATGCTTCAATAACTTTTTCAAGAAAAACTATCAAGACGAAACAAAATGCCGGCAATTTCTCCGTAAAGAAATGCAAGCCCTCCAAAAAAAGATTATTCTCTGTATCCAAGCTGCCGAAACAACAGAATACGGAAACCGGAAGGAAAACAATATATTACAGAAGTTTATCCGCAAATTCCATGAGCCATTACCCTCCTATGACAAAGTAATAGAACAGTGGACTTTGACAGAAGAATTCAAAGAACGTTACGAAAAAATAAGTTCCAACCCTGAGTATGGCAACTTGCCTTATACAGAAGACATGGCAGTAAGGCTGGATATCAGCTATCGGTATCAAATGTTCTGGTATGCCATACATTATCGGGAAGCCGAGTTTATTCACCGGTTAAGCAAGTGCGATGAAGGCAAGCAGCGCACACAAGAAGCCTATACCCAAAGATTAAAACGTTTGGCTTGCGTAATGCCTGTTTTCATCTCTACTTTCCATTCTCTACCCAAGTATATGACCTATGCGGAGAACGGAAAATGGGATATTCCTTTATACAATGGAATAGATCTGTTGATTGTAGATGAATCCGGACAAGTTTCACCCGAACTTGCCGTTCCCTCCTTCAGTTTGGCCAAGCAAGCGATTTTAGTAGGTGATATTCAACAAATAGAGCCTGTATGGTCCATTTCTGATGAATATTCATTCATTAATTTAAAGAATCTGGGCATTGTTTCCAACCAGTCCTCGGAAAAATACCGTTTTTTAGAAAACAATGGTTTCCTTTCTTCTTCCGGAAGTATAATGAAACTGGCACGTAAAAGCTGTAATTTTACAGTAAAAGGTGAAAAAGGAGCTTTTCTGACCGAACACAGACGATGCGTAGATTCCATTATTGCCTATTGCAATGATTATGTTTACCACGGCAGGTTACTTCCTAAAAAAGGTAACGAAGTAAAATACAAGTCCCTCCCTTCCAAAGGATATGTACACATCAACAGTTACAGCAGCCCTGGAAAAACAGGAAGTCGCCTCAACCGGGCTGAAGCGGAAGCCATTGTCTGTTGGCTGGAACTGGAAAAAGATAATCTGGAAAAGACCTATAAAAAGCCTATTCATGAAATTGTAGCCGTAGTAACTCCTTTTAAAGCCCAAGAAGCCGAAATACGGCATCAAATACAAAAAATATCAGGAAATGAGAAATATAAAGATATGATCATCGGCACAGTACATTCCCTGCAAGGTGCCCAATGTCCGATTGTTCTTTTTTCAACAGTCAACTCTCCCGAAGACCATTCTCTTTTTATGGAGCGTGATGGAAAATACAATATGCTCAATGTAGCGATATCGCGCGCTCAGCATCATTTCATTGTTTTTGGCAACATGAATATTTTCCATCCGGAAGAAAACACCCCGGTAGGAAATATGGCTAAATGGCTTTTCGATGATCCATCCAACGAGATTTCCAACAACTTTATTTACCAACAGGAAGTTCCGCTGTGCACCTACCACCCCACCCTTCGTCTGTCCACCACAGAAGAGCATATCCAGGTTCTGCACCAAGCTTTTGAAAAAGCAAGACACCGTCTGCTGATTGTATCTCCATTCATATCTATCCACGCCATAGAAAACGACCAGTTGGTTCCGCTGATACGCCACACGGTACAACGAGGAGTGGATGTCACAGTCTACACCGATTCGTCTCTAGATTATGATACGAAAACCAATCAGTTGCTCAGCCGTGCCGAAGAGGGACGGAACATATTAATAGAAAATGGCGCAACCCTCATTGAAGTAAAAGGTATCCACAATAAATCATTGGCCATTGATAACCATACACTTATAGAGGGTTCTTTCAACTGGTTATCCGCCAACCGCCATAAAGAATACTCCCGCCACGAATGTTCCATAGTTGTATCATCTGTTCAAGCCGATGAGTACATCAACAATCTGATAAAGGAACTAGAAAGCAGAGAAAAAACCTTTCAATCCCTATCTAAGCCTACAATCAATCTTGACATTGACCAAAAATATCCGGGGTTCTTTACAAAAGAATCTTTTAATGATTGTACAGAAGAAGATATTTGCCGTATAAAACAAAAAGTCCAAGAGTTAGGCATTCAGAAAACAGTCCTTCCACCTTATATCCATAAACAACGTGAAACTTTCCCACGTGCTTATGAACCTTGGTGCACAGAAGAAAAGGAAATTATATGTGAGTTGATGCAAAAGACCAATCATCTTTCTATTTTTATAGAATGTCTGCAACGTACAGGACAAGCAATTCAAATTCAGATAGAAGGCAAAAACAATTGATTATAATCCTGAACTGATATCCTTTTTATGATATTCGGGAAACTTGGAAAACAAGAATCAGTCCCTATACGGAAGAGAGGAAAAGACAAATTACTTTTCGCCTTTTCCTCTCTTCCGTATAGCATATGCAACTCCTGCCCAGAGTTCCTTATTTTTTGGAATACATCCAGGTCCATTTATGCCAA
>UMCR01005738.1_pt1 | contig 42419 bp, 43 predicted proteins | sample 1964301 | NCBI WGS metagenome assembly UMCR01 (sample SAMEA4835975, study PRJEB28245) | human gut metagenome | biome: gut microbiome; material: fecal sample | place: Denmark | collected 2008
TCGTAATACTCACACTGTCGCTGCAGGCTGTCGCAAGAGGCATAGACCACGATGGTTCCGGGTTCCTTCCCCTTGCCGATGTCGAGACGAGCCTGTCCGCTCTTGGCATGAAACGATGAACCCTCCGGCAGTTTAAGGAGGCTGTCCGTCGGTATCTCCAGCCTCACCTCCGACATCGGTACCGTTTCCGTCCGTATCCGGAGAACTTCTCGCGCGAGGCTGTCCCGTTGCTCCGTCTCCACCGTCCGCAGCTTTTCCCGCGCTGCCTCTCGTGAGGTCGCGCAGCTTGAAAATAACAGGGCAGTCAGCACGAAACTTGCAACTGTTAGCCGTCTCGATGGCTTTACGGAAGCGGGCCATCTCCCGCTTGGTCGAGCCAAGCTCCTTTTTCGCTTCCCGCAAATCTTCTCTGGTTTCACTCAGTTCCTTTTTTAAGGGTTCGACAATGTTCTCTATCAATATCCGGGTGGCCTGTTCAGTGTTGCCTATCCGGACTGTTTCGGCTTCCGCCTTCGCTTTCTCCGCTTCGGCATTCGCCTTGCGCACGGTCGCTTTCAGAGTCAGAAGTCCGACAACCGCCGCCAACAGGCCGCCACCCAGTATCCAGTTAAGCGTTTCACTGAACTCCATAATATACCTTTTATCGATTAATGCCTATGGATTTCAACCATGCCGGCACGTCGAACGAGGGGCAGGCTTTCGCCGCCAGCTGGTTGTGGCCGACAATCTCCACGTCGGGAAAGCGCCGGTGGAAATCCTTCACGTAGGTTTCCATCGCTTTCCGCTGTGCGGGGGTGCGGGTGTCCACGGGAGTCTTGCCGTCGGCGGCGACACCGCCCACGTACACAACGTGCCGAGCTGTCGTGTTGTACCCTTTTGCCCCGTTGGTAATCTCCCATGAATCGACCTGCGCATCCTCGTTGTTGTCCACCAGCCTCTCCACACGGCCGTCGAGGTGTATCATATCGGTGTATCCTACCTGCTTCCAACCCCTCCCGACAGGGGGTGCGGAGGTGTGCCAGCGACGGATCTCGTCGGCCGTCACCTCACGCCCTTCGGGGGTGGCGGTGCAATGCAGTACCAGATATTTCAACTTTCCCATGACTTATGCAGATTCTTCTTCATCGGTTCCACTACCGGATGCCGCTGCCTGATAACCACTGGCCATAACGACACCCGCATCCGCTTTCTTGAACATGCAGATGAAGTAATGGCGGAAATTAACTTTGTTGCGTTGGTACTCTGGGTCGTTCTCAGCAGGACTCCAATACATCTTGGTAGAGCCGGTGGCCTTGAACACCCTCGGCGTATAGAACGCAAACGAACATTGGAATTCTCCGGTAGAGGCCGCGGCTCCCACAGCTTTCTTTTTGCCGGCAGTGGTATACAGCGGGTTATTGGCATACTCGTAAATGTCGAAGCCGTACATTCTGCCTACCTTGCCTTCACCCCGGTTGATATTGTACTGTTCCTTGAAATTCTGTTCGGTCTCGAGCAGGTCGTTCACATGATCCGGACAGAGAACCAGACGCCGGTTGGTCGTGGGGACTTTCAACTTGTCGAGAGCCGCTTTCATTCGTATCACATCGCTGATTGTCAGTTTCAAACGCCCCGTCTTTTCATCCCGGCTTCCGGTCGTCGTCAAAACGGGAGTGGTCGCAGTGTCTTCATTCGCACACAGGGCATGGGCCGACTTGGCGAATTTACTGTCGTTTATCGCGTTGGCATGGCTTTCTTTCACCCGTGCGATCTTGTCGTAGCTCAGTGCATACAGCTCATCGTCGGTAATCGGGGTTACTTTCGTCTGGAACTTGTCGAGGCTGATGGAGATGTCTCCGTCTTTCAATTCCTGCAAGGTAATGGGATAAGTCGTGTTGTTGATCAGCACGTCTGGGTCGACACCGACATCGACGAGATGGATTACATCGTTATTCACTACCGACGAGCTGTCGGGCACGCCATCGAGCCATGTGCCTTCAAGGCCGGCCCGCAACGACTTGACCAGTTCGCCCGTCCAGATTTCCGTTAATACGCCTTCGCGGAGCGTACCGGCGGGAAGAGCTCCTCCGATTACGCCGGAAACGATATTCATTCCTATGGCGCCGGTCAGCGGAGAGAGTCCGACAGCCGCGCCCAGCAAAGCTCCTGTAACTGCGTTGAACAGGAGCGAAAAAAGAATCGTTACGATTTTGCTCATTGTTATTTCGTTTTTAAGGTTGATACTCAAATTTCACACTCCATGCCATACTCGGCTCTGTACAGGCGTCTGTATTCGTCGGGCTGCTCTTTTCTCAGTTCCAACAGCTTGTCGGCAGGTACTTCGCTAAGTTTCGCATATTTCCCCGGATCTTCCACTTTTCCCGTGCCTTGATGGCCGAGAACAGTCGAGAGCTTCACATGCGGCGACATGGCCGAGAATATCGACGACAGTTTTTCCGCACCGATCTCTTTGCCGAGGTTGACAAACTCCTCTCTCTTGTCCGCGGAGATTCGTTTCTCACCGATGGCCTTTTCCACCAGGGTCGTGATACTGGCGAGGGTCAGCTCATCTTTTTCCCGTTTGAGTCGCACATTCTCCTCCTGGGCTGCATGGAGTTCGCCGAGTTTTTCGGCGATTTCGGCCTCGGTCGCCGTTTCCGGCAATCCTAACTGCAAGGCTAATTTTTTTTGTTCCATTTGTTCCTGTTTTATAGGGTTAGTATTCAAGATGGGCAGCGGGCATTCGCCGTCCCTGCCCAATGTTATTTGTTTTCCGTCTTTTTTGAGCACGAGGGCATCGTCGTTGGCCCCGATGTCCACGACCGATACCTCGAACAATTTGCTTTTGACGATGGTCGGACTGGTCTGTCCCACAACCAGGTATTCGCTGTCCTCGCTCATCTCTATGATGTCGAGCCCGGCGCTGACCATTTTCAGGCTCCCGAATTCGAATTGGCGCTTGCAGCGCTTGCTCAGTTCGGTCACCTCGTCAAAGACCAGCTCTCCGGTCACTTCGTCGTTTTCTATCCGTATGTCCTTTACGTAACCTATGACACTCCCCCGTTCGTGCATATACAGCAGCACGGGGTTGCGCATATACTGCTCCACGTCCATACCGGCCGTCAATACCCGGGTACCATAGCTGTTCAGGCTGTCGTTCGATATACGCACTCTTTTTCCCATTGAAATCTGTTTTTTGATTGTGATTGTGACTTTTTGATTGCGATTGTGACGCAATATTACAGGCTAAATATCTCATCTCCAAAAATGTATGAAACGGTTGCATACTTCTGTGAAACCATTTCACAGAAGTTTGGAAACGCGGCGAAAACCGACCAATTTTGCTCATGCAACACGGTTGCAAACAGCCGTTTCAATTCTATATTCCATAAAACGATATGACAAAGGCCGAAACCGAAAAGAAAAAATCATTGGCGCGGACGCTGTATATGGCCGGACTCGGGCAGAACGAGATCGCCGACAAGGTCGACGTCTCCCGCGTGACCGTATCCAAGTGGTGCAACACCGAGGGCTGGAAAGAGGCGCGCGCCGCCAAGAATGTAACCCGTCCCGAACTGGTCAACAAACTGCTGCTCACCATCGACACGCTCATCACGCAGGTCAACGATTCGAAAGATCCTGCGCTCGTTGCCGGATTGGGCGACAAGCTGGCCAAACTGTCGGCAGTCATTGAAAAACTCGACAAGAAGGCCAACGTGGTCGATGTCATCGAGGTGTTCATGGCATTCTCCAAATGGATCGAGTTCCGTTCGACCGTCGACCCGGAAGTGACCCCCGAACTCATCAAGGCCATCAATAAGTATCAGGACTTATACATCACCCAACAGATGGGAATCAAATAAGGAGGGGAGCTGCCTATGGCTACGCAAACGGAAAAGAAACTGGCATACGAACGGTGGAAAGAGCTCTGCAAAAGGGTACAGTCCATCACGGATACCTCCGTCATGGCTCACGAGACACTTGCCGAACAGGACAGGCGCAAGCAGCGTCTGCTGAACAACTATGCCGCTTTCTGCGAGTATTATTTTCCCCACTATCTCACCCTGCGCGACAAAACCACCGGAGAGGTGATCCGTACCGTGCACAATGCTCCCTTTCACAATGCGGCAGCCGTCAAGGTCAGAAACACCCCCGATTTGAAGGCGGTATTCCAATGGCCGCGCGGCCACGCCAAATCGACCCATTTCGACATCTTTATACCGATCTGGCTCATGTTCCAGCCCAAACGTCTCATCAATTTCATGGTGGTGGTCGGCAAGTCCGAGGACAGTGCCGTCAGGCTTCTGGGAGACATACAGGCCGAGCTCGAACACAACCAACGCCTTATCGCCGATTTCGGGAAACAGCGGGGCAGCGCCTCCTGGCAGGAGGGGGAATTCAAGGCCGCCAACGGGGTCAAATTCCTGGCCTGCGGACGGGGGCAGTCTCCCCGTGGTCTGCGTGACCGGGAAAGCCGCCCGGATTATATCGTCATCGATGACCTCGACGACGATGAGCTCTGCCGTAACGAGAAGCGGGTGAACGACCTTACCGCCTGGGTGAAAGAGGCGCTCTTCGGAGCCCTCGACGTGGGGCGGGGCCGGTTTATCATGGTAGGAAACCTCATATCCAAAACCTCCGTTCTGGCGAACATCGCCAAGACAAAGGGAGTACATGTGTCCGTCATCAAGGCCGTCGATACAAACGGGGAACCGGTATGGAAGGAGAAGTGGACCAAAGGGGAGGCTTTGGCTTATCGGGATTTCGTGGGGTACCGGGCGTGGGAGAAAGAGATGATGCACAACCCCATCGTCGACGGCACCATCTTCCGGCATGAGTGGATTCGCTTCAAACGGCTGCCCAAGCTCTCCAAATATGAAATGCTGGTATGCTATACCGACCCTTCTTTCAAATCGACCACCTCCAACGACTACAAGGCGTGCCGCCTGTGGGGAAAGGTCGGCACGGAACTGCACCTCGTCGACTGCTTCGTGCGGCAGGCGACAGTAAGCGAAATGGTTCGCTGGCTGTACGACCTCTACGAGAGGACGCGGGACGAGGCCGCCATTCAATTCTTCATGGAGGCCAACTTCATGCAGGACATCATTCTGGACGAGTTTTCGGCTGAGGGAGACCTACGGGGATACCAGTTGCCCATCATGCCCGACAAACGCAAAAAGCCCGAGAAGTTGCAGCGCATCGAGGCGGTAAGCCCGCTTTGGGAACGCGGATTTGTCTGGTACAACGAACGGCTCAAAGATACGCCCGACATGCAGGTGGGAATTGACCAGACCTTGTCGCTCGAGCGTGGAAGCCGCATACACGACGATGCCCCCGATGCTGACGAGGGGGCGATATGGATGCTGCAACGCAACACCCGGCAAGAGAGTTTTCAACCGGTGTTCGGCAAGAGGCCGACCGCCAAAAATATATGGTAATATGATTGAATGGATTAAACGAATCATCTTCGCCCGAAAGTACAAACGGGCCGTCAAAAAGGCGAAAGAACTGGCAGAGCTGACAGGCCTGCGCTATTTCGTGATTTACCTTAACGGGAGCTTGAAGGTAGTACCTAAAAAGACCGTCAAGGAATTGGTCCAAAAACATCGTTTTCGCAAGGGGGTGACCGTCGGGGACATTGAGAAACGGGCATTGTTCATCACCAAATAGTCAGAAAGGAGGCAGAGATGTTTGTCACGGAAGAGGATTACAGAGTGGTTATAGGCGAGACGGCTCTCAAGGTCATTTCGCAGGTCAGCGAGGAAAACCGCACCAGTGCGGAAGCCGAGGCCCGGGAAGAGATAGCCGGGTATCTGCGACCCAAGTACGACTGCGAGGCGGTATTCAATGCCGAAGGCGACGACCGCAACCGGCTCATCGTCATGTACACCTGCGATATCGCCCTGTACCACATGAGCGCCTCCATGCCCCAGAAAATGGGCAGCGAGATACGGGAGGTACGCTACAAGCGCGCCATCAAGTGGCTGGAAGGTGTACAGGCCGGGGGAATCATTCCCGACCTGCCACTGGTCGTAGATAGCGAAGGAACACCCACCGGAGACACTTTCGCATACAGTTCACAACCCAAACTCAGACATAACTGGTAACCACTATGGATATTAAAAGTTTTTTCAGCGGACTTTTCCCGCACCGGCCCGACGACATGCTGCACACGCCTTACGGGGATTTCAATCTGGCGAAGAAAGACGACAAGCGACGGTTCCAAAAAATAGTCATCGATCTCCATCGCACTACCGATGCGCTCACCCGCAAGGACATCAGGGACTGGCGTAACGCCTGGCAGATGGCCATCAACATCGACAGCCCGAACCGGCAGCGACTGTATGACATCTACCGTGACGTGTCGGTCGATTTGCATCTGTCGGGGTGTGTCAAGCAACGCGAAGGGTTCGTCATGGCAAGGAGCTTCAAAATCGTGGATGCGAAAGGCGATGAGAATGAAGAGGCGTTGCACTATTTCAACCAGGAGTGGTTCAAACAGCTGCTGCTTTATGCCCTCGATGCCAATTATTGGGGACATTCGCTCATCGAGCTGGGCGATCCGGTCACCGACAAAGACGGGTATATCTGTTACGACGGGGTATGGCTCGTTCCCCGCAAACATGTCGTTCCCGAATATGGGAGGATTGTCGCGGACCTCGGCCAGGACTGGCGCTCGGGTGTCGAATACCGGCAGCCGCCGTTTACCGACTGGCTCATCGAGGCAGGCCGGCCCGATGACCTCGGCCTCTATCTGAAAGCGGCCACGCAGACTATTCCCAAAAAGAACATGCTCGCCTTTTGGGACACTTTCGGGGAGATTTTCGGCATGCCCATGCGTATTGCCCGGACCACCTCCCGAGACAAAGAGGAGATCGGCCGGCTCGACCGCATGTTGCGGGAAGCGGGGGCGAGCCTCTCGATGGTGGCCGGGCAGGATACGGAAATCGAATTCGTGGAGAGTGGCAAGGGAGATGCCTATAACGTATATGACAAACGTATCGACCGGGCCAACTCCGAGCTCTCCAAGCTCATCATCGGCCAGACCATGACCATCGAGGACGGCAGCAGCCTCTCGCAGTCGAAGACCCATTTGGAGATTTTCCAGAACCTCGTGGAGAGCGATTGCGACAAACTCCGCGACATCGTGAACAACCAGCTTATCCCCCGTATGATTCGGCACGGATTCCCCCTCAAAGGGCTGCGCTTCGACTGGGACTATTCGGCTGACTATACACCCGAGCAGCAGGTGGCCTACGAGACGATGATAGCCGACCGTTACGAGGTCGACCCGGAATACTTCGCCGAAAAATATAACATGCCGGTAGGACAGAGGCGGAACGCCCCGACGGTAACCCCGGACGACGATGGGAATGGTGGCGATAACGACACCCGAAAAAACATGCATCCGACCGGTTTTTTCGACTGAGCCCCTCTGATTACGAGGGGCTGCACCACCGTTACCTTTCCCTGATGGGAGACGGCTTGACGCTGGCTTCGGAAGATAGCGTCGACGCGGAGCTTCGCAAAAGGATAGAGCAGAGCTTCGAGGGCATGATGTCGGCGTTATACCGGGAAACGGGGGCCTCGTTACGCATCGGCATACTGGCAGAACCGGAGGCGCAGGAGTTTATCGAAGCTCACGCCGGGGCTCTTGATTCCTCTTTTCAAAAAGTGGAGATGTCCGACCTCATGCGCCGGCGGTTGCAACGTTCCGACTACATCTTCTCCGGCATGAAGGCTTTCCACGAGATGAACGAGGCGTTCCCGTCGCTCATCGACGAGAACGGAAATCGAAAGTCGTTCGAACGGTTTTTGAACGATGTCCGGAAGATCGACAAGACCTATAACTCCAACTACCTTCGGGCCGAGTACAATTTCGTACAGGCATCGGCCGAGATGGCCGGCAAATGGGAAGGGTTCATGCAGGACGGTGACCGATACTACCTCCAATACCGCACGGCTCGCGACGGCCGGGTGCGCCCGGAACACGCCGCCCTTCATGGAGTGACCCTGCCGATAACGGATACCTTCTGGGAGGAGTTCTATCCGCCCAACGGGTGGGGATGCCGCTGTACCGTAGTCCAGGTGCGGAAATCCAAGTATCCGGCCACTCCGCACGATGAGGCGATGGCGCTCGGCGAACAAGCCTTGCAGCGCGACACGAAGGGAATGTTCCGCTTCAACCCGGGCAAGGAAGGAAAAGCCGTTCCCGATTACAACCCCTATACCGCCAGCCGCTGCCGGGATTGCGATATTGCCAAAGGAAAGTTCAATCTGGCGAAAAAGGTGTTTATTCCCGACAACGAGATGTGCCAGGCATGCCGGTTGCTGAGAAGTTGCTTAGACCATAAAAATAGCGAAGGTTTCCGGGAATATAAAAAGAGTATTATCAACTCTATTAATGTTATATACAACAGGGAATTACCAAACTTACAGACGGGGTACTATTACCAAACCAAGAAGTCTATCAAACGAGGCATAGCCCATGCGTATAATGTTGAAGAGGTCGAGATGTTTGAAAGCATAGAGATATATGTGTCAAGGTTGGAGTTCGTCCGGCATAGTCCCCTCGGGGAAGTCAAGGATGTGACTAATCCCAAAGACATCGCCAATATTAAAAAGAAAATGCACCGTGGCGTTACCGGCTACAATGTGTATGAGGTTGACATAAATGGAGAAATATGGGAAGTTAAAACGGAGGTATTTAAAAACAAGTCAGAGACCTTGTATATAGCAATAAAAAGAGGATAAACGCCTGTCCAGCGAGGTTCACAACACCCCAATTAGGAATCAGACGAATATCCTCATCGCAAATATATAATAAATTATTCAAATCAATATATTATAAACAGAAATTATTTTTTTAGCAATTTTATAATCCATAAAGAATACTACAAATACAAAAAAAGAACATAGAACTGTATAATCCAACTCTATGTTCTTTTTATTTCTATGTCTTTTTTCCTCTCCTATAAAAGAAAAGAATAATTTTCCAGTTTGACAATAAGGTCTTTTTAATTTTGAATTTTTATGAAAGCCTTTCCATTTTGATTCTCTATGATTTTCATTGCTGGAGTTGATGAAAAAGCATGAGTTGTCGCATGAAATACAGAAAGTACAAAATCTTGAAAATCAGCGTCGTCTTCAAGATGTTCTATTCGTAGGCCCATTTTTTCTGCTTTCTCTCGTGATATATGCCTACCATGACTTTTGAAATTATCATGATTGGCTAAAAAAGCTGCTATCTTATTGACAATAGATTCTTTTTGCTCTGAATCCTTCATATCTTTAAACATAAAACGAGCAAGCCAATCCCTTACTAAAGCTTCCGACATCTGTATATAATTTTCACATTGTGTGATAATAGATGGTCCATATTGATTTAATAGAATAGCCCATGCCTGCTTGTCTGGATCGTTTACCTCTTTCAATGCCTTATAAAATTGATCTATGATGGCTTTTGCTGGATTACTGGTCTGTCCTGTTGGACCATTTATGATTAATTGCGGATCAACAGGTCCAATATTAGAGTGTTTACCCATTACTATTGAAGAACCCGAACACGCAATCATTGTAGCCGCAGACATTGCAATTTGAGGAATTATTACTCGTACCTCTGGGAATTGCGCATGAAGATACTCAACAATACCTTCAGCAGCCTCTGGGCTGCCACCTGGACTATGCACAATTAAGTCTACAGGTTTTTCCTTATCTAAGCCATGAGAAACCTCCATCATACCCTGCACATCCTCTTCTGTTACTGATAATAATTCTGGAGCCCCTCCTTTTTGAGTAAAAGCACTGGCATATAATATGACATTTCGCTGAGTTTTTTCAGAAAGTTTTAATAAGTACTTACGACGTACACTATCAAAAGGAGAAGTATTACCCTGTGCGCTTTCAACTTGTAGTTCGGTTAATATTTCACTCCATGTGGGCATATTATATCAGATTTTAAATTAAACGAATCATTAAATAAAACTTCAGGTGTAGCAATATTATTAACAGTTCTATAACGTTCTCCTTGTGTTATTTCCCATTTACTTTCTTCCTGCTTGCATAAGATTTTGTTTATAACAGGATTATCAGATTTTAATTTCTCTAAGTACTTACTCATAACTATTGTTGTTTACAATTTGAACACCTACAAATATAATTACTATTTTTGATACTTACTGTTTCTTCATCAAACATTTTGCATAATCAGAATTATTTTACTGATTTTATCATTACGCACTGATATACCTCGATGTTCTCCACGATATCCTCGTGGTTGTGGTTCGTGTCGCTCTCGACCAGATCGAACTCCTTGAAGGTCTCACCCTCCATGCAGCAGAGTGCGGCGTGTATCTCGTCCAGCAGGTCGAACACCTCTAAGCCCTCTTCCTGGAATTGGCTGCCGTCGCTCGTGCCGCCTTTCCAGTCCGTCACCACGTGCAACGCCACCTCCGGCTCGGCTCGATACTCCAAGCCGTTTACTATCGCATTCCATTTGATGGGCCGGAACTCGATAAACACGGCCGGACGCTCCCAGTTCTCCTCCTGCTCGATAAACTCCACGTTATGGTTCCACAAATCGATGTGCTTGATCGCACCGCCGCCGACCTCTTTCAGACGGTCGCACAGCATTCGGTAAAGTTCTTTTCTCATTTCCTCTCTATTGAAAAATCAACATTGAAATATTCATTTAAATTCTCCTCGATGATTTCGCACACGATGCGCTCCACCTCCGGCCCCGCACCGAGGAATCGACGGCGCGGTATGCGAATAGTTGTCCCGGCTCGTTTGAGGGCCATAAAACGCCAGAATTCGGCCACGGGAGTTAGATTCATTTTCGAAGTCCACGCATAAAAGCCGCCATCTGACAAAGTTCTTTTAGCAATTCCTTTTTTACGCTCGAAACCTCCCTGAGACTCGTAAAACTTCGCCCTGAAGTATCGTTTCATCTTGGCCGTCACCACGATTTCGCCACCGTCGTTGTGTATGGAAGCATACGGCAGATCGGTGAAAAACGTGATGCTGTTCTCGGTCGTCCGGCTTCGCACACTCCTCCGCAAATTGCCTGTATCGATTAGGAGTGTACCACCCGGGCGGTTCGGGCTTTTCCGTCTCGCCCACGCTTCGCTGAAAAATGCCTGTCGCTCGAAATTACGGTCGAACTCATCGCCGAGCTCCACCTGTATGTCCCGAAGTATCCGCTTGATTATTTTGCCGGCCTCTTCATTCATAGTCCTCGTCCTTAAAGAGCAAAAGCTGACGGGTCTCCTCGTCAGCTATGTGATTCTTTTCCTTCGCATCGGCATTGAGTATGTTGTAGAAGGTCCGTTCGGTAATGCCATAAACCGGATATATGTACCGTCGCCATATCTCCCGGTTCGGGACTCCCGACTTGACGTAACGGTCATATATCCTGTTTATATCTTCCACACGTTTCTTGTAACTTACTCCGCGCCGTTTTGCTATATGATTTTATTCTGTCTTTTTGGGTTTGTACGGACGCACATCGAGCGTCATGTCGCAACTCACCATTACCCGGCCGCTCCCCTCACACTGGGGGCAGGGACCCGTTTTCCGAAATAACCGCCCGGAATAGATTTCTCCCGTGCCGTGGCATGCCCGGCAAATAGCGATTTTCGGGGCCTTCCTCATTTTCTGTATCATACCGCCTCTTCTCTTTTGGGTTCCACATAGAACGTCTCGTCCTGCACCACTTGTATGCCGCACTTGGCCATCATCTCGATCATCGATTTGCCTGCGCCAAGAGGGTCTTCATCGGTCGTCACCATTGCCTCCCGGTCGGCAAGCATTTTGTCTTTGGCCAATTCCTCGGTCAGGCGCACATATCCCGGCAGGAACTCTTTGGTCAGTTGTAACGCACTGGCCCAGGTAAAGCCTTTGAGGGTTTTCAATTTAGGGGTACCGGTGCGGAAGCCTATAACGCCGTGAGCCATTTCGAGGCTCTTTTTCTTGGCGAACAATTCGGTCTGGTTTTCTATGGCATAAGCCTGCAAGGTGTTGAATGCCTTCTCCTTCTCGCCTTCCAGTTCGGCCAACTTATTTGCATACCTCTCTCGGATCTTCGCACACTGCAATTCGATGTCCGCTATAATTTTCATACTCTGTGCATCAGCCTTCGCATAGATGGCGAAAGCCTCGTCGGCAGACTCTCTGGTCACGCCGGAAATAATCACTTTCTTTTCTCTCTTTGCCATAAATTCATTGTTTTAGGGTTAATCACTGATAATCTTGTTGTCCTCTAAAAGTTCCTTGAACGCTCTGTCCCGTTCGGCCTTTGTCTCATACTTCGCAAACGTTTCCCAAGCTCCGTTTCGCCCTGTACTGACTTTAATTCGTGGGGAAGGATAGTCATCTTTCCGTAGGATTGTGAAGCCGGCCGCTTTCACCTTGTTCTGGTCATCGATGTTCATAATCATCTTCCTCCTCGTAATTCTGCATTTCAGGCTCTTGACAGACCAATGCCGCCTCGTACTGCTCGTAGGTCCATTCGTTGATGTCGCTGAAAAACTCCTCCCGCTCTTCGGCCGACAGCCACGTCGCCGCTTCAAGGAGTTGGATTTTAATCCTGTCAAGGATTTTTCGTGCTTCTGTTTTCATATCCGTTAGTTTTTAGGAGCGTGGGGGTCGATGATTACATAGACGGCCCTGCCCGGTTGTTTCACTTCGTGTTCTTGTCTCTTTTCCGTTTCCTTTACTTTCAGCCCTCCCTTCCGCTCGATGGAGCGCAGCTTTACGGCCAGTTGTTCCAGTTCTTCGGTATCGAGCCGGCCGAAAGGCTTGCCGGCGATCCGGGGATTCAGGCAAAAATCGTTGACCCTTGCCCAGTCCGTGGTGTCGATGCCGATTTTCTGCATGAGTTTCAGGCAGACGCTTCGGCGGAAGCGCAGCTCCTCGCGCAGTTTCTTGCGCCATTCGTCCTGCCCGGTCAACCGTTCCAGTGCGGCGCAACACTCGTTGTACTCCGCCCGGGTCATCTCGCGTAGGCTCTCGGTGCGGTTCCAAGTGTATTGCCGCACGATCGATCGCTTAAATTCTTCCCGGTCGCCATAATAGGGCACTTTGCCGAACAGAGCGTAAAACCGGGCGAAATTGGTTACTTCCTGTTTCATACCCTTCTATTTTAACGTTAGTATATAATCCATTCTTGACCAGCCTCCATAAGCTGATACGGTTGCCACTTTCCGGGAAAGATACTCCTCCGTAAAATTCGTACTTACGATTTCATCTCCCCTATATTCACATTTTGGCGAGCCGAAAATATGTCCGTGACTTCTTATTCCAATATAGCCCCATTCATTCCGTTTCAGGACTCTATCGATAAACTCACCCACACTGCACTCTTTGTTCAAAGAGACCATATATGGGGTTGTTTCGTCTCCGGAGGTTTTTCCTATTTGCGTAAACTTAAATTCCAACATACCTTCATTCTTCACTCAAACAATACTTTAATGCCGCACGAGGAGGCTACGTCGAGCTCGAGCTTGGCTCCCTTCGACAACTCCCAGCCTTGCAGCATATAGATATAATCACAACCGAGCAGCAGGGCGATGTCCGCCCGCATGTGCTCCCGCCAATGCGCCTCGTCCGGCAGCCCGTTCTTGAACGGGTTCACAGGTTCGTAGCCCTTCAAGCTCAAATAGCGCTCGGCTTGATCGAAAGCCTGACGCCTCTCTTCCAAGTCATAGTGGGCTATCGCCCCGCTGATGTACACTTTCTTGTTCATTTTTTTCTGTGGTTTTGTCGTTCGTAAAATTCATTCAATCGTTCTTCCAGTACCACCGTGTAGTTACACAGTTTGCAGCATCGTCCCTCTTCTTTTATCGGATATGGGTTATACCCGTATCCGATGAACTTCCTGCCGCAAATGCAGCAGATGTTTTCTTGCGTCTTTTCCATGATCATACTATTTCAAATTGTACTACAAAATCATATTCTCTCCGCAGACGGCGAACCTGTGCGATGTTGTCCGGCTCGCTGCCGTAGGGCAGGTAAACACAGCGTTCTCTCGTGTTGACTTTCACGCCCTTCTTCCGGAGCCTATACAGCAGGTTCTTCCGGCGCATTCTTTGTTTCTCCATAATGTCATACCCCCCAATAATCCATAGATCCTTTTTCCCAAATCACATACTTCCCGGTGCAGCCTTGATAACGACCCTTACTGAAAGCCACGTAACCTTCTACCCATATCTTCAAGTCGGCATCGTACATTACGCTGGTAGCGGCATCGCCTTTGGGACTTTTACCCCGGGCATGGCTGATGAAAATGAACAGTTTGTCAGGGAACTCCTCCTTCAACCCGATATAATCCCTATATGTCATTTGTGTATATTGGAGGCTATCTATGATTACGATTTTATAACTCTTAGGCCGACGGAGCCTGTCCCGCAAAGCAGGAATGTCCTCCTTGATGAAACCCAAACGACGGCTTACCTCTGACATACCGAAACGTTTCAGATTGTTCTGCACAGTGAGGCTCGTGCCTTCCTCCAACGAATTGAACGCCACGCGGTCGTACTTGCAAAGTTCCTTACAAAGCTGCATCACGAAAGATGTCTTGCCATTGCCGCTGGCACCCCAAATAAACCACACACCGGTACGTTCTGGTGTTTCGAAGGCTTCGCGCCATTTCCCCTCGAAGGGAAAAGTTTCATACTTCTTACTCAGGATATCCCTCACATTCAAAGCTCGTTTCATGATCTGGCTCTTTTTAATGGTCTTTAAATTACGTTTGAACGCATTTTAATCTGTGTTTACTCGTACATGCGTTTTACCTTGTGAATGGATCTCTTCACCCTACGGAGGTCGAAGTCACAAGTGACGGCTTCCTTCATCACGCAGTCTATATCTTTCTTGTCGGTCACGCCGTTGGCGGTACAGATGGCGTACACGTCGCTCGCTTCCGTGGGTTCCAACGTATAGAACTTTCTGCCGATACGACTGTAAAATTCTTTATAGCCCGGTTTCTGATATCTTAGTCCGTTACTGATGCGCTTGGTAATGTAGTCAGTACTTAGGAATACCACGCCGCACTTTTCCTCCAATTTGTTATACAAACTGATGAAATAATGAAATACCGGTTCGGTCAGCTTGTCCGCTTCGTCGAACACCAACAGGGGAGCATCCATCTGAATGATGTCGTCCAGGATAAGCCCCCAGACTTCTCGAATGTTACAGCCTTCGGTACGGAGTCCTACCGTTCGGGCTATCTCACGGACAAAGTCCCCTTTCTTCATGTCCTCGGAACAAAGGATATAGAACACTTCCTTGTGTTCCCGAAGGTAAACGTGCGCAGTGGTACTCTTGCCGCAACCAGCTTCACCTGTTACCCAAGTCACATTGCGCCAACGTTGAGCGTCAGACAAAACTCCGGTTATCTCCTGATATGCTCCCGTCTCGACAATCTGCCAGCCGGTAGGATTGGCTGCGCCTGTTTGAGAGGCAATATTGCGGAACATCTCATCGCTGATGTTGTCATATTTCCCGTTCAAGATATTACTGATGGTTCCCACGCTGGTATTTTTCAAGCTACTTGCAGCCTTTGTCTGACTCGGATATTTTGCAACGTAAGCACGGAGGCTTTCGCTGATGGCATCTTTTTCCGACATTTTCAATTCGTTCATGATTCGTATTTGTTAGATTTTTATTATAATTTCCCTACTATCTTACGCTGAGGCACTTCTTTAAGTTTCAACTGATCCCAGGTGATGTTACTGATTACTTTGGTGGATCGTCCCAACATGACTTCCTCCGGCGGGAGGCTGTATTTCTTGGTACGGCGGTCTATCTGTCGTTGCACTTCGGCTGTGACTCCTTTCAGCTTCGGGGTAGTCAGCCCGTGTTGCTCTGGTGCCACGCCGTGTTCATATTCTATTGATTTAGCGACGATCTGACGCTCGATGCGATCTTGCACGTTAGCCTCTTGTTCCCGGCGTATAAATGCTGCCTCGCCCGCCTCTTGATCCTGAATGGCTCGATGGATAACCATATAGGGCTCTGCCACACGCTCGAAACGCAATTCGCCTCCTTTGTCTTTCCAATACAGGCGGACGCTGCCGAAATCATAAGGATCGTATTTCACGTAAAACTCTTTGTAGGTATTCTTGCGACGCCATTCATGGTCCGGAATACCTGGTGAGGAATAAACCTCATAAGTGTATTTCTTTCCACCGATAGTGACCTCAATCCCTCTGGAAGTAAATGTACTTGGACGGTCGGTCATCACCCAAAAGATGTCCACCATGTCACGAGCCGTGACAATTTCTGTATCCTCATTCTCACTGGTATTGTACATCTCGATTCGGGAAATTCCGGTGACCGGGTGCTTCATCTCGTTCCACTCTTTCCTTGCCTGCGCGTATTTTTCCATCAACTCGGCGAGTGTGTACAGCTGATTTCGGTTGGCTTCGATAAATTCAAGGTTCGGACGGCTGGATTCCTTTTTCGTGGTGATATTCTGCCCGGTGAAACGCCAGTCCTTATGCAACACCTGACTTTGAAAGCGACCGAAAACTGACTCGATGGTCTTTGACTGTCCGCTATATGGGGCAGTTGGGCGGTGAATGCGGCTGATTTTGGAGAGCAAGCCGTCAGATATTCGTTCCAGTCTCTTATGCCCGCCCTGATTGTCATGTACCAGCTCGTATGGCTTGTGCCCGCTGACTTGAAGCGCCATGCGGTAGGCGTGATATTGAGCCTCATAATCCTCATTCTCGCTGATATGAAAACCAAGCAATACCTCGCTATATGCGTCCATCACCTCGTACACGCCGATGGTGCGTATCTTTCCGTTCTCGTCTTGATAGTAGAGATTCAGCTTGGTCCCATCGCCATACCAGAGGCTGTCCCTGCGGAAAGGTAATTCTGTCTTGTGCTTACGCCCATAGCGTTGGTGTGCTTTCATTTCACCGTACACGGCATCATACCATAAAGGCTCGATGCGCGGACTGTTAAACCATTCGCGAAGGCTGCGGGGATTTTTTAGCGGTTTCCAGCCACGCTTCGGAGCGGTGCGGTTGTATTCCTCGAATATCTGAATATCGGTATAAACGGGTACACGGCTGCGTTTCAGGGCTACGAGGTAACGACCGGCATCCTCCCCGATTTTCAGGGTGTTCTTGTTGCCATACTTGCCACTGATAAGCGCAGTATAGTTATTGGGCTTGTATTTGTTGACCATACTTTTCAAGCGTCCTATACTGCCAGGTAGGGTATGGGAGTATTCTTCCCGAAGTTCCTCGCTGGTGGCAAGGATTATTTTCCAGATATTACGGCGGAAGCCGGTCAGCTTGTTGTTGGAAGCGCAGAGACGGTTGAAATCACGTATCAGGGCATTCAAGACCGATGCATTCAAGCTGTATTCCGCTTGCACCGACTCCGGAAGATGGACTTCCTCACCGTTCTTGTCGTACCGATAGGACTCAAAGAACTTTTCCGCAGATTCGTCTTTCTGTATCTTGCTGCGTATTATCTCCCTTGCCATTTGTTTCTCGGGTTCCCCACGACGTTCCACCCAGCGCCTCTTGTATTTTTCAGGAAGGGAGGAATAGGAATACAAGGCTGTGTTTCCTTCGCCTCCACCTCGGTTTATGTTCTCGATGTTGCCACGCCGAACATTCTGACGCAAGGTTGCTCCATGTATTACCGGATCATCTCCAGCCGTCAGTTCCTCGTAAGTTACACACAATGTCTTTTTATAGTATTCCATATTCTTATTTTGACTACAAATCCTCTATACCATCGGTCGGAACCTGTTTCAACAATCGGACGGAGTTCCAAAAATTCAGTGCCACGAACAACACCCAGAGTAAATTTTCAGATACGGAACAAAGAAGAAGAAAGCTCAAAAGGAAGTAAATCACGAAAAAACGGTGCTTCCGGCTCAATTCTTTGAACCATCTCGTGTTGAGACCGAACAGGCCGAAAAAATCATTTTTCATGGCGGTTTTGTGTTTGAAGTGCGCCACCGACTTCTATACCTCCGCGCTCGATGGCGAGCTTGCGGATAGAACGCGCAAGTTTACTGTTCTTGCGGAAAGACAGGGAATGAGAAACCATTTCAGGAGTGCAATGCATCAAGTTCGCAATGGTTTTTTGTTCTCCGTAATCTACTACGACTTTTCTCTTCATACCGTTGTTTTTATATTATTTTGTGGGGCATGGGGAATCGAACCCCAACGCAAAAACCATTGCCCCGTGTGTCTTTCCACACCGTCCGCCCGTCTCTTGACGCCTTCCGGGCTGTCACGCTCGTTTTACTGTTATCCGGCGACATTCTCGTCTTTACCGATAAAGTCAAGGAACATGATAAACTTGCCGCGTAAATCCCGAAGGACTTCCAGTTCCAGCGTATGGGCAAGGCAAACAGTCGTGCTGGAACTGTTCAGCCTTAGATGCCCTCCGAGCAGAGTATCGGTGATATCCTTTACCTTGTTTACCAAATAGGCTCGGATATCTTCAAGGCCTCCGGTGCATATCATGGATCTCAACTTGCGGTACTCGGAAAGTTCGAACCGAACCTTGTACATATCTTCCGCATGATCCTTAAAAAATGACTCATAATCCTCATTCATGATTCGCGTATAGTTGTCGGCCTCTTCCAAAAGTCCATCGATACGGCATTTCACCCGTTCGGCTATAAAATCCTGTTTTTTCATCATTGTTTCTTGATTTTCCATCGTCACACTTATTTATACTCGTTAATAATCGGTTTTACACTGCACCCGTAACAGTTCACAAGTCTGTAAATCATATTCTCCACATAAAAATCGGGGGCGGAGAACACGATGCCGGTATCCTCCTCGTAGCTGAATGAAACCCCATCCATCATTAGCAGGTAAGCTACCTTGTGCTTTACGCTCTGTGTCTGCCACTCTTTTATTTCTTCGTTCATAACCTCGTGTTATCTTTAAATTCTCATGGTTTCCTCACTCCTTTTTCGTAGCTTTGAGGCGTGTTCATATTTTGAACATGTTGCAAATATAGGTCAAAATTTTAACCTACAAAAATTATATGGAGGAAATTTCAACTATAAAGGGAAGAATTTTATCTTTTTTAGAGTCGGAAGGTATAAAAAAAACGGAATTCTATCAGGCTACTGGATTGTCTGATAGCAATTTTAAGGGAAAAAATCGTCTTAGCCAACCAGGAGGAGATATGATAGTAAAAATTTTAACCTCTTATCCAGCGCTGTCTGCCGATTGGCTACTAACAGGTAGAGGTGATATGCTAAAAAACTCCGTTACTACCCATAAAAAGCTACCTCCACAGGTATCACCTGACCTATTACCTGAGATAAACCGCGAATATAAAGGTACCCCATATTATAATGTAGACTTCATTGGTGGTTTCGACGTTGTACTAAATGACCAAACTCAAATTCCTGATTATTACATTGATTTCGCCCCTTATAACAAGCCGGGAGTAATTTGGTGTAATATCACAGGCCATTCGATGGAGCCGGAGTTGAACAATGGCGACTTTATAGCCATGAAAGAGATGACAACCCCCATTGAATACTTACCGTATGGAGAAATATATGGAATTGTCACAGATGATTTCCGAACAGTAAAACGCATACGAATGTCTGAAAAAAAAGGATATGTCCGTTTAATTCCCACAAATAAAAGCCCTGAATATGCAGAGCAAGAAATACCGGTTACGATGATTCGAAAAGTCTTTGCCGTATTGGGGAGTATGCACAGATTGTTTTGACTTCAAGATGGCTTCATAAACCACATTTTTAATATGCAATGCGAAAAAATATTCAAATATTTGATTTTTAATAAAATACAATAAATTACAGGGTGGTAAATAAATACTTGTCAAATACAATATCCCCCTTGCAATGTGTACAAAACGGCCGAAAATGTGGTATAAATAGACCTTACCAATATGCTAATCGTAAATATAAACGGCTAAAATGTCACTCCAAACGTCACTCCTATCGAAACGTTTCGTTTTTCCATTGCCCTTTTTGTCACCCCAAACGTCACCCCTTATGTCACTCCTATCCATTTTTTGACCGTTCAAGGCGTTCAACATACGCCCAAAAAAGAACATAAAAAAAGCCGCAAAAGCGGCTTTAAATACATTCCAAAACGTTTTATACCTTTCGAGTTCTCGTTATCAAATGTGACCGAATAATCATCGCACGCTTAGTCATTTTCACGGATCCATCAGTCAATCCGGCATGTAAAAGACTGTTTTTAGTGATTCCCATCTGTTCCTCCGTCAAAGTATCAAATATAGCCGAAATACTACCAAAATACAGGTTCTTCTTTTCAAAAATCAAATGGACATGGATAATCTTAGTCATAACAGATAGCGTTTATTTTAATGCAAATATACTAAATACTTATTATATGGAATAATTTATAAACATATAAGATTGTTAGACTTGATAAAGTCGCACATCTTGCTTTATGTTATACGGTGACATTGGCAAGTGATATTTTCAGCACTTTTGCATAACACCCCCCCAAACAGCTATATTTGTACAACAATCTAACTATTCACCATCGCATGAGAGAAAATAAATCCTCACACTCGTCATTTGTCGCTTATCTGTTCCCCAATGTAAAGCAATGTATTTGAACGGCGTTCAAAAAGCCCTTAAATGTAAACTTGGCGTAAAGCAATGTAAACGTTTCGTTTTTCCATTTGTCACACGCCTTACTTGCACAAGTCGTTGATATACAAACCAATCAACTATTTTTACCCCAATTATATTTTACACGTTTCGTTATTCCCCCCGTAGAAAAACGAACAGAGGCATTGCAACGGGAGATCGTAGAACGGATAGGAGAGATTACAGCTCAGAAAAACAAACGATTTGTGAAATCGGAATTTTTTAAGGAGGTAACCGAATATATCGAAGGAGGAAATGTTTTCCTTACAATATCGTTGCGGGACAGGCTATTTAAATCCTTACGTCAAGAGTATGCGTTACTTTATCAACTTCTTACTGCTTATTTTTCATTCTCCGACGAGGAGTTTTATTTCTTTTGTCTAAGTTCTCTTGGATTGAATACTAAGGAATGTGCTGCTTGTCGCAGTGTCTCGGTTTCTGCCATTAGAGTTTTGCGTAAACGAATCAATGACAAGATGCATAAGTATATTACCGTAGAGGAACTTTTCCAAGAGATAAAATTGTAGTTATCGTTGCGTTGAGTAACGCATATTTTACTTAATCGATTGAATTATAGCTAATAATAAAATATAAGAATGTAACGAAGATTGCTTTAAAATTATTAGAATTAATCAGTATTTTTGTATTGAAATAAAATAATTTTAATCGTTCAACTAATATTTTATTATTTATGAAGAAAGTTTACGCCCTAATTTTTCTGTGTTTTTGCGTCGTTAGCTCGCTTCAAGCGCAGACAACTATTTATGCTTATCGAAATTGGCAACAAAGCAATCCTGTCAATGTACAAAAAGGCCCGGTGAAATTTTCGTCGGATAATCTGGGAGTTGTAGAACTCATAGCCGATCAATCCACTCTGGGGGCTGTTTATGCAGGTACTTATTTTAATTATAAATGGTATGCGCAGGTGACAAAACCGGGTACACAATCGTCGTTGGAAGGTCTATATACTGTTGATATGAACGATGGTACACGCACTCTTATTTCTACTAATGGAGTCCATTTGGTAGAAATGACGTATGATTACACGACGAACACCATGTATGGTATTAAAAATGGAGCCGAATATTTGATGACTCTTGACCTTAATACCGGAGAGACGAAGCAGATAGGAGCATTCCAAACTTCGACAATGTCTGTTTATATGTTGGCATTGGCTTGCCATGTCGATGGGACGATGTATGGTATTTCTACCGACGATAATCTCTATCGTATAGATAAAGCCACAGCCGCCTGTACATTGATCGGAGCTACCGGAGTGAATGCAGCTTTTACTCAAAGTATGGATTTCGATCGAAATACAGGAATTTTGTATTGGCTGAATTGTGGCGACTACAAGCTCTATACGGTCGATATAACAACTGGTGCAGCTACTGTTATCGGTGGTGTGGGTAAAAATGGCGATGACAGTATGGCGAGTATGTTTATTCCTTATATCCATGTCCCTGTCGGAGCGCCGGACAGAGTTTTGGACCGTAAGGTGGTAGCTTCGGGCAATTCGGCTATTCTTGCGTGGAGGAATCCTTCATTTGATGCACAAGGTAAAGCCTTGACCGAACTTACAGGAATAAAGATTTATCGAGGAGAAGAATTGGTGACAACCGTGACCGTTTCGTCCGACAAGATAGGACAATCTATGGAATATACCGATGAGAATCTACAAGATGGATTATATAGTTATCGGTTTGTTCCCGTAAATTCCAAAGGCGATGGTGGAGTCGATAGCGATGATGTTTCTACTTATGTAGGGGAAAATGCACCGGGAAAAGTGGTCGATTTTGTGGTGAAACAAGGAGATAACGAGGCTATATTGACGTGGAAAGCTCCCGAAGAAGGTATGTATGGCGGGACGTTTGATCCGGGTAGTATTACAAAATATGTTATTACTCGTTCCAATGGTTCTGCTTCGAATGAAATAGAAATATCCGATCCATCGGCTACGTCTTATACCGATACTCCGGGATTCGGAACTTATACTTATTCGATTTATGCAGTAAACGATATGGGAAATGGAGCTGTGTCTATTGCCGCTCCGATTATTGTGAAACCGGCTGACTGGATTGTAATGACAAACGGCGAGGCTATCGTTGAGAGCGGAAAAACTTATCATTTTTATGATGCTGCTGGACCGAATGCCTATTATCCGAACACTCGGAACGATACGCTTACGATACGCCCTCAAAACTCTAACGGTTTGGTGCATGTCTCGTTCAAGCAATTTGTGACGGATACGTATGGCGATTATTTGTATATTTTCGATGGGGCTGACACCAATGCGCCGTTGATTGGAGAATTTACATCTACTTCTGTTCCTTCTGCTTTGGTTTCTTTGGAATCGACCAGTATCGACGGAGCTCTCACCTTTGTTTTTTACTCCGATGTTATGAGTCGGGACGAAGGTTGGGAAGCCGACGTAACCGTAACTGAGAAAAAAACGCACGATCTTATGGCGGTATCATTGAAGGGAGATTTGTATCCCGGTGCAGAGTCTGAAACGATTTATGCGTTCACGATAAGGAATAAAGGGGTGGACAAAGTCGCTGCAACAGACTATAAAGTAAAATTGTTGGATGCCGCAGGCTCGGTATTGGCAGAAATGGACGGAGTCGAAATCGGGACAATGCAGAGTATTGTATTCGATATGAAATTCACGCCTTCCGAATCGGGTGATATCAAAATTCATGCGGAGATTGAATATGCCAGTGACGATGATAAAACGAATAACAGTTCCGAGGAGCTATCGGTTTCTGTACTTGAAGAGGGCAGCCAATTTATTTCGATAGGCGATCATGATGAAGAAATCTCGGTCCTTCCGGTGTCGTTCATGGCGGGTGAGTCGATTGGTGAGACCATTTATTATAAAGACGAAGTAGGACTGAAAAGCGGTACTTTGCAGATGATATCGTATCGATTCTTTTCGGTGGGAACAAGTTACTCGAATATTCCTGTGAAAATATGGGTAGGTGAGACCGCGTTGGAGGATTTGTCCGAGACTTCTATTCCGGCCGATGAGATGACTTTGGTATTCGATGGAACCGCTTCTGTCGCACCCGGCGACGAAGAGTGGATATTCCAGCTGACTACTCCTTATTCGTATAAGGGAGGGAATTTGGTTATTCTTATTCTTAAAGGTAATCCGGGTTCTACGTCATACGATATATCGTTCAAAGGTACGTATGGCTCTTATGACAGTGATCCGCAACGTTCGCGCTTCTATTCTGCTTTTGATGACAGTGAGGTGTTAGATCCGAATGCAGTTCCTATTGGGTATTCTGGAAGTACCATGTGGCCCGATGTTAAAATGTTGTTTACCGATGCAAGTTCGGGTATTACAAAAGTTGTTGATGATTTGTCGGTCCGTATTTATCCTAATCCCGTAAGCGATATTTTGTATGTGGAGGGTGTCGATGTTCAGAAGATAGAAATATTTGACGGAACCGGTCGTCAAGTATATATTTCGGATAATCTTTTTACAGTGGATATGTCCTCTTATCCGACCGGTATTTATTATTTGAGAGTAGTGACCGATCAAGGAAAGGTATCGACGAAAAAAATCATGAAGAGATGATTTTTCCCCTTTTGGAGATGAGAATAGAAAACCGCCGATTAATATCGGCGGTTTTTGTATAGAGATGATTGCATTTAAAAAATCGAGAGTTGCCTTTCAAGCAGTTGAAAGGACATGCGATGGTAGGGTGTAGGTCCATATTGGCGTATGGCGGCACGATGGGCTTTTGTGGGATATCCTTTGTTTCGATTCCAGTCATACATGGGATATTGTTCATGCAATCGGTTCATATAGTCGTCTCGATATGTTTTCGCTAAAATGGAGGCTGCGGCAATGGCTTCGTATTTGCCGTCTCCTTTTACGACGCAGGTATGGGGAATGTCGGGGTACGGTTTGAATCGGTTACCGTCGATTAAAAGATGCTGCGGTTGCGGATTCAGTTGTTCGATAGCCCGGTGCATGGCCAGAAACGAAGCATTGAGAATATTGATGCGGTCGATTTCTTCGGGGGTGACGATACCGATGGCCCATGCTATGGCTTCTTGTTCGATAATGGGACGCAACTCGTAGCGTTGCTTTTCGGATAATTGCTTTGAATCGTTTAATAATTCGTTTCGAAAGTACGGCGGTAATATTACGGCGGCTGCATATACCGAACCTGCCAGACAACCTCGTCCTGCTTCGTCGCAGCCGGCTTCTGCCAACCCGCTTTTCATGTATGGTAAAAGCATATTATTTGCCGATTTGCCGGATAGCTCCTGTTTGCGGATAGAATGTCGCACAAGAAGGAGCTTTTTTGTCGGTGAATATAGAAGGATCCAATCCGAATACGACACCGAATTGTGCGATTGGTAAATTCTCTTTGAAAAGCGTTTTTTTACCGTCGGAAAGTATTACTTCTGCTTTCCCCGGAATAGCATACGCTACGGCGTTTTTGGGCATTTTTTTTATGTTCCCTTTGTTATCGATGGGAAGCTCTCCTTCTTCGGTGATTTTCAGAGATAAATATACGGGGGCTCCGCTGAGATTTTCCGGCTTTACGATTCCATATAAATCCGAAATACGGAAAACGATGTCGTTTGTAACTTCTTCAACGGGGATATAATCGAAATGTTTGACGATTGTCTCGGTTTGCGTTGTCCCCATGAACAATGCCGTGAGAGCAGCCTCCTGTTCATCGAGTTGTTGTATGATAAGTTTGAACGATTCTCCGTCGGCCGGTAATTCATCGACTTCACCGGTTACCAAATTGAGGCGGCTCTCTCGGATACGGTATAATTGTTTGGCTGCTACTTCGGCCATTTTTGCCGTTGAAGCCGACATGAGTAGTTCTTCGGAGTAGACTTTTGCATATTCATTGTTGTCTAACGGCGATTCCTGTTTTTGTTTCGGTGCAGTGGAGACGATCGAATCGATGACCGGTTCGGTGTTGATGGATAGCAGAAGTCCGTTTTCATCTAAGATGATATATCCATTACCGCCCGGTTTGAATTGCATCAGATATTGTTCTTCGGGATCGGGTACTCCATAGGGTGTAACTTTGACGGAAGATAACGCCCATTCTTCGGAGTCTTGTGTAATGGCTCCCGGTATTCCCAAATATTTTTCGGCATATTGGTAATAAGGGCCGGCTTTGCGTGTCGTTTTTGTGGCAACCACTTCTATATCGAGATGTGTTTGCGGGAGAGAGTATATAAGTCCGTACTCGTTATGCTTTTCGGCAGTGAGTCTTTTTGTTTCTTGGGCAAATCCGATGTTCGTCGTAAGGAACAGTCCGAGAGTTAGAATAAAATATTTCATTTGATTCTCTTGATGATGTTATGAAATAAAATAATACGAGTCAGAAGCGAATCTAAAAATATTCGGCTATGCCGAAGGCTTCCTATTTTCGCATCTCATGCAAAGATATAAAATGTTTTGACATTCTATCATACCTGATAGGATTTTATCTGCTTGAAAGCCAGTCCGAGGTGATTGATAATATCACTGGCTGTAATGTATTCTTCTCCCGACTCCCGAGCAGCTATGTCTCCGGCAACTCCGTGGAGGTACACGCCTATGATGGCGGCATCTTCGGGGGGGTATCCCTGTGCCAGTAAAGAGCCGATTATCCCTGTGAGCACGTCTCCACTGCCGGCTGTCGCCATTCCGGGATTCCCGGTCGAGTTGAAATGTATGGTTCCGTCGGGCAAAGCTATGGCGGTATTCGCCCCTTTCAAGACGACGATTATATCGTATTTCGTGGCTACATGTGTGATACATTTCAGTCGAGAAGCATCGTCGGTCATGGGGCCGAACATGCGTTCGAGTTCGTGAATGTGCGGTGTGAGTATGGTATGGGACGGCAGATATCTTAAAAGGCTTTGTTCACGGGCAATGCAGTTCAAGGCGTCGGCATCGAGCACGAGTGGCTGGCGTATTTCTTTGACTAAATGCATGAGCGCCGATACGGACGTTTCGTTACACCCCATTCCCGGTCCGATTGCAATTGCCGAGTAACGGGGGTGGACAGGAATTTCTTCGATATGGTTCTCTCCTTTATCGGGAGAGAAAATCGCTTCGGGTACAGTTGTTTGCAGAATGAGATTGGCACATCGAGGTGAGTGTACCGAGACTAATCCGACTCCACTGTGTAACGCCGCTTTTGCCGATAATACGGCGGCGCCCATCATGGCGTATTGCCCGGCAGCCAATAACAGATGTCCGTAATACCGTTTATTCGAAAACTTGGGTCGGGAATGTCGTATGTTACGAGCTATATCTTCTGCTGTCGTTAGGTAATAACAAGTTTCGGTTTCGGCGATGGCGCGAGGGTGAAGGCGTATATCGAGTATTTTGGTTTCCCCTGTAAATTTTGCGTTTTCAGCAAAAAAGAAAGCCAATTTGGGCATTTGGAATGAGAGGGTTAATCGAGCTTTGACAATACGGTCTTCTGATGCTTCGGGATTCCATTCGCCGAATAATCCGGACGGAATGTCAATGGAAATGACAAAAGCCCCCGATTCATTGATGTAGCGTACCAAAGATGCGAATCCTCCTGTCAAGGGTTCTTTCAATCCGGCTCCGAAGAGGCCGTCTATCACGCAGTCGTCGGAATTGACAACCGGCGGTGTAAATTGGTTGGTTATTTCAAAGAAATCGTTATGGCCGGTTCTCCTCAGTCGTTCTCGATTCTGTTCACAATCTGCCGATAAACGATGGTTGGGCATTGTGTTGAAAAGATATACGACGGGTTTATATCCCCGGTCAATTAACAATCGGGCGGTGGCTAATGCATCTCCTCCATTGTTTCCCGGTCCAGCGAAAATATAGATACGTTGGGAAGGAGAAATCGTATTACATATTTCGGAAGTGAGAGCTTCGGCTGCTCGTTCCATTAAATCGATGGAAGATACCGGTTCGTATTCTATGGTTAATCGATCGAGTAGTTTGGTTGACTGGGTCGTAAATATTTTCATCTCAATGGAGTCTTTTGATAAGGTCAAATATAGCGAAAGGTGAGTGCAAAGGCAAGCGGAAATTATATTTCCGACTTGACTATACCGAACTGCATCTTATTTGCAAATATAGTGAGAAAAAAGGAAATGGTGTATTTTGTCGGGTCGAATGATGATCGGGGGGCGATTCTGTAAAAATATAGATTATCGTTTCCAAGTTTTTACGATTTATTATACCTTTGCGAAACATTCAGTATAACACCAATGAACACAAAAATTCAGATTAAAGACCGTTTTTTCACTCCGTATATTTCACGGGACGAAATAGCGGCGGCAGTGGGACGTATCGCTTCGAAAATGAATCAAGACCTGGCCGGTAAGAATCCACTTTTTTTATGTGTGTTGAACGGCGCATTTGTTTTTGCAGCCGATCTTTTTCGTGAAATGACTATCGATTCCGAAATATCGTTTATCCGAATGAAGTCGTACGAGGGTATGCACTCGACCGGAGAGGTGAAGCAAATATATGGGTTACAGCAAGATATCACCGGTCGTACGGTAGTTGTGGTAGAAGATATTGTCGATACGGGTTTTACCATTCAACAGTTATTGCAGCAATTGAACTCTCATAATCCGAAAGAGATAAAGGTTGCCACGTTACTGTTTAAACCCGATTCCTTGAAATGTGATGTGAAGCCCGATTATGTAGCTCTTGAAATACCTCCTGCTTTTATAGTAGGGTATGGTCTCGATTACGATGAGCAGGGGCGTAATTTAAAGGATATTTATGTGGTATCGGAATAAGAAATAAGAGGTTTAATAGGTTAATATAAGGTAAAATGTTGAATGTAGTTATTTTTGGCGCTCCGGGTTCGGGAAAGGGAACTCAGAGCGAGAGAATCATCGAAGAATATGGGCTGTTTCATATTTCTACGGGAGATGTATTGCGTGAACAGATAGCCCGGGGGACTGAATTGGGAAAAACCGCCGATTCGTATATTTCTAAGGGGCAGTTGATTCCTGACGAGTTGATGGTGAATATTTTGGCGCATGTGCTCGATTCTCATGAGGAATCCAAGAAAGGGGTTATATTCGACGGTTTCCCTCGGACTATCGCTCAGGCCGAGGCCTTGACTCGGATGCTTGCCGAACGCAATGCCCAAGTAGATGTTGTCTTGGGGCTTGAAGTGGAGGAGGAAGAATTGATCGACCGTTTGTTGAAGCGGGGACAAGTATCGGGCCGTAGCGATGACAACTTGGAAACGATACAAAAGCGGCTCGATGTGTATCACAATCAGACAAAACCGTTGAAGGATTTTTATCAAAAAGAGAAAAAATATCGCGCTATACAGGGTATGGGTAGTGTCGATGATATTTTCAAATCTATTAAGTCGGTTATATCGGAATTATAATTTCTTGAAAGACCGATAAGATAAGAGAAAAGGGGTACAATTTTGTACCCCTTTTCTCTTGTTTTTTAATCATAGAAGACTCATAACGGCTATATTTTTTAGGAGCTATCTCTAAAAATCATATTTTTGCAACAGTTTTTCTATTGCAGAATAGAGATAAAGACATATTAAAGGCGTTTACAGACGTAATCTTCTACATGTAAATTCTCGCAAAATTTATCAACAAGGAAGATGACGAAAGTGTAGGCGCCCACATGTGTGTAGTACATGCGTGAAAACGGTGTTGTATACATAAAGTGTGGGTAGCTGCTTGGCTTGTTGCTTGTTGAGGGCAATGCGAGAAGCCCACGTGTGGAATGAGCGATTGTCGGCTGCCCGCGTTTTTTAATGAGTCTTTGTTTTTGTGTTGTATTATGCTATACACAGGGGAGCTTGTATAGTTGTAAGATGCCTATGAAACCCATAGGAGAGCTTATCAAAGAAGAAAAGCTATAATAGATAGCATAAGGGGAATTAAAAAAGGGGAGGTTCATACCTCCCCTTTTCGGATAATCGCTAAAAGATTTATTATTTTACGATTTTGAAAGTTTTTATCGTGTCGCCCGATACGATACGAATAATATAGAGTCCGTTAGATTCGACATGAAGAGTCGCTGTTCCTTGTGCATGACTAATGCTGTTGATAAGGTTTCCAGTAGCATTAAACAGTTCGACCGTACAATCGGTTAAGTTTCCTAATACGACATTGAGCGTACCGTTGTTATTTGTAACAAAGCAGTCGTTACTTTCTATCTGGTCTACGCCGCTTTCGATTTTACCGACGAAGTGAAGGACGATTTTCTGATTCAAAGAACCTTCGGCATTTTTTACTATTCCGGCCGGTATGGTGACGTAATAGTCTACACCGTCTTCCATAGGAATGGGTTGTGGACCTTCCTGATATTCGTCGGCAGGGAATACATTTACTTTTTTACCACTGGCGAATGCCATCCAACCGCCTGCGTTTTCTACCGGTTCTCCGTATAGCTCTTGTCCTTTAACTACTTTTACCAAAGGAAATTGTTCTACAAGAGAGGCATTCTCGGGGAAAGTGATTTCAATAGTCCCGATCGATTCCATTTCGGCGTCGTTGGCCGGGTTGGTACTTTCTTGTAGGAAAATACCTGTATTTGATTCGATGATATTGTCGAATTGGTATCCCCACTCAGAGGATTCGTAGGCCGATTTAAATCCTTTCGGAACATAGACTTTCACTTGTGAGGCATCGATACCATTGAAAGGGTGGTCATAACCTTCGTAATAGTTCAGTGTGGCCGGTTCTGCTCCTAAACAATGTATTTCGGTAAGCGCAGTGCACCCATTGAAGGCATACGACTCAATGGTGCGAATCCCAGAGGGAATCGTTAACGATTGAAGTTTTGTGGATTGAGCGAATGTACCCTCATATACGTTTGTCATGTTTTCTGGGAGAACAACTGTTGTCAGCTGGGTTTTTGCAAAAGCCTGATTACCGAATAATACCAAAGATTCGGGAAAATTGATTTCGGCGAGAGAAGATTCGGAGAATGCGTTATCATCGAAAGCTCGCATCCCTTCGGGTACGATTACTTTTTGAAGAGTGGTATGAGCGAATGCTCCTTCTCCTACACCCAAGCAACCGTCGGCAATCGTGTATTCTGTGGCTGTCGCATTTAGAGGATACGCCAAGAGGATATTTCCTTCTGCCGAATACAAAACTCCGTTTATGGCTTGACAAGCGGTATTGCCGGTTTCTACTTCAAAAGCTGTGACACCGACATTCGAGAAAGCGGCATTTCCTATTTCGGTTACCCCAACAGGAATTCTTACAGACGAGAGCATTACATCGTTGAGGAAGGCATATTGTCCGATTGTTTTAAGACTTGCCGGAAGATTGATTTCCGTGAGTTTTGCACATTCGCGGAAAGCTCCTTCGTTCAGCGTTTCAACCCCTTCGCCCAATGTTACTTTGGATAAGTTCGGACAGAGTTGGAAGGCGTTGTTGCCGATTGTTTTACAACTTCCCGGAATCGTTATTTCGGCCATACCGGCTTTGTAAAAAGCGCCGTTGCCGATAGATGTAAAATCGCTGGCGAAAGTAATGCTCGTCAATCCTTCGTCGCTGGCAAAACAGCTTTGAGGAATTTCGGTTACTCCGGCGGGAATGGCAAGTCTTTTCAGTTTACGGTTCGATGCCAAAGAGTATTCTCCTAATTTTGTAATGTTTTCCGACAAAACGATTTCTTCCAAATCATCGTTGTAATAGATGGCGTTATTTTTTAGCTCGGTAACGGTATTGGGAAGTTCTATTTTCAGGATGCCCGATGTCCACCGAAAAGCGTACTCCTCGACCGAAGTGACGGTATAGTTTTTCCCCGCATTTTCGACCGTGGAAGGAATAATTACTTCGGTAAGTTTTACCTCACTGGGTTCATAATTTTCGTTTAATCCCGAGACACCTACCGAATTTTCTCCGGTTACGGTGTACTTAATTCTGTTCACTTCGAAAGTAGTAGCTTCTTCTGCTTTTGAAGTGAACCCGCAAAATGCCGCTATTGCGACAAAAAGAGTAACAATTTTCTTCATAATAATTCAAATTATCTAATAAGTATGCCGCAAAGATAATAATATTAATACAATCTGAAACTATTTTCGAACCCGGATAGTGAAAAAGTTCAAAAATAGAAATATTTATTATTCTTATAGAGCCGCGTATTATCGATGTTAACTATTTTATAATCTGTAAAAATCGATTCCCGCTATATTTCATTCCGTTTGGCTTGGGATTTTATAATTTCACTTATTATAGCTATTTTTGCAATATGTGTCCACTTAGGGTTGTTTGCATAATAACTATTTTTGTATCGTTTAATCCAAAAGAAAAATAATAAATCAATTATGGCAGAGTCGAATTTTGTAGACTACGTGAAAATACTTTGTCGTTCAGGTAAGGGCGGAGCCGGTGCTATGCATTTGTACCGGGCCAAATATGTGCCTAAGGGCGGTCCTGACGGCGGTGACGGCGGTCGGGGAGGAAATGTTTATTTACGAGCTAACCGTAATTTGTGGACTCTGTTGCATCTGAAATACTCTCGTCACGTACTTGCCGGTAACGGTTCACCCGGCGGGGCGAACAGAAGTTTCGGTAAAGACGGTGAAGATAAGACCATAGAGGTCCCTTGTGGTACGGCGGTTTTCGATGCCAATACGGGCGAGTTTTTATGTGAGGTTACCCAAGACGGCGAGGAGGTAGTTCTCTTGAAAGGCGGCCGTGGCGGTTTGGGAAACTGGCATTTCAAATCGGCGACCAATCAGACCCCAAGATATGCCCAGCCCGGAGAACCGGCCGTGGAGCGCACTGTTATTTTGGAGTTGAAATTGCTTGCCGATATAGGATTGGTTGGATTTCCCAATGCGGGTAAATCGACATTGTTATCTACGATTTCGGCGGCTCGTCCTAAAATAGCCGATTATCCTTTTACTACTCTCGAACCGAATTTGGGTATCGTATCCTATCGAGATAATCGGTCGTTTGTCATGGCCGATATACCCGGAATTATAGAGGGAGCGAGCGAAGGAAAGGGGCTTGGATTGCGTTTCCTCAGGCATGTGGAACGCAATGCCGTATTGTTGTTTATGGTTCCAGCGGATACCGATAGTATTCGCAAAGAGTATGATATTTTGCTTCGCGAACTTACCGCTTTCAATCCCGATTTGCAGGATAAACAGCGGGTGCTTGCCGTGACCAAGTGCGATATGCTCGACGACGAGTTGATCGAGGCGATGAAGGACGATTTGCCCGATGTGCCTGTCGTATTTATCTCATCGGTGACGGGACAGGGTATTACCGAGTTGAAAGATGTGTTGTGGCGTGAGTTGAACGATGAGGAAAACCGGGTGATGACATTGACCCATCGTAATCTCGATGAGCGTCATCGGGTCGAGGAGGAAGATAACTTTGATACGGATTTGGAACGTGACGAAAGTGGCGACGGGTCGAGTGACGATAATTTCGAGGAAGAAGACTGGTAATGGTTTTACACGAGAATAAGGATTGCAGGTGGTATTCGTTTCCTTCGTTCGATGCACTGCCGGGAGTCGTTACGTTCGTTACGACACGTAACGGAGTCGTTCACGGTGATGTGTATTCTACGGATAATATGGGTGAATACACCGGGGATAATCCCGATAGGGTTATCGCAAATCGACAGAGGTTCTGTCGCTCGTTGGGTATCGATACGCTGATTTCTCCGCGCCAAATTCACGGAACGAAAGTTCTGTCTATAACCGACGAGTTCATTCGGTTGTCTAAACCAGAACAAACAGCTTGTTTAGACGGTGTCGATGCTGTGATGACCGATTGTCCGAGCGTAGCGATAGCTGTGTCGACGGCCGATTGTGTCCCCGTTTTGCTTTACGATACTGTTCATAGGGCTTGTGCTGCTGTTCATGCCGGGTGGCGAGGCATGGCCGGACATATCGTTCGACGGTCGATCGATGAGATGGTTAATATGTATGGTACGGTTCCGTCTGATCTGTATGTTGCGGTGGGGCCGTCGATCGGCCCCGACAATTTCGAAGTGGGCGATGAGGTGGTACAAACGTTTGACTCGGAGGGTTTCGATGTAAATCGTATAGCGCATCGTTATCCGTCGGGTCGTTTTCATATCGATTTGTGGGCGGCTGCTGTGGAGGAGTTGACGGTTTGTGGCGTCGATTTGTCCCGTATCGAAGTTGCGGGTATTTGTACACGAGCCCATGATTGGGAGTTTTTTTCGGCTCGCAGCTTGGGATTTCATTCCGGGCGTTTTTTGACGGGTATATATATTTGTCCATAAAAAAGGTTCTTGGAGAGAAAATCCAAGAACCTTGTCGACCGTGTTCATTTCGTTTAGACGGTCCGTTCCCCTTTTTTTGTGCTGTCAGTCTCAGCCGGGGTTATTTCAGAGAACCCAATCGGACGGCGTACATTGTTTTTTTACTTCTTTTGGTACGGAGGGGAAGAAGGTGAACCCGGTTTGTTGTTCTATATATTCTACCGATTTGCAATATTCTGTACTAAATGTTTGGGGGTAGTCGTTGCGATGTTCCAACCAGAAACCAATGGCTTTCAGCTCGTCGGAGCCACATTGACCGACGGCTTTTCCCGAGTTCCCGGAACGAGTACGCAATACCACTTTAAAATAGTGGGTAGGTACGGGACAGATTTTAGAAGCTGGATCGGCGTTGTTTCCATAATATCCGTCGTAAGTAGTCGTATATCCATTTCCAAAGTAACAACCGGTCACTACGTATAAAGTGTCTTGGCACATATTTTCTCGAATTTTCCCTTCGAGAGAAGCCCAAATCCCGCCGTTGAAATCTCCGTTTTGGGGTGTCATATTCGAGGCATAGAATGTTTGGCTGTTCAGTTCGTCGGTTGCCGTACGGTCGGCCGAAGGTATTTGATGCCCGCGTGAATAGTCTTTATAATAGCAGAATGTTTCTCCATAAACTTTGGCCTGATATAACATTTCGATGAGAGGGTCTGCCGCCCAAGCCTCGGTTCTTCCGCTGTTTCCCCGATAACATGAATGGAGCGGGTATGCAACCCACAAAGCGGCGTGTTTCTCTTTATCGAACAGCATAGTATAGTTCCGTACCCTGTGACTGCCGAGCGTGCCGTAGTGAGTGACGACGTAGTCATCGTTTTCGTATGCAGGCAATTCTGCCAACGGATAAACGGTGTTATCGAAAACAATGATTTGTTCCGAGGGTTCTCCGTCGGTCAATCTTATGTCGTCTATGCGCATTTGTGTGGTGCCTGTGGCAGTGAATCTGATACTAAGTGTGCCGGAACTGTTTTGAAGGGAAAACATGCTTGTCGTCAAAGCCCAACTGTTCGTCAGATTTCTGGAATAGTCTATTTCTACCCATGAAGTCCCGTTTCCTATTTCGACCTTCAAGTCGTCGTAATCGAATATCTTGTTTTCAGAACTACCGAATTGCAGGATAAAATCTTTTTCCTGAGCGATGTTAATGTTGTTTATGGAAACGAAGCTGCCGGCTTTGTTAAAGTAGATGTTGTTTTTCCCCGATGCGTAAGGGCGGTAGTCGGAGGGTGGGGCGTAATCTGATGTCCAGTCGCTTCTGACCGATACGCTCATTTGGTCGTATGTCTCGGCTCCGCTACCGGTTCCGTTCGCATTTTTCCAGCCGTCGAATTGGTCGAGGTAAGGCCAGTATGTGTTTTTGACTGCGGTCTCTTTGTCGAAATCGTTGTTATATATAATCGTCCGGTCGGGAGTGACGACAGCCGCGGCTCTCGATATGGACACTTCTTTGGAAATCGTTTTTTCTCCATTTGCGGGAATCGTCGAAATCGTGAGTTTACAAGTCTTTCCTTCGGGAGCTTCGGTAATGGATATGGAGGTATCTTTGCTTGTTCCTTCGGTTCTGTTTATTTTCAGTTCCGAATTATCCACTGTTGCTTTCCAGTTCGTATTTGTACTGACGGTTATGATATTCTTCGACGCGTCGGTTTCGTCGAAAGTGAGTGTATGAGGTGAAACGTTTAAATAGATTTCATCGGGAGTCGTTTCGGGAAGTACGGGTTCTTCCTGTTTTCCTTCTTCACAAGAATAGAGAGCCGTAAGGATCAACAAGGCATAGGCGAATGTCTTTTTCATAGATAAAATATTATTTATGATTCGGAAACAAAAGTAACTTGGAAGAGGAGATGAAAAAGAGCAATGCGTCAAATTTTGAAGTCAAAGCGTCAAAATCATATAGGTAAAATGATAAGGAACGATTTCTTATTATTTACCCGAATGTCTATTGTTGAATGTGTAAAAATCTTATAATCAGAATCTTTGTCGTCGAAATTCCGATGGGGTCACTCCTTCCTTTTTGCGGAAAAAGGTCGAGAATTGTCCCACGCATTCGAAATTCAGTTCAAATGCGATTTCTGCAATGGAGAGATTGGACGAGGACAGTAATTCTTTGGCACGAGCCAGTTTCAGTTGTTGCTGATATTGTCCGGGAGAAATTCCGCTATACCGTTTAAATTCCCGGCGAAACAGAGAATATCCTACACCTAATCGGGCTGCAATGGTTTCGGGAGACAAGTTCCCGGTTTGTTCTTCCTTCATCATGATTCTGGCTCTGTTGATGATGTCGATCATGTGATCGTCGTTGAACGAGCGATTCAAATCTTTGTAGTACACGCTTCCTAACAAATGTAAGACTATACTCGATACGATTTGTTGAAATCCTGCTTTCTCGCGTTCGGCCTTGTCCATGATTTCGTGATAAAGGTCTATGATTTTATCGTCTGTTCCTATTTTGAACAGACAGTGCGACGGGGTGAAGAAGCCGCTTTTTACCCGGTTGTCGATATGGGATCCTCTGAACCCTACCCAATGTTCGTCCCAGCCGGTTCGGGCGTCGGGGTAATATTTGTGCCATTCTCCCGGGAAGAGCAACAGCATGGTTCCGGCTTCTATGTGTGTCTTCGGACAGGACCGGCTGGAAAAATAGCCTTCTCCTCTCGTAATGTAAACCAATTGATATTCGTTGAGGGTGCGTTTGCCTTCGTTCTTGAAATTGTAGTTATCCGGGTGTTTCGACAACGGGTAGGCATGATTCGGCGAAACGTATTGATAGCCTACCGTCGTAATGACGATACCCCATTCTTCGTCCCGAGCATTTACTCTCAGATATTTTAAAGCATCCGATTTTTTCTCTTCCATATTCATAATAGCCCAAATATAGGATTTCTTTTCGGAATATCAAAATAGAAAGTTTTTGTATCAAAAACATCAGTCAAATCTATTTCTCCGATTCTATTTTTGCTTCGTAAATTATAAAATATCTTGTTTTTACATGAAAGACACTGCATGTATAGCCATAGATTTGGGAGCTACGAGCGGTCGTGTCATTTTGGCAAAAATGAAACACGGAAGGTTGGAAATGGAAATTCTCAACCGATTTCCCAATGTGATTAAAGAGATTGACGGACGTTGTTATTGGGATATTTATTCTCTGTTCGATTCTATCAAAGAAGGTCTGAACATGGCGGCTTCCCGACGGATTGCAATCGATTCTATCGGAGTCGACACATGGGGTGTCGATTTTGTCTGTGTTCGGCCCGACGGTTCGTTCGTTTCGTTGCCCCGTGCATATCGCGACCCATATACCGAGGGCGTTCCCGAACAATATTTCCGACATATCCCCCGGGAAGAGGTTTATCGTTTGACCGGTATACAGTTTATGAATTTCAATTCGCTATTCCAGCTTTATGCGATGCGCCTCGAAGGTAGTATCGACATAGATGGGGTGCGCAGCATCTTGTTTATGCCCGATGCCATCTCTTATCTGCTCACCGGAAAAGAGGTGTGTGAATATACTATATTGTCGACCTCCCAATTGATGAATCCCGAAACTTGCCGGATAGAAGAACGGTTGTTGGAACCTTTGCAGATTCCGGTAGAAAAATTTCCTCCGGTCGTTATGCCGGGTCGGATAATCGGGAACTTGCGGGACGATGTAGCGGCCGAAATCGGATTGTCGGCTATTCCCGTTGTAGCTGTTGCCGGTCACGATACGGCATCGGCGGTGGCGGCCGTGCCGGCATCGGGAAGTAACTTCGCTTATCTCAGCTCCGGCACTTGGTCGTTGATGGGCATAGAATCGGAAAAGCCGATTGTCACAGACGAGGCTTATCGAATGAATTTCACGAACGAGGGCGGTATCGACGGGACTACCCGTTTCTTGAAAAATATCGCCGGATTGTGGCTTTTGGAACAGTGCCTGAAAGTGTGGAAAAACAAATCGGGTGTGACTTATTCCTATCCGCAAATCGTGGAAATGGCACAGTCCGTTGCCACGAACGAGAGTTATGTCGATCCCGATGATGCGACCTTTTCCAATCCCGTTTCCATGCCGGAGGCTATTGCGGATTATTGCAAGTCTCATCACATGGCCGTACCGCGAACGCATGCCGAGTATGTGCGGTGCATATTCGAGAGTCTTGCTTTGAAGTATCGCTTTGTTTTGACCCGCTTGCAGACGGTGGCATCTTTTCCCATCGAATGTCTGCATATTATCGGCGGCGGTTCGCAAAACGATTTGTTGAACCGTTTTACGGCAAATGCTATCGGACTTCCTGTGATTGCCGGGCCTTCCGAGGCGACGGCATTGGGAAATGTGTTGGTACAGTTGCGGGCTTTGGGCGTGGTAGCCGATCGGGATTCCATGCGTCGATTGGCTGCCGGAGCGGTCTCGTTACAGCGTTATGAACCGTGCGATACCGAACTGTGGAACGAGAAATACGTGATTTTTAAGAAGAGATGTAATTTATTATAAATAGAAAGGAGAATATCATGAAGAATGAACAAGCCGTGAAGGCGGCTTTCGAGTATGCCGCCGAACGTTATGCCGCCATAGGCGTAGACGTGAACGAAGTGTTGAAAAAAATGCAGGGAATATCTTTGTCGCTGCATTGCTGGCAGACCGACGATGTTTCGGGATTTGAAAATCCCGACGGCGAATTGACCGGCGGAATACAGGCTACGGGAAATTATCCCGGTAAAGCTCGCAATATCGACGAAGTGCGTGCCGATTTGCTTAAAGTGAAATCTTTGTTGCCCGGTTCGCATCGCATCAATTTGCACGAGGTGTATGGCGATTTCGGCGGTAAGAAGGTCGATCGTGACGAGGTTACTCCCGATCACTTTACCAGTTGGATGCAATGGGCCAAAGAGAACGGATTGAAGCTCGATTTTAATTCCACTTCGTTTTCCCACCCCAAAAGCGGCATGCTTACACTTGCCAATCCCGACGATTCGATTCGTGAATTTTGGGTAGAACATACTCGTCGTTGCCGGTGGATCGCCGACGAGATGGGAAAATATCAGAACGATCCTTGTATCATGAATCTTTGGATTCACGACGGTTCCAAAGATACGACCGTCAACAGGCTCTATTATCGTCAGTTGTTGGAACAGTCTCTCGACCGTATTTTCGCTACCGAGTACCGGCACATGAAAGATTGTATCGAAGCCAAACTTTTCGGTATCGGAGCCGAGAGTTATACCGTGGGGTCGTATGATTTTTATTTGGGTTACGGCGTGAAGCACAATAAGATCGTGACTCTCGATACCGGTCACTTCCATTTGACCGAAAGTATCGCCGACAAGATTTCCTCGTTGCTGTTGTTTACGCCCGAAATCATGTTGCATGTGAGCCGTCCCATTCGTTGGGATTCCGACCATGTAACGATTATGAACGACGACACACTCGACTTGGCTCATGAAGTGGTTCGTTGCGATGCCCTTTCGAGAGTGCACATCGGTCTCGATTATTTCGATGCTTCTATCAATCGTATCGGGGCTTATGTCATCGGGTCGCGGGCTACACAGAAATGTTTCTTGCAAGCGTTGCTCGAACCGCTTGCCCTGTTGCGCAAATATGAGGCCGAAGGGCGTTTCTTCGAACGTCTCGCTTTGCTCGAAGAGTGCAAGAGCCTGCCGTGGAATGCTGTTTGGGATTACTTCTGCCTGACGAACGATGTGCCCGTGGGTGAAGATTATATTGCCGACATCGAGGCTTATGAGAAAAATGTGACTTCCAAACGCCAGTAACGAGCCATGAATATTCTCATAGGATTATTGATTATTGCCGTGGGGAGTTTCGGCCAGTCGAGCTCTTATGTGCCTATCAAGAAAGTGAAATCTTGGAGCTGGGAGAGTTTCTGGCTCGTGCAGGGGATTTTCGCATGGTTGGTGTTCCCCTTGTTGGGTGCGTTTCTGGCGGTTCCGACGGGTCATAGTCTCGGGGAACTCTACTCCGAGGGTATTCCGTTCATGTCTGTCTTGTACGGTGTGCTGTGGGGAGTGGGCGGATTGACTTTCGGGTTGAGTATGCGCTATCTCGGTGTCGCCCTCGGACAGTCTATTTCGTTGGGTACTTGTGCGGCTTTCGGTACATTGCTTCCGGCTTTGTTTGCGGGAACGAATCTGTTTCGCAGCGAAGGTCTCGTCTTGTTGGCCGGGGTGTGCATTACGTTGGCCGGTATTGCGGTGATCGGTTATGCGGGTAGTTTGAAGGCTCGGAATATGAGCGATGAGGAGAAGCAGAAAGCTATACGCGATTTCGCTTTTACCAAAGGGATTTCGGTCGCCTTGCTCGCCGGTATGATGAGTGCCTGTTTCAGTCTCGGACTTGAAGCCGGAGCCGAAGTGCAGCAGACGGCATTGGCGTTGGGTGCGTCCGACTTGTTCGCCCTTAACCCGGTGATCCTGTTGGTTACATTGGGCGGTTTTTGTACCAATGCGGCGTATTGCCTGTGGCAGAATATCAAGAATCGTACCGGCAGGGAGTATTTCTCGGTATCGGTATCGACAGGAGCCAATAACTTGTTGTTTTGCGCTTTGGCGGGTTTGCTTTGGTATTCTCAATTCTTCGGGTTGGGCATGGGAAAAAGTTTCTTCACCGGTTCGCCGGTCATGCTGGCTTTCTCGTGGAGCATATTGATGTCGCTGAATGTTATTTTCAGCAACGTGTGGGGAATTTTGTTGAAAGAGTGGAACGGGGTAGGACGGCGGACTGTAACCGTATTGATCGCCGGGTTGCTGATTCTTATCTTCTCGACGGTTTTCCCCAATTTGGTAAACAGTAATTTATAATGAAATAAAAGAGATGAAACTGATTAAAAACGATAAACTCGAATGCCAGATCGCCGATGTCGCCGAAGTGGCCGGCTATTTGTGGCAACGAGGGTGGGCCGAACGAAACGGCGGAAATATTTCGGTGAACGTTACGGATTTATTGACCGATGAAGAAAAGGCATTGCCTGCCATTTCCGAGCGATACCCGTTACCCAAAGTGATGAATGCATTGAAAGGGAATTTCTTTTTGGTGACAGGTACGAACCGGCGTATGCGTTATGTCGCTTCGCACCCGATGGAAAATATGGCGGTGATCCGTATTTCCGATACGGGAGATTGGTATGAAATTATCGCCGATAATCCGGTACGGCCTACGTCGGAACTTCCTTCGCATCTCTCGATGCACGACTATTTGAAAGGCCGTGGCATCGACAATAAGGTCGTGTTGCATACTCACCCCACCGATTTGGTGGCGATGACCCATAACCGAGCGTTCTTACAGCCCGATGTACTGGGAAAACTGTTGTGGTCCATGATTCCCGAAACGCGGGTTATCGTACCCAAAGGTTTGGGTATCGTGCCTTATAAGTTGCCCGGTTCGCTCGAACTGGCCGATGCCACTATCCGGTTGCTCGATCGTTACGATGTGGTTATGTGGGAGAAGCATGGAGCATTGGCTGTCGGTGGCGATGTGATCGAGTGTTTCGATATGATCGATACGCTGTCTAAATCGGCGCAGATTTATTTGCAGGCTCGTGCGATGGGATTCGAGCCCGAAGGTCTGACCGACGAACAATCCGAGGAGCTTCGCAAGGCGTTCCGTTTGGTTTGAAAATTTGATTTTATATCATCGGGGAAAGGCTCTTTTGTGTGGGTGTCACGTAGTGACGGAGGGGTTGAATGTCATCAAAAATCTACTCGGCAGTTTTTTACCCCCTCTCCTTAGCAACTATCGTTTCTTCGGTGTTTCCCCTATGTTGCTCTGCAATTCCCCGTAATGCTACGGGACACGGCAGGGGAGAAGGTTGATACCTTTGAATACAAGAACAGGGTGGTGCGTCCCCCTCTTTCCTCTTATCCCGCAAATTTTCTACTGAATCTAAAAATGAGGGATATATCGAGACCACTCGATATATCCCTTTTGGTTAAGATCCCTCTGTTTTTGTAGGCAAATTTTTTTTTATTTTTAGAATATGTGAAGATCCCTATTTAACCCAATAAATGTAGATTGTATAATGATATTTGAATAGTTAAATAATATTTCTAAATGTAAATAAATGGATATATTTATTAGGTTTAAACCAACGTATTATACTTGTATCCTACACCGATACTTCCCTCGATACTCCACCGAGGTGTTAAAATCCATTGATAACCGTAAGATAACCCGGCTCCGTAAGTGTTGCCTTGATAACGATATTTTTTAACATCGGGAAAAATTCCGAAAGGAAGCGGAACTTGTCCGGCGTTGAAATGGGTGTATAATACATGAAGCCCGAAGAAATGCCCGTTGAACTTTTGACAGAGCCAATAACGCACTTCGGGTTGTACGCGGATATGCTTCCATTTTCGGTTATCCCTGAAAGTGAATGGATTATAGTAGATATGAGTATTCAACGTCCAACGATCGTCCAATCCTATTTCCGCTCCCAACGTCGGTGTGGCGGTAGCCCAACCGAGGAGATTACTCTTTACCGCTATCTTTTGCGCCGTACCGGTCAAACAAATAGCCGATAATAATATTATTATAAT
>UMCR01029295.1_pt1 | contig 40872 bp, 28 predicted proteins | sample 1964301 | NCBI WGS metagenome assembly UMCR01 (sample SAMEA4835975, study PRJEB28245) | human gut metagenome | biome: gut microbiome; material: fecal sample | place: Denmark | collected 2008
ACGGCAACTTAGTGATGGCTTTGGGCTGCATCATCGCGATGATCAATCCGAAGGCGCTGTGGGCCAAGATCGTGGGTTATGTGGTTTCGCTTTACGGTCTCATCTATACGATCATGTGCTCGTGGAAACTCATCGGCATTCACGACGCCGTGCATTCCGACGATCCGATGGCGATGTTCGGCATGCAGGGTTGCTCGACGGAACCGCACTTCCCGTTTGGTCTGCCGCTTGAAAAGTGGGCTCCGGCCTGGTTCCAGCCCACAGGCGACTGCGGCTACGATGCTCCGGTTGTTCCCGACGGCGCCGTGTTGAGCGATCTGCAGCGCTGGTTCATTGAGCTTTATCAGTCTTCCGACGGTTGGTACTTGATCCCGCAGTGGAAGTTCATGGACATGGCTTCCTGCTGTCTGCTTGCCTGCATCGTTGCAGCCATTTTCCTTGCTGCCATGATCTACGGCTGGGTGATGCGTGACTTCGTGCGCAAAGCTTAATTTCGATTCGTTCTTTTACATCGGCTGCTGCGCCTGCTTCTGACAAGCCGACCGGAGCATTGCGATAAAAGCGGCGCAGCGCCGAATCTTTCGTCACTATCTTGCGTGACAATCGATTTGCAACCGGTTCGACGTCATGCAGTTTCAAAAGTCAGATGATTTTGGTTATTCGCAGATATACCAATTCTTGGCTTTATCCCAAATGAGATTGGATTTGAAGTTGCTGTCGGATTGGCCCGGTTTTTCGATTTTCTCACTGACAAGCACTTTAACTCGTTGATTTGCCGAATCTTCAACGTATCCGACGAAGTAGGGATATTCTTTCGAGAGATATTCCTTCTTGCAGATCTTCAAACCGCGCGTTTTCAGGATAATCGGCGTTTCCTTTTGTTGGCGAATATGCTCAGTCTTGAGCATATTCAACCGTTCGGTTTCGCGCTGTTTGGCTTCTTCGGCACGTTGCTTAGCCAGTTGCTCACGAAGTTTTTGTGCTTTTCGATCTGCTTCGGCTTTTGCGCGCTTGGTCATGAAACCGACACTCTCGGCATAGGTTAACCATTTATCCGCGGTAACCGATAGGCCGGACAAAGGCGTCACAATCTTGGCGCAATAGCCGTTGCTTTCATCCGGATACTTTTGACTGGCTTTGACCTGAGCGCGGAACAGAGGGACGCTGTCTTTGCCGCACCAACCGCTCTTCTGGTCGTATGTGCCGCCTTGCTTGTTGCAAACTTGAGTCAGACCTTTTTCAATCCAGACGTATTCATCGGCATCGTCTTCGTCAAACGTGTTGCGCGAAGACCACCAGCACTTTTCAAATAGCTGGCTACCTGTGGATGCGGACAGGAAATTTCCTTCGGGAGAAGTGAGGTCTTCTTGCCAGAAACGAGGAAGGTCGCTCATGCTGAGGCTGCTCATGTCGTCATCTTCAATAATGAACGTTTGAGCGTATTCAATCGGATCGGTGAAATCGTTCGCATTGGGAAATTCGGATGTCATCAATTTGTACGTTGAACATCCTGAAACCAGGAAAGAGCAAAGGACGACCGTCGGTAAAGTAAATCTGGACATTTTGTTAGGCAAATACGAATAAGTTCCGCGTATGGACAAATATTCGAAAAAATATGGCTATTGTCTGCCGTTTCCGGCGTCGCCTTGTGTGTTGAATGCGAACAGAAGTTGCCGTGTGTGCACAAGCCGATAGTGGCGATTCTAACCTTGCTCTGCGACGAGAGGTGTCGCAATTGGTGCGCAAGCTCCTATCGGGGACGGCTTAACGTTTACTTGGAATCACCAAACGTCCACTCAAGTGCGCTTTGAATGTTCCCCAGAAGACCGTGAAGCTTTTTCTCTTCCGGTTTGGATGGGTTCGGAGGGCTGTATCGACTGGCGATAGGCGTTGGCTCATGACGGATGGGGCCGACACGGTGTCTTCCCGCTCCCGTGTACTCTTGGTAATGGGCAACATCGCCGTTGCGGTCGATGAGTGTGTACTCAGCCTCGACTTCGCCAATGCGATTAAAAATGAACTCTTCCTCGGTCAAGCCCGGGTGAGAAATGCGAGCGGTCGCCAGAGCTTCGCCGAATTCCTGTTTCAGCTTGTCATAGGATCGTTCGCTCGACTTGTTCTTTGCCGAGGCGTTGACCATTTTGTTGCCTTCGAAGTAGCACGTAAATTCAACGCGCAACTCAGTGCCCAGGTCGAAGTCCGTCACCACATTGGCTTTCCCGTCTTTGCCGTGGTTGACCTTCCAGTTGGAGAAAGACATGTAGTTCTTTGCGCCGCCCGTCGCCCAAAGAGCGGCATCCTTGATCTGCGTTTGACAGATGCGAACCATCTGCTTGTCGGAGAGATTCTCGGCAGAGACGGGTGCAGAAACGGATGCACAAAAGACGGAAAAAAGTACAAAAGCGAGTGCTTTGCGCATGGTATGAGCCCTCTTTTAGCATATTGTCGCACCGTTAGCCGTAAAGAATTGTTTGAAAACAGAAAAAACGAAGATTTATCTGTTTGGACGCTGTGAAGGACAACTTCACGTTCGGTCTGCGAGCCGGTTACGAATGGGATGATGAAGAACGCAGCTCGATGCACATGCAGCTGCGTGCGAAGTACGCCTTCTAATCGGTCCGTCGAAAGAGCCGTCGCCTGATTCGGTTTTTCGACTCGGGCGTGGCTCGGCTGACAGTCTTGAGCTCCCGCGCCAATCTGTCCTGGGTTTGGAGTGGCCGGGAGCTTTTCGTTTGTGCCGAAACACACTCGGCACTTGTGCGGGCGCCAAAGCGGATCGAGTCGATTGGTAAGACTCAGAGCTTGTGGAAATACCGGACCCATGTGTGCAGGCCCGTGCACCCGATGGCAATCACTGAAAGCCCTGCTACAGCTGCTCCGGTAAACGGCATCAAAACTAAGGCGGCCCCCAGAGTGAGCGCTCCCAAAAAGCCCAACGCAGAGGTAAAACTCACGGCCGGACGCGAGGCATCAAACGTATGATGCGCAATTGAGCGCAGGCTTGCGGCATCGATCACAGTGGCCACGGCGAGCAGTGCGATAAGGCCGAAGACGCATTTGAAAACCTCCAGCCGAAGACTCACAAGACAAATGAGTTCCTGCACGGCATGCAGACGATTGAAAACTGTTGTCTGAACGCCGTTGCAAATCTCAGCCTCGATGGGCGCAAACGTTTCGTCGGTTGTCGGTATTGACACAATGGCAGAGTGAACTTTCCTGCGCAGCGCATCAAACCAACCGTTGATCGACTGCAATCGGTTTTCAAGCTGTGCGCGGCAGTGAGCTTGACAAGCGACGCTTTCCTTTTCAAAAACCGACTCGACGGAAGAGCCCGAGGCAAAGCAAAAAACGGCAAGCCACAGGACGAAAGTCAATAGAAAGCAGTTGCGGGCAAAGGTGCCGATGGGTTTGGCGGTCATTGCGCTACCTTTCGAAAAGTTAGAAGCGTTATTTGCATAACAGATCCTCGTCCGGGATCAGAATCGGTGTGCGACCTTTGATGAGGCGGCCGCCGGCGAGGGAGGCAAAAAATTCGCAGTTGGGGAGTTTGCCGAGTACGTCACACGGAATGATTTCTTCGCGGGAGGCTGTGATTTGACGCGAAGCGCCTGCCGTAAAGTGCCCCGGGTGTGCCGTATCCGAAGCGCTCGTGAGTGTTGCGGCCGTGTTGGCGATGTAGGTGCGCCCGAACGTTTCGGCGACGAATTCCTGCGTGAGCCGATCTTTGGTGCGCAGGGCCACGAGGCTATTGAAGTTGCCAAGCGCCATGCGCGCTTCATCGGTCGAACCCAGACGGGCGGCCAGGTCGGCGACGGTCTGCATGGCGCAAGTGGTCCGCAGGCCCGATTCGGCACCTTTGTTGAGGATTTCGATAAGCGAGCGATTAATCGTGTTCGCGCACTCGTCTACGAAGAGACTGACAGTGTTTCGGGAGATGGATGTGTTGTTGTAACGTTCGCCCGCGCAGGAGGCGAGGTCGGCAAGAAGCATCGAACCGATGGCGCCCGCAACAGTCGGGTCCGGTAGCGAATTGAGGCACACGTAGAGAATCTTTCGCTGGGCGATGATTTCCGAAAGACTCATGGCGAGCGGATCATCGTCGCGAGGCGAGAGGGTTTGTCGCAACGCTCCGGAGGTGAGCATTGCCAGAACGGGCATGAGGCTTGCCGTGATCTTCGCAAAATGCACGGGGTCGTGGGCATAGGTTGACGCGCCCTTGAGGGTGGCCTCCGAGAGCCTTCCTTCGGTTTTGGCTCGCTCCAGCACATCGAGTACGCCCTCGCGACCTTTTTTACCCTTGACTTTGGCCTCCGAGACGAGCATGTCGAAATAGTCCTCGCCGCAGTCAAGTTCTGCCGCTTCTAAAAGCAAATCTTCGAAGTCACCGGTGAGTATCGATTCGATCGCGGCAATCGAGGGCGTTTGCCCGACATGAATGAGCAGGTCGACGACAACGTTGACGGCTGACCAGGCAAACGACGTAAAGGGGCCCGAGTCAGACATGACGGCGGTGATGCGGCTTGCGATTTCACTCGGACGCTCAAAGTGCGTCAGCGGATTGATGCGAAGCCCCTCGGGGTGGTTGGGGTGAAAGAAAAGCGGGGGACTGCGGTGAGCGAGTTTTGCCGCGGCCGTCACGGCGTTTTGCAGACGCGAACTCATCTTGGGGTCAATCACGATGACGGATTCGCCGCGCAGAATCGCTTGCGTCACAAGACTCGTCAAAAGCACACCTTTGCCCGCCTGAGTTGTCCCCACAATGAGCGTGCCGCCTTCCAAGGTCTTTTCCGACACCCAGATGTCTTTTTTGCGGCTTTCCAGTCCGTCGATGGCCGAAAGCCCCACCGTACGGGAATCTTTGGGCTCGGTGCCGGTCAAAAGTTTGCAAAGCGCACGCGCGGGAAGCAATCGGTTGACATCGATTTTGGAGAGTTCATAGAGCTTTTGTGCGTGTTCGGGTCCCCAATCAAAACCGCGGCCGAACCAGACGGGAGCAAAGGTTTCGTTGTTGCCTTTGCCGGCCATGTCGCGTCGAGCGCGCAAAAGCCTTCGGGCAAAGGATCGGGAGGAGATGAGTTCTAGTGCGCTGCCCGCCAAGGCCGCACGATCTTTGAGAACATTCAAAGCGGATCGCAGCCGCAGCGTAGCCAACACCCCCGCGGCTAACCCCATGGGCAGAGCCGGCACGGGCGGCGTCATTGCAGTAAGTGTCATGCTCAAGGCTGCAGCTGCAGTGAGACTCCAGGCTGCCGCCGGCCACAACTCGACGGCGGGGCGCCACGTGTCGGCACGCACCGCATCGGTGCCGGCCGTAAAAATCGAACGCCGTCGGTGGGTAAAGAATTTGATTAAAGACATACGAGAAAATCCGAAAGAATTCAACGGTTATGGATCGGGTCGAGCCCCAATGCGTTTGAGCCGTTTGCTGCGGGCGTTGGCCAACTGTCGTTTTTGAGCTTCGATCACAGCTTCGAGTCCGGTGGCGACGTCGGTTCGGCCCTTGTGCTGCAGGTCGTGCGCCAGAAAACCGTGAGCCAATTCGGCAAAGGAGGCGGCACAGACTTTGCGAAAATGTTGAACGGGTAGAAACTTTTTGAGTTCTCGCTGCAGCGTTTCGCTCGTCGGGGTATCGGCAAGCGCCGCGGTTTGGCCGAGGATGCGATGGCCGACGCTTTGATCGGCATGGTGAGCCTGCAACACAAGGATTCGCAGCAGTCGCGCCATGACGTCCGTCAGAAGAAAGTGCTTCAAAAGACGGCGGCGAGAGGCTTGTTCGCCGTTGGTGTGAGAACGTTCCCCGATTTGTTCCAGCCACCAGCGGGCGGTACCCACAGAGTCGAAAAAGGGAAAGAGCACGCCGGACTCAAATGGGTGACTCTCTTTGAAACGGGGTTGCGGCGAAGTTTCTTCTTTCTCCTCGAGAGATGTGACGGTAGCCGACGCACGCGTGCAGGTCACGGCAAGTCCGAGCGCTTCCAAAGGAGCGAGCCAAAGCGCCGGCGGCGTTGCAAAGAGGCGGGCAGGCACGAACAGCCCGGCGGGAAGTGCAGGCAAGAAATGACGATCGGCCGTTTCCGTTTCGAGTGTTCTGTTTAAGGCCGAAAGAAACTTCGTGAGAGAGCCGACGGGTTTGGACGGGGTTTGAAACAAGTTCTTCGAGGCTGACGCAACGCGGATGTTGTCCTGCGTTTCAAGCTCAATGACGAAAAAGCGCCTGGCGCAGTGATCGGTTCTGACGGTTTCGTCGACGCGTGCGAGAGCTCGTACGAGCACGGCATTGGCCCAGGAGGGTAAACCGACGCCGGCCACCGCACCGTTCATCACCGGATGACACAAAACCTCCGGTGCTGGGGTTTTCGAGGTGCTTTTCGATTCACCGGGACTGCCGGGAGCTGCAATGACACGCTGAGCGTCGCTTTCCAACTGCAGGAAGTCATAGGAGGCGCCATGCAAGGCTGCAGCTGTCTCGGAGGTGACAAGCGTAAAGAGGCGTCTGACGACTGCACGGCGCAGTTCCCAAAGCCTCTCAACAGTCAATCGCCCGGCGTCAGTCCAGCGTCTAGCCCGATGCGTGGCGCCAACAAGACCGGCATGTGACAAAAGCTGCAGGAGTTCTTTTTCGCGTGAGGCCGGTGCATTGGTGTGGGGCAGGTCGTTGACAAACGAAAGAGGGTGGCTGTGCAGGTGGCTATGAAAAACGGGCGCGAAAAATTCGGGTGACAAAAAAAGCCGCACGGGGGACTTCTCTTGAGGAAAGACGCGCACGATCGTGAACGTTCGCAAGAGTGCTGTCGTTGAGGTCGACGCAACGAACGCAAAAAACGAATGTCGCACGAATAGAAGGCGGCCAAAGGCTGCCTTTTGTGGCTCGTCTCGATTGTTTTGAACGGCTGCGTAAAAGCCCGACAGCAGTACAAGGGCGTTCAGACCGCTTCGTTGGTGCGTCCGATAAATCCGCGTGAGTTCTGCTTCGTTTTCAAGCATAGCCTGCAGTAGACTTTGTGTTTCGGCGTCAAATAAGGCGCCGTCTTGGGGAACCGAACGCAAAAGCACGGCAGACACGGAAAGGAGCTTTTCGATCAGCAGCAAATTGCCGGAGAGTTCAGAGTCCGGAATCGAACGAAGAAGTACCAGACAAAGGTTTTGAATTCGAGTTTTGTTGGCGCAGGAAAGACCGTTTACGGTGGCATCTACGGTCTTCAGGAACCCGTTCCGAAAGTCTGCCGTCAAACACAACCGCTGCAGAAGCCGCTCGGCGAGCACGTCAAATGACGCGTTGGAGTCAGGCACACCGTTGCTGCCGGTCGACTGAGAATATCGACTCCGAACGGGCGAGGATGCGCTGATTTTCGAGCGAAGCGGCATGCGGTGGGGTTGAAAAGAGGAAAAACGGACGGAAAGCAGGAAATCTTCACGCTCGCCTTTTTCCCGAACGCCTCGTCCGTTGCCGGAACAAGAGCGTGTCGGGAAAAAGGCAGAGAGCAAAGAAACAAACCGCAGACGTTTCAGTCGGCAAACTGGCCGAGTCAAAGCCTCAGGCAACGATTGACTCAGACGGTTTTATCTACAGCTTTGACAGTTCGCCGTTGCGTGCGCTTAAAGCGTCCGCGAAAACACCGTTTGGGAGGATGGGTCCCGCGCGAAGCCTTTTGAGGCAATTGGGACGCAGTGCCGCGTCCGGCATCGATGTTTTCAAGGCGAGCCGTTTTGGCTTGAAAGCTTTCTCCGTATAGATCCGCAAACTGCCTGTTCGTGAGCTCGCTAAAGCGAGGTCCGCAGGAAGGCATGGCGGTATTCCAGTCGGGTTCAAGATCAATGTGCATGAAGTACCAGTGCACAAAACTCTCTTTTCCTTTCGGAGGGATGAGTTTTGCGATTTCGGCGTCTGTCATGGGTGCGGGTTCGGGGCGGGGATCGAGTTGCATCGGGAATTTCCAAAAGAAAAGACCCCGTTGCGGTCCGTTGCGCGCGCAAAAGAACCCGACGCTTGTCGAAGACGTGCTGATAAAGCGCGACGCAGACAAGTCACGGATCTTGAGCCGGAAGGACGGAGAACGGGGTTGGAAGAGTCGAGAGGACTGTTCTTCGGGGGAAAACCGCAAAGAAAGGAGGTGGTCGAAGAGTCGGGCGGCGGCTTAGTCAAGCGTCGGCAGCCGCGCTTGGCGAGGTCGCTTTTTGGCCGCAGAGCCCAGTGACTCAAAGAGCGGAGCAAAGTGAAATGCCGCAAGCTCCATGAGCGCCAAACACGCTTGATCCGTCAGGGCGCTGCCGATGGCAAGCCTGACGGCTCGCACGAGCGCCTGATCGGGAGCGATACCGCTTGCGAGCAACTGCGTGAGGATTTCGCACAGGCGAATCAGCACGCGGGTGCTCAATGCCGGAGGCACATCGTCGCTGGCGAAATCCGTCTCTCGAGCCGGATTCGTGCGCGAGGCTTGGGCAAAGCGGGCGGCACACCGGGCAAGAATGTCGGGCGTAGGGGCCGGCAATCCGCCGGGCACGACACGCTCACAGCGCGCAAGAACGATGCGTGTTTCCACTTCCGGCGAGGGCCAGGAGGCCTGAAGGTGCCAGAAGCGATCGCACGTACTGACGTCTTGCTGATTGCGTGAGCTGTAGGCCGATTCGGGCGACGTTGCGCAACGGCAGTTGTCGGTGACGATGACCCGGGCGTTGTCGTGTCTCGGTATGCTCAAACCTGTCTTCTCGATCGTGATGGGCTGCCCCTCGAAGATGTCGTTGGCACCCACCCAGACTTCGGGTGGCGCGAGCGAAAATTCATTGATGAGCAGCACGGCTCCCGTTTTCCACGCGATGGTCGCGGGGCCGTCGATCCAGGCAAAGCTTCCTTCGTTTGCGCCCCAGCGACCGACAAGATCGTCCTTCACGAAGCGACGTGAACAGGTCACGGAGATGACCGGAACATTGACGCGTGCGAGAAACTGAAGAACGGAGGTTGTCTTGCCGCAACCCGTGGGACCCGCGATGTAGAGCGGCGTACGGGTGTCGTGCCATGTCCACCACAGCGCAAAGTCTTCAAGAAACGATTCTTCAAAGACGTGGCACGGGTCGACGGCAACGAATTGAGCAGGCGCAGGAGAGGAAAGCTGCAAAGGCTGAAACCCCGGGATCGTTGTCTCGGACGCAAGTCCGAAGTTTTGAGCCGGGATGCAGGAGGTAAATGTCATGGGCATGGGTTTTCCTTTTGAAGTTTAGGGTGTTTGAAACCGACAACAGGCGAAAACCCACCGAAACGACAAGAAGAGTCCACCGCAATGGGTAGGCTCCACACTCTTGCATCCGCGCAGGCAAACGCCCGCGTCGGGGTGGTTTGTAGTTCAGGTTTGATTGACCCGAAGGTCACGGTAAACACTGAGAAATCCGTTTGATCGGCGGCAATTGTGCCAGAAGAGTTCTCTCTTGCAAAGCGGCGACGAGAAAAAGGGGACGACTAAGTAACAGCTCTGTTAGTAACAAGGTTGTTACTAATAAGGGTATTACTATGTTTGATGGAATTTTGAGGAGAAGTACCGGTATAAGCACTAGAAGATCAGTAAAAATCCCTGAAAGATCAAGCACCTACCAGAGCCTCTAAGGGTAACTTTCACCCTAGTTATTCACCTCACGCTTGTACCGAGGGTAACCTTGAGGTATGTAAAAGTCAAGCTCTACTTTTCATGGCGTGAAGCCCTTTTTGGATTCGAACCAGTTACCCCGTGACTTTTAACCAGCGTGGATGTAACACAGTTCGCAATTTTCGTTATAACTTCCCCTTCGAAACCTTATTGCGATTGACACTTGCAACAATTTTGATGCTCGTTCAAGCAGTCCAGAAGTGAGCTCAAACAACATATCTCGAGCTTGTAGAAAATACTGTTGTTACGTTTCTCACTTGAGACAATCCCAGCATTTTTTAGTATGGCCAAGTGTCTGGAAACTGTCGGCAACGACGACCCCGCGATTTTCTGAAGATCGCCCACGCACATTGCCCCTTTTTTACCAAGGGCGTACACCATTGCCATGCGGCTCTCGTGCCCAAGCGCTTTGAATATTCGGCAATCAGCTTTCAGGCTATCCCAAGGCAGATCACTCTTGTCCATTCTGATGTTTACGACAGTTGGAAGTAATTGACGATAGCAGTGCGTGCTTCATTTATGGTTGTTGCCAGAGCACAAGCATAAGGATCGGGGATGCCCCGCAGCACTATTTCCAGACATTCTATCGCAGGAAGCCTGCCAGCCACGAAACGCCTGGTTTCCTCGGTCGGATATGCGGTCTGAGCCAAAACAGCGATGAAGAGCAGAATAAGTCCTTCATGATCCGCGACCATTGTTCCGCCAACTGTGGGCATATCCTTCACAAATTTGTGCCATCCAAAGCCACGTTTATCAAACTCTGCCTCAATTGCCTGACTGGCTTCAGCAGAAATGCGACTGTCAAATTCAAACCTGCCATTGATTTCCTTTGCTGACGTGAGAACGTGTTCGTAGATCGGAACATACTTGGCTGAGCCTGGTAGGCAAAACAGGTTTTCAAATGAGGCAGCAAGCGAGCTTGCATCCAAGTTTTGTTCTGTTAATTTATTGATTAAGTCCGTTTGTTTAGCGTTGGGCGCAGAAAGCATCAATCCTGCTGCGGTCAAACAACATAACTGCAGATAATCCCTAGCGTTTTGCATGATTCAGTTGTTAGACGGCGAGAGAAGTGCATCTCCCGCCGTGTTTTTCTATGTTATTGGTTAGATTTTCTCAATTCCTGCCCGTGTGTCGTAGAAGGCAGCGGATCCACCAATCGGATCCATCAAAGCCATCATCGGAACATCGGGATCAAGTCGCATAACCGGATTAAGGTTGACGCCTCGAGCACGTTCCGGATCACCGGCAAGAGTCTTATTGCCAATGCGCCCCTTGGCGGCGCCGTAGCCCGTGTGACCATAACCGACAATAAAGCTGATTACGCCCGGAGCAACGCCTTCTCGCAAAAGAACTTTGCAGCGTCTTTCCCCCGTAGCCGTTTTTACAACAACTTCGTCCCCGGTTTTGATACCAAGTTTTCGACCTTCTGCTGGATTGATTTCGGCAGCATTTTCAGGTCGTATTTCACGAATGACAGTACAGGCAGGAAGCCTTGAATGTGACTGCATCGGGGATTTTTGAGTGACGATGACAAAGGGTTTGGTTTGGGCATCGTCCAGAGTAGCAACATCTTTTCCGAGAATCGTCAAAGGCTTTTGCCACAGGGCGATACCGGAAAAGCGTTTACCTGTCATGCTATCGATTCCGGAGGCTACTTTTTCGCTGTAGAGGCTGACGAGTGTGGAGTTAACGTGCCCGAGTTTGTCGCCATTGTAACGATTGGCGACCGGTTCAAATTTTCCACCGCGACTCATAATGTAAAGAACCTTTTTCCATTCGGATGGCTTTACGCATTCCTTGTACTTGTTGTAATACTTGGAAAGATCGGCTACAGCGATATCTTCATCGGTTGCATCGGCACAGGGCGAACCGTTATATGCGACATTCGCCGTCGCCTTGATGTAGTAGTCTTCCATTCTGTTGAGCGGCCAGAGCTGACCCTCGTGATCCGGAATGGCTTTATTGCCAAAGCCTGCCATACCCAGTCTCTTGGCCACATCAATCAAGAAGGTTTCGTAACTGAAAGGACGTCCGTCATCGGTTACCTGAGTCAGCGGCTCAACTACCGGATAACGTACACCGATGCCTTTGCTCATCAAAGTGTCGGGAACTGCCACGTGTACATAACGTTCCAGATACGTGATGTCTGGAATGATGTAGTCAGCATAGATTGAAGAATCTCCGATCACGATATCGCTCGAGATAATCAGCGGAATGTTGCGGGGATCTTTGAGTTTTTCAGTCAGTTCTTTACTGGCTTGTCCTGGAGCTGCATATAGCGGAGTTGCCATATGCCAGATCAGGATGTCGGCTTTGTAGGGATAACCTTCAAGCGCCGACGGAAGGATTTCGCTGTAGATATCACCTGAGAACGGGAACCATGGACGGCGAGCAGGATAAGGGTTCTTGCCTTCGGACTTGATGCGCTGGAACTCAGAGGATTGTTCGTATCGCGCTTTTTCTCTGGAAATTCGCAGTCCCTTGGCTGCTGCTTTAAGTCCGGGGATGGTCTTGAGGTCATAACGGCCTTTGGCATAGTCGTAAGAGCCGCCGCCGGTGGAAGCTCCGCCTTTCCAATTCAAATTGCCGATCATGACATTAATGGCGTTGATTGCCAGTCCCGTGTAGTACCCATTGGGATGCTGGGCAATTCCGCGGTAAAACTCGGCTACGGCTTTTCGTCCGTGTGAAGTCATTTCACGAGCAAGCGAGCGAATTTCGTCGACTGCAACACCGCAAATCTCTGAGTATTCCGACAAAGTGTTTTTGTGGGCGGATTCAGATAGAAGCTTAAATACGCTTTGTACAGCGATGCCATTGATCTTGGTTGAGCAGTCAATCTGCGCTTCCTGACAACTTGCCGCAAGTGCGGGTTTCCCATCGGTAGCAATAACAACAGCACCGGATTCTCCGATTCCGGCTTCTTTAGCGGTCAAAAAGCGTCCGAAGGACGGATGCTTTTGATCAGTAACGACGAGCCAGGAAGCGTTTGTGCAGTTCAGTTCTCCGGCCTTTTGAGCGGCGGAAGCATTGGGACGTGAGAGGAAGTTTTTATTAAAACGTTTCTCGTCAATGATGACCTGCAACATACCCATAGCCAAGGCGCCGTCGGTTCCCGGACGAATCGCAACCCATTTCATATTCGGGTTCGATGTGACGGTTACAGGCAATACCGGATCTACAACCACGATTTTGCAGCCGCGCTTGCGTGCATATGCGGAATACTTCCCAAGCGTCTGCATCGGGAAGTTTGCTTCACCCGGTGCAGTACCCCAGTACATGACGAATTCACTATTGCACAGATCTGCGTGGAAATTATGTTTGCCACCGTATGTCTCACCGGTTGCAATGTGATGGCTTTGTTCGCAGATATTTGTATGTTCGTAACTATTAACTGTGCCAAAGGAATTGGCAAAGCGCGTTTGAAAATCTTTTCTTGATTTGACGATACGTCCTCCCTGGAGTACCAAACCGTTGGTTCTGTTGCCGTAATCCGGATTGGCCGGGTCCATCAGAGATTCCCGACGTTCATACAGCCACCGAAAACCGTGGATGTCCAAGTTTTTGCTGAGAGGATCGTTGACATCGGAAAAAATCTTGCCCCCATCAACAACTTCGTCCAGAAGTTGCTTCCAGGAAATGGGCTTCCATTCGTTGGAACCGCGAGGTCCTGTACGCTTCAACGGTACGCGAATACGGTACGGATCATAAAGAACCTGCAGACCTGAGACACCACGAGCGCAGAGTGTTCCTGGATCAGCGGCAGTTTTGCTGACAGGCGTTTGCATATCGAGGTAGTTAATTTTTGTGTTCGGGTGCCATGGGTTACCAACAAGTCGCACAAGTTTTCCCGTCTTTCTTTCGACTTTGGCACGAATACCGCATTCGCCGTGACACTGCAGACAGACGGAGTGACGGACACAATAGTCTGGATTGATATGGAAATTTCCTGTTTTTTTGTCACGTATCCATTCGGGAGCTGTTTCGGGGCTCGTTTCTGTAATAGTTTTGGTTCCAGTAGCCAAAGAAGGAACCGCAAACAGAGAAGAACCGGTGGCAGCACCAATGGCTGCAAATGATTCGATGAAATTCCTGCGTTGCATTTTCATTCCTCCCAAATTCAATGAACCGGAGTGTGTTCGATAGCATGATCAAGTCCGATATAGAACACCTGGGGACGAGTGCCCGAACCGGGATTGAGGACCTTGGCATCTTTTGATGAGGCAAGTTGGGAGACCTGGCTTGCGGGGTCAGCGAGATCCCCAAAAATGCGAGCTCCTCCGACGCAGGTTTCAACACATGCCGGTTGTAGGCCTTGTTCGATTCGACGGAAGCAGAAATCACATTTGTCGGCCTTTTTCTTAACCGGATCCAGGAACCTGTCTCCATAAGGACACGCCTTAACACAAGCACCGCACCCGATGCATTTCGACTTGTCAATAACAACTACGCCGTTGTCATCTTTCCAAGTTGCTTTTACCGGGCATACCGGAACGCAAGCTGGGTTGTCACATTGATTGCAAAGCTGAGGGAGGAATTCTCTCCTTGTATTGGGATATCTTCCGATTTCATGATCAGAAACCCAGGTTCTGAAGAACCCCTTGGGCGCGTGGTTTTCAAACTTGCAACTGACGGTACAAGACTGGCAACCGACGCACCGAGTCAAATCAATGACCATGGCATATTTGTGTTTGTTCGCCATAGCGACTCTCCTGTGTGAGCACGTAAAAGCAAATTAGCTAAAAAGCTAATTAGCGATCAAATAATAAACCTCAAAATTTGTCGCAACGACCTCAGCTCTGGATCTTTCGATGAGATTGGGCTTGAGTGAATAGTTTTCGTCGTTGCAACAGAACCTGAGGCAAAGAGATTGGAACGCTGTGGATCGGAGCGGTGAGAATGTTTAGCTGATCCAGGACTCGATTTCTTCTTTGCTGGGGACACGGCCTGACGATTTGAGCACGCCGTCTATCACGACCGCAGGTGTTGAGAGGATGCCAGCTTTCATCATTTCGCGAATATCAGAAACTTTCTCCACCGAGATATCAGGTGATTTCTGAGAAACGACATCACGCACCAGTTTGTCGACCGTAACGCACTTGGCGCAACCGGGACCATAGACTTTGATTTCCATGATTTCTCCTTATTGAGTAATGAACGGTTCAAGGATATTGAAGAGCCACCCGACGCATGTAAAGATGACCCACAGATAGGCGATAAAGACCGCCTGGAGCTTTGCCGTCATGATTTGCCGCAACATGATGAATTCGGGGATGCTTGCCGCAACAGCGCTCATGCAAAACGCCATAGTGGTTCCGATGGGCATGCCCTTAACAAGCAAGCTTTCCATGACAGGAACAATGCCGGTGACGTTGGAATAAAGGGGAATAGCGACCAAAACGGCAATCGGAACAGACCACCATTGACCGGCGCCGAGATTTTCGGCAAACCAGTTGTCGGGGACAAAACCGTGCAGAAGTGCTCCGATACCGACACCGACAATAACCCAGTGCCAGACGCGGCGAAAGATTGAGGTCATTTCTGAGTACGCAAAAAGATGGCGCTCCCGTAACGACAGTTTTTCTGTTGAAGTATCTGAGCTTTCAGCAGAGTGAACCGGAAGGTTGTTCATAGACTCAATGATGAAAGGCTGCAGCCATCGCTCGGCACGAATGCTGTCCATGAAGAAGCCGCCGATGATGCCGGCAGTCAGACCTACCAGGACATAAACCACTGTGAACTTCCAACCCAGCAACCCCCACAACAACACAATGGCAATTTCGTTGATGAGCGGAGAAGTGATCAAGAAAGACATGGTCACCCCAAAAGGAATCCGGGCCGTGGTGAATCCCAGAAACAGCGGAATGCTGGAGCATGAACAAAAGGGCGTCACAGCTCCGAACATGGCACCCAGAAAGTACCCGAGGCCACGACCTTTCCCGGTCAGGTAGTCACGAACCTTTTCCACGTTCAGAGTGGCGCGCAACCAAGCAATGACGTAGATAAGCGCCACTAAGAGCAAGAGAATTTTGACGGTGTCATAAAGAAAGAATTCGACCGCTGAAGCAATGTTCGATTCCGGTGAAGCTCCCCATCCTTCAAAGACAACCCAGTGCGCGGCATCTTCAATGCCGCTGTAGGCAAAGAACCAGATGGCAGCAAAGATAATCACGCTCAACAAGTATTTCGCTGTCCAGTTATCAGCATTTGTCTGAGGAGCCTGAGGTTTTGCCTGACCACAGCAGCAACATGAAGATTTCTGTTCGGGCATTTTGTTAGATCAATAAATGCAGAAGAGTTGAAATAAATAAGAAAAACTAAGAGACGACAACAATCACGACTGATTCGCAGTGTCAGAGTCAATGGTTCGGCATCCGGTACAGCATTCGGACGTGAGATACCCGACAACTTCCCGCATCAGCGCGGTATTAGCCTTGTAACGCATAAACCGACCTTCGCGTTGCACGGTTACCAACGTACTGTGCACGAGCGCTTTGAGGTGAAAAGAGAGATTGGTGATCGGAAGATCCAGTTTCTGGGCGATCTCGCCCTGCACCAGACCGTTGGGCGAAAACTGAACCAGTAGTCGGAAAATCTTCAGACGCACGTCGGAGGACAGTGCTTCAAAAAAGAGGGATGCTTGCTTTTCGTTCATGCTCTAATTGTACAACAATAGTTGAAATGTTTATGCGTTTTATACGGAGCTTCGAAGATCCAGATAAAGCGAGCGCGAAGCTGCGCTCTCGGTGCAAGCATGAAATTTGGCCGCAGCCCCATGGATGCGGCCGAAAGAGAGGATTACTTCAAGAGTTCCTTGGGCGGTTCTTCGCCGAACCACTTCACGTACATCTTGGTGAATTCGCCGTTGGCGCGGGCCTTGTCAATGGCCGTATCAATGGCTTTCATGAGTTCCGGCTTGTTTTTGCTCACCGGAAAGCCGAAGGATTCACTGTTGAGAACCTCCGGAAGATGGTAGTAGGTCTTGGCGGTTTCAGGACGTGCCGCAAGGAAGTAGGCCGTCACGGGACGATCGGTGATCACGGCTTTGCAGCCCTTGTTGCCGAGCTCGAGATAGGCGTCGTTGATCGTGTTGAAGTTGCGAACCGTGGCGCCCGGGACTTTTGCCGCGCGCATGGAGCCCGAGGTGCCGATTTGCGCACAGATCGTGCAGTTTTCGATGTCCTTGACGCTCTTGATCTTGTCCTTGTCTTCGGCGCGCACAAGAATCGACAGGCCCGAGATGTAGTAGGGCTTGGAGAAAAGCACGCGCTTGGCACGCTCGGGCGTGATCGTAAAGGCCGAAGCACCGACATCGGTGATACCCGTGAGCATCGACGGAATGATCGCGTCAAAGCCCATGTTGGTCACTTCGAGCTTGCGGCCCATGTCTTTGGCGACATACTCAAGCAGGTCGATTTCAAACCCTTTGAGTTTGCCGGTTTCGCTGTCAAAGAAAACAAACGGCGCGTAGGTACTTTCGCAGGCCATGCGAAGCACCTTGGTGTCTTCGGCGTGAGCCTGAACCGAGATGGCGGCAGCAGCGGCGCAGACAACGGCCGCAATGGTCTTTTTCATTTGTGTTGTGTCTCCCATTTGTCGTTTTAAAAATCACACAAACGGCAAAAGAGTAACAACAAACGAAAGGCATCGGACTACGACTTTTTCGTTACCGTTTCCGATCGAAATCAAAAAAGTCGAAATTGAGAGCCATTGAGCATACGCACGCCGCCGGGCATTAAGTTCGGTGACAGAGAGTGACGATAACTCAATTGCCACCACCAAATGGGTAAACGAAAAGGTCAGCGCAAATGTCTCGGACTTTGGCAATTGGGAGACGCCAGAGGCTACAGGTACTGCGGCCAAATCTGGCATTTTCACAATCATTTCGAAGCACAACACTAAGGTAGAGAGTTTCGTTGACGAAAGTTTGCGAGTCAGTACGGACAAGCGAGATAGCTATGGCACTGGGCACACTTCTATCACTTGCCCGATTAAAAAGGGCTCGTCTTACCGCATTACAGGAGCCGAAACAATCTCTTTTTTGCTACTTGAGTAGCCAGATGCAGGCACAGTAGAATAAGCGCCATGTCCGGCGAGATTTAGCTCATTGCTCGCCAAAAATTGGATGGTTTTGCTGTGGTAGCCATCCAGTCGTCGGGGACAAAACCATAGCAAAACGCCCCGGAATTGCAGTTCCGAGGCACTTAAAGGAAGAACGATAAATGAGCTTTCGATCTTCTTCCGCTAGTATAGCAAGGCGGGTCGTGAAAATCCTGATTTTCCTGATCCTTTTCTTACTCTGCTAGGCGCGTAAGTGAAGAGCCTCGGTAGTTCGACGACTGCGGGAGCTCGCGTGTATTTAGCCATCCCAGAAATCACATCGCTTCTCGTTGGCTGTGTAACTGTTAGCGCTACTTCCGACAGACGGATTGTTGGAGTTATTGTCGATGCTCATACAAACCTCGTAATCCAACACACCGCCACCACCAAGGCTTGACGTAATTTTGTACACAACCATAACACCACCGCCAGATTTCAGAAACGACAATGCCCATTTGCGTTTTGCTAAAAGCGGCGAAGTTCCTTAGGTGCAAGGCGTGGATGGACTACAGTGACTGCTAGTTTCAGTCCGTCGCACCCGAATCAATGCCGTTAAACCGCAGAACGCAGCCCGTAAAGACGCCGAAAGCTACCGGCATCGTTTCCGTGTCCTGAATGTCGAAATCGGACTTGTGATGTCCGTGATGCCTGCAGCCCCAACGGAACATCGCGCCGCGTCCGCCGCGCTCGACGACGCGTTTGAGCATGAGCGAATAGTCTTCGCTGCCCGACGGTTTGCGCAGTTCGACGACGTCGGCCACACCCTCTGTTTGGCGCGCTACGTCGCTTATGGCTTCGAGAATGTCCGGGCAGGGAACGATCGTGGTGGCTTCGCCCACGCGTTCAAGCTCGTACTGCACCTGATAAGCCTCGGCATTGCCTTTGACGATATGCTCAACATTGCGGCAGAGAAAGTCGTTGATCTCCGGCGTCTGACCGCGCACTTCGGCTTGGATGTAGGCGTGGGCCGGCGTGATATTGCGGCCTTCGCCGGCGTTGAGTTTGCCAAGAGACACGCGTGTGGCACCGTCGCCGTGTCGCGGAATGCCGGCCATTTGCAGACAGGTGCTGCAAGCGGCCAGAAGCGCGCTTTTGCCTGCATGCGGCTGGTTGCCGGCATGCGATGGGACACCCGTAAAACGGATATCAAACTTGGTGCTGGCCAAAAGTCCGTCGTACACGAGTCCGATCTGCTTTGACTTGATGGCGCCTCCGCAGTGCGAGGCAAGGATCACATCCACATCGTCGACAAAGCCGGAACCCACGATTGCGTTGGCGCCGCGCACGCCTTCTTCGGCCGGCTGAAATATGAGTTTGATGACGCCCGTCAGGCGCTCGCGGTTTTCCATGATCCAGCGGGCGACAGCCAGCCCCAAAGCCGTATGTGCGTCGTGCCCGCAGGCGTGCATCAAGCCGGCGTACTGAGAGCAAAAGCCCTGCTTGTTGGGAAGATGTTCGGGATCGGTCGTTTCTTCTACACATAAGGCGTCCATGTCAAAACGCAGCGCCAAGACGGGACCGGGACGACCGGTGTCGATAACGGCGGCCGCGCCTGTGTAGCCTTCGATTTCGTCGATGAATTCGGCCGGAACTCCTGCCGCAATGGCTCGGTTCACGGCTTTTTCGACCAATGCTTCGGAGCGACCGAGAACGCAGTCCGGATTGATCAGACGCGTGCCGGTGAGAACCGATTCGCAACCGAGTGCCTTGAGACGGTTGTAGACGAGCCACGTCGTTTCGAACTCTGTCCAGCCTTCTTCCGGATGCTGGTGGAGTCGGCGACGTGTTTCGATCATTTCAGAGAGGATGGCGGAATCCATGGCGTTTTCCTGTGATGCTGAACCGACGGGCGGTTAGGAAAGTAAAGAATCGTCCGAAGAAGTTTACTTCGGTCAGGAACAGGCAGAGAAGCGGTCCTGCGAGTCAAAGGAAGTCTGCGTTTGAGTCAAAAACGCAACCTATTGAGATTTTTTGCCATGACGACAAACGACCGACAGCGGAAAATAACCTCAACGGCATTCTGTCGATTGGAGGAAAAACACAATGAAGCGCAGAGTATTGATCGGCGGCGCGATGGCCGCAGGTGTGGCAGCCGGGTTGCCGCTTACGTCATCCGCGGAAGAAAAGGCGGGCAAGGCGGTGCGTGCCGTAGCCAAGGTCGATGACGGCAGCGTTGTGAATGTGCCGCTTGCCAAGCGCTCGGGTCCTAAGTCCGTGGTCTATTTCACGCGTGATTTGTCGGCCGACGGCTTACGCAAGATCGTTGCCAAGGTTTCGTCCGTTCTCACCGGCAAGGTGGCGGTGAAGCTGCACACCGGCGAAAAGGGCGGTCCCAACATTCTGCCGCGCGAATGGGTTAAGGAATTGTTGGCTAACGACATCAAAAACGCCACGATCGTTGAGACCAACACCTACTATCCGGGCGATCGCGATACGACGGCAAAGCACCTCGATACGCTCAAAGTCAACGGTTGGACGTTTGCTCCGGTGGACATCATGGATGCCGAGGGAACAGCCATGATTCCTGTGAAAGGGGCCAAACACATCAAGGAAATCAGTGTCGGCAAGGGACTGCTCAAGTACGACAGCCTCTTGACGCTGACTCACTTCAAAGGCCACACGATGGGCGGCTTCGGCGGCTCGAACAAGAACATCTCCATCGGTTGCGCCGACGCGCACACCGGTAAGAAGCAGCTGCACGCCGGGGCTACCGGTCAGCAGTGGGGTATTACCGGACGCGAATTTATGGAAAACATGGTCGATGCCACCAAAGGCATTACAGACCACTTCAAGGGCCATGTCTGCTACGTCAACGTGCTGCGCCGCATGAGCGTGGACTGTGACTGTGCTGGAACGTCCGCTGAGGCTCCGCGAGTGCCCGATATCGGGATCTTTGCTTCGCTTGATCTTCTGGCGGTGGAACAGGCCTCGGTTGATGCTGTTTACGATCTGGGAGAAGCAAGTGCTCCGTTGCGCGAACGCATCGAATCGCGTCATGGATTACGTCAACTTTCGGCTATGCGAGAAATCGGATTGGGTAGCGAAAACTACGAAATCGTGGATCTGGACAAGGCCTGATTCGCGTTCGAATCAAAAAGGTTAACTTCCGAGTCGCCGGATCGACGTGAGTCACGGCGGCTCGGAATTTTATTAGTTAGGCAAAACTTTCTGCCAAGCAACGAAACGTCGTTCTTGCGCACAGAAAATCTGAGCATGGACAAAGCAAAGCCCCGAAGGTTTCACCAACGGGGCTGTAATGTCACTGCGGGCGACTGCAATCTCGACACCACAGTGGCCAGCTCGCCAAAGAGACTGGACTTGAGCCCGATAAGCAGAACGCTCAGAGCGGGAAACAGTGTGAACTTTACTCAAAATTCGTATGTACGTCCGTCGCAAATCGTTTCATGGAGCCTTTTCTTGATTTTTTTAGGAAAGTTGCTAGCCGCCGGCAATAAAGGCCCTGGCACCGGATCCCATGAACTGCACCCCGATGCAGATCAGGAAAAAGCCGATGAGTTTGCTGAAAACGGCCATACCCGAAGGACCCATGCGGGAAGCGCAGTATTCGCTTGAGCGCAGAGTGACCCAGGCAATGATGCTGGTGACCAAAATGGCAAGCGTGGTAAGAAGAAACGTTTCTGCCATAGAGGTCAATTCGGGTGCTTCGGCGATTTTGGTGGAATATCCGATCACGACGGCAATGGTGCCGGGACCTGCAATGCCCGGCATCGCAAGCGGGAAGAACGAATAGTCTTCCTTGCCGCGTTGTACGGCAGGGGCGTTGTTGGGGCCTTGACCGCCGAAAAGCATTTGCGTGCCGATGATGGCAATCACGAAACCGCCCGCGACACGCATGGCGCCGAAGCTGATCCCGAAAAAGGAAAGAATCAGGTTGCCGCCGATGAGGCTCACAAACATCACTGCAAACGAATAGATGGCAGCGAGGTTGGCCTGTTGTTTTCTCTGCTCGTGGGTCATGCCTGCGGCAAGGCTCATGAAGAGTGGAATTTTAGAAAGCGGATTGGTGATGACCACCAGGGATATGAGTGCGCCCAGGAAGTATTTAAAGCTGACTGAATCCAGCATAGCGAGCACCGCGTTCGGTGAAGATCTCAAAATTAAAACAGCAGGACAAAGTTTGTCCGTACCGTTAGACTTCGGCGCATCATACTAATCCAGGCAAAAACGGCAAGCTTCGGTTCCCGACAGTGTTTTTTTGTTGTCAGTCTTGTCCTTGTGTCTCAAGCAGGAAGACCGTGTCGGATGCGCCGGAAAAAACATAACCGGAAGAGCAATCAGATGGAAAACAGTTTCGAAGAGCAAAACCTTCCGCTTGGCTACGCTGAGTTCGAGACGATACGTTCCGACAACAGCATCTATGTCGACAAAACGGAGCTGATTTTCCAAATTTGCAATGTGACCCGACAAGTATTGTTGGTTCGTCCTCGACGCTTCGGAAAGACGCTTCTAGTGTCGACGTTTGCTTCTCTTTTCAGTCACGGCACGCGAGATTTTCAAGGTCTGGCGATAGAGAGGCTCTGGAACGACAAAACCTATCCGGTGATCCGTCTGGACTTCTCAGGCTTCAAAGAGTTCGACGGACCAGAGGAATTTTGTGCAGCGCTGCACAGCAATATTCAGTCGTGCTTTGCACCGTTGGGTTTTTCGGTTGATAGACAAAGTCCGGTTTTGTTTTGGGATCAATTCAAAGCCTGGCTCAAAGAACTGGAAACGCGCAGCATGGTTCTTCTTATTGACGAGTACGATACGCCGCTTACAAAGTTGATGCACAAGCCCGAGCTTTTCAACCTCGTGCGAGAAGAGCTCGGCGTCTTTTACGCGGCGATCAAACAATTTGAATCGCGGTTTCGCTTCTTCTTCATGACCGGCATCATGAAATTCAGCAGCACGAGTATCTTTTCTGCTTTCAATAATATCGTCGACATTTCGATGCTGCCGCAGTATGGTGCGTTGCTCGGTTATACCGAGTCTGAAATCAATCACTATTTCGGTCCGCATATTGAGAAAGCGTCGCGAGACCTTGGTATTTCTAAACCGGAATTGCTCAATGAGCTGAAGCTCAACTACAACGGTTTTTGTTTTGAAGAAACAGCGAGTCAAACGGTTTATTGCCCGTGGTCAGTCTTGAGTTTTTTGGCTCAACCTCAACGAGGTTTCAAAGACTATTGGTCCGCAACCGGCGGATTGCCGACTGTTCTGATGCAGTATCTGAAGCATCACAGTCTGCGCGATCCCGCGGACTTTGACACGCCTGTTCCGGTTGCTTTGGAAGAGTTGGCTACGCCGAACCGAAATGTTTCCGATGTGTCGCTTGAGGTGATGCTCAATCAGGCCGGTTATCTGACAATCAAAAAAGCCTTGTCCGATTCGGCCGTATTGCTGGGATATCCGAACAGAGAGGTCTACAACTCCATGGGCCGACTCTATGCCCAACAGATGACTGCAGGCGATGTCGAGCTGAAGAGATCGTTGCTGTTCTGGGAGCAGCTTCTTGATACGAAAGGTGCGGAGGAGGTTGTTGACGCCTTTAATCGGGCGTTTTCGCGCCTGAATTATCAGGCCTATCCGATTAAGGACGAAGCGACCTGCGGCAGCCATTTGGTTATGCTGCTTCTCGGAGCGCTACTCGAACCGACTGTCGAAAAACACAATGCTTACGGTCGAAGCGACATCGAAGTTGAGACAGACAAGAGGCGGTGGGTCTTTGAACTCAAATATGCCAAAACGGAGACAGAGGTTCCGAGGTTGTTGGATGTCGCCGTTGAACAAATTAAGTCTCGGCATTACGGCGAATCGCTGCGACACAAAGAACTGTGCCGCCTTGCGCTTGTTTTCAGTGAGTCGGAACGACGTTTTGTGGCTTGGAAAGCCGTCTGAGGTTCATTGGTCGGTCTCACGCGGCCGGTCTGAATCCGGTGTGAAACGAAGATGGGGCCTGAGCATTTGAGGGTCTCAATTCACTCGTCCGATCGCACGAACGCTCTTGCCGAACAGCAACGCGGCAACATCGGCATTTTCTCGGCAGCGGGCGAGGATGATTTTTCCGGCAGGTTTGGCACCAAGGAAAGTTTCACCAGCAGGTGCGGCTGCATCAGAGGCTCCTTGGGAAAGGCCTTTTTGAGCGCCGCATGAAATTCTGCATCCAGAGCCTTTTGCAAGGACGGTACGTCCGGACCACAGGCCTGGATCGGGTGCTTGCGGTCAAAGTCGTAGCAACGTGCCTCGAAGTGTTGCGTTTCCTTGTCGAAAACCACCAACACTTCGGTTTTGATCGACAAGCCGAGGTGCACGGCAAGTTTCCAGCCGGGCAGGCGCAGAGGATAGGCGAACGCAGAAGACATACGAGGACCTTGCAGTTAACATGAATAGCCGGTCCATTGTATCGACGGACGGCGTCAGACAAGGCACACCGAAAAGAAAACACACAATATTGTGGAGTCAATTTTTTCGAACAGTGGCGGTTTAAAAAGTAGATATAAAAGGTACAATGACGGTATATTTAGTAGTAATTTTATCTTCTTACTGAGGAACATCTTATGTCGGGGCTAGTAAGTTTTAATATGAAAATTCCTGCTTCGGATAAAGAAGAGTTGACACGCTTGGCCGAAGAACTCGGAATACCTGCGGTGACTATCGTCAAATCAATGATTCGCAAATTTATTGCCACGGGAGGCTTTCCGTACGACGTTAGGGTCGAACCTCGTCCTGTGGTCAATTGGGATTCTCCGTTGATTTTGACAGCTAGAGAGGAAAACGGAAAGCTGATCATGCCTAAGGAATGGCGCGACGATGACGATGAGGAAGGCGAAGATGACTACTAAGATTGACGCTCCGCTTCCATTTGAAATTCGCCAAGTAGCTTTTGAATTTGACGATAAACCAGGAGTTTTCAAGCGGAGGCCGGTGGTTGTCATTTCGCCGAAACAGTTTGGAGACAGCGTTCTCGTCCTATCTGTAAAAGTGACTTCTCATGCTCCGAGACCAGGAGTCCCCGGAGAAATCTTTCTGAAAGACTGGGCGAAGGCGGGTTTACCGAAGCCTTCTGTGGCGCGTTGTTCCAAACTGGCTCAGATACCGCTTGCAAGGATGCAGGAAAGTTTCCTGTACGGGCGATTGAGTAATTCTGATGCACGCAGAGTTTGCAAAGCGCTGAAGGAACTGGGAGTTCTTGCGACCTTTTAACGAATTGCTGATTTATCAGCAGACGGCTCCAGCAGACAACGTTGCAATTTCTGCCATTTCGAGGTTGCGAATTCTGTGCGCTGCAAGAGGTAACTGCTTGGGTAGAAGAACGAGTTTCCATTTTGTGCCGATTGGGACAAAAAAGCACAGTATTTTTCCTTGTCGATTTTGCTTACATTTGATGTGGCTCCGCGTCAAACTCTATCTGTTGGCGGCTGTTGGCACGAGATGTCGACAGCTTGCCGTTAAAGAAAGTTAGAAAAGGAGAGGCGATATGATTCCTAAACTCGCGACTCTGGCCGTATCGGCTGCTTTGGCTGCTTCGATGGCTGCACCGGTGACGGCATTTGCCAAGGATGGCGTCTACACCGCCAGTTCCGTGGGCCGCAACGGCTCGATCAACGTGCAGGTCACGATTAAAAATGATGCGATTGCCGACATCAAGATTGTGGATTGGTCTGAAACGCATCCTGTGGCTGACCTGACCAAGACGAAACTGATTCCCGACATCATCAAGTATCAAAGCGTAGAAGTCGACGCCATTTCGGGTGCCACGCTCTCGAGCTTTGCCATTAAGGACGCCGTCAGCCAGTGTCTGAAAAAGGCCGGTTTGGACGTCACCAAGTTTGAAAAGGAAGTGCCGCAGCCGGCACTGCTGACGGATACCAAGACGCTGGACGCCGATATCGTCATCATCGGTGCGGGCGGTGCAGGTTTGTCTGCTGCCGTGACCGCTGCTGAAGCCGGAAAGAAAGTGATTGTTCTCGAAAAGAACGGCTTTGCGGGCGGCAATACGAGCGTGTGCGGCGGCTGCTTTAATTCGGCCAATGTTAACCAGAGCCACATCAAGATGACCGAAGGCCAGCGCAAGATCGTCGAAGGCATCTTGGCCGAAAAACCCAAGTCCGATCTGCACAAAGAATTGATCGGCAAGGTTTCCAAGCAGTGGAAGGCCTATAACGACAAGAAAGAAACCGTTCTTTTTGACTCTCCGGAATTCCATGCACTTCAGACCTGGAAGTCCGGTGACTACAAGGCGGATTTGGCGCTTGTCTATACGCTCACTCAGAACACCGGCAACGTCATGAAGCAGCTCGAGAAGATTGGCTTTGTGTGGCGTGACAAGGCCACGCAGTTTGTCGGTGCTTTGTGGCCGCGCTCCAACCGCGCTCAAAATTTCAAGTCCGGTGTGGGCTATATCGATACTTTCCTTGCATACATCAAGGATAAGAAGCTTCCGGTGACGATCGAACTGAGCACCAAGGCCAACGAACTCATCGTTAAGGACGGACGCGTCGTCGGCGTCAAGGCCCAGGCAATCGGCGGTGACGAAAAGGGCCGCAAGTACGTTGTCAACGCCAAGAACGGCGTCATACTGGCAACCGGCGGCTTCGGTGCAAACGTCGAAATGCGTAATGCCTACGACGAACTGTGGGGTAAGAAGCTCGGCAAGACCACACCGACCACGAATCTTCCGTCGGCCACCGGCGACGGCATCACGATGGCCAAGCAGGTCGGTGCCAATCTGGTGCAGATGGGCTGGATTCAGTTGTTCCCGGCCGGTGACCCGCAGACCGGCGCGACGAGCTTCAAGCTCGGCGAAAACTCCTGCATTTATGTCAACCGCGACGGCAAACGCTACGTCAACGAGTCCGAACGTCGTGACGTGCTCGCCAAGGCCAATCTCGCTCAAAAGGACGGACTTTTCTTTGTGATTTCGTCGGCCAAACGTGCCTTGATCGATAAGGACGGACGCAACGCCTATGGCGTCAAGGTTGAAGACATTCTGGCTTCGGGCAAGTCCTACAAGGCCGATACACTTGAAGAACTTGCCAAGAAGGCAGGCATCAACGCCGCCAACCTTGTTGAGACAGTCAAGAAGTGGAACGAATTCTGCAAGAAGGGAACCGGAGACGAAATGGGACGTCCGACCTGCATGGACGAACACCGTCTTGATGAAGGCGGCCCGTACTACGCCACGCTGATGACGCCTTCCGTGCATCATACGATGGGCGGCGTGCAGATCAACACCAAGGCACAGGTCATCAATAAGGCCGGGAAGGTTATTCCGGGTCTCTATGCTGCCGGTGAAGTCACGGGTGCCATTCATGGCACGAACCGCGTCGGCTGCAACGCTGTTCCCGATGCTCTCGTGTTCGGTCACATCGCTGCTGAAACTGCGGCTGCGGCTAAGTAGTCGTTTTGCCTAAAACTTGACCCAACGAAGGCTGCAGGCTTCGGTTTGCAGCCTTTTTTATAGAGACAATTAGCTAAGAATTACCTCGATGGTCGGGACCAAGGAGCCGAGTATTTGTGTTATTTACCGACAGGCGAAAGGCCGATTGCTGCCTGTTGTTTCGAACGACGAATCCAAAGAGCAAAAAACGGATCTTCGAGCGCGAAATCCTTATTACGGAAATTTGCGAGTAAATTGCATCGGCAAAATCCGTAACGGAAAATTGCGAATAAAAGGACATTTCAGTAGCGAAAGCAGACAACATTGTTTTCGGTAGCCGATGCGATGTAACTTTTTTAGAAAAAATGAACGAACAGACGGAACAAGTTGAATAGCGAACCGAAGAAGACGATTCCGCACTCGTTAAAGAACTTCGATATGAGTGGGAGGCGGGACGCTAAGCTCGGGATCTTTTGATGTCCTTTTTGTCCGAAAGCTCAATGCCGGATACGGGGTTGGCTTTGGCGGTGACAAAGAAAACGCCGCTTCGCAAAAGCCTCGAGAGGACAGTCTTTTGAAGCGGCGTTTTGCTTGGACCAAGCTTTCGTTAGCCAAGGATCAGCCCCGATCCCAGGCTCTGCATGGCGAAAATCTTAGAAACGATAGTCGAGACGAACTTGCCCGGCGGCGCCCTGACGTTGACCGACGTAGCCTTTGAGTGCAATGGAAGCAGCCCAAGGCGAATCGGCACTCTTTCGATAGGTTGCCGAGAGCTCGCCGACGCCCGTATTGCCTTCTAGCGAAACGCCGTCAATGGCCAGATTGTTGACATCGGCTTTGAGGTCGGACTGCAGCGTGCGCTCGTAAGCAAGACCGGCGCTCCAGGCAAACTGATCGGTCAGTTGATGGCGTAGGCGCGTGCCGAAGCGCAGCGTGTGAACGAAGACGTCGTCGTATTCCAGAGTCGAGCGATCGGCAGCGTCAATACGGATGCTCTCCGAGGAAAGCCAGTTAAGAGCGTAGCGTCCGTAGACTTCCGTCATAAGCGTATCCGTGAGCGCGAATCGCATGCCGGCTCCGAGGTGCGCCGCAGCAAAGAGAGAATTGTCGTCAAACGTGGCTCCGGAGGCGGCATAGCGACCGGAATAATCGGTCGAAGACATACCGCCGTGCAGCGAGGCGTCCAGGAAGAACGTGTCGCCCACAAAGTGCCGCAACGCCAGACCGACGCCGTAGTAATCGTGATCGGCATTGCCGCTTGAGGTTCCGTAGCGATTGTCCGAGTCGCCCCAGCCTGCTTCGAAGAAGGCGGCAAGCACCGTGTCGGAAACACGGGTCGACGCGCCGACGATCAGGTGCATGCTGTCCAGATCCAGGTCGCCTGCGGTGTCATAAGAGGACTTTCCGCCGTACATGGCGCCGAAAAGTGTCGTTGCGTCGGAACGGGCCGACGATTCGGCCATCAGCAGGCCTTCATCGGCAATGAACTCGGTTGCCTGGTTGATCATTGCCATTGAGCCAAGAATGCTCTCCGAGAGAGTCGAAGCGTTTGAATTAGCCGTTTTGCGGTAGGAGCTCGCGTCGAGAATGTCTTTGAGCGTGTCACTTGAGATCGTGCCGCTCAGCGTCGAGTCCTCGGCAACGTTCCACGATTCGGTCGTGAAAGTGTCCGACTTGCTAAAGACGGTGTCCTTGGAAACTGCTATCGTCTGGCCTTCGGCTAGGTCGATGAGTTCAAAGCTGTCACCCGGATTCAGGCCGCTGACATGAATGTTGACGGAAGTATCGGACAAGTCCCAAACGCTAGAGTCGTTTCCATTGAGTGTGCTGACGGACAGATCGTCTTGACTGTTTACGCCGAGCGTCAGGATTGGAGCCGAGGCATTTTCTTTCGTGACGTAGAAGTCGACGTTGTCAAAATGCGTGAGGTAATTTTCAACGGTGTTGTTTCCGGACAGGATGAGGCGGCTGTCCTCACCGAATGAGTCCTGTGAGCTGTAGTCGCCGTATACACCCATGACGCTACCTACGGTTGCGTTGGAAAGCGTCAGCGTATTGCCCGAAGAGGTCCCCAAAGATGTTGTGCCTGCCAATCGGGCAAGCGATACGGTTCCCTTAACAGTCGAGTCGGCGATGACAATGGAGGTGTTGACGATATCGACACGATCGCTGCTTCTGGCTGAAACGCCGATGATCGTGTTCACAACGGAATGATCCGTAACAGCCACCGTTGTGTTTTCTATAGAAGCTGAATCAACGGAATTGAGTCTGACGCCGTAGACCGAACTGACTTCGGAGCCCGCAATCTGAATGGTCGTTCCGACTGCTTGCGCCGATAGGAGATTCTCGGCACTGATACCGGAAATATCCGCGTCGCCTTCCTGCATTTTCACGTTGGAAAGGATGACCGCGTTGTTCGTAAAGACGGCAGTTGATTGCTGAGGGTTGAAAAAGTCAATGTCACCGGAAGCTGAAGCACCGACGATTTGCCAACTGCCTTGAATGGTCGAGTCGCTGATGGAAACACGGTTGGAGTGCAGTTCGAACGAAGCCGGAGTTCCGCTGGTTGCTTCGACGCCGTATGCGGTGGCAGAGTCTTCGGACAAATTCTCACCCAACGTGCTGTCGCTTACTTCCAGAGCATTGTTGTGAGCTACAACGGAACCAAAAGACGTATCGTCGTACAACAAAGAAAGCGAAACAAGCGAGCCTCTCAACGTGCCTGTGACTGAGGAGTGTCGGATGTCGAGACGGCCGTTTAAAGCCTCGGCATTGTGACGTCCCTGCACGCGGCTTGCATAGATATGTCCTGTGGCGTTTGCGTCGGTTTGAAAATTATCGAGTATCACGCTGGCGTCAGACGAGAAGACCGAGATTGCCGATTGGAGATGATCCGCTTCAATCGAATAGGATGACTGCCCGTCAAGCGTCACGTTGCTGATGACGACGGAGCTTTGCTGCGTCGTTAGCGCCCCAGTTTCGGAGCCGAGCATCTTAACGGCAGCAATCTCAAAGCTATGATCACCGACGAACGCGGAATCCTGAATCGCAACGGAATTGTCGAGTGTTTGCGCGCTCTCGGTGACGCTGGCACGGAGCGCATACACGTTGACCGACAGCTTGGAGTCGGTGATGCGGACGGCGTTGTGATCAGCTGCGAGCTGTCCAATTGTTACCGATGAGAGATTCTCTCTTAAAAAGCTTCCGATGTCCGGAAGGCTGCCTTGACGGGTATACGCGAGATTTGCCTGATCGATTTCCAGAAGATTGCCGCTTGCCGTGAGCGAATCAATATTGGTTTGATCGGTTATCAGTGCCGTGGCGATTTCATAGGTGTCTGTATCTTCAGCCAATGCCCCGGAGAGCTTGAGCGTGTTGTTTCTCAGATACAGTGTTCCGATGTCTGACGCTCCGGTCACCTGAACGGCTGAAAGTCTGCCTGCGGTCAGTTCGGAGCCGAGCGGGCGGCTGACGGTGAGCGTCGAATTGTCAAGACGAACTTCATTGCCGGCCAAATCGTGGCCTAATGTGGCGGAAACCCAAAGATTGGGCATATGGCCGGCTTCGGGGTTTGCCAACGGAAAGAGCGTACTGTCGACTGGTTCGGAGGCGGCTTGAGAGCCGGTTAAAACCTGATCGGCGTAGTACCAGATATCGGAGTTGAGGCTCCAGGCATGAGCCTGAAAAGTCATGGCCAAAAGGACGGCAGAAGCCAGAAGCGTATGTCGGGGCATGGAAACTGATTGGGCAAAATTTGGCAAAAAAACAAAGCTAGATTTTATGTGTCCTCAGGCGTGCCGATGCATTGTTTTTGTTGTTTTTTTTCTGTGGTTCTTGATTTGCGGCAGATCGCGGACCGGTACAAAAACCGGGGAGAGGATAAGTGACGCGTTGCATACCACATTTTTCGAAACAAAGACAGTACGGCAAAGCTAGACGAACCTATTTCGCGACATAATCTCCAGGAATTTTCAAGCTATCGTCGCTTGTTGCCGATTTAGGCAAATTGCTTTGCAGGTGTGTTTTCGGTTTGATCACCCGAAAACTCGAGAATCCAAGACGATTTATCCGGATAAGAAATGAATAAACCATCTCTGATTGCTGCAGCTGTGGCTGCTGTTTTGACAACTTTCAGTCACGGGGCGGCAGCGGCTCCCTGGACTCAAACCAGCTTGGACAAAGTTATCGGTGAGCAGGCAAGCGGCGAAGAACCGGTCTTGCAGGATGTTGCTTTGAATCTTGACCAAGGCCAAATCCGGTCCGGTGCTTCTGCTGCGGCCGTGATGGTTGACGGCACTCGGAGTGCTTCGGCAATCCGAAACAGTCTGACGCTTGCGTTGAGTGAGGATTTTTCCCTTGCTGAGCTTGCCGCAACAGAGGTGTTCGCTCGCAGCGAAGTTCAAACGTCGGCTCAAGCCTCCGACAATATATTGAGCGTGCAGGCAAAAACCGTTACGGCTTCCGGGCGATGGACCGGAGCTTCGGTCGAGTCTAGTTCAAATGCACTTGCCCAAGGCAACGGACTCAATGTGACGGCCGAAACGCTTGATGTCTCGTCGTGGGGAGAAAGTACGGGCTTTTACGGCTCGGTCGTTGACGGTTCGACAGGGACGGCGTCCGGCTCATGGGTAACGATGAGAGTCGGGACAGCGGAAGCTTGGGAGGTGCAAGTCGCCGGAGCTCAGGTGACCGGCGTATCGGCAGAAGCTTTGAATAACAAAGTCACCGTTGGTTTCGATGAGTATGCGGTTGAGGAATTGAGGCTCTATGGCGGTCGAGCCACGGCACAGCCGACTTCCGACACCGAGCAGGAAGCCACACAGGCCATTGCCTCCGGTAATGAACTGTCAGTCGTTTTTGGAACCCTTCATGGTGATTCAGATATCACCGTCGCTGCGGGCAAGGCCGAGGCTACCGGGCAAGATGCCGCTTCGGTTGCCGACGGTAACAGCACAACAATTGAGATTGGCAAAATTGTCGCTTCGTCGTCAGTTCCGATCCTTGACATTCAAGGAGGGGTGTCAAGTGCCGGAAGCGAAATGGGCGATCCGCTGTCTCTCTCCGCTCAGGCAAGTGCTTCAGGCAACATGGTCACGGGCCATCTCGGAAGCATCAGTGATTCGGACATCGCAATGGTTGCGGGCAGTGCCTGGGCCAATGCGCAGAATGCCGTTTCCGTTGCCGACGGCAATCGCTTGGCATTTGATGTTTCCTCCTTAGTATCGAATCCGGTCTTTTTAGTTACAGGAGGCGAGTCCGTAGCCGGAACCACGTACGGCAGTTTACTGCCTTTGTCCGCGCAGGCAAGCGCTTCGGGCAATGTGGTCACGGGGCATTTCGAAAGCATCAGTGATTCTAACTTGGCTATGGCTGCGGGCAATGCTCGGGCTTATGGGCAGGATGCCGTGTCATTTGCCGACGGCAATCGTCTGACATTTGAGACTGCAACTTCGGTATCGAATTCCACTCTGGAGTTTTACGGCGGTTATTCAGCGGCCGAAAGTGCAAGCGGCGATCTGCAGACCGCACTGGCAAGCGCATCGGGCAATGAGGTGTCGGGACGTTTCGAAAGTGTCAGTGATTCGACCATATCCATGGTTGCCGGCAGTGCCGCGGCCTACGGGCAGGATGTGGTTGCCCTCGCCGATGGCAATCACTTGGATTTGGAGATCTCCTCTTTGTCATCCAGTGATGATTCCGGTGATGATTCCAGTGATGTGTTTTCAGTTATCGGGGGTAACTCAGTAGCCGACAGTTTAAGTGTCGCGTCGCCGTCAGTTTCGGCTCAAGCAAGCGCTTCGGGCAATGATGTGTCTGGACGTTTCGAAAGTGTCAGTGATTCGACCACATCCATGATTGCCGGCAGTGCCGAGTCCTACGGACAGAATGCGGTTGCCTTTGCCGATGGCAATCACCTGGATTTGGAGATCTCTTCTTTGTTATCCGGTCGTGAATTTTCAGTTATCGGGGGTAACTCAGTAATTGGCAGCTTAGGCGTCGCGTCGCTGCTATTGTCTGCTCAAACAAGTGCTTCGGGCAATGAGGTGTCGGGGCGTGTCGAAAGCATCAGTGATTCGTTCATATCCATGGTTGCGGGCAGTGCCTCGGCCTACGGACAGAAAGCCGTTTCGTCTGCCGACGGCAATCGTCTGACATTTGAGATTGCAACCTCGGTATCGAATTCCACTCTGGATATTCAAGGAGGCCTTGCAATGGCCGGAGGTGCAAGCGGCGATTCACAGTCCGCACAGGCAAGCGCTTCGGGAAATCTGGTGACGGGAAGCATCTCCGGTTCGGTCGGTCAGTCATCGTCCTTGGGTATTTATGGCGGACGAGCAACGGCGGTTGCACAAGATTCAACCGCTGTTGCCGACAACAATCAGATTCAATTGACTCTGACTCTGGAAGAGACCGATGGTTCCGTGGAAGAGACCGACGGTTCCATGCAGCTGTTACTGTTGGGTGCCTCTGCGCGGGCTCTGACGACAGCTGTTGCCGATGGCAATCTTTTGAGAGTGTCCGGTGGGGCCGATACCGCGATAAAGGGCACACTTTACGGCGCACAAGTGACGATGCTTCAATGGTCGGGGGAGGCGGATGCTTCTGGCAACAGGGTCGAAGTTTCCGGTATTGATTTGACCGGATCGATCACCGGAGCTCAGGTTCGCAATGAAAACCGCGATGAAAATTCGTCAGGCTCGGTCAACGCGGAGGGCAACGTTGTCGTGATCTCGGACTCCACGATCAATGGCGACGTGACTGGTGCGAACCTCCAGGGTTCTCACATCAACGCCGACGGCAATACGGTGATTTTGGGTGAGGGTACAGTTGTTAACGGTAATGTGACTGCTGTTGTCGACGCCAATGGTGTTTTGGCCCGTTCATCCGGGGGCGAGTTTTCAAGCACATACAGCAATAACCGGGTGGTGATGAACAACGCGACGGTCACCGGCGCTGTCAGCGGGGTGTCATCGAACTCCGGCTCATTGCCCGTGGATATGCAGACTGCCGGAAACACTCTGGTTCTTGCCGGGCACAATGAAGCGGGCACAATCGCCGGATTTGAAACGCTGGATTTGACGCTGTCCGAGCAGAACAAAACGCAAAGCGTCTTGACGCTCACGGGCGGTAAGTCGACGCTCAGCGACGCCACCATTGTGATCCGCGGTGCCGAAGTGCTTGAACAAGGCAAGTTGATTGAGGCCGTTGATGGAGCAAATTTGTCGGTTAAGGATGCCACTGTTGAACTGCGAGGGACTTTTATCAAGAAAATCGCGCAAAACGTCGACTTTACCGTCACGGAAGGCGAAGGCAACGGTTTGACGACCGACTCGGATGTGCTTGCTTCGGCCAAGGTGCAGGCGACTGAGTCGGCCTCAAGTTTGAGTGAGTCGCTTCTCGGCACGGCCGCCTTTGTGCGTCAGGGTGCCGAATTTGTGGCCGAGGACGGTTTGGCGACCATGGAATTTGCCGCCCGCAGCAAACAAGGTCTCAACGCCTTTGCGGTGATGCAGGGGAGCTCCATGCACTACGACGCGTTGTCAGGTGTGGACGTTTCGGGCTTTACGCTGCTTGCCGGCGCCGCAGTGCAGCAAGGCAATCTTACCTTTGCGAGCTTTGTGGAAAGCGGATGGGGCAATTCCGAGGGCGACATCGCCAAGAACAGCACCGATCTGAGTTACTTTGGCGTCGGCTTGGCGGCCCGTTATCGCTTTGAGAGCGGCTTTTACGGCGAGGGTGCCGTTCGCCTGGGGCGCGCCAGCAGCGACTTTGCCGCCAGCTTTGTCGAAGAAGGCGATCGCGCTCGTTATGAGTCTGACGTCTTCTATGCCACCATGCACATGGCTGCAGGCTACGAACTGCCGCTTAACGATTTCGTGACGGCCGACATGTATGCGCGCTACACGTTCTCGTTCCTAGACAACGACTCGGTGGATTTGAACGATGCGGCGCAGTCCCGAGCCGAACTCGATTCGGTGGTCGCGCATGCGCTGCGTATCGGAGCTCGCGTCAAAGGGGGCTTTACGGACGCCGTCAACTGGAAGGCAGGGATTGCCTACGAACATATGTTTGATGGAGCAGCCGGCGGCACCGTTGACGGGGTTTCGATTACGGAAGCTGAAATGGACGGCGGCAGCGTCATCGGTGAACTGGGTGTTTCTGTGAAGCCCGGCAGTGAAACGAGCCCCTGGACGCTGCAGTTTGCCCTCAAGGGTTATCTCGGCGAACGCGAGGGTGTGAGCGGCAACGGGATATTGGTCTACAGCTTCTGATCGATTGATTGTGCGGAAATCGAAACGCAGGAAGCTCTTCGGATTGACCTGAGGAAAGAATTTAAGAAAGGAAATATCGATGTTGATTGAGAACTTACGTACGAAACGCACGCTTTTGTCGCTGGCGGTCGCGGCGGCACTTACTCTGTCGGTTCAGGCCAATGCCACCGATACCTTGCAAGGCCAAGTCGTTGCGGACAAGGCGCCCAACTATTCCGCTCAGTCGGGTAAACAGTACTGGGTTCTCACGGGAGCCGAACAAACGGCGGAAAGCAATGCGTTGACGATCAACGACGCCAACGGCACTGTCAAGCAGGCGGACCAAATTCCGGTCTCGCACATTTATCTGTCCGAGGCCGACAAGGCCGTTGCAAACGGCAATCAAATGACGGTTGGAGGACAAACCTCCAAGTTTGATTCTGCAGTCTTGTTTATGAACGTCTGGGCGGACAATGTCGATTCGCTTGAAGTTGACGCAAACAAGGTGACTTTGGACGCGAATGTTGAGGCCTCCGGTGGCTATGCCTTTACGAACATTTTTGCCACACGGATCGGCGAAGCGACGATCCGCAACTCCGAGACGGTCATCGGTGATGTTGAAATCAATCTGATCGCCGATCCTTCCGACGACTCAGATGAGGACATCGGAGCGTTCTGGGCTTGGGGGGCTTATGTCAACAACCCCAGCGCCGAGGCGGGAATGACAAGTTCCGTGCGTTTTTCGGGAAACAGCCTGACGTTAAGCGGCACGAAAATTGCCGCACCGGAGATCTATGTCGACGGTGTCATGACTCAGCAGGTGAACACGGTTGTTGCAGAGGACAACCGATATGTTCTTGAAAATCTGTCGATCACCACGGACGACGGTCATTTTCGCGGTGTGACCGCGGTTGGTGCCGACGAGGCTCAAATTTACCGAAATGAGACAACGGTGACCGGTCTTATCTTTTCGTCGACGGATTTTGCCAGTGTCGAGGGCATGGAGGTCAATGGCTTCGGTCGGGCTGAGGCCGCAAACAATACCTACACGGCCGACGGGATTGAGCTCAACGGCAGCGACCTGATTCTTCGCGGCGGTCGTTTCCTAGACGGCGATTCGGCGGTCTTTGCCAACAATACGGTCAATATTGCCAACGTCACCGCGGGAAGCGTATCGGGAGAATTGCTCACGGTTTACGGCATTCAGACAAGCGATGTGGCCGATGTGTCGGCCAATGCGACGACGGTCACGCTGGACAAAATCACATTGTCGCCGTGGGATGCCGGCTCTTCCTACGAGACCGAGAGTTTGTGGGCCCGTGCGGTGTCGGTGTCCGATGCCGAAACGGTGTCGGCAAGCGACAATCTTCTGTCGGTCCATGATGTGCACGTCCACTCGGCAATTCTTTCGGCGGCGTACGTGAGCGGTGAAGACACCGCGTCGGTCTCGTTGATCGGCAACAAGGTCGAGCTGAGCAATTCCGAGACGATGCAAAGTACGGATTTTGAAAACGGTCTGACGATCTACGGTGCGCGCGCTGCGATAAGCGGCAACGCCGAAATCTCCCGCAACGAAGTGTCGGTGAAGGATGTGACGGCTGCGGATCTGCGTTTGTACGGCGGCCGTTATTGGGCGGTCGGCTCGGCACAAAATGCTTCTGTTGTGATGAACGGCAACCTGCTTGAAGTGGAGAATGTCACGAACACCGGACCGGAGGCCGATCTTTGGGCGGCGCGCGCCGGTTTGGGGGACGAGGTTTACCATAGCGGTGCGGACACCTCAACGGTTACGCTGCAAAACAATCGGGCTCGCGTTTTGGATTCCAAGTTTACCGGTCAGCTTGGAGTAGCGGGAGCCGAAGTCGATATCCGCGGCAGCGCTGTCGTTTCAAACAACGCCGTGGAGCTTAGCAACGTAACGGCCGATCGTTTCTATGCTCTCGGCGCTTCTTATGTGGGTTCGGAAACGGCCGATCAAGCCGATGTGGTGATGAACGGCAACACGCTGATTGCCGAAGGCGTGACGGCAAGCGATTACGCTCAGTTTGTCGCCGCACGGTCGCTCTTTACTGACGGCGATGAAGAAGTCTACGGACAGAACATCCTGATGCAGGGCAATCGGCTCGAGATGACGGACGCGACGCTTTCGGGCGGGAGCTCTGTGATGTCGGTCAGTGCCACGGAAGCCGGTGAAGCGCGGGCGCTCAACAATACGCTTGAGGTTTCCGGACTTACCGCCAGCAATGATCAAGGCACAGCGGTGACTAATGTCGTAGCGGCCCATCTTGATGCGACGCAGGCTGTAGCTGAAAACAATGCGACGGTCGTCGAGGATTCGTCGTTTACAGGGACCACGAGTTTATTAGGCGTGCGACTGACGGCTGAAAACCAGGGGGTTGCTTCGGGAAACAACGTTGCTCTTTCCGGAACGAAGTTCTCCGGAACGAGTAATGTCGCAACGGTCTTACTTGGCGCAACGCAAGCTGAGACTGAGAACAATGCGATGCTCGTTGAGGATTCGTCGTTTACCGGGACCACGAGTTTGTTAGGCGTGAAACTGGCGGCTGAAAACCGGGGTGTTGCTTCCGGAACCAGCGTTTCCGTTTCCGGGGTGGAGGTCTCCGGATACGGGCTCATTGAGGCGGTTTCCGTTTACAGCCAAAACACGGTCGAAGTCGACAATTCAACACTGCTGCTGAGCAATGTCAGCATGGATGGTAAACCGGCTCTGATTGCCGGTGTCGATAGCTTGGGCAAAACCGTTTCGGTCCAAAACACCCTCGTGCAGGCAACCGAGGTTGATATTCAAGACAATAAGGAGCTTAAGGAGCGCAACGTGCTGGCCGGCGTTTCGGCATTCATCACCAACGACGGCGGTACATTCACAAACAAGAACACCATCGTGTCGGTGAACAAGTCTGGTATCACTAACGGGTACGTAGCCGGCACTCTTGTGGCGTTGGCTGACGGCGGTCAGGTTGAGATCAATAACCAGACGGTCGTGGTTTCTTACAGCACGGTCGACGACGTGTACGGCACGGGCATTGTCGCTTCCGGTGACGTGAGTGCACGTATCAACAATCAAACGATCGTTTTGGATAACGCAACCGTTGTGGGCGGTGTGTACGACGTTTCCGTTAAAAGCGAGACTTCGACGCGCAGCGGCAATGACGTTGAGCTCACCAACAGCCGTTTGCAACTATCCGGCACCAATACGGTGGGTTCCATTAGCGGCTTTGACACGATCGGACTCAATGTCACCGAAGCGAATAAGGAGAAAGCCGTTCTGACCGTCACCGATGCCGATGCAGGCCAAATGGAATTCAACGGAGTGACGATTGAAATCGCCTCCGACGATTTTCTTGAGAGTTCCGATACGTATCAGCTCATCAATGTTGAAGGCGGCAAATATACGTTCAAGGATTTGACCGTCAAGGAAAGCCACACTTTCCTTGAGACGACCTACACGGCCGACGGTGATGTGGTACTGGGTAACGGTGAGAACCTTACGAGCGAGAATGATCTGTTCAATAACAAGACCGTGAAAGCCACAGAAAGCTCCAAGACGCTTGCCGAGTCGCTCCTTGGTACCGTCGCGTTCGTTAACCAGGGCGCCGAATTCATTGCCGACGAAGGCATTGCGGCGATGGTGGATGCAGCCAAGCTTGGAGAAGTGACAGCCTTCGGCGTGATGCAGGGCGGATCAACGCACTACAACACGGGCAGTTACGTGGACGTTGACGGCGTTACCTTCATGGCCGGTGCCGGCTTGAGAGTCAATCCGAACTGGACCATGGCCGGTTTCGTTGAAGCCGGCTGGGCCAACAGCGCCAGCCACGTGGAAGGCACGCGCGGCGACGGAGACCATGAATACTTCGGCGTCGGTTTTGCCACGCGTTATCAGACCGACGGCGTTCTTTACGCCGACGGCTCGCTGCGAGCGGGTCGTGCGACGACCGAATTTGCGGGCCGCTACGGGCAGGATTCGGCCAGTTACGACGCCAAGAGCCTCTACATGTCGGCGCATGTCGGCTTGGGGGCCCTGTGGGATCTCAACGAGAGCCTGAAGCTGGATACGTACGCGCGCTACATGGTTACGTACCTCGATGACGACGACGTGGATCTGAATAACCGCTACAACGATAAGCTTGAACTCGACAGCACCGTGACGCACGCAGTGCGTGCCGGCGCCCGTCTCTTGGGTGACTTCAACGACTACGCCTCCTGGAAGGTGGGAGCCGCCTACGAGCACGTCTTTGACGGCGACGCCGAAAGCGCGGTGAATTCCTTCAGTCTCGACGTACCGAGCCTGGAAGGCGACACGGGTGTCTTTGAATTGGGGCTGCGCATCCGTCCGTCTCTGGAGAGCAACTGGGCGGTGGATCTCGGAGCCAAGGGCTATGTGGGCGATCGGGAAGGTGTCACGGGCAATATGACCGTGCGCTACAGCTTCTAAGGCGGTGCGATCACTGCTGCAAAAGAGACCTACTCCTTGTTCGGGCTGGAGACATCGATATCGTCGTAGCAGACGCTTAGTTTCCAGCCCGCATCGTCAATGAGACCTCGCAGATTCAAAATCTTTTCCGCTCAGCAGTGATGAGATGCCCCGAAATACCGGTTCAGATGCTCTTTGAACCGTTGCATATCCTCAGCAATTTGCGGATTTTTCAATACGTCGTTTGCCATGAATGATGGTAAAGGCCGCATACCGAGAAACTGGAAAGTTTTGTGAACCGGCATCAACACGGCGTCAATTCCTTTTCCTTCAAAGAACTGCAGTGGATCGTCAAAGGCTTCTTTTGGTGCATTCCAAGTGGAACTCAGCATATAAGTCTTGCTGACGCACACGCCTCCACGTCCGTAAAGTTGCGTGGCATCTGAGCGAGTTCGTCCGTCACCTCCATTGATGCGCGGATCCAAAAACACTTCGTCCTGGTAACGCTTGACCTGCCATGGTGGATTCATCCACCAAGCCGGAAATTGAAGGATGATGCTGTCCGCATCGATAATCTTTTCCACTTCTTCGTCAACCGAAATCTCTCGGTCCACAGTGGTCACGGTCACCTGATGGCCAAATGAGTTCAGTACGTCGGTTGCCAGTTCCACAAAACTGTGCGTCAATGTTCCGCCTGTCCCATGCCATTTTGCGCCGCCGTCAATGATCAATACCTTACTCATTTTCTCCTCTTAACTGCTTTTCCTATTTGCCATTACTTTGCGGATTGACGATGACAAATTCCTTCTTGGTCGCTTCGATGGCGTGCCAGACTCCCGAAAATCCGGGATGCAGGATGAAGCTCTGCCCGGCAACAAAGTGCTGCGGCTTACCACCGTCTCCGGTAATCTCCGAAACACCCTCCACAATGTGGCAGTACTCCCAATGATCGTCTGCCGTCGTGAAGTGCCATTTGCCTTCGGTACTTTCCCAAAAACCGGATCGAACATCTCCCGTCTTGTCCACTCTTGTCAAGCGCAATGACTTTTTTCCAGGGTAAACGCAATGAGA
>UMCR01043256.1_pt1 | contig 38721 bp, 68 predicted proteins | sample 1964301 | NCBI WGS metagenome assembly UMCR01 (sample SAMEA4835975, study PRJEB28245) | human gut metagenome | biome: gut microbiome; material: fecal sample | place: Denmark | collected 2008
ACCTCAAATTGTCTGTTACAAAAATAGAGGAAGATGTAACGCAGTTGGGGCTGGACATCAATGGGGTTACCGATGAACTTAAATTATATGTCAAAAAAGACGGATTAGGTTCAGAAATCAATGTGGCACTTGATAATATTTCCGTGGTTTCCAAAAATATATACTTTACCGGAAATATATCCGCCAACGGGAATGTGTCTATTCAGGCAGACGGGACAATAAAGGCTATTGGTGGATATTTTGAAGGAGAGATAAATGCAAACAGCGGGGTGTTTAAAAATGTAAGAACTCCTAACAACTCTTTGGTGATAGACGAAAATGGGAATGTTAGCATTGTTGGCAAAATATCAACCGCTTCGTCAGGTGCAAAAATAGAAATAAACCCAAATTCAAACAGCCTAAAATTTTATAATTCAAAAGGATATGATGTGGGTGGAATTTCATTCCTTAGTAGTGGAGGCGGAGGTACTTCTGTTACTTACCCAAGATTAAAATTGGACAATATAACAAGTAATGGCAACTTAACTGCGTCTACCACCCTTTTTGCAGGGTCATTGTCAATGATTTCAAATTTAAGTGGGTCAAGCTACCAAGTGTCTCTTGGCATCAGCGGACTTTCTTTTTATAAAAATGGAAGATTAACTAAATCATACCCAAGCTCATGAAAAAGATAAATTTTAAACAATTACTGATTGCTACGGACATTACCCGTAAGCATTGTGAAAATATAGATTGTAGAGAGAATTTTGCGAATGTATTATACCGGAACGGTAACGGTATCGCATCGCATGCACTCGCTTTGAAGATATACAACTCCAATGAAGAGACAGAGTATAGTGATGAAGAAGTGGACCTGATACAAGAGCATGCAAATGCTTTTTGCAAACCTTTCTTCATTGACGCGCTCAATCGTGCTATCAACAATCAACCGGAAGAAGCAACCGATAAACAGGAATAATTATGGCTTGGACAGAACAGGATTTACGAGAAATAGAAGATGAACTAAAAAAAGGTTCACAAGGTGTTGGCGATGTGCCGGAAGCGGAAAGTTTGGACGGTATCACATCTCTGCCCGCATATCAAGAAGTAGGGGGACAGGACATGCCGAGCATTGTACGTGCCCCACTTACATTGTTAGCCGCTCCCGCTTTGGAAGCTGCCGATAAAGCAAATGCAGCCGCTACTAAAGCAGAAAGTAACGCCACAGCAGCACAGACAGCCGCAAATTCAGCCAATGAGAAAGCAGGACTGGCGGCACAAGCTGCATCCGATGCCAACGCAGCTAAAGAAGGAGCAGAAGCGGCTACCCAATCCGCAAACAACGCTGCATCCAATGCCGAAGAGAAAGCCACCGCCGCTAATACAGCCGCCCAAGATGCCGAAAAGGTTGCCAACAATCCGACATACATCGGCAAAGGACACTATGTCTATGTGTATAACAAGGATACGGAAAGCTTCGATAAGACGGATATTTATTGCAAGGGTGAACCGGGAAGCTCTTTCCGTGTGGCCGGCGAATACGCCACCCTTGAAGCCTTGAAATCCGCTGTTCCCGACGGTTCGGCAGTTGACGGGTTCATGGCTGTAGGCACGGTGGCCCCTTATGATTACTACGCATGGGTGAACGGTGAATGGGTAAGCCAGGGGAAGATAGCGGGAGGAAATGTTATTGTTCTGCCGAGAGAAATACTTGACTTGACAGGTAGTTCCTCCTCGGAAGAGATATTTGCTACATTTGGCGGTATAGATAAATACAAGGATTTGCTTGAAAAATTGAGCGCAAATAATTACTTGGTACAGATTGGAGAACCGTCATTAGGCTCACTAAGACATATCTATACTCTTGTAGAATATTCTGTCAAATTCGCTTCAAACAAACAATCGGGAGCGTTATCTTTAAATATCTACAACGAAGACCAGCAGTTAAGAAGATTACATTTCTATTTGGAGGATAACGGCACTACAGCCCGTTGTGGGGAGGCAAGTACTTTCCAACTCGTCAAAGACTCCGACGTCCTCACCAAGACCAACACTTCATCATTCACCCCTACGGGCGATTACCAGCCTGCAACGAAGAAGTATGCGGATAATATCAATTATGGTAAGGTTATTAACGTTTCTGTGGGCACTTATCTTGCTACCAATAAAAACGAAAGAGACAGGGAAGCAATAGACCTTATGAACGCCATCTTTGGTTCGGTTGATAATCTGAAAGAAATAATCCAGGATATTATAGCGAACCACACCAAGTATCATTTTCACAGTTATAATAGCAAAGATAATTGTATTGAACTTAGTAGCGTTTACTCTTTTCACAACCCTAAAACTGAAGAATATAACTTGCAATGCAATATCAGTTATTATACTAATAACGGTCCTGTTTCCAAGCGTATGGGATTTAAACTAATGCCCAATGATGAAGACTGTGTTGCTTCTATAGAAGATATACTCGTTTCCGACAACCTCACCACCCTCACCAAGAAAACCGCTGCCGAGTACGAGGCTATTGGCTCTAAGGATGCCAATACAGCATATTGTGTAACCGATTAAAACAACAATTATGAGTAACGAAAACAGTAATCTTAGAGTTGGTTCGGCTGGAGCCGGGCTGTTTGTGGGTAGTACTGAAATCTTGGGTGGTGGAGTAGCAAATTTACTAAAGGAGATTACCATTGCATCTGATTTTGAAAATCAAGCCTATGCAAGTAGGATTTTGATTGCCAACTTTAGTGATAATGATGGAATAACTCTTGAAAGAGAAGGCTCTCCGACTATCATTCCTGCACGCCACATAGAATGGTATAGTTTAAATGCAGAAGCAATGGACTATAATGTTTATAATGACGGTGATATAAACGTTAGATGTTTATCGGTTCATGTTGACAATAGGGCTGGTAATCCCCAAATTGTATTTGAAGATGTAACAGTTAAAAATGGATTTAATTGTATAAACTGGACAAAGTATTTCACAGTGCTATTAATATTTAATGCTATTTGATATGAAAACAATCTACTTAGACAACTGGCTCGCCAAAATGATTTTGTTTGGTAACTACACAACGATAATGTTCTTCGGCTTTATCTTATCCATTCTGAAAGAGATAACCGCCGAGATAGAACGCCATGAGCGTACACATCAGAAACAGTTCTTCGAGTGCATGGAGATAGCGGCTATCCCGTCCGTATTGCTGGCATTCTATGTCAGTGTATGGTGGTTGCTCCTTATCCCGCTATTCTACTACATTATTTATTTGACAGAATGGTTTGTGAGCTTCGTGTACCACCTGTTTACAGATAGCAGGATAGGTGACGGCAAAGTGAACGCCAACGCCTATCGAGCGAGCGCATTTGAGATGGAAGCCAAACTGAACCAAGACAATCCGAACTATCTGAAAGAGCGGAAGTGGGGAGCGTGGTTCCATTATTACGGCAAGATATAAAAATCCCGTCCTACTCTCACGAGCAAAACGGAATGACAGTAGTTCGCTTATTTGATAAGAGACACAAAGATATGAATAATTGACAAATAACGATAAGATGAAGAATAACATTATTACCCAAAGCATACCGGGTGGTTTCTCGGTAATAGCAAGCAGTTTTATTGCACAGTCATTGGAACACATGATACCGTGGCTGATAGTAACATTTTCAGTCGTTGTATGCGATTTGATGTTCGGGATAAGGAAATGCTCGCTATTGGGTGAAGAATTTCGGTTTTCAAGTGCTGTGCGCCGTACTATGGGTAAAATGGTGACATACTTTGCCTTTGTTTGTATGGTGGTGATGATAAACATTGCTTCCGGCAATAAATGGAATATTGATGTGTATTCATGCTTGTTTGTCTGCTTCATAGAGTTCTGCTCTATCATAAGCAATATCTTGAAGCCAAAGGGATATAATTTCAACTTACTGAAAGCGTTGGGATTGTTCGGAAAGAAAGTGCTCGATGTCGAGAAAGAAGATATGAGTGAAATAATAACTAAAGATAAGGAGTAACAAAATGAAAAAGAAACTGATTATCGCAGCGATTGTTATCGCTATCATCGTGGAAGTTATGCTTTACATGCACTACACACCGTTTTGGGTGAACCTGACTACTGTTGTATCATTCGGTGTCGGTGTTGTTGCCGGATGGGTGGCTCGTTTAGTTTATGACAAATATTTCAAGGAGGACGCGCAGAATGAAAGTATTGATTGACAACGGACACGGAAGTAACACTCCGGGCAAGTGTTCACCGGACGGAAGATTGAAAGAGTATGCGTATACCCGTGAGATTGCCATACGTTTGGAAGCCGAATTGCGCAAACAAGGCGTTGATGCCGAACGTATCGTCAAAGAGGAAATAGACGTTCCTCTATCGGAGCGTTGCCGTAGGGCGAACGAATACAAGGCAAGTGACACAATCCTCGTATCTATCCACTGTAATGCAGCGGGAAGCGGCTCTGAATGGATGCAGGCACGTGGTTGGGAAGCGTGGACTTCGGCAGGTCAGACGAAAGCCGATAAATTAGCTGACAGCTTATATGCGGTAGCCGAACGACTTTTGCCGGGTATGAAGATACGCAAGGATATGACGGATGGCGACCCTGATAAGGAAAGCGGGTTCTACATCTTGAAGCACACGAAGTGCCCGGCAGTCCTTACGGAAAACCTATTTCAAGACAATAAGGAAGATGTTGATTTCCTATTATCGGAAGAGGGCAAACGGGCAATAGTGGACTTGCATGTGCAGGGAATTGTGAACTATTTGAATAACTCTAAAAAGTAAACATCATGGCAGCAGAAGTTTTATCATTTCAAAAAGAAGAAGGCAAAACAGCGTATTACGCAACGTTTGTCAGTGACGGTAATCCCGTTACCATACAGATAAAGAACAAGGGCGGATATGTGACCGTACATGCAAACATAGAGGGTATGAAGCCCGTGATATTGTATCCTAACGTGCGTGACAACAACGGTGCCTCCGACTCTATATTCCGTGTCGCCGGAATAGTGGCGGGCGTGGAAATCACAATCAAGAGTGCTACCGAAGTATTGGAAGCCAAAATGATTAAAGAGGGATAGCCTATGAAACCAATCACTACCCCTCACATCAGCATTCCTATAATCGGCATTCCCGTAATCAGCATACTTACCATAGGGGTTCCCGGTGCTGGCGGAAATAAGCCGCATCCATTTCCTGACGGAGGGGCTTTATTATTAGCCAATGACGCTCCATTGTTGTTGACTAACGAAGAGCCAATATTGCTTACAAGTAAAAATAAATAGTAGTATGGAAGAGAAAACAGAAAAAGGACAACAAATTGGACAACTCCCCAAAAGAGACGTTTTGACGGGTAATGAGCAGTTTCCATTTCAAGAAGGCAGGGAAAATGGTTCTACTACTCCTAACACCCTAAAGAGTTTTATCGGTTCCGGTCTTGCGGACGACGAAGACCTTGTGTCTGTAGACAAAGGGGAAAACTTAAGTGTTTTAAAATTTGCCGACCGCCCTTTTAGTCCTGACAGATTCAGCGGCAAGGGGTATAAAATATTGCGTAGGAATATTATAGACGGTAAAAATATACTTACGCAGGAAATGATAAATCAGCCTGATACTATATACGAAATCAGGTATGATTTTGATTTGGATGGCGCTGAGATAAGCATTCCTGAAGGGTGTATTCTAAAATTTAATGGGGGGCGTTTTTTAAATGCGTTGAATATCAAAGGAGATGTAGAAAACAAATACTTAATGCCGGAATGGTTTGGCGCGTCCAACGACGGTAAAACAGACAGCTCTGATGCATTTAATGCAATCGTGCGGATATGTCGCAGTATAAGATGTTCCAATAAGAAGACTTATCTGTTTACCAAAGACATAGATGCAAAGATTTTGAATGAATTGTCGATTGACATGAATATGTCTTCTTTCATAGATTTCCATATTGTCATAAACATGAATGATGGAATAAATGATTGGAGAACGGCATACTCTTCTATCGGGCTTTCAATCAAAGAAGGTTTTATCATGTCTAAAGGCAGCGATACGAAATACCGTAATTGGCAAATTCCTGTCATAATCAGTGGGGCTCCTGTACGTTTGGACAATATTAGTATAAGGCGGGCTCCTTATATACTGGCATTGGCTGATAGATATATTGATGTTATGCGTTGGCATAATGTCATTTATTATTCACGGGAGGACACCTATTCAGATGTAACATATCGGCTTGATGCTATAAATGTGGTGTTGAGGGATGGTACTATATCCAAAATGAATGAGGGACAGGAGTTAGCGGGAGATGCTTGGATATTTAATTCGGTAAATGAATTCAGAGGATATAACGAAAAAAGGACTTTTGATTATAAGTTAGGTACATTCAGAGGAGGACTGTATACTAACTTCATTAATTGCATACAAAGCAATATAACATTAACTCAAAAAATCAAAGCTAATTTTACCGGCTGTCACTGGGAAGCCAGCGGAGTTACAATTGAAGGTAGTGGAGGTCTCATTCAAGCCAACTTTATAGGCTGTTATTTTTATATGAATAGCAGGATATTAAGTGAAAATCAAGGTGTAACATATATTGGTTGTTATTTTAGAGGGTTATGGGATAAAGCCGGAGATATGACAATGCCTGAGTTTTTGAATAATACTGATATTGTAGATATGAATTGCGTATTTCTCAACTGTAGAATAGGGGGAACATTGGTTGATACAAATTGGTACAAAGCCTGTTATTATAATTATAATAGAACGACTTCATTAGGTATGCGCCAGTATGTTATAGATGCTTTTAACAAAAGAAATATTGAATTAAGGGATATCGGTAACATTATTAATAATCGGGAGAATGGAAATTATAAATATACAATATATCTGTTGTGTGGAGAAAATATACCTATTGCCAAACGTGCGTTTAATATAGATATTACCGATAGTGATAAAGAGAAAACACCATATTTCTATATAAACCCTGGTAAGAACTATGGGTTTGAGGTATACAGAGAGTCACCTAACGGGAAAAAAGAAGTTGTTGTTGGATTCAGTTCGGTTAATGACGTTGAAACCTTATCGTTTCAGGATTTTTCAGACTGTGCATTAATCGGTGAACATGATTCTACCTGGTCAAGCATGAAGACATCGGTATTGCTGTGGAAACCTGTAAAGGACGATATACCGGACAAAACTTTATACCCGCATTTCTTTTACAATCAGGGAGTCTTGACCTCAACGAGTGGGAATTTAAAAAGTCCGCTTACTGATTTTCTCGCAATTCCATATTTAAATGTAGGAGTTACTTCACAACGTCCTGACAATGCAGATAATGGTTTTCAATTTTTTGATGTGACCCTGCGTAAACCTATATGGTGGAACGGTTCTTCATGGGTAGATGCCAATGGAGCTACGGTATAGTGTTTTACTAATTATTTATGGTATGAAAAATAACATCTTAGGTGCGGTGGTCTATCTATCCACCGCCATAGTATTCGGTGGCAGCACTGCACTGCTGATGCTCTTTATCAAGGAGAACAGCGACCGTTGCCACTACTATAACGGCAAGTGGAGCAAAATAGACTTGCTGTGTGGAGCTGTCGCAATATGTGCGGGTATGGTTGTTAATCATTATCTGTTGAAGTTATGAAGAAGTTAGTGTATATAGTGTTTCTTGTGTTGACGGTGTATTCCTGTAGGACGAGGACTGTTTATATGCCGGTTGAGACAAAGGTTCTTGACAGTGTGGTTTTCCATGATACTACATTTCAAGAGAAGCTGATACCGTACAAGGACAGCGTATCTGTTGCCGATACAACGTCATTCCTTCGCAATCCGTATGCCTACAGCTATGCTTCATTTAGCAACGGGATATTGAACCATTCATTGGGCATTTATCCTCATGCTACGGTAACAGTCAAAATGCCGTATTTTATCGAAAAGATAAGAAGGATTGAAGTGCCCAAGCCTTATCCGGTAGAGAGGGAACTGTCATGGTGGGAAAAATTTAAAATCAATTACGGTGGTGCCAGCATTTCGATAAATCTGACATGTGTTTTATTCGTAATTGTTTGGCTCACCATAAAGATAAGAAAGAAATTAACGATGTAGAAGTTGGCTTGTAGCTGACACTCTTTTGGGGCTTAGAGTATAAAGAAAGCCCCCAACGAAATCACGTTGATATTGCCACATAAAAACATGATAAAGCATAAGACCCTTTCCGTTGGAGGCTTTAATATCTTCAACACGGTATCTTATGCTTTGTTCGTATATAATCAAATATTTTATGTGGCAGGGCAAAGATAAATATAAAATTCAGAAAAACTATGTGTAAGTCAGAAATCTTTGCCGAAACAATCAATCTCGTGGCGCAGGAGACCGAAATACCCGCCAGCCGAATACTATCTTCGGATAGAAATCTGCCTTTCCAGTCCTCTTTCTTCAAGAAGTTTTGTTGCTGATTTTATTATCCCTTTTGACGGGGTATAGTCTGGAAGCGGTAGATTGTACGGTTCAAGTATCTGCTTTGCAATAATTAGCTTTGAGTTCTCGTTCAAGTTCAAGAATTTTGCTGCCCATGTAGCAGCTTTCATCTTGTCGGATATGGTTGGCTGTTTCATTTCTGTTTTTACCAAACTGATTATCGGTTCGGCTTTTCCTGTTTCCAAATCTCTCCAACGAACAACCAATTTTGCTCTCGTTTCATCATTGAATTTGGAAGCGACATACATACACTCATCGTAATGTAGTTCATAACAAGGACGAGTTTCTCCTTTTGCATCCTTGTATTCAACGAGCGCAAAATTGCGCCCGTTAACTTTCACCCATGCTGGTTCCATATCACGAATAGAGCGCATAACATCTTTGTGGTTTCTACCTGCGAGCTCTGCAATTTCAAGCGAGCTCATTGTTTTCTTGTTTGGATTTAATTCATTTGCCATTTTTGTAACGTTTTATGGCATTGCAGAAAGAAGACGGTCTGCAATTAACCCGCCGTTACACATACCTAAGAGGCAGTTGGGAGGCTATTAACTCTCCACACGGGTTTGCAGACCGCTATAATATACAGCGTACTTACAAGCATAAAAAATGCCTGCATAAAGCAGACAACCGTCCGCCTCTTAATATGTGTAACGCTGCAAATATACCTCTAATTTCTATAACGCCAAATAAAAAACTTAATATTTTACTTTTCTACCCCATATCATCGCGTTATACAACGAAGTGGCATACATCTTAATCTCATCCTTGCTTTCAAGGAAATCAACCTTAGAGGCTGCTATCATAGCCTCCTTATAAATCTCTTTGTTTAAAATATTATTCTCTTTCATGTTATCTGCATTTCACTTTTGTAAGTCCATACTTAGCCAACCTTAGATATATCGTCCTTACACTTACATTCAGCATCTCTGCCATTCTGCGGGGCGGTATCTTTTCTTCCTTGTATAACTTGGTAATGTTTTCTTCCGAAAGCGGGTCGACAAAAGGTTTCTTCGGCTCTGTTATCCCCATCCGTTTACGTGCTTTCGCTGCATATGCTTCATTCTGTTTGTCTTTTGTGACGTAAATAACAGTGGTCTTGTTAAGGCGTAGAGGGAATAGCCTTCTTTCCACTTCCTTGTGTTGTTCGGCAAGGCTTTCTACATCCCCGTTGACCGTAGTGTCAATCTTCTTGTATTTGTCCGGGATGCGGGAATGTCTGTCTCTGATTATTCTGTCTGCTCTTCTCATGACTTCTCTTCATTGTCTGAAAACACTAAATTTTGTACTTCTTCTTCCCATATATCTCCCTCATTTCCTTCAAAGTCAAGATATACCGTATCTTTAGGGCTTGGATTGTTGAAACTAGAAAGCAGCCCTATTACCTGCATGGGTATGGAAAGTCTCTCTCCTTGTGGTGACGGGAGTTTTATTCTCACCCGGTCACCGATTTTTAATTCTGTTATATCCATTATTTTATTATACTAAATTTATGATACCACTTGTCCGCATGGCTGAACCATCCTATAATGAATGATTTACCGAAGAGGGTTGCTTTGTATAGTTTGCTCATGTGTTTCTTTGTTCTTTAATTTATCAAGGAACTTGCTATCACCCGAATAATCCGCACCGATAGCCTTTTTGCTTTCAATAATCTGTTCCAAAAGGGTTATAGCTTCCTTTTTCACTTCTTCTACTTCATTATAACCGCAGGCTTTATCAACCAACTGCTCTATAGCCGATTTAGGCTTGGAAAGAGCCTCATTCAACTTTCCCAACCTCCAGTAGCAGTAATCAATTGTGGCGATGTGCTCTAATTTACTCATGGTTATATTATTCATTTATAATTAATTCACACCAACTATTATAGCTTTCCCAAAACCATTGATAGCCGCCAGCGTGTTTACGCTTTCCGGAACAACAATCCCTGATATTACGGGCACAGATGCCAGTCTTTCGTTCCGCATCGTTAGAGGACTGGAAAACACCTTGTAACCGTCCGCTCTTTATAGCTACTACTTTCTTTGCATTGCAGCCCGCTATATTAGGGTTTCCCGTTCTCCCTAAGGCTAATCCTTTAATCATACTTTCCCTTTTATGCGAAGGGATGTAATCATCCCATTTCTTCCCCTTGTTATGAGGGATACTTCCTTTTAAAAACCGCCCGTTAATAGGGTTGCGGTTTAATCGCTGTGGAGGTATATATAATTCATTCATCTTTAAATTCAAGTTTTGGGTTACTGATAGTCTTGCTATTCCTTTTCTTTGTCTTAACCATTCTCCGATAAACATCATCAATCAATTGCTTAAGCTCATTGACGTAGCTTCCCATACTCCAGCCTTCGAGTTGACACACCATTAAATCAAATTCTATTTCTTGTAGCAGCTTTACTTTAAACCTCTCGCGTGCAAAGACATTTACCCGTTGGCGCACATTACGGTTAATCATCGGGTCTTGTTTGGGTTCTTTGTTATTGGGAGTGTTTCTTTTCACGGGGTAGTGGTTGTCTGCTATGTTGTTAACATGAACATTCAGAGATTTTACAAGAATTCTTACTCCTCCGTTTAAGACGCTTTTCCCGTTTGTGTAAAAGTCGTATCCGGTCAAAGGAGAACCAGTATGCTTGTCAATGGAGAAACCCTCAGGTGGTTTATCGTAGAGTTCCCAATTCATGTATTTACTCATGGTTGTTTTATTTCAATAACTCCGGGCTGTCGTAAATATTACCTACATATCTAATCCCGAACATATCTATCATTTGTCCTATTGGCTTATTTCCAAGATTTTGAGACAGAACTTCTAATAGCACAAAAGAACCGATTTTATCACTATACACTACTTCACATAGTACACCAGCGCATTCAACCAAATCATGCTCATATATTTCTCTATCATTGTATTTAACTCCCGTGAACTGACCAACAGTTTCAGCCCATACGTCATCGCACCGGCAGTCTTCCGGAGAATATATCTTTGCCTTGTCTGTGAGGATAAGTCCGTTTTCGTCCCTTCCGGCAGTATAGAAAAAAGAGAGAAATCCATATATCCATTTCCCCGTATCAGTGCTTTTTCCTCTGAATTTTATTTCACGTTTCATAATCAATATCTTTTCTCGTTTTTAATCAATCAGTTCAAATTCATATACGAAAACATAAGGATCGGATGCCCATGTACCTTTGCCGGAGACTTTATCTATCAGTTCTGCGAATGCGTCACGAGGATCATTGTAGTCGGGTATATCTGCGTAATGGAATGAATAAAAAGGAATATCCTTTTGTCCAGCATCCCATTTAAAAATTCCTTCCTTAAAGCAATCTTCATCGGAAATGTCTTGCAACCGTTCTATCTTGATGTCGGTAATGCGGATATGATGGGGCATGAGGTCAGCTTTTGTAAACATAGCATTACTCCATCCTTTTGTATGTGTCAATTTGTCTAATTCGTATTTGTCACAATACGCAGAACTTAATATATCTTTGTACGGCTGGGATATTGCCACTACATCACCAATATGCCATTTCGATTTATTGGCGGTGGGGTTAATTGGGTCTAAACAAATACGCCTTGTTTGCGTTTTATGACGTTTCAAAACAGCATCTAATAACCCAAATTTACGATTAAATAATATTCTTTTCATCTGACCTTGTATTCTTTATGTTTCCTTACTGGTGTAGGAAGTGCTTTTTCATAAGTCCATCCACACATTCTAACCCTTGTATTAACAGCACTTCTCTTAATTCCTATTTTATCACACCATTGTTGCAAATCTAATGTTGTTCCGTTAATGGTTATAAGAATGTTGCATCGTTTATTGTCATTTTGCTCTTTTGGAGTAGCCCAACGACAATTAGATGGCTCATAGTTGCCATTGTGATTTATTCGGTCTATGGATAGCTCTTTTGAATATCCATTGTCCATAGACCAATTATAAAATGCAGTAAAATCTTTCTTCCATTGTTGGCACATTGATATACCACGACCGCCATATCTATCGTATGCAGGATTGCTTTTTGTATAGCATCTTGACTTCATCCCAGACCAAATACGATATAGCCTTGTATTTTTCAATCCATGCTTAATGTTTTTGCTCTCATTAATAAGACACCCACAAGATTTCGTATTACCTGTAGTTAAGGCATTAGAACGAACAACGCAATGAGTTCCACAATCGCAAATACAATCGTAATAGTATTTCCTATCATTCCCTTTGTGATTGATTCCTATCACTGTTAATTTTCCAAATTTTGTTCCTTGTTGTATCATATTGTTTGAGTATTTTCCCTTTCCAATACAGCCTGGGTTAGGCTATATTTATCATTGAACATTATCTTCTTCATTGTATCTTTTTTTTAACTCTTTCAAAACAATCTCCATACCTTCATCCAGTCCTTTCTTGTAACCGGATACATGCTCACCTATGTTGTAGACCAAGCATCCTACAACGATAAGAACAACTCCTACAGCCCTATGCCAATAGGGAAAGGATACACTGAACGGTGAGAATGCCAGTCGGAAGTGACCGATGAGTAATGCTGATATGATGAATATTGCAAGAAATAAAATAAGGTTTGCTTTCATAATCAATCCTCCACTTTTTCAAAGTGCACATCTTGTTTATCTTGTCTTTCAAAATACAAGCAATAATAATTACAGTATTCCGGTCTACCATTAAAGACGCATTTATCGCATCCGTATATAAAATCGCTATCTTTTTTCACGATAATTTTTTCTCCATTATATTCAAATACCTCTCCGATTTTTCTTTCTTGTTCCATAATCAAATCTCCTCTACTTTAAAAGATAATTTCTCAAGTTTCTCCATCTGCTTACGAAGAGAAGCGATTTTCCTAATCTTCATTTCTTCCGCCTTTTTCAACGCTTCGGATTTATCGGTGAATGCGTTTCCCCTATACGGAAGTAAGAACATAAACCATCCCTTACATATTCTCTATCTTCAAATCTACTTCTAATAATATCTGTTTCTATCTCTTTAATACCTTCTGTTAAGGCATACTTTGTTATAAATACTTTTGCCATAGTTGTAATCATTTATAAGGTTAAAGTGAATTAAGAGAGGCAGCGGACACGGGGCGAACCCAATCGTCACTGTCCTGAATGTTGTCGTATCTAAAACCGTCGCCCCAACTGAGAATAAAATTGCGTTTGTTTCCTTTTCTCGTAGAACACCAATACCAGTCATCTTTCACTGGTTGTTTTCCGCAGATAGCTAAGGCTGCATTCAGCATAACCTTATGTTCATACCCTAAGACACTCTCTTGTAGTGTAGGAATGCGCCAACTTAATCCACATAAGTCCAATGCTATGACTTTCTCAGCAATTTCGCTTCCGGATGCAGCCAATGCTTTGGTATTGCCTATTCCATCGGTATCCTTCATGCCTTCTTCTGTGGTTGGATATATCTTTCCTGTTTGCTCTTTCTCCCAATCAAGAAGAATATGGGTATCATTATCCATATCTTCCGGATAGAAGAATAAAGCATTGCCATCATGGATAATAACTACACATTGTGCCTGTTCGTTTTCTTCATGCAGTCCCCAAAATTTAGGTTCTACAAAATTCTTATTGACGGTAAAGATGAATACACCATTACCTACATTTTCTTTTGTGTAAATTCCTTTGCTCATAATAGTTATATAAGTTTTAAAGTTTCTTGTATTCCGGCTTCCAGTGCTTCCTCGTAGGATTTATAATGGATAATAGGTCTATCCGACAATCCTACTAAATCATGTTCCGGAATTGTCAGTATATCATATATCCAATAGTCTCCATACATATAGGATATTTCGATATGAAGTTTTTTGTTTTCACGCAGCCACTTTTGGGCGATATACAATGTTGGACACAAAAATTCAACTGATTCGTCATCTATTTCCGTACAACACGACATACTTTGCGGAAGGTCATATTTTGCAATAACCTTATTACGGTCTATTAGGTGTTCACACTTCCAATTGAAGCCCTTATCTTTCAGCAGCTTCGCAGTCTCTAATGTCACAAGTTCTTCGGTTGCTTTTATTCTCGCTTTCATAACTGATTAGTTTTAATATACCCATTTTCAATACACCAGCACAACATCTCGTAGGCTGCATCAATTAATAAATCATCAGTAAAATGTTTGAGGCAATCATCTATATCTTCAACATTTCGATATGCTATGGCATCTCTTTCAATCATCCATGCAAACAATATTTGTTTGGACGGAAATGGATTCAAATAATGTGGCAGCTTATCGAGAATGTCCTGCAAAGTGTAAGTTTCATGATAATAGTCGTAATTCGTATCGGCATCCGGAGAGGTTACAACCATGTTGTCTGAATCGGATTCATTCCACTCAAAACACATGCTTCCATCGCTTGTGTCCAGCCCAAGCTCCTGCAAATGTTTCATCTGTTCGACTGATAATACTTGTTTTGATTTCATAACTATTCGTTTAAAATATCCAACAACTCTTTGGCTCTCTTATAAGTATCAAAGCCCTTTACATTCACCCATTCGGATGAAATACGTTTGTCTTTTCTGACTTGCACCCAATATATTATTATGGGGATACAACCGTTATAACCTTCTCCTCGTATGATTCTGTACCTTTCCATAATGACTAAATACAATTAGGGCATTCATTAGATTTGTTACCATTCATATCCGTGTATATGGATACGTTTACTCCTTTTGAGCATGTTATATCAACCATGCAACCGCATTTGGTGCACTTCTTGTGGGCGTTGTTAGGATAGTTTATCCATCTATGCCCCTTTCTATTCGGCGCACCCGTTTTTGAGCCTTTTTTAAATCCCATAATATCAATCTCCTTTCTCTTTAATTCGTTCCAGTACATCCCTGTTGGCTTCGAGTATCTCATCGAAAGAGGGGGTGGGAAACCATGCCAGCACGATACTGTTTCCGTGAATCCACATTCCCTTTTTATCTAAATTGCTATTTCTACAAAACTTTTCTTCTCGAATACATGGTGTGCCATAACACATCACCAAAACAAAAACTTTTTGCCCCTCTTCTGGCAACTGTTCTTCAACGCTTATCCACGGAAATTGCTTTGCCTGCCATTCAGCACCTTTTATAAATGCAGCTTCTGCAATTTCATCATGGGATAAATATGTAAAATCATCAAGTGGCGTATGTGTACCATAAGTGGTCAATGTTTCGGCACTTGCCATTCTTGCTTCCCTTGCTGCTTCTTCTACTGTCTGTTTCATAATCAATGACTTTTAATTTTCTTATATTTACCACATGCTAATATTAAATTTCCACTTTTGTGTAATTACTAAAATCACAATACAAGTATTGACACCAACCACCGAAGCGATATTTATCATTTAGATACCTACATTGGGAAGTCCACTTACTCTTTGTAATAATCTCGTACACCGTTCCTTTATGGATGAAAAGGTCGCCGACTTTTAAATTGGAAAGTTTAACTGTTTTCATTTCTTCCTTTTATTCCGTTCCCGATTGTCTTCCGAAACACACATTTTGCACCATGATGTCTTGATGTGGCGATTTTACTCTGTTACCCTGAATCATATTTGCGATTTATGAACAAACAGCCTTTCTACCGCATGTTTTGTTACAGTTTGATTAATAGATGTTTTCAAAGGTCGTTCCCAGATACACATAAAGTCATCGGGTGCATTATATTCTGAAACAAACACCTGGTTGCCGTCTTGTACTTTCTTTCGACACCATTCCCAAAATTCATCATGATTAATGGAATAGGAGTATTTTTTTACTCCCTTATATGGTGGGTCGCAATAGATTATGCTTTTGTCGGGTATATATAATTTTTTATAATCAGACCATACAAAATCAACCTCTTTTAAGTTCTCAACTTGTGACAAAGTATTCCTTATTTGCTCTGATATGTAATCGCGTTGTCCGCATTTACCACCTACGCTATGCCCGGAATATCCCCCGTCAAAAAACGTCCGTTAAACGAACCCATGAATCCAACCCAACCTATGTAATCTAAGGCAAAAGCATCTGTATGCCTATTGTAGCACTCTCTCACCTCGTTATAAAGATTTCTTTCAATTCTCACAGGTGGAATCCAGCCGTTGATAAGAGATTTCCACATTGCTATCAGATACGGATTGTTATCATTCGCGATTCTGAAACCATCTACTTTATCAATCATATTACATCCACCGCAAAATGGTTCAACATAACACTGTGCAGGTTTTCGGTCTTTCAGGATTATAGGCAAAATATACTTTGCTATTCTTGATTTGCTTCCCATATATTTCATAAACACCAATTTTAACTTAACACCATTTATCCGGCTCGAAATTTCTCGAGTTTCATAAAACACATCCATATTGTCTTGCTCTGTCTTCCGGTAGTATGTCCGAAAAGAGGTTTGAACGGAATAACAGACAAAACTTCCGCAGCTTTTATCTCACTCTCGTTCCATTTGAAAATGAGTGTTCCGTTAGGCTTTAAGACGCGCATACACTCAGTAAATCCGTCAAGTATGAGTGTCTGCCAGTCTTTCGGCAGTTTACCGTACTTCTTAGCCATCCATGAGGTTTCACCAAGTGTTTTCAGGTGCGGTGGGTCGAATACTACCATGTAGAAAGAATTGTCCTCAAATGGAAGGTTGGTGAAATCGGCTATTACATCCGGCTTTATTTCTATGACCCTTGTCTTGCCTCTGTCCTTGGCCGTAAGTGTTTCTGAACGTTTGTCAACAAATAAAGTAAGTGGGTTATGCTTGTCAAACCAAAACATTCTACTGCCGCAGCAGGCGTCTAATATAATTTTGTCCTCATTATTCATTTTCACTAATTTTTTCTATAGATTCTATTGCCAGGAATATCTCATACATTACTTGTGGCGTATTTCCATACATATCCACCAGCTAATTTCCTTTTCCCTTTACATACATCACAAATATGTGCGGCATTTATCCCAGTGATTCGGGAGGCGTCATTTAAAACTTCAAATCTGTTTATCAAATTCCCATCAACCAATAATTGCAATACAGGCTTCCTTGTTTTCTCTATCAATAAAAAATTCCTTTTACCGTAGTTACAATTATACGATTCGCTACACCATTCGAGATTGTCAACATTATTATTGGTTTTTATTTCATCTTTATGGTTTACTTGTGGTAGATTTTTCTATTTTCTATAAACGCTTTCGCGACAAGCCTATGCACCAAACAAGTCTTCTTTTTCCCTCTTAATATTAAATTAACTTTTAAATATCCATTTGTCGCTATTGTGGGAGATAAAACCTTTCCATGATATATATGATTCCCTAAAAACATACTGACGCTTCTAATACGTCCATGACTACTGACTTCATATCTTCCATCATAACCTTCAATAGTTTTCCATTCTTCCATTTTCTACAATATTTATTGCTCTAAAAATTTCATATATAACCTGTGGTAAAATCGCATTGCCGTATGCCTTTATCGATTCCTGCCGCCACTTTGAAAAGGCAATACCGTCCAATCTGGTGGAAATCCCATCATCTCGGCTACAAACAGGGGATTGAGTAGGGAAGTTTTCCCAATCAGGCGGGCACACAAATGGTTCAGTTCTGATGTCCGGGGACTGCCGTCTTTCCGGTCCTTTGCCGTTCCGGGATTGTGACAACTTGTTGTTGGTGTAGGTAACATTCCGTGGAAATCCATGAAATCCATTAGGCCATTCGGACGATTGCTTCCGTTTCTTCGACTCGCCATCGTTTTTGCACCTGCATTTTTCAAGTCCTTCACCCGCTTTGCATGGTGTATGTCGCTCGCCATGGGTGTCGGAAGCAGCCCCATCTTCGCGGAAAGTGCCAATGTTGGCCGTTCCTTTGCGTTCGGCGATAGTGACTTGTCGATTCTTCCCGTCCCTCCATCTATGGCTGTCGGTGTCGGAAGCAGTTCTACCGGATAGAATGTTTTCTTCCCATTTTCGTTGCATACCTTCAACCCCTGCGTCTGCACGGTGGACAACAATTTTCTCTCCGCATTCAACCTTGCATTCATCGCCTCCTCTTTTGTATCGAAAAATCCGAGGTGAATCCTTTTCCTGTTCACATAGATTATCGCATGCCATTTGTTCCGTCCCTTCGGTTTCCTTACTCCTGAACCTTTCTTCCGATTGTGAAGATTTTCCCAATGAGCTAATATCCGAAGATTTTGCTTTCTGTTGTCCGTTTTGCATCTGTTGATATGGTCCACTTCCTCGTTTTCCTTCGGACAGCAAATCAATCTGTGCATCAAGATAGTCTTCCATTTCTTTCCATCTTCTTTCGCTCTGATTGTTCTGTAAACATACCCTGAATTGTTTATCTTCCATTTCCATTGATTCAGAAACGGAAAATCTTCCGAATCTACAAGTATATCCACTCCCGATGTTGTTGTTATTGTCTTGTATTCTTCTCGCAATAAAGAAGACACGGTCCCTTCTGTGCGGCGCTCCGACGGCACAAGCCGGAATAACAACCGGTTGGACGGAATATCCTTCACGTTCAAGGTCGTTACACACTGTTTCGACGACGTATTCCTGCTGATGCAATATTCTTTCTCGGTCAACCTCTCCGAACAGAGATTCTTCACGTCCCAACGCAGTTTCACTGCCGGGTTGTACCATCGAGAGGATTCCAGCAACGTTTTCACCAACAACCCAATCGGGCTGAATCTCCCGTATCGCTCGTAGCATTTCCGGCCAGAGGTAGCGGTCATCTTCCGCTCCCTTTCGCTGTCCGGCGCAAGAAAAAGGCTGGCAGGGGAAACCTCCGGTGAGGACATTGATTTTTCCCCGCCACTCTGTAAAATCTGTTTTCGTGATGTCTTCATAACTTTTGCTGTTTGGAAACCAATAATCAAGTATTTTTCTCCCGAACGGGTTTATTTCACAATGGAACACGTTTTTCCAGCCCATTATCTCGGCGGCTATTTCCGGGCCACCGATGCCGCTAAACAGAGAGCCGTGTGTCAATTCGCTTTTCTTCATTTCCATAATTCAGAACCACTCTTCATTCGCTCCGACCTCTACCGAAAGCCAGTCCATGAGGAGGGTTATAAGGTTATAAATAGGCTTCATCTCACTAAACTTTTATCGCGTTGGCAATATTATCCGCATCCGACAGATTTCTTACCAGCACATCAAATGCTGCTGTACACCGCTCTGTGTTCATATTGACCGTTTTCCCGATTTTCAAACAGTCGGAAGCAAGGTTCATCATCCTTGTCACATTGGAAAGCTTCAGGTATTCCAACGTAAACCCGTTAAACCGTGAATCTTTCTTCCGAAGCTCTTTAATCCTTTCGTCAAACTGGATGCAGGCGTAATCACATAATGTCCTTGCAAGTTCGAACCTTGCAATCTCTGCGGAATGGGGTACGCCGTTATCGTCAAGAACCTGCTTGAATTGCCAATACAACATATCCACGTGCTTGTTCACTCCTTCCGTATACTTGTCGTTGCAGTCGGCGAAAAACTCGCTCCGGTCTGAACCGATAACGCTGTTTACAGTACGCTCGTATTCTTTTCTTGCCTTATCGGCATCATTCAAATACCGCTTGAATGCCTGTTTGTAATAAGGCGTTCTCTTCATTGCATGCAGGCACTCGATAACCTGCCCGCAACAGATGTCGTTCGTGAGCAATATGTTGTAGGTGCACAGAACTACAAGGCTCTCATACTTGCTGATTATCTGATTTGCCGTGTCGGTAGTCATTGCCTTGTCTGTTCTGCCTTGTTCATATTCTTGTTTCTGCTCTCTTTTGCAAGTTCATCAATCATGCGCTGATACTTCCTTGCCACCAACGGGCAGCGTATGCGCATTGCATTGTCACGCTGCCACTCCAATTGTTCGATTTTCTTTTCAATCTCTATGTCCATGATTATTTACCGTTTGTTTCTTATTTGGATAAACCCTCGTTTTTCGCATTCCTTCAACAGTTCCATATCTTCATCCCTTATATCGCATGGCGTCTCATGATTAACACTCATGTAATCCGATATGCCAAACTTTTTGCATATATCATAGTAAAAGCGTCTTTGCCTGCCTCTTGTCGTCCAACATATTGTAAGTCTCATACTTTATTGTCAAATTTATGCTTTCGCCAATACTTGTAACTGGCGTACTCTCCACGTCTATCAAACATTATACGCTCGAATGTACCAACACGCCGCAATGCTTCGTTTGCGTACAGGTCTCCACCGGCTATCTTAGCTTTCAACATCTCAATGTACTCTTCTCGGCTATACTCTTCTCCAGTAAAAACATTAATTTTTTCTTCCGGCATTGAGTGTATCACTTCATCCCGCTCCTTATCGTAAGTGGCAAACCAGCTCATGATGACAGAACCGTCTATTTTGCCGTAAAATCCACCGTATGATGAGTTTTCCCTTGCCCGTTTAAAACAAAGGCAAACGTCCTCAATTCTGAAATAATAATACTTGTCAAGGATAGAGTTTACAATGGATGCTACTTGATAGTCATTCATATCCTCGCGGCTACGGCCGTAAAACAACAGAGTACCTTCTATGAACTTTACAAGAACCGCCTTTATGCAGGTTTCGTTATCTTTCCTCCATTGTGATAATTGTATGGGAGGTGCGTTTATCGCTTGGCTTATGGAAGTTATCTCATTACTGATGTTCTTGCAGATAGCAATCAGCTGCCTGGAAGATAGAACCGCTATTTCCTTGCTTGTTAGTGTGATTTCTGTTCCCATTGTCTTTTAGTGGGAATAACCCTTGGTAATTATTACTCATGCTTTGCTCTATTATTGCAATCATCATCTGCTTGTTACCTCCCGAAAGAGTTAATAGCTTCCGGTAACATGCCTCTGCTCCGGTCTGCTTGTATGGCTGCCCCCTCTCTTTTTTGTAGTTGAGCCAGTATATGAATATATCCTTGTATTCTTCCTCTACGAAATAGAGGTCAAGTACCTCTTTCTTCCTTATTGAGTTTCTCCCGTCTATCCATGCTTTCGCTATTTCATTTCGGATTTCGGAAGGATATTTCAACGCATACTCTTCTGATTGCTGCTTTATTGTTTTCATATTATTACTTTCTATATGGTATTAAGAAATTTGTTCACGAAGTAAACTTGTCCTTTGCCACTAACTTTTGTAGTCAATGTAGTATGTAAAACGCCATTACTTCCAGAGCGTACGCCTTTTTTGATTACAAACAACCCTTGTTCTATGTATTTCTGATTTGGCACGTTATATCTTTCTCCATGCTTGCCCAAATATCCGTTTTTACGCATCCATGCAAACAATCTCTTTTCGCCTATATCGTATCCATTCTGCGCAATTAATTTTGCAAGCTCTCCGATAAGGCATGAACTTTCCGCTCCACTAAATGCGTTTGTAAAGGTTACAGCAGGTTTGGTTTCTTCAATTATATTTTTGTTCTGTTCTTTGAGAATTTGATTTTCGCAAGCCATTCTTTGCTTTTCCTCACGCTCATTCTTTAACTGCGTGGCAAGGCTGATAACAAGGTCGGGGTTGTTTATCATCTGCTCCAAAGTTGGCTGCGTGGCGGTCATGCCATATTGAAGTAACTCTTTGATGCGTTTATTGCACCAAATGGCAAAAGCTGGGCTTAACCAACGAGCAAACTCTAAAGCTACATCTTCGTGCATCCAAGTGCCTTGCTCATTATTTCCTCCCTTAACTACTTGAATTAGTGCCGATATGGGAATATGCATATCGGCTGAAAGTGCTTCTGCGAACTCGGTAGTAGTTTTCAATCTAAGCCAATCGCCAACCAATTTACCGAACGGCTTAGCCATTTCGGTTGCATTCACCATTACGTTATCTCCTTTTGAAAAATGAATTATAGTTCCGTTGTAATCGAATTTAATAATTGAAGTATTCATAATATTTAATTTTTTAGATTTTACTCAATAAAAGAACTTCTCTCCTTTTTTTCGGAAAGTGAGGTAGCCCGATAAAAGGCTACCCAACACGATAAGTATTTCAATCATGGCTTTACGGTTTGATTATTCCTGTCCGCCTGAATTCATCCCACTTGTCATACTGCTTCGTATAGACAAGGTAGTGGAAGCATGAGCATTTGAGTTCGATTTCCCTGCGTTCGCTCCATCTTGTCCATTCGAGAAGTTTTTTCGTAAACTCCAGTTCCTTTTCGAGCTTTGCGATTTTCCGCTTGTCGGCTGCGCTTGATTTTACAACCTTTGGCGCAATCTCGTTCACCTTGTGAAAGACTTCACGGTACACATCAAATACGGGGCGAACTTTGCGGGCAATGAAGTATTCTAAGCAGGAGACGGAGAGGTAGTATTCTATTGTTGGTCTGCCGCCTTTTGGGTTTTCCGCTTTTTGGCGCAAAACTTGATAATCAACGTCTTGGATGAAGTTTTTAGTTAATTCTTTAGTCGCATTATCTTTTCTTGAATAGGCAAGCATCCAGCAACTATCAAGGTTAACAGGGTAGGGAACATTCAGTTTTGAAAGTTCTAAAATAGCTTTGAAATAGCGTTTGATTTCTTCGGTTGAAGAAGATAATGAAAGGGTGCACGTGTCGTGTGCAGACGTGAGTCCACAATTTACTATACTTCGATTGCTGCTCAATTTCATTGGACTTGGCATGTTATGAAATTTGAGTTATTAAAATAAGAAAGGCTATCGCCTCACGAACCGCCAAGTCCAAGTTATTACATAATCGTAGTAACCCATGTGAGTGATAGCCTCTATATCTTTGCAATATAAACGCAATGCGCAGCCACAAAAAAAATAGCTACTACAAATTATGTCTAATACATGAACTTGGCGTGTTCGCCGCAAAGATACACACTCAAATCAAAATGCCAAAGGAAAACTATATTTTTTTAATCCAAAGTCTTGATAGTAATCTCAACACGAGGATTGTCCTTATCAACGAATTTGCGTGCATGGATAAGGCAGCAGTTGTTATCGTTCTTGATACACTTTATGCGTTGCAACACGTCAAGTTGCAACTTCAAAACATTATCCAAATCACTTCGTTTGCTCGGATAATACACGTCAATATAAAACTCAAATGGCTCATTTATATTTAAATCCCTCAATTGTCCGGCTTGCCAAATAAAAGATTCCTCATATTTTTTTAATGCAGGAGTCTTAGCCAAACATCTGTGTCCGTTAATGGTTACTATCTTGTAGCAATTAGCCTTTGATGGGGCGTTACCTTTTATGGCAGCTTTATATTCCATATCATATATGCTTTATTTTAAGTTCAACATTCACCGGCTTGTCCTTCATCGTGGAGAAAGCATCGAGTATCCTCTCCTTAGTCAACTGGATAGGTCGGGTCATTATTTCACTCTCTATGTTTTCCAATGGTATCTTCTTTCCGTCATAAGTAATAAGAACCGCAGAAGTTATTACGTAAGGACTCATGTCTTGTATTGTTTCTTTATCTGCCTTGCAATCTTCTTGTTCAGCTTACTTAGACGCTCTGCCTGCTTGCTGTCACCTCCAATATTATGAATGTCTGACTTTCGGTCTGCGATAAGCTCCTGAATGATTGCACCTTCGGATTTGGTTATTGTAAGTTTCATTCAAGTTTTTATTTGAATCCCCATTCTTCCATGTAGTCAATGTTTTCAGGAAATCCTTCTACCGATTTGGGACTAAGGAATATTTTCTCACTTTCTAATTTCGAGCCTCCCCATTCAGTAGGTGGGCAGTTTTCGTATTCTTCTTTAGAAACTTCACTTACATTAAAATGGGGTTGGAAGCCATATCCCATTACGCTTTCCCCTAAGTAAGTACCAAACTTCTTTAAAGCCCATTGAAATGCAATATCTTTATATAGGTAATGTTTAGAAAACACAGCCACATATATTTTATGAGAGAAATTTCCTGTTTCTGTTAAGTCAGGATTACATCTGATACAGAAATACTTAATACGTGAAAGTATTTCTTCAACAAACCTTTCATGCTTTTCGCAATCTTCTTTCGTTAAGAACTCTTTCCCGTCATTTGCAGTGTAAATAGTCTTGGTAATTTCTTTTGTTTCCATGATGTTTTTTATTAAAGCCCCGAAGCGTATTCTCCAGGGCACAACCATTATTACTAACCCATGCCATTTACGTGTGGCTCACATTTATGAGGTGGTAGCAGGACTTGCACCTGCATGATAGGAGTTTTTCTTGGACTTTCACCAAGTAGTTTATTCATTGACATTGCGGTCTATTCGGCATTACCCGTTATTAACTCAGTGGTTTGAATTTTTTTTTACGGCTAACCGTAACACATTGACTTACCAACCTATCTATAAGAGCTTCACTTTAGCGTCTCTCGTTGTTCCGCCATACCACCATTTTTGCCCGCCCAATCTTCACAGACCGGACAGGCAGGTTAACAAATAGTTCCCGGATAGGCGGTCAAGCCACACCGGGATAGTTAACTGTTAGCTGAAATTAAATCACTTAACCCGAACCTTTCACGGGACTTCTGTGTGAGCAGAGGGCTTTCGGTTAATTATATCAAGTCTAAAATCTTTGTCTTTGCAATAGCGTCCAGCTTCATGTCTTGAAGCCCCTGTTTCATGTATTCCGCCGCCTTTCTGTTGGCATCGTCCATGTCTTTTGCGGCTATTAGAACATAATATTTGTTCTCTTTTTCTTTCCCGTTTTCGTCTACGAAAATCTCAACAAGAGTGACCTTATAAAAGAACTCATCTTCCTGCTTCTCATTGACAATCTCACGTATCTTACTCCGGCTGATTGCGAAAACATCACACTCACCGTTGTATAGCTCATTGCCTTTCAATTCCACATGACCGAAAAGTTCATCATCGGTTATGTAATGTTCGGTGACTTCCTTTTCATCGCCTTTCTCGTTAACCTTGTTTACTTTTAGCTTAAATTCGTACAGCATGATATTATATGTTTATAGGTTACACATCAGAACGGAAGGTCGTCTTCCCCGTCGGTCTGTAAGGTTGGCGCTTCCACCGTAGCCGCAGCATTCCCGGAACCCTCAAACTCATAAGGCTTGAAGTCTCCCAAGTAAACCTTTGACTTGGCTTCTGCTTCTGTCTTGTTCGCATCCTTATACTGCTTTGATAAGTATTGTTTGCAGTAATGGGTATTTCCGTATTGGCTCGGCTCTCTACGCTCATTAATATTAACGTTAAGATAGACGGCTTTTGCTTTCAGGTTCTCGTCCATACTTACATAAAGGTCGTTTTCTTCTATAGGAATGACAACGCATTTCTTATTCTTAATTGTTGCTATGCCCACTTTTTCGAGCTTTAGCAAATTTACGCTTCCGGTTAAATTCATTTTCTATTCTATTGTTTCTTTAAGTAAATACTTGGTCAAATCTCTGTATTCAGCCCATTCAAGAAAGGAGCGAAGCAGATTATAATTATCCTGCTCCATACCATCGTAGCGATAGCATGTTATTGCAGGACCATAACGTTTCAACGGAATACCTCTGACATCATATCCATGCTTTTCTTTATCATATCCTTCAAATATGAACAAATCAAAATGAAATATATCTGCATTGAATAATTGGAGATAAAATTTCCATTGGCAAGAATTTATGTAATCGGCATCAATAGGATAAGAATATTTGGTTTTAATATCCCTAATTTCTACGCCATCTATCATATCGGCACATCCTGTTATAATAGCATTCCCAAAGTCCTTATAAAGGCGTATCTCATGAAAAGCATCAGGATGTTCATTCCTGTATGCAAGAGCGGCCTTACATTGTGGTATGTCAAGAATTATCTTGTTTCCCTCAATGTCAAACGCTAGTCCGCTTGGCATTTGTTCCTTTTGTTCTTTCCCGTAATAAAGAAAGGTACGCTCACCTGATTTAACCTTTTCGCATTTCGGTGTACCTTCTTCCACTATTTTATGAAAAGCTTTTCCAATTCTCGTATATGTATTGCCTTCAAATGCACCTGATATACTGTCAATAACCGATTGTTCAGTTATCTCATAACTGGCGTAATCGCTTTGTTCTATGTATTTTCGGAATGCTTCCAGTTGTGTTGCCCTAATAAGTGGTTTCATGCTTTAATAAACATTTTTTTGTCCTTGTCGAATGCGTATCCTTTTGTAGCAAGATTTTTTTGCATTTCAGAGAAGAACGGTAATTGCATGATTTTAGGCAGTGTCTTGGTTGCTTCCATCAATGAGATAATATCTTCATCAGTAATTGCAGCCGCAAGTTGCTCTCGTATTGCTGCAAGCTGCTCGTTGGCTTTTGCTTGTGCTTCTCCTTTTCCTTGAATAGATATTTTGACTTTTGAAACAATGTCAGACATGCAAGTATCAAATTGGGTTGTGCCATAATCAGGAATAGTAACAGTTTCAAGCCCGGCAACATTTTTCCCTACAAAATTATCTAACGGAGCAAAAGATATACAGCGTTTTCCATTTTGGATAAATACATATCCAACTTGGTCTGCAATTCTAACAAGAAGGTCTTTTGATTGCCCGGTACAATCTGGAGAGTGCTTTATCACATCACCATCTGCAGTTTCTTTATCATGGCAGATAAATATAATATCAGAACCATTTGAACGAAGAAAATTGACGAACTCTTTGAAATCTTCGCCCATCTGTCCGAAACGTTTTAAAGAATTTGTTTTTAACTTATAGTTGTTTTCAATGGCATATTGGCTCAAATAATCGTCAAGCATAGACTTGGCTGTATCAACTATAATTGTTTTATACTCTTTCATTGCTTCCCGCTCACTATCTATGTCTTTCCAGTTTTTAGCCATTATAGTATCACAACGCTGTACTGCTCGGTCTGCACCTCTGTCGCAATCAATCAATAAGGGGGTATCGGCTGTTGTAGCAACACTTGTTTTCCCACTTCCCGGTACTCCATAAAGTACAATAATAACAGGACGTTCAGGTAGAACGTCATTCTTTTTTACGATTGGCATAATTTTATAATATTAAGTTTAACAATATCTTGGCAGCCCTTGACTAACGCAAAGAAACATCCTTTCGTCTTCGAGTTCGTCAGGTGTATAATCATATTGACTACATTCAAGTTCTGCGCGCAACTCCTCAATGTCTACCTCTATAAGCTGAATGATTTCTTCTTTTGAAGAATACCCATACTTGGGAAGATAGTCCAAATCGCAAGCTTTGACTTCGTTTAGCTCCTTGTACAGTTCTTCAAGTTCATTTTCCATTGTATTGTGTTTTTAAACCGCCCGTACAAGGTTAAAGGGAAGCGGTGCGCACTTCGCTTCTCTCACGGCTTTTAGTACGGTAATAGCACTACCTTTGATGCGACTGAATTTGGTTAAGTAAAATAGTACATCTTGCTGTTCCCAACTCCCAACTTCTTCACTCTGATAGTTGTAATGAACGGAAAGTCTTTTTTTGGAAATCTTGCTTAGGGCTTCTTTAATAAGAGTGGAGTTTGTAAAGAACTTGCATTCCGTACCTTCATGTTTTATTTTTACTACATATCTGTCTGAACCATGCTGTGTTTTTACACCCGATTCAAAATCAAGTATTTCAATTTCACAGTTAAGAATATCGGTTATTGAAACCTGCGGAACTGGAAATATATGTCGGTCTGCATCAATTTCAATTCCTAATTCACTGAATCTTTTCATTCTTAATAATCTTTTTAATAAGGTGCTTAGAATTACAATGCTTCGCCCAACCCAGCCATGAACAGATTGCCATTTTGTAATCATGCGGGGTTATATTCTTTTTGTTTAATGCAGATACTTTACGGCAAAAGTTTTTCTTTATGGATTTCCGCATCAATGTATGCGTATGAAAAAATACGTATCCCACGAAATCTATTCCCCTGCTATCTACCGGAAAAAACTGATAGTTGCCCTTTAATTGCAGGTGCAGTTTCTCATTAAGATATGAGTTGATTTCAAGAAGAATACTGTGTAACTCTTTCTTGCTGCTGGAAAGTATCACCATGTCATCGGCATATCTGTAATAATATGGCATTCGCTTTTCTTCCTTAATCCAATGGTCGAAATAAGAAAGATATAGATTCGCAAAGAATTGGGAAAGATAGTTACCGATAGGAACACCCGGTGCTGAATCTATAATACCATCCAGAAGGGCAAGCACCTTTATGTCTTTTATTTTCTTACGTATGATACGTTTCAGTATGGAGTGGTCTATTGACGGATAATATTTGCGAATATCCATTTTCAGACAATATTTTGTTCCATCAGCATCTTTCAGGTCTTTCTTCAAATGTTTAACCACTCCATGAATGCCTTTTCCTTTGATACAGGAATAAGTGTGTGAAATGAAAATCGGTGTCCATATATCTTCAAGGATGTTCATTATAGCGTGATGCACAACACGGTCACGAAATGGTAGCCTGTATATCTCACGCTCCTTTGGGTCATGTATAATGAAAGTCGTGTATTGAGAAGTGATATAGCTTCTTTCCGACAATTCTTTGTGCAAGGAAAGTATGTTGTTATCCAAATCTTTCTCAAACTGAATAACTCCATACGTTTTTCCTTTGCCCTTTTTAGCTTTAGAATAAGCAAGATAAAGATTATCTATATCATAGATGCGATGATATAAATTCCCAAAGCGTTTCATAGCCTTTGTTTTCTAATAAGAGTTTTCGGGTTAAACCTACCAACACCGTTTGAATTGTTGTTTCCCACCAAGAGGTGAGGTTTCTGCCCTTTGAAGTTTTACAACATAGGTGAGACCTGCTACCTGCATTCGCATACGCATTATCGTAATTCGAATCGTTGAAAGCGAAAGAGGAAGGAGACAAGGGCAGACGACCTTTGTATGCTTATCCTATCTGGATGTCTTTCCAAATGTCAATAAATTGTTTTGCCGAATATTCCGCAAGTTCGCGTGTTTTATAACAAAGGCGAGACCAGCTACCCGCATCCGCAGACGCATAAGCGCAATCCGAACCGAAGAAAGCGAAAGAGGAAGGAGACATAATGAAATAGGGATAATACTTGTTCTCATCCGAGTTATCCCAGTCTGCTTTCCAGCCTTCATTCAGAGCTTCCGTAATAACTTCCATTTTATATAACGCAATGAAATGCCTGCGCATGTCTTTGGGTAAATCTGAAAAATCAGGGACACCTTTTCTTCCTGTTTCTTCCATTGCGTCTTCAAACGTTTTGATTCTATCCATTACGTTTTGATTGGCAAATATTTCTTTGCCGTATAGATTTTCAAGCATCTGCTTTCCTTTATTGTCCGCTTCTCTCCAAGCCTTTAAAGCGTTATTTTTATCTACATTTAAAGTCATAATTGTAAGTTTATAGGGTTATAGAATAAATTGTTTCCACAAATCAATGAATTGCTTCCCGCAATAATTGGAAAGCTTTTCGCTTTTCAAACAAAGGCGAGACCCGCTACCCGCACGCGCAAACGCATAATCGTAAGTCGAAACGTTGAAAGCGAAAGAGGAAGGAGACCCATTAGGCTTGAACCACGGATACCAGCGTCTCACGTTTGCATCGCATACATCAGCTTTCCAACCTTCGTTTAGGGCTTCTATAATTAGAGTCAGCTTTTGGTAAGCAATATCGTGTTCCGTTAAGCCTAATTCCAATAGCTTTTTCTCATCGAGTGGTTCCCTTCCCAACTCGTGGCAAGCATCAAGGTAGGTTTTCACTCTTTCTGTAACGTCTTGTGAAAAGAAATCTTTTCCAAAGGATTCTTCCAATACTGTTTTTAGTTCTTTTGAACCGCTCCGATATAGTTCACTGGCTTTTTGTTCACTTAATTGTAATGTTTTCATATGATTGTTATTAATTGGTTTCAAGAAAAACCGGACTATCTTCACAGACCGCCCGGCTACGACTAAACAAATACTTCATCTGTAGTGAAGATGTTGCGACACCCGGACTCGAACCGGGATGAGTTGTCAAGCTCCACACATCTAAGGTTTGACATTCCTATCATAGAGTGCTACGTCTACCATTCCGCCATGTCGCAGTGTTTCCCGACCAGCACGTGGACGGGACTGTTTACATTAAAAAGCTATCATGAATTATTCACCCTTACAGGCTTTTGTTCCCGTGAGCGTTCCGATGGTTGCCTTACTACTCTCAAGCATCTATTGAGAGCCACGGGAATTCTCTATTTTAATTCTTGAATTTGTTTCATTATATTAGATACCTCATCTGCATTTACATAACCAATTACATCATCTGTAATTGAGGTATCATAACAAATAGCACCATCTTTAAGGACAGCAACCTCATAAGTATCTATACCGTTAGAATAGAACATATCTCCTTTTACAACACTTATTCCATAGCCATTATCAAACCGCATTACAGCGTGTTTTGCCTCCATGTATTCCTCACGAAGCGGAGAAGGAAGATAACGTGCCTCCTTGCTAAGAGCATGTGGATTAAATACCAAATCCGTAAATGTTTTTACCTTTCTCATATCATTATTCATTAAGCATTGCTCCCTTCAACGCAACAATACGTGTTTAGCTTTCAGCGTGCCCGAATTTGACGGGAAGGGAGTATATAATAGTACCAGCGATAATGACGCCCAAACATCATACTTTAACGGTCAACGGACGATTTTCCGCGCTGATACATAGACTACTATTGTAGTATGTTCATTAACTTAATCACGCTGCTGCCTTATGCTCGTATTCACCTCTCAATGAACAGTCTTCGCAATCGGTTGCTCGCACGCTATACATCGCCTCAGCTATGTGTATATATAGATATACTGCTTATCAGCGCAGGCTAATTTTACGTGCCCTGAACACGACTTCATTTTTGAGGGTTAAGTCTCCCATCCCGAATGTTTGGCTCATCGGTTTCGCCTATAATGCTCCCTCTGCACGGCTCGAACGTGCGACCTTCGCTAACCGGAAATTACCGGATACTAAACCTTCGAACAAGTAACCATAGCGATGCTCTGCCTGGCTGAGCTAAGAGGAAGGAGCGTTGTTCACACAACGCGGTTTTAATAGTCAAGACTGTCGTAATACTGCTTGTTACTCATATACTCGGATACTACCGCCGACCGCGAGCTGTCGTTTATCCGGCTTCTGATGAAGTCATACTTATCGGAACTCATGCCAGATAATACATCATCGTTGTATTCTACACGGCTGCTGTATATACATCCCGCCATTATTGCTATTATTAGAGCAATCCGAAGAAGCAGGGAAGTAATTCTGTTTAAGCTATAGGGTTTCATCTTTCCAAATATTTAATCAATGCCGATTTCTTAAATCGAAGAAGTCTACCGTTTTTTGTATGAGGAATATTAGATATATTGTTATACAAAGTACCAACACTACACCCAAGAATATTAGCAGCCTCTCCTACCCCAACCCATTCATCCGAACATTCAATCACTGTTTCCTCTACAATCCTTTTCACATCCTTGCGCATAAGTTTGTACAGTTCTTCTGCTAATATTCTTGCTTCTGTGCGAGTCATAACTTTTTAACGGCTGTAATTGTAATTTCCCATGTTTTCGTATTAATAGACACCTTATACCTCTCTACATCCGGTCTTGGGTCTGCTAATGAGGCTCTATAAGCAACAGCTCTCGCCGAATCGCAAGCTCTGTAATCACTTAGACGTACAGTAAGCGAAGTCCCTGGTTTAATCTTCAAAATATCTTCTCTTGTTATTTTCATATTATCTATTATATAAATTTTCTCACTTTATTTGTTTTTTCATAGAAAATAGCTATATTCGCCGACATAAAAACAAATACAAGCGGCTTTTATGGTTGCTTCTATTTTTTTATGTCTTGTTGTTGTCGTTCTTTCGTTCTAACAACGACGCAAAGATACAGTAAAATACTGTATTAACAATACCAATACAGTAAATAAATGTATGCTATAAAACATGTTTTATATAAAACTCTGATTAATATATTGTTATGAGTAAGTATAGAAATACAATAACACTAATATTGTCTGCAATATCTATCATGGTATCTGTGGCGGCTCTATGTAGAACATATCCGCATACCTCTGATTTGGGAATGGACTATCAAGGGGTGATAGTGGGGATATTAGCGTTGCTGGTTACGGCTGTCATCGGTTTGAACATTTATACCCTTGTAGATTTCAAAAGAGCCACCAAAGAGGTTGAAGCATTGAAGAGGAAATTACATACGGACTCTAACACTAATCTTGCATTGGGGTTCAATAGCGCGTTTATGATTTATCACTATCTATCCACCGGAAAGTCTCCATTAGGTCTTGATTATGAACTTATCAGAAGCGGATTGCTCTGCCTTAAATATCTATCAGAAACAGATAATATTGAAGCATGCAATGCTATCGTGAAAAACATAAAACTAAGCATGCAAGAATTAAAGACAATAGAGATAACGAAACAGCAAAAAGAAGAGCTAGTCTCTCTGATTCTTGACATAAAGAATCACCGTTTGATAGATGGTTTTCAGGATATAGTTCATCTCGTTTCTTGTATAGTTCCCGAAGTTCGGCATCCTCTACCTTGTGGAGTATCATAGCGCACTCCCTCAGCTCTTCCAATTCTTTTGGAGTATATCTTACCGCTCTATGAGAGAGGAAATTGCCGGTCTGTTTAGTTATACGGTTTTTCTGTTTTGGCATCTTTTTCATAATTCGTTCTTTGAAATGTTGTACAATCGGTTATTAATGAGACATCTTATGTATGTTCCTATGGCAGCTTTCACAGACAACAAGAACATCAGAAGGTAGATATTCCCATGCAAATCTATTGCTGATGTATTTTACATGGTGTATATTTAACTTTTTCTCTTTGCCGCAAATTTCACATTTTCTACCTCTTACGGTGAATATAAATTCTCTGTATGACTTCCATTGAGGCGTTTCTAATTGGTCATAATACGGACTTTTCTGTTGGAGCCATTCATTTTTGTAGTTTCTGAGTTTTGTTGCTTCAATAGCTGGCAAAAGACCTTCTTTACGTTTTTTCTCAGTAAGGAAACTGTTTGCAACATTCACGATAGTGGAGATTGATGTAACCTTTTCTCCTTTTGTTGTTAACCAATTCTTTTTGTTCCAATATTCTATAACTTGTTCTGTTGTTATCAAATATGGTTTCTTTCTTGAAGTAAGAAATACATCTATATCATTCTTCTTAAACTGAGTATTTACATTAAGTATATCATTCATATTATATGTTTTATGTTAACTTATAAATTACCAGGTTTGAAGGAACGTTGATTTTTGAGTGAATCATCCCCTTACCCGTAGAGAGCGATTCCTCTCTAACGGTTCAGGGATAATTCGATGGTAAATCACCAGTATAAGTTAGGTATCGACCCCATCGGCTCTGAATTGGGTGCTTCCAATCTCGGCTTTCAGCTTTTACAGAGTTGGTTATCTCGTAACCTGCACCTGCGCACCAGTCTGCTTATTTCAATCGACTGCCTTCTTTCGTGCATCCCCTCACGGGCTTTCACCGTGAAGCTTCGGAAGGTTGTTTTAAATCTGTTATTGGTCGAACGTATTTTCCCCGATAGCCCTCCGCAGTAGCTCGTAAAGCGGAAACAATAACCGATTGTACTTTATAAAATAAAAAATCCGTTGCTAAAGTAGAGAGGCAACGGATTTCCATATAGAAAAGCCCACGTTAGGGCGATTGTTTAATCATGTGTCTGTTGTCTCTCTACTTGCAACGGGTGCAAAGATACAGAATTTTACTGTATCTCCAAATAAATACAGTATTATTTTGATGAACAGTAGGGAAATATTAGAGTTTATCACTGATAATGAGAAAGTGACTCTTTCTAAGTTATCTCAGTTGATGGGGATTAAGAGGGCACAGCCATTGTATGATATTCGTGATGGGAAAATAAAAGCCATAAGTGCTAATTATGCGGATAAAATATTATCAGTATTTCCTGAATATAGCCGGGTGTGGCTTATTACAGGAGAAGGACAACCTTTTTCTAAAAATGAGAACGAAGAAAATATTGGTGAAAGTATCATCGTGGCTGCAAGTGAACGCCTTTTAGAGGTTATGGAGTGCTTAAAGATTAGTCCATATTTGCTTGAAAAAGATTGTGGCGTGAAAAATGCACAAGCTAAAATATCCCATTACAAAAAAGGGGTTACCAAGGCTATATCTGGTGATATAATAGCTCAGCTTTGCGAAGCATACCCCCAAGTCAACGCCAACTGCATCCTCACCGGCAAAGGTGATATAATATCCCGGATTTCCGAAGCATTCCCTATGCTTAATGTTAAGTGGCGATGTTCTGGGAAAGGCAATATGATAGATGATGCCTGGAAATACGAAGAGCAGATTAGCAAAATAAAAAAGATACTATTGTGATACCATGCAGTAATATTTTAGTTCACTATATTTCATTGTATTTCATGAAATGTGCAACAAATGTGATACCCTTGTGTGATACCAGATCTTTTAAATTATGAAGTACCCAACAGTAAGATCTGTGTTTGACCGGAAACACACAGCAAGCAAGACAACAAAAGGAACCGTTCAGATAGAAATATTATTTGAACGGAAAAGGAAATGGATTAGTACAGGCGTTAGGCTATATTCCGACCAATGGAGTAAAAAAAACAAAGTCAAGAATACAGTTCAGTCCATAGATCTGAACGAAAGACTCGATGCACAGATACAGAATATAAACGAATTTATCAACTCCCTTATAAAGAATAAGGAGCCCTTTAACTTTGAAAAGCTGGAGCATTTCCTAAAGTATTCACAGCAGAAAGAGAGTTTTCTTGACTTCATAAAGCGCCGGGTAAGCGAAAGAACAGATTTAAGAAAGGGGACTTTAAATACCCATGCCACATTAATTGACTCTCTAGAAGAATTTGGTAGAATCGTTTATTTTTCCGACATAACAACGGCCAACATAATGTATTATGACGATTTCCTACATAAGAAATATAATAAACAGACAACCGTTCATGGCTATCATAAACGCTTGAAAAGATATATAAATGAAGCTATTAAATATGAGTTGTTAAAAGACAACCCATATAATAGGCTCAAATTTGACCGCGGAAAAAGCGAAGGAATAAAATACCTTACCATAGACCAAATAAAGCAAATACAGAACTTAGAAATAACATCAGAAAGCATTAGTAAGGTTAGAGACTTATTCGTCTTCCAATGCTTCACCGGTCTGTCTTATGCAGATTTGTCCAAATTCGATTTCTGCGGAGTAATCAAAAAAGGAAGCAAATTTTTTATTAGAGATATTAGAATAAAAACAGAAGAAGAATACTTTCTTATGCTCCTAAAACCCGCAATGGAAATATTGAGAAAATACGACTTCAAGCTACCGATAACAAGCAATTACCAATATAATTTAAGGTTGAAAGTCGTTCAGGAAATTGCAAGGATAAAGCAAAGCCTTCATTCCCACATGGCAAGACACAGTTTTGCGGTAATGGCTCTGAATATGGGCGTATCAATCGAAAACCTTGCCAAAATGATGGGACATACAGATATAAAGACAACCCGGATATACGCGAAGGTGCCAAACAAGTCCGTGCAGGAAGAATTTGAAAAGATGGATAGCAAGTTATAACCCAAACAACCCGGTGGGTTAAATTCAACCCAAAACAAGTGAAAAGACCCACTGGGTTATAACATCATTCTTGCCTTTCAACAAACTCTTTTAATCTGTACAGTCTGTCAATTGACGGGTTATAAAACGGGTCAGGAAAATGCTGGTTTATATCGTGTATATTCGCCTGTATGTATTTCTTTACGTCGAATATATTCTCCGATTCGCTTAACTCTATTTGAGTGGGCAGTTGAGCCGTTAAAGCCCAATGAACAATAGCCTTTACACTATCTTCGTCGTATGCGTATTTACTTTCTTGTGCCATTCTATCTTATATCCTCTGAGTAAACCTCTTCTCCGGTTTCATTACACACGATTGAGACGATTCCTCCCTTATAATCCCCGAAATATGATTCATTGGTACCATTATAGGCTTCTATATAATTTTTGCAGTACTCGAATGATTCGTTAAAACCCTTGTTATTAGAATCATTGGAGTCATTGAAATATACATCGTAAGTTTTCATAACCTTGTTTTTAATTGTTTGCAAAAATACCGTTTATCCTTCTTTAATTCATCTTATACAGCATGTTTTAAAGCATATTATTTAAACCCGTTGAAATATCCCATTATTTTATCTGATAATTCACGCAGCCCGCAGCATATATACGTTTCAGTCATCGTTACACTGGAATGCCCTAACATCCGGCTGATAGAATACAAGTCCGCACCTCTTAAATATAAGTTGGTTGCGCAAGACTTCCGGGCGGAATGCGAGGAAATAAATTCCCACTTTTCACCGGTTATATATTCGCCCGCCTGGTACAGCTTTATACGCTTGCTTATTCCACATCGCCGGCATATGCTTCTTATCGTGTCATTAAAGGTCACATCCGAAACCTTTCGTTCATTGATGCCGTATTCCCGGTTTTCTTTCAATATCCGGAGCACGGCAGGAGCCGCCGGTATCTCCGCTTTAATCTTGGTTTTCCGTGAAACATATATCAGCCTTCCGTCTACTATGTTGTCCTCTGTAAATTCTATATAATCCGAATGTCTGGCGCCTGTAAGGCAACCGAGCAAAAAGCAATTTTTTACAGCGCGCTCCGTTTCATTAATAGGATTATACGCCAATAACGTTTTTATCTCGTCATCCGTTAGCCACGTACTTTGCGTAGCGTCCTTTTTTAAGGTCAATATAGCCTCAAAACCTTTTGGAAAAGGATACATATCGCTGTACAGGTTAAGAATTGATTTAAGCATAGCGCAATAGGTTTTAGCGCTATTGGTGGCTACTCTTTCATTAAGAGCCTGAACAAAGTTGTACAACCTCGGTTTTGTTATGCTGTCGAATGCACATTCCACTTCGTTAACCTCTTCATACACCCGCAACACTTTTCCGTATTGCGGGTATTTCTTCAAAAACACTTCCTTTAAAGTCTCCATATTATTCACCTGATTTATTGTCTTTTGTTTTTCCTATCGCCATAGCGATTCCTATTAAAGCTGACGTAATAACAAGCGCCGGACTAATATTCCATAAAATAACAATTAGCAAGATTGCCCAAAGTATAAAACCTAAATACATATCCTCAAAATTTATCTGATTCTTTACTGTCGTTTACAAATTCCCTTATCCTCTCTATATTTTACTTTCTTCTCGTAAAATTCCATACCCTCAGCAAGCGGGGTGTAATGTGATGAAGTGCTAAGAGTACCCGTTTCTATTTTGTCGTTAAACTCAATTATACCGGGTAAATCTTTTTTTAAGCTGCTTTTCACACTCACACCGTCATAGGTTACGCAAAACTTACGTCCTCCATCCGTATATACATTGAAAACATCGCCCGGCTGTATATCCTCGCGTATTTTCGCGCCGGTTATGATTCCAGCGCCTTCAATATCGTAATAGTGCACGCCGTTAAAGTTGTCCGTTTCGGTTAAATGGATATTTTCAAACGTCCCCGTTCCCTCCGCAAGTTCCGGGATATATATTTCTTCAGGAAGCGCCGGTAACGCCATAGGCGTTATCAGCTCTTTAACCTTGTCCGCTTGTTTCTTGCTAAATATCCATCCGGCACGTTTTTCACCGTTGTAATTTAAAGACGGGTTAAAGCGTCCGCCCAATTCCTTTAATTGCTCTTTGATAGCTTTTGTATCGCCAAACACAGCAACCGCCTTTTCTGAATAGTCCACAACCTCAAGACCTTCAACCGTCACGGCTTCCACTTCTTTGGCTTCCTCAACCTTTTCAGCCTTAACGCTGCTTTTCTTCGCTTTCGGCTCTATAACCTTATATTCGTCGCTAACTTTGATTTTCAAATAAAAATTAGTATCGTAATAGTCTTGCATACCGTCGCTATCATCGTAACGGAAAGAATTTGCATACGTTGTAACAGCGTCCAACACCTTGAACATTTCCGGCGTTAACTCATTTTCCCATCCTTTTACGCTGGACATCGTAGACATGCAGCCACGTTCCGCACTTCTTGAACCTTCAACGAAAGGAATACAAGTGCCTTCTTCCAGTTCAATGTACATTGAATCCGTGTACATGCTCCATGCAGAACGTACAGAGAATTTAAAGCCCGGGAAATTCTTCCTTGCAAAAGCCCTGACCTTTGCGGCGATTTCCTTTGTACTTAATTTGCTGTCATAGTTCGAACCAGCACAACCGTTTGCGGTGTAGAAATTCATTGCTTTCATAATGCTATAGTTTAAATTGTTAATGATTCAACATTATAGCGCGTACACGTAAACC